>WNFX01000625.1_pt1 | contig 35091 bp, 32 predicted proteins | sample 5400111 | NCBI WGS metagenome assembly WNFX01 (sample SAMN13153363, study PRJNA577476) | soil metagenome | isolation source: 40 cm soil or saprolite under grassland replicate 1 | place: USA:California | collected 2016-06-15 | reverse complement strand
TCGATGGCTTCAGCACAACATTAGCAGGAGCTGGAGCAGTATTTACTACAGCATTGCTGGGACAGCCGTGTGGGTTCACCGAGCCAGTTGAGGCCGGGGGAGGGGTCGATCCTGTCGAGGTTGATCCTGATCCCGAATTTGTACCACAGGCCGTTAGCACGAATATGAGAACGGTAACAAGCGAAATTATCAACCAGGTTAATCGTCGTCTGTCAACTCGAACTGTACGCATTATCATTACTCCTTGTACTCTTCACTTAACTCCATACTTCTTCAAAGCACGGTTGATGAGAACTACTAGTGTCAAGACGTTTTATCGTGTAAAAAAGTTCCCTCAAAAACCAGCAAACACTGATGCAACCATCCAACACGAATAAACGAGCTTAAGGAGTAAAGTTGGCCGAAGCAATCACTTTTGTGTAACCAGCATCGCAAGAAGTTCTTCGGCATCAGGGAGAAAGCGTCTTGAGGAGAGGACTTGATGAGCAAGTCCTAAACGGAGAGCCTCCTTAGCCTGAATAGATTCGCCGGTCAGCATCAATCGCATAGTGGCATTGCGTCCGATGAGTGCAGGAAAATAAACCGCGGCAACTGGTGGGAAAACGCCAAGGGAGATTTCTGGCAAGCCAAAGGTAGCATCTTCATGTGCGATGACGGTATCGCAGAGCGCTGCCAGTTCACATCCGCCGCCGAGGGCATAACCTTTCACCAGGGCCACTGTGGGGATATTTTGCGAGCGCAGTTCCTCAAACGCCGCACAGTTATCTTTGACGGCACGCAGCATCTCCTTCTCGCGCCCATTGAGATGGTCGTGGATATCAACACCTGCGCAGAAAGCCCGCTCTCCGGCGCCTGTGATGACTATCAGGCGGGGGGAGTGTTTGATTGCATCGCGCATAGCAGCTGTTAGCTTATCGATCATCTCTATCGAAAGTATGTTTAATGGAGGCCGATCGAGAATCAGCCAGAGGATGTCCCTGTGGAGACGAATATGAACGTCTGACATATAATCTTTACCTGCATTCAATCATCTTCGACAGGTTCGAGATAAAGCTCAATCGCTTCTCGAATGTTTGTTAGAGCGTCCTCGACAGTCTCTCCTTCGCTTATACAGCCTGGCAACGATGGTACATAGACCGTATAGCCTCCTTCGTCGCTTGCTTCAAGAAGCACTTTGATTCGCATTTTTTTCACATCCTTAACCTGTAAACCAACAGATATAATGGGCGCAATAAATGCGCCCCTACAACACAGATATACACGATATAGCTGAATATCTAACGGCCTGAGAAATTTCCCGCGCGTTTCTCGGCGTAGGCGGCAAGGCCTTCCTTTGCATCTTCGCTCTGGAAGCAGAGTTGCTGTAACTCTCGCTCAATCGCCAGGGCTTCGGAGAGTGCTACCTCTGCGCCGGATTGGACCGAACGCTTAATGCGGCCAACCGTCTTGGATGCCTTGTTGGGTGGACAGAACTGGCGAGCATAGTTCATGACTTCTTCCCAGTAGTTGTCCGCTTCGTAGATGTAGTTGATGAGGCCCAGTTCCTGCGCCTCTTCAAAGCTGATAAGTTTGCCTTCGGTCATCAACTCAATGGCCTTATTCTTGGGCAGGGCACGTGCCATACGCTGTGTGCCACCAGTGCCGGGGAGAACGCCAAGCGTGATCTCGGGTAGGCCGACCCTACCAGCGTTCCGACGGGCGATACGGATATCGCAGGCAAGCGCAATCTCAAGGCCGCCACCGACGGTATGACCGTTTAGGGCAGCAATAACGAGCTTGGGTGTCTGCTCCAGGCGCAGTAACGTCTCATTGGCATGGAGGCAGAAATAGTATTTGAAAGTCGGAGTAACTGCATTAAGCATGCCGATATCTGCACCCGCACAGAAGAACTTTTCACCTGCTCCATGAAGCACCAGCACATGGACATTCTCGTCGAAACGCGCCTGCAAAATAGCCTCGTCGAGCTGGCGCATCATCTCATAGCTGTACGTGTTAGCAGGCAAGTTGTTTATCTCTATAACGGCAATGCCCTCAGTCACAGTATAGTTTACCAGTGTTTGCTCCGATGTCGTGGTCACGGTTGGCCTTCCTTTCGTGCCGTGTAGTCATCCAGAATGTCATCATCCTTGATGCATTCAAAGGGTGTATGACAGGCGTTACAATAATATTGAACTGTAAGTAGCTGCTGACCGAACAAAGAAAAGAGTTCTGTTTCAGTTGAGCCGCAAAAGGGGCAGGTTACCTGCGCTTTTGTCTCTGCTCTTGCCTCTGGTTTGTCTGTATTATATCTCATAATGATTAACCCAATCGTCTCGCTATGGCATCCCATTCAGCCCACGGAAGTGGCTGGCGAGGTTCCCAGCGTTTCGTTTCAGTATTAAAGGATACGGGAACGTCTATTTCCAGGCTGCTTAACGTGGGCATAATTTTTTGCAGGTAGCGACTGCGCAATTCGTCGGGAGTTGCATCAATGATTCCTTCACTATAAAGCTGCTGCATGTTCGGGTCGTCGTTGCGTCCAAACCAGCAGAGTGTCTCGTCCCACAGGCGATTGAGAGATGCCACCAGTGTTGAACGCACGGCCCCACCGGCTTTGGCTAGTCGACGCACCCAGCCATCTGCATGCATTGCATGGATACGCTCTTCCTGCACGATTTTACGAGATCGTTGTCGTAACGGCTCGTAGCTAGAATTTTGTGCTGCTTCAAAAAAGGTGGTCAAGGCGGTATCCAGCAAAAAATTGGTGGCGACGAAGTCGGACCAGCCTTGAAAATCGTGATCGAGATAAGCAAGGTGGTAATGTAGCGTTCGTGTCATGGGTTCAACCTGGCTGCGATCCCCCTCGGCCTGAGTAAAGTCTTCGAGTAATGGATAGAGTGTGCGCGCATGCCCTAGCTCGTCCTGTGTCATAGCGGCAGCGGCAACGGCGGCTTCTAAGGCGGGCGCTCCGTTACACCAGTAGGCGTAGCGTCGCCCAATGGCCTGCTTGTTGTCTGCCAGCGAGGAGAGGACGGCAAATAGTGCCGCGTGGTCTACATGTGAACCGGTCATATTTTTTATCTTCCATCTTTTTAGATTATGCCTCGATTACCGTGACGATGCAGTCACGGGGAATAAGTACCATCTCAACCCAACTGAACTCGTCATAGATGCTGCGGGCATAGACCTTCGCCAATTCAACATCGTCTACCATGACATTACCAATCTCGTGTAGAGGTTCTTCGTACTTGCGCCGTGCATAAACCTGCCACACGCGAGTCTCATTAAGTGCTTCACGCCGCTTAGGTACACTGGTCGTTGTACTCATACTGTTCATGCCGAAACTCCCCAGGTACGCATTATTTCGATGCCCTCCTCAGTGAGACGTGCCTTTGTCCACACAGGATCCCATACGATCTCTATGCGAACCTCTCGCACGCCTGGTTCTTGCAACAGGCGCGTACGAATATCATCCATGATAAAGTCCATGGCAGGACATCCCATAGCAGTGAAGGTCAGTTTGAGGTCCACAATGCCGTCATGTTGCGTTAAACCGACGATCAAGCCCATATCTACCACGCTGATCGGTATTTCGGGGTCTGTCACATCACGTAAGGCATCCCACAAAGCCGGGTAAGCCGGATCATTGCCCAGATGGGTCTGTAATGATGGATAAGCGGTTGTCATGCTTACTGCTCCAGAGCATACTCACTGGATTACTTCTTGACACGTCTTCAAGACTCACCTCATTATATACCATTACTTGCTTATCCTGCTGTCGCAGGTTTAACGTTCCAGGTGCCATAACCACCAGCACGAGGATTGCAATGGTTAGTTTGGTCGAGGCTACAGTAGCTTCCTTTGAGGCTCCCATCTGTCTGGACGATTCCAGAGAAATGGAGCGGCCCATTGCCGAACACTCCTGGAACCGTGAACTGCATGCGTCGGGTAGTATCAACCGTCCCAGTAAAAAAACCATTTCCTAGAAGCCCAGAACCCAGCGCGAGTTGGCCGCGAATCTTCCCGCCATCCTGCTTGAAGTTTGTAAGCGACATGGTTGAAGTAACATTGTCAGGAGTGTTATGAATAGTACCTGTATACGATCCAGCAACAATTGGAGGCCTTAATACAGGGGTCGTAGGAATGGTGGTAGGCGTTCCTGTTGGCTGGGAGGTGGAAGTAACTACAGCAGGAGCTGCATGTCGAGGTGTTACGATAGCCGGATGAGCAGTAGTGCCAGCTGTCGCATAAGACCAGAAGCTTATTCCAACGATCAGGACGGTAAATAGCACAAGTAAGCCCCCTATGAGTATACCGAGTCTCCAGGAGCGAGGAGAGCGCAACGGCTTAGTTACAGGTGCAGGTTTTTCTACTGTTTGCTTACGGGCAAAGGGCCAGAGGGAGCCGAGCTTCCTCCAGGGACGGGAAGCCCGTGGTCGCTTGGGCGCAGGTGGAGGTGGAGGCAATGAGGTTGGTGGCTCACTCTCTGATCTGTTCAGTGAGTATTGGCTCCCCGGGAACCACAATGCTTCCCAGAACTGCTCAACTGACGAGAAGCGCTTAGAAGCCTCTAGGGCCATCGCTTGCTGAATAGCCTCAGCTGTAAACGTAGAGATGGTTGGTACCACCTCGTTTACTGGCTTCAAAAGATCGATCCCCGTGCTGTCCACGTGAGTGGCTCTATAGAGGGCATCCGGGGGAACAATCCCAGTTAAGAGAAGATAGAATGTTGCCCCCAGGCCATAGATATCGGTACGCGTGCTGAACTTTCCACTGTATTGCTCAGTCGCTCCATAGCAGGGTGCAAAGTAAGGAACAGGGTTTGTGGTGGAGCCCTGTGCCTTAACGATGCGGAGAATAACCAGCACGGGCTCGCCAGTCGTCCGTGGTACGATGATGCTGGCCGGCTTAATGTTTTGATGAATAACAGGAGGGTGCTGTTGATGCAGATGGCTCACAGCACTTATGATGGGGGCCATGATAGTCATCACCTGTGATAGGGGAAAACGCTGCTCCGGCTGCTGTAACCGCAGTATCTCAAGGTGCGGTTCTTCACTATAGTTCACAAGCAGACATGTCCGACCGAGTTTGTCGTCAGTGAAAACGTATTGGGCTCGGGGGAATGCTCGATTATTAAGGGGTGTTGGCGAGACATATTCAAGCGTGAAGCGATACCCTTCCTGTTCCTTCGGGTTGATCAGCTCTGCAATGGCAAAAAGCTTCTGTTGGTCCCACTGATCCCGTGCCAGATAGACGTTGCCAAAGCCACCTTTGCCAAGGAGGCTCTCGACAATATAATGCCCGTTTAGCACAGTTCCTATGGGGAGAATAGCTTGTACCTTTTGCATGTTGTCCGCCGTATAACTTTTACCTGCAGTCCTCAAAAAAAGTACAGATAGTTACTGCTAGTATTATAGAGAGCGACAATCTTCTAAGCAAGCTCAAGGTCAGTGCCAGGAGAATTTACCTTATGGATGAGCACCTGTTGAGTCTCGTAAAGTCGTACCCATCCAGTTTTCCCGAACCATCCTATAATCCCTTTTTCTCACCCATAGTGCTCATTCTTCGGGAAACGGTTACAGTGGAGTTTTGTCACTGCGTCGCAGAATGTGAACAGCTTGTTGAAAAAAGTTGGATTATCCAGCGAACGGCACCATGTTCAAGAGTTGGCAGAAGGAAACCCCGAATCCTGCTCCAGAAGGCGCAGCATCTCGCGCTTGCCCCGCTGCACCATGCCAACAAACTCGTCGTTCTTAGGACCACGAGCCTTCCAGCGTGTCATTACATCGTCCCAGGTGCATGGGCCACCTTCAAGCAGCCAGCGCTTTGTTTTGGCGTCAAAATGGGCAGGAAAAGGACAATCAATGATATATTTTTTCTGGGTTTCGTCGTAATGCGCCGGGACTTTGAGTTGTAACTCGTTGCATAGCGGTACCGCAGTAGACATCCATATCTGGCGCAACTCGTCGTTGCTGTGACCTTTAAAGCCATATTCAAGCTGCTCACCATGTTTCTTCAAGTCGTCGGGCAGGCCAAACCATTCGACCGTGAGCAGGAACATCCAGTCAACAGCTTGTTGTAGCGCCTCGTGCCCGCTGTTGTCCTGGTTGAGCCTGCGCATCCCTTGCTCTCCATGGCGCAGGTGAAAGGTCTCTTCCTTATCTACTTTGACGAGGGCACGCTTCCATGGACCAAAAGTCGTGCTCTGGTAAACATCTCCAAGCAAGGTGTAACCTGCACGGTCATAGAAAGCATTGGCCACGATGAGTTCCACCCAACTGTCTAGTGGAACATCGAAGGCATAGGGGTACTTAAAATTACCTGGGTCGCGCTCAAATATCAGCTCTTCTGTATCTACACCCAGATCGCGCAACAAGCGATAGGCGATGTGCGCGTGTCCCAACTCGTCCTGGATGATCGAGATGGCTGAGCCAAAAGCATTGAGTGAGGGAGCATACACTGCAGCATGATAATAGGCTGGGGCGCTAATCAGCTCCGTATCAGCCGAGACGGTCAGAATGCGCTTCATTCCTTCCAGGTAGATGGGGCTCATGTGGTCGATAGACTCGATAAGTTGCTGCTTGCGGATGCGGCCTAGCAGAGCCTCTTCGCTCTGTAAAGCGGTCGTGGTCATGTTAGATAGTGCTCCTTATTTTGAAGGACCATGAAGTTATTTGCTGTGATATCTCTCGATGGATATATAAATTGTATGTTGGAGGTAGAGTGAATGTCAAGAAAAAAGAGGAACACCTTGGTCGCAGGTGTTCTATACTCCCATAATTTTGTAGATATAGTTCCGGGTCTCGCCAGGTATGCAGTTCAGCCAATTGGCACCGCAATTATTGACAGCGTACTGGACAGTTCCACTGCCTCCATTATAAGCGGCGAGAGCCTTTGCATAATCCCCACCATATTTGTTTGCGTAGCTAGCCATCAGTTTAGCGGCTCCCCGCAGCGCTTGAATGGGGTCCCAGGGATTAATGCCCAGCCCCGCAGCCGTACCCGGCAGGAACTGCGCGATACCTACTGCTCCGGAGGGAGAGACTGTATTGGGATTGAATCCGCTTTCCGCATTGATCTGCCGTACAAAATAGTCGGGTGAAATACCCACAGCAATCGCGTCCTGCTGAGCGATTGCAACATATTGACTTTTGGGTAATGTCATTGGAGGTGGAGCAGGATTATTCTGCACTTGGCGCGGCTGTGATACCGTAGTGTTATGTGATTGGACTTGCCAGCTGAGTTGCTGCGCATGAACCCAGGTACCGATCGTTGATAAGATTGGCACACCCCTTTGTCCATTAGCTAATGGTGATAGAGAAACCAGGGTTACGATTGCTAACAACAAGATGATAGCGATAATAATAGCGTGCCGCAGACGTGGGCTCATGCGCTGAGTAGAAGCGCCCTCGTCCTGTCTCGCCTTTTTACGTTTCTTTGAACCAGGGATAACCACCCGACGAACGGTGGTGTTGGTGCTCATCGTGGAGCGCAAAGCATCAGTTAGCGATAATGCTCCCGTCTCAATGGAAGATATGTCTGAAATAGTCTTGAGTTGCTGGAAACTTATTACTGGAATCTGACCTGGGGTAAATATAAGCGGTGCAGTGGTCACTGGTTGAGGAGCGGTTCGAGCTTCTACTAATCGCTCTCTTTCTATCACGTCAACATCATTAAGCTGTTGAAATGACGAAAAAGGACTGAACTCTTGCATTGTCTACCTCATGCATAGAAATATCCATTGCTTGCTTCATGGATACTCACCTATAATATCAAATCCGGTTAATTCCTTCTTGAAATGTAGTGGCGAGGCTGGCCCTCGCCAGGATCTACACATACACAATTTAAACGGATTTGATATAACCGGCTACTCACGTTGAGTGCCCATTAAGCTTCGTTACCAATGTTGTTGGTGAGTCTACCTGAATAGACTGAAGCCCGTCAATTTTTCGCGCATGGTACGGTTAGAAATAGGACGAAACTCCCAAAATCTAAATCGGACCTCAACCGGGCTTCATCGTGAGCTAAAACGTGGGAATAATGCGAGAGCGCTGTCCCGCTCGATGTCCTTGCGAGCTTGCTCACCGAATCCATCATAGTTTTGGATGCCTTGCACAGTGAAGCCGGTAATGATCTCAGGGGCAAATGGGTAATCGCTGCCAAAGAGGATATGTGACGCATCAACCAACGCTTGTAGGGAACGCAAGGCATTGGGATTGGCAGATAATGCGGTGTCGTAGTATAGCTGCTTGAGATAGGTCAAGACCCCCTGGGGAGCGCCCGGCAGCATCACCTGTCCCATAGAAATCCTGAATGCCAGGTAGGGAACCGTGCCACCTGCGTGCGCTAGAATAAGGCGAATATTGGGGCAGCGTTCTAGCGTACGGCTATAGACCAGGTTGGTTACTGCTCGTGTGGTGTCGAAGACAAATTCAATGAGAAACGGGGGCAGGTCGAGCTTGAGACTTTCATTGATAGCCGGAATGGTAGGATGCAGGAAGATGACGGCTTTGCGCCGGTTGAGTTCATCGAATAACATATCAAACGCCGGGTCGCCGGGATACCTGCCTTCAATGTTTGAGAACAACACGACCCCGTCTAACTTTAAGGTGTCCAGGGCATACTCCAGTTCACCCAAGGCAGCCTCCACGTCGGGAAGTGGCAATATGGCAAAGGCCCCGAACCTCTGTGGATATTGTTGAATGAGCTGAGCGGAGAATTCGTTGCAGCGGCGAGCAAGTTCCCGCGTAAATACCCGGTCGCCGAAATAGATACCTGGTTCTGCTATAGAAGTGATGGCTGTGGCTATAGCATGGCGATCCATCAGTTCAAGCGTGCTTTGAACATCCCATTCCGGGAGTGGACGCCCTCCACCTGTGGTTATACCAAGGCTCGCCAGGGCAGAAATGTAGTCAGGGGGTAAGATGTGCTGATGTACGTCTATGCTATAGGGTTCTACAGGCATTTTCAGTTTCCTTAAGCAGCGGTCATTCTCTCCTCGCCATAAAGCCTAAGTCTGGTACGGTTGGTTCAACTTTGCTGCGAGGCGTTTTAGTGCCGTTCTTACGCCGAGCCTGGCGTATTAAGCGGACGGGTAGGTACGGTTCCATGGCGTGGAGCGCGTTGATGTAGACTTGCTGCTGTTCATGGATAATACCTTGTGCCCCCAGGGGCCACCACTCATCGGGGGTGAAGTAGGCGGAAACTTCTGCCTCTGATCCACCATGCCCAAACCATTGGATCAGGTGCAGGTTGTCAGACTGTGATAACCAGATGGCAAGGTCGAGCAGGTCAGGATTCTCGGTTAATTTTGCCATGCCGTACACATAGCTCATAAGCTGAAAAGTAGTTTGCTGTGCGCTGTTGCCAAGAAAGAATTCCATACCACCTTCGCCTGCCCAGGTTGCTGGAAAGATTGGCAGTGGGAGATGATAAAAACAACCCGCTTTACTGCAGCGTTCGATCAATGCACTCGGCGTTTGAAAGGATACACCCTTTTTGGCGAGTTCTGTGGGCAAGGCTCGCATGAAGTCAAAGATACCGCTATTTAGCCGGTGATGCTCCCCAAAGGTTTCAAAGTCCCAGGCGAGAAAGAGAAAATCGCCCGGCGTACTGGCTATCCAGCCGGCATAAGTATCGGCATAAAGTGGATAACCAGACCAGCTTTGGTTTGAAAAGCGAAACCCTACATCATCGCTCAATTGACGATGCCGCGTGAGCAGGTAAGGACCATTATCTCGTTCGCTCTCGGCTGCCAAGCGCTTTGGAGAGCGCCTGCTGCCAGTAATAGAGCGCGGCGTTTTGATTTCGACGGCGTATGGTTTTTCATCGCTGTAAGTATAGAGGTGGGTTCGTTCACGCCATTGCATCACCCAATCTCCGCCATCCATCACCGCGCCGCTAAAACCGGCGCTATCAAGGGCGTCATAGAGCGTTACGGACATGCACATTTCGGTGGTGTCAGTTACAGCGGGCCTTTTGCCAAATATACGTTCCATCTCGTCGGCCATCCAGCGCATGCGCATCACGAAGGTTGGGAGATCAAGTAAAAACAGAAAACTGTGATACGGCTCGACGCCGATAAGCTCTACATTCTCCTCGGCTACCAGTTCACGGAAAAGATCGAGCAGAGCAGGATCCCAGCTTGCGGCTTGATGCAGGATGGAGAGTGAAAAGCCGATAGAGAGTCGCATTCCCTGGCGGACGAGATCAAGAAACATACGCGTGGCTGGATAATAACTATATTGTGTCACTTTAGAAAAGTAGCGTTCGTTCATCCGTTCGTCAAAAATACAATGATACATATCGGCTATCGAAGCCCCTCGTGGAATGGGCTGTGCCGGGAGTTTCAAGCGGCGCGGCTGATGCACCACAGTATAAATTGCTAGATCTGAAACCATAGCAGGTTTCCTTTCAAGGTAGAGGCATGCATGATTTATCGTGTCTGCACCCCAGTGGGTAGAGATAGAAGCAGAGACAAGGACGCGATAAATCGGGCCCCTAGGAAAGGGGAATTTCCTGTTTACGCGCCAGAAACTCTAATTTGCTTACAAGGTTTTCGATTACCTGATCCCAGAGGAATTGCTCTGCGGTGCGACGGCCAGCACAACGTATACGCTCCTGCTCTTCCGGGTGACGGCGCAAGTGGAGCAGGTAACCAACAATTTCATCGGGATCATCCGTTTCGGTCACAATCGCATTTTCTAATGAAACGGCGTAATCCTCCCCGGTACTTCCGGTGACTGCGATACCCTCTGCGGCCATCACCTCGAGGGCGACCAGCCCAAACGGCTCATGACCGCTGTTCGCAAGAGTTGCATCAGCGCCATTATAGGTAGTACGCACAAATTCTTCAGGGAGGAAGAAGCGCAAGTTATAGATATCGATTGTAGGGGAAGCCATATGTGCCATAACATCCAGGCACTGATCCAGGTTCGGTCTTTGGGCCACCACATCCTGAATTTTCAACCCGAGGTTATAGGCGTGGCGCAACACATCGGCTCCGTGTGGCTCGATACCACCCCGCACGAAGAGAGTGACCGGGTATCCGCTATACTTCAGTCGCGCTGCGGCCTCGATAGCCATGATCCAGCGCTTATCGGGGTCGAAGCGGCCAATCTTAAACAAGAAGAGGCGGCGGGAGTCCCCTGTCCGTGCGATCTCTCGCAACCTTGTCACTGCGTTGGTATCAACAGGTGTGAGGTGGCGTTTTGGAATTCCATTAGGAATCACCAGGGGGTTCACTCCATAACTCCACATTCTGTGCTTCATGTACTTACTTACTGTACAAATTGTGGTGACATAGTTGAGGCGACCCCAATTAATACGGTGCAGCGACATCAAGCTATTGAGATTCCAGAGCATTACCACTTTCCGGCGTACACCGAACCAGTTCAACAGGTCTGATGTGCGGCACATTACTTCGGATGTATGCCAATCCTCCCCCATAATGACGACTGTTTTGCCTGTGGAAATAGCTGAACGTACGATTTCATTGTAAATATGATACGGAACACTCTCATTGTAATCATAGAGTTTTTGCTCTTCGCCGTCATAGACGCCGTTGAGATAATATTTGCTGACCCATTGCGACCAACGTTCGAGGATGAGACGCCCTTCGATGCGCAATTCGGTCGAGGGCTTGTAAGGGTCTCCAATAAAAATCAGGTGCGTGGTATAGCCCTGCGTTGCTAGCGCTTCGCTGAGTTCGCTAACGCGGGTACCCAAACCCCCGGCGGTAGAGTAAACATCTGGTCCCTCGAAACATAGTATAACAAACAGCGTGTTCTCAGGCGAAATGGCTCCATCTTGTTCAATCATGAGCGTGGTCCTCGTGGTGTTAATTGGGGAATGGCATGTAGCGCTGATTCCCTCCCTGGCGCGACAAAATAGAATCTTCAAAAGTATATCACATCATGCCATGGCAATTCTTGAAAGACAGCAGCCTAACTGCGCAGTCAGGCTGCTGAAAGGTAGCTACTGCACGTTCACCACAACATCATCTATGAAGAAATCGGTAGGCTGGTATTGATTCGGCGCGTTGATACCACGGAAGAAGAGCGTTACCTGCTTACCCTTATATGCCGATAGATCGCCTGTAATATCAAAGCTTTGCTGTACCCAGGCATTGGTGACGTTCGTGTTACAGCTTTTCTGTAAGTCACGGATGGAGTTGGTGGCACTGGGGGTAGTTAGTAAACGACTAGTGAAGGTATCAAGACATTGCTTCGTCGTCTTATTGGTGTCGGAATACCACCAGTAATTCACAGTAATTTTAGTAAAGCTGGCCGGGACGGTAAAGGTCTGCCAGATGCGATCATCGCAACCGACATAACCACAGAAGTACGTGCTATATTGGCCGGTATGTACGTTTGAATTATCGACCATCTGATAGCCGCCTGAGGATGATTCCTGCCAGGGCGCCTGTCCTTTCTCAAAGCCTCCATTCTGTACAAGCGCTGGAGGCGGCGCCGGGGTCGACGTTGGAGTGGGAGATGGCGGATTCGTCGGAGTTGGAATCGGTGTATTGGTCGCAGCAGGCGTGGGAGTGCTCGTTGGAGTCGGTGTGGGTGTACCTCCACCGCCGGAAATCATGGCAAGACCATGGGCGATGTTAGTAATATCGGGTGTACCAATACCACTTCCCATATCGTAACCATTCGTGGCGGCGTAATAGAGATTGTTACCGCTACTGACATCGTGGAAAGCAGGTGACTGTTGTTGTGCGTTAAAAAGGCCGTACAGCGCAGGATTTGCATTTCCGATAACGCTCTTACCCTGTGACTGCAAGTATTGATTAATCAACGCCATGCTACCCGCCCAGAGTGGGGCAGAAGCGCTTGTTCCGCCAACAGAAATCCAGCCAGTTGATGGGCAACCAGCGTTCGTCACAGTGCAGTACATTGCATATCCAGTCGACGGGTCGGCATCTGCTGAGATATCCGGTACCTCGCGGCAGTATTGCCCACTCGGCGCCTTGCAAGGCGCACCACTACTGTTACCGCTAATGACACCTGAACCCGTTTGCCAGGAGGGTCTGGTGAAGGTATTGCTGATGCCGCCGCCAGCTCCTGCACCTTTGGGGCCTCGTTGTGTTTCACTTGCATTCGACCACACGGACTCGCTGTTGTAGGCGCCGGCATTCAGTTGTAAATTCGTGCCGCCCACGCCAGTGACGTAGGGATCATCCGCGGGTGAATCCACCGCAAGGTTAGTATCACCACAGTCGTAAGCACCCGAGTCGCCTGATGCAGCGAAGAACGCAATTCCCTGCGAGGCTCCTTGCTTGAAAATATTGTCCAGCGTGTGCAGCTCAGCTGTGCCTGTGCTCGATTCGCAAAGCCCCCAGCTGATACTGACGATGTGCGCCTTATTATCATGCACGATCTTGTTATAGGTATCATTCAATCCCTGGGTCGTATTTGGGCCTTCATACACAATCTGATTGGCATGTGGTGCCAGCGCGCCCACTACCTCAATATCCAGCTCGACCTCAATTGCTCCCTGTCCCGGGGTACCGTTGAAGCTGTCTACCATCACATTGGTAATATTTGGCGTCGTCAAGCCATAATTCTGGAAATATTGCGCGACATCCGACGATTGATATCCATCCAACTCGAAGAGCGCAACGGTTTGATGATCCCCCAGGATTCCGGCGCTCTGTAAGGGTGTTGCATTATAGGCCCTCGACAGGTCCTTTGGCCCAAAACCGCTAGGGGTTGCCAATGGAGCTTGCCTGGCGACCGCAAGGGTCGCCCCTACATTTCGATTCGATGTCAATGTAGAGTTTGAGATGTAGTGGCGATCCTTGCGGTCGCCAGGCTGTGAGGCAAACCTCTGATACAGGGGTTGATACTGCACGCTATTATCCAGTCCGCCAATTGAAGTAATCAACTCGCTGATCGATGACGGGACACTCGGAGGTGTGGTATTGGCAAAGAATACGTGATTCCCCACCTGATAATTGTCGATCTGTATATTAAAGGCCTGCTGTACTTGCGCTACCGAACCGGTGGCATCGATGAGGAGATTATTGGGAGCGACATTCGTGATCGTCAAACCCTGGCTCTGCAAGAATGAGACAACCTGCTGTACCTGATCGGCTGTGGGCGCAAATAACTGGTTGAACTGGTCAGGTGTAAGATACTGATGATACTGGGGAGATTGGGGATCATAGATTGCACTCAAAAGACTGTCCAGGTCCGGCGAGTTACGCAACTGCAGGCCAATGGAGAGATTCATTTGCTGGTTAGGGTCTGTGGCCTGCATGAGGTGTGACTGCTGAATGAGAAGCACGGCTTGCCCACTTAGGATGCTGCGCGAATTCAGGTCTGCGCGAGCGACTATTCGCATAGTTAGAAGACTGGTTACAATTAGCAGCAGAGAGGTAACTACAAAGAGGAATTTCCTTACAAGATTACGTTGCATACTACACTCCGTTAGGGTGACTTTTGGGTCACTCCGCGACCCCAGGATCGCACATACAACAACTCTAGCAGGCAGAATCCTGTTCATTTGCCTGTAATTGCATACAGAAAATGCTCGTGGATCGGCTTCTGCTCGTTATGCATCATTAAATAAGCGAATGTAAAAGCGCTGTTGAAATAAACGTGATGTGTGCTAGGGTTTGTGGAAGTGTTGGTTCATTGACAGTAGTTGTGCTTTTCAGTATACTTTGGCTCAACACGGGCCCGGCGTAAGCCTGGCCTGGATATTTTTATTTGAAGGATATTTATTGCAACCGGGGGATCAGCCAGTGCCAGGGGCATGAGACCGGGGAAAGGGGTTAAGTATGGTACCAGCTGATGAAGACAAACCCGCCCCCATGTCAACAACGGAGGCGGGCCGTAAGGGGGGAAGCACGGTCCGCGATAAGTATGGCGAAGACTACTATCGACGCATCGGAAAAAAGGGAGGAACAGCGCTCAAAGAGAAACGCGGGAGCGAATACTACCGCACCATCGCCAGAAAAGGTGGCACAGCCAATATAGCAAAGTATGGCATAGATCATTTCTCGGAGATGGGTAAAAAAGGCGGCAGAACTACCAAAGAGCGTCAGGACGCTGATTTCTACAGCCGTATTGGAAAACTGGGGGGAGCCGCTAAAAAGCAGAAAAAGGCGGAGTAATTCAATAAGGCAAGCAGGTGAGGGTGAGAACCGGCACACTACTTTTCACCCTCACCTGCTTGCCTTATTGAATTGAAGAATGTTTACCGAGTTACGAGTTCCGGGATTCTGTTCGTAGCCTGGCCAGACCCTCCGCGATAGCATCTGCTACGTTGGTTTCCGCAGTCTGCAGTGCCACGCGCAGAGCGTTTTTGATCGCCTTAGCGTTCGACCGACCATGGGCGATGATGGCTGAACCATTGACTCCTAAGAGCGGAACACCACCATACTCAGCATAGTCCAATCGTTGAAAAACTTTGCGCAGGCCTGGACGCAGCACAGCCGCTGCCAGTTTATTTGGAAGCGAGCTGGTCATTTGAGTGCGCAGTGTTCCCAGGAGACTTTCCGCCAGTCCCTCGCTGAGTTTGAGTACGACATTGCCTACAAAACCGTCACAAACCACGACATCAGCGTTGCCTGCCGGGATATCGCGCCCCTCAACATTACCTATGAAATTGAGACTCAACGTCGCGGCGCTCGCTTTTAGCAACTGATGGGCCTGCTGCACCAGTTCATTACCCTTCGTCTCCTCCTCGCCATTGGCGAGCAGGCCTACACGAGGCGATGGCACAGAAAATATACGCTCCATGTAGATGGAACCCATCAGAGCAAATTGTTGCAAATATTCGGGTTTACAGTCAGTGTTGGCTCCCATATCGATTACCAGGCAAACGCCCTCTGTAGTGGGGAAGATGCCTCCCAGGGCGGGTCGATCTACCCCTTCGATGCGTTTGAGGGTAAAAAGTGATGCGGCCATCATCGCTCCGCTATTACCTGCGGAGACCGCGCCAAGCGCAGCGCCATCGCGTACCTGCTGGAGCGCCAGGGTCATTGAAGCGTTTTTCTTGCGCCGGACAGCCGTGGCGGGGTGCTCATCCATTTCGATGACTTCATTTGTATGGATGATTGGTAGATCAAGTCCCTGGGTGCCGTATTTGGCAAGTTCTGTACGGATCACATCTTCGCGACCAACCAGGTAGACACCAATGCTATATTCACGAGCCGCCTGTACTGCGCCCAGCACAATATCGCCGGGGGCGTTATCGCCACCCATGGCATCCAGAGCGACACGGGCGGTTGCGCTCATGCAGTCTTTCCTTCTGGACCACCTATGGTTGCCCTGACCAGTTCTACGAGTTTATCCAGGTCGAAGGGTTTGTAAACGATTTCCACCACACCTGCTTTGCGAAACTCCTCTTCTTCCTTCCCAGCGTCCAGGTAGGCGGTTACGACAATCACCGGAATCTTATAGTCACCCATCTCCATGAGCTTGAGTTCATCGCGCCCATTCAGGTATTGCATCATCAGGTCAAGCAAGATGAGATTGGGTCGGTGTTCACTGACCGCGTCGTAGAAACGCAGGCTTTGTGTTGTCATGTATGTCTCGTAGCCCTCGTCTGCCAGCGCCTCCCTGAGCAGATCGGCAATAGTTGGATCATCATCCATGACCAGGATCTTTTTAGACATCAGCAACCCCCCTTATAAACAGCTCTGGTTAGTCAAGCAGCGTTTTGCCCTCTCACTTAGGTAGCAGTATTATACCATCATGCCATATATAATAGACGTTGACAATAGGTTTCTTGGACAAGGCATAGGACTATGGATATAGTACGGGCATTAGTCTTCCGAGATTTTAAAATTTTCTCCTTCCTCGTATGTGTTCCAAATTGTTGTCCCTTTAGCCTTGACAATCTCTCTCTCCCTAGTTATAACCTAACCAGTTAGGTAATTAACCAACTGGTTAGGTTAGCAAAAGGAGAGTGAAAAGAGAATGTCTGAATCTGGAAGTAGACGAGGACGTGCTCATGATGCTGAGGGCGCGCGCGAGGCCATCCTGAATGCAGGGGAAAAAGTCTTTGCAGAGCACGGTTTTGATGGCGCTAGGATCGATGTCATCGCGGAAACGGCGGGCTACAACAAGAGCTTGATCTTCCACTACTACGGTGACAAGCTTGGACTCTATACAGCAGTTCTCAAGCGTATGGATGACCAGGGAAACGGGCTTCAGGCAAGGTTACTTGCGCCGCTGCTGGCTGACGAGAGTCTTACTTCTGATGCAAGCAAGTTCAGTACATTTATAAGAACTGTCATTCGATTGATTTTCGATTTTCTGGTCGAGAATCCGCATTTGTTGCGCATGTTAGCATGGGAAGCGGCAGAGGGCTGGCAGACCACGAGAAAGATCGCATCCCAGTTTAGCTCGGACGATGAAAAAATGTTCAGGCGGTTACTGAGGAGGGCACAGGAAGCAGAGTTGATCCGACCAGGAATAGACCCGAATATGGTGCTCAATATCGCCTATTCTGTCTGCCAGTCCTACCTGACCTATATCCCACGTTTAGAAATGGTCTTCGAAGAGGAAGATCTTTCATCGCCGGAAGCACTGGCACGCGCGCGCGAAATGGTCGTTGATTTTGTCGTCCACGGGATCATGGTCGATCCCGAGGAGGCAAAGCCGTAGAAAGGAGGTCACCCTATGCAGAACACTATACAGGTGGCCCGACAGGGACTGCCCTATAAATGGCTGGTGGCAATCATCGGCAGCCTGGATTGTGTCATCGGGGAGGTGGATGCTAAACGGTTTTCCACTCCCTAAAACAACAGGATGGAGTCGAATGCGATATTCGTCAATCAGGCCGAGCTTGGTAAACGAGTGGATCAGGGTGGGACTGCCGTCTATGACCATGTTCTTCCCAGGCTGTTGTTTCAATCTGGCAATTTCTTCGGAAATATGCTCCCGGACTATCCTTGAGTTGTTCCATTCGGCCTTTTCCAGGGTCTTTGAAAAGACGATTTTGGGGAGCGAGTTCATCTTCTCGGCAAAGATTGGATCGTCTTTCACCCCCTGGTTCGGCCAGTAAGTTGCAAACCATTGGTATGTCACCCTTCCGAAGAGAAGTGTGTCCAGTGTCCCGAATTGTTCGTTGACATACCCGGCCATTTCTGCATCAAAGTAGGGCTCATTCCACTCGAGTTCTCCATGTGGGCCTGCCATATAGCCATCCAGGGTCACAAACGGGGAGGCAATGACTTTTCTCATGTTCCTGCTCCTTTTCTTGTTCATTGACTGCCCTGGCAGTATAGATCAGCGCAAGGGCGTTGTCTTGAACAAAATGGACAGCTACTCCGGCTTCCTCTCACGCGCGAGTTGTGCAGGCGTCTGTCCTATAAAGTGCTTGAGCGCTCTGGTCATATGTGGCTGGTCTGCGTAGCCGGCCTGGTATACCGCGTCCAGGAGAGAAATGCCCTGTTCTAAGAGTGCTGCCGCCTTTTGGGCGCGTTCGATTTGCGCGAGCGCCTTGGGTGTTAATCCGGTCGTCAGCAAGAAATGCCGTCGCACCGTGCGCGGGGATCTCTCTTGGACCTGGTTTTGTACCACGGCGTTCACAACTGGATCATAACGCAGCGCGTCATTACGCACCAGCCTGTCTATAAACGTCTCCACATGTTCATAGTCAGGAAATTGCCATGGAGAGCCATGAAGCCAGAAAGAGTTAGGCGCCGCCAGAGGCAGGACCACATCTCTATCCACCAGATTTTTGACAGGCAGAGAGGAGAGAAATGCGCCAGGCTGAAACTTGATGACAAGCCACTCCGTGCCCTCGGCATGGGTCTTAGGCGTCGCTTTCGTCATTGGACCCTCGACAGAGACGCGCACTCTTGCATGCTGTTTGAGAAAGAGCAGGTTCCAATGACCATCGGCAGGGCAAGTAGGAGCGTAATGGCTCCCGGCTCGACCGCGCCAGATCATTTTGACGTAAGGCGAGTGCGACGTTCTTCCCTCGAAGAAAAAGCTCATGCTTCTACCCCCAATACTCGATCAAGAACATATAGCTATGTATTCTTCCGCACACGAACCAGATCGGAAAGAAGCGGCACAACTTCCTTTCTTATCGGGCTTCCTGAGAGGTTTTTATTGTAGGGGCCTGCTTCAGCGAGCAGATCGACGCCACGACGCTAGGCGGTAAACTCATCTTCCATCTGATGGGCGCTGGTCGAATTTGAGCGCGATCTGATTCGAGAGCGCAAAAACGCAAGATTAGTTAATGAGTTGATGTCAGACTAATTTTCTTGACATATGTTCTACCCTATGCTACCATGCACCCGATGTTACCCGGCCTAAAATGGGACGAATGGAGCGACAAGCATGGTTCTGGCTTCACCCTTTTTCTGCGATTCCTGTGGTGCAGCCAACCGGCCGCAAGCAGTATTTTGTTATGCTTGTGGTCAACCTCTTATACAGGGAGGGAAGAAATCAAGCCCTACCACGGGGCTGCTTGCCTACAATCACTTGCTCAAGCAGCGCTACCGCATTATCAGCCAGGTGGGTAAAGGGGGGTTCGGCGCTGTGTATAAAGCTGCGGATCTCCAGTTTGGCAATCGACTGGTAGCCATCAAGGAGATGAGCCAGAGCAGCCTGAGCCCTCAAGAACTCGTTGAAGCCACCGAGGCTTTCAAACGTGAAGCGCTGTTGCTCGCCAGTTTGACTCACCCTAACTTGCCGCGTATCTACGAGCAGTTCACCGATATGGGACGCTGGTACCTGGTGATGGATTTCATTGAAGGCGAAACCCTGGAAGAGCATCTTGGCAAGGTCAAGGGAGGAAAGCTGCCGGTTGAGAAAGTGCTTGAAATCGGCGTCCAGCTTTGCATGGTGCTCGAATACCTGCATATGCGCCAACCACCCATTATTTTCCGCGACCTGAAGCCCGCTAACGTCATGTTGACCGCGTATGGACATATTTACTTGATTGACTTCGGTATCGCTCGCCATTTCAAGCCAGGACAGGCAAAGGATACCACCGCGCTCGGCTCGACTGGCTATGCCGCGCCAGAACAATACGGCAAGGCGCAGACCACTCCCCGCGCCGATATCTACGCCCTGGGAGTTACCTTTCATCAATTGCTCTCGGGTAATGATCCAGCGGACACACCTTTTCAATTTGCATCTTTGCAACTCCTCGGTCATCCAATCCTTGTCCAGTTCGAGAAATTGATTATGCAGATGGTGGCGATGGACGCAAGCAAAAGGCCGACCAGTATGGCAGCCGTCAAGCAAGAACTGCAAAGCATTGCCACGCAACAGCTTGTTGGCAAGACGAATCCCCTGCATGTTGGCATCCCGCCTGGCTATCAGCCACCTGCCAAGCCCCAGGCTCCCCAACGCACAAGTGCTCCGAAGCCGCAACCGCAGCCACAGAGGACCACGCGCTACATCTGTAGTGGTCACACGAGCCGTGTCACGGCTGTAGCCTGGTCGCCCAGGAACACACATATCGCTTCGGCAAGCTACGATAAGACGGCCCGTATATGGGATACATCGCACGGATTCAGCATCATTACCTATCGTGGCCATTGGGATAGAGTGCAAGCCGTAGCGTGGTCACCCGATGGCACGCGTGTTGCATCTGCAGGTGATGACGGCACAGTGCAGGTATGGAATGCTGCGACAGGACAGCAGAGCCTGACCTATAGGGGTCATAGCAATGCGGTCAGGGCTGTAGCATGGTCACCTGATGGCAGGCGTATTGCCTCCGCAAGTGAGGATAAAAGCGTGCACGTGTGGGATGTCTCAAACGGTGGGCTGGTCTTCACCTATCGCGGACACACCAACAAAGTACTGGCTGTAGCCTGGTCGCCAGATGGCAGGCGTATCGCCTCCGGTGGAGAAGATAAAAGCGTGCACGTGTGGAGTCCAGTCAAAGACAAGAGCAGCTTCTTTGGCACGCTTCGCCTGGCACTGCGCAGCCAATTTATTTATAAGGGTCATTCCGGCCGGGTGAACGGGCTAACGTGGTCACCCAATGGACAGCGTATTGCCTCTGTGAGTTATGATAAAAGCATGCAGGTGTGGGATTCTTCCACCGGCAAGAAATTCATCATCCACCGCAATGTTTCCGCGGGCATGCATGCTGTAAGCTGGTCACCCGATGGCAGATTTCTTGCCTCAGGTGGCAATGATAAGATGGTACAGGTGTGGGATGCTATCACAAGAAATAACATCTTTACCTATCGGGGTCACACCGGTTTTGTGACAGCGGTTGCATGGTCGCCTGATGGGAAGCTTCTTGCCTCTGCAAGCGTTGATCACACGTTGCAGGTGTGGGGAACGAGTTAGCGAACAAGCCGGTTGCCTTAGAGTACTAGATCACAAACGTCATTAGATCCCTTCCTACCAAAATAGTTCCCCTATAACCAGCAATCTCGGCCAATGCATGCAGGCGCTGCGCATCGATTGTCCTGTAGAGATGCGAACAGACAATCGTTTTCGCCCGGGATGCAACGGCAAGTTGCACAATCTCCCCATCTTCGATATGACCCGAGTCTATGATAGCAAGCTCAACATAACCGAGGAAAGCTATCTCCTCCTCGTGAAAATTCGAATCGCCCGTGATCGCATACTGCTTGCCTTTCCAAGTAAAGCGTAATCCGTGATTGCCAGCGGGCGGCAGGCTGATGAAGTCGAAGTGATACGAGCCTATTGAAAACTGTTCCCCGGTCACTTCCTGCACAAGAATAGCATAGGAGGGTTGTTGCAGGCTCGATGCTCCAAAGATATGCATAAAGCCGTCGACGAGCTTTTGTATGCCGGGAGGTCCATAGATATGCAGATCGGTCGTACGAGGATTGCGCCTCGACCACGCACCCGCATGTAGAAAAGGTAGCAGGTCCGAAACATGGTCTGGATGAAAGTGAGAGATAACGATGTGGTCTAGCTCATTATGCTCAATGCCAGCCTCAAGGAGGCGCTGCACTATGCCATGCCCGCAGTCAAAGAGAATGGACATCTCGTCCAATTGCAAAAGAACGCTTGATGCGCGCCGCTCATGTTCGATTTGACAGGTTCCGGTGCCGAGAAGGGTAATGCTGCTCATGGGAGAGACTATTACCTTCCTTGCTCGTATAATTCTATGTGACGATGATTCTTGATGCTTCGTCAATTATGGTTTCGTGTACAGCCTGCTGTCAATGAATTCATTGCTTCATTAAGGCAGTTTGACATTTCTTTCTTTTGCATGCTACCATGCAATCAGCATTACATTACATAACATTACAAGATGCGCTAGAAAGAAATAACAGGATTATTTTCGCTTTGCCCAACCCGGGGCAAAGAGGCAAGGCTATGGTTCTTTCTCCTCTCTATTGTACTAACTGCGGCGCAGCAAACAAGGTACAAGCAAAGTTCTGCTTTGGCTGTGGTCAATCTCTACAAACTGGTGTAACTGCAGTAGATGCCGGTTCGCTCACCGGGCTGCTTGTCCACGATCATGTGCTCAATCAACGCTATCGCATAATCAGCCAGGTGGGCAAGGGCGGTTTCGGTGCTGTCTATAAAGCAACCGATCTCCAGTTCGGCAACCGGCTCGTAGCCATCAAGGAGATGAGCCAGAGCGGGCTGAGCCAGCAGGATCTTGTCGAGGCTACGAATGCTTTCACTCGTGAAGCGTTGATGCTGGCTAGCCTGGCACACTCCAACCTGCCGCGTATCTACGAACAATTTACTGATGCGGGACGCTGGTACCTGGTCATGGATTTCATCGAAGGCGAAACCCTGCAAGAATACCTGAACAAAGCTCCAGGTGGATTCCTTCCTCTTGCCGAGGTACTTGATATCGGTATTCAGCTTTGCACTGTGCTTGATTACCTACATACTCGTTATCCCCCAATTATCTTCCGCGACCTCAAACCTGCCAATGTGATGCGGTTATCTAATGGACATCTCTACCTGATCGATTTTGGTATTGCGCGTCACTTCAAACCTGGGCAGGCTGCCGATACGATTGCGCTTGGTTCACCAGGATACGCCGCCAGAGAGCAGTACTCTAAAGCGCAAACTCAGACCACCCCGCGCTCTGATATTTATAGCTTAGGCGCTACACTGCACCAACTACTGACAGGAGATGATCCCTCACTGATGCCTTTCCAGTTCGCGCCTTTACACGGCCAACCTGCTCCTATTGAGTTTGAGACACTGATTATGCAAATGGTGGAGTTGGATGCGAATAAGAGGCCAGCAAGCATGGCAATCGTCAAGCAGGAGTTGCAGCGCATTTCTACTCAGCCATCGATGGTGCAAATACGTGTGATGCCGCCCATTGCTCAAACATTACGCCCATCAACATCACCACTAATGAAATCATCGACACCGGCAGCAAAGTATGTGAGAGCCTCATCGCCGCTGACCACACTCCGGCAAGTCTATCGAGGCCATACCAAAGAGGTGTATACCGTAAGCTGGTCACCTGATGGCAAGCTCATCGCTTCCGGCAGTAGTGATGAAAGTGTGCAGGTTTGGGAGGCTACAAGCGGCAAGAACGTCTTGAACTATTACGGCCATTCCCACTGGGTTGGAAAAGGGTTGGTACAAACTGTAGTGTGGTCGCCGGATGGCAAATATATTGCCTCCGGTTCCTGGGATAAGAGTGTACGCGTGTGGGATGCCTCTACGGGGAGTACCGTTTCTACCTACCGTAGTTATTACGAGGTAGTGGAGGCGGTTGCCTGGTCACCCGACGGGAAGTATATCGCCTCTGGTAATCGTAACGGTACCGTGCATGTATGGGATGTCGGTAGCGGGAAAAATATCCGCAACTTTCTTGGCCACTACACTAATGGTGCCAATGTTGATGTAGTTGCAGTCGCATGGTCACCTGATGGTAAACGTGTTGCCTCTGCTTCCTGGGACAGGACCATCAAGGTCTGGAATGCTATTAAAAATAGTAAGAAAAAGAATGATTACTTGATCTTCCGAGGACATTCGGCAGAGGTGAATGCCCTGGCCTGGTCACCTGATGGGACACGCATCGTCTCTGGAGGTAGAGATGACCTGTTGAGAGTTTGGGATTCTTCAAATGGAATACTCTGCTTGACCTATCGCGGTCATACTGGTTATGTGGTAGGGGTAGCGTGGTCGCCTGATGGGACACGTATCGCCTCGGCGGGTGCGGATAGGACAGTGCAGGTATGGGATGCCACAACCGGCAGGTATATTTGCTCCTATCGTGGCCATACTGGCAGGGTAAATGCAGTAGCGTGGTCACCTGATAGCAAATGCATTGTTTCTGCGAGCAACGATAGAACAGTGCAGGTGTGGCAGACGCCGTGAGGTCTTGCGCCAACCCCTCCCTATGTGCTACGACTATATCATCCCTGGACGGGAACAAAGCGCCACAAGAGGAGTTACTCTATGAAATTTGACCTCGACGAAGAGCAATCAGATATTCGCGACATGGTACGTCGCTTTACTGAGCAGGAAATCACGCCACACGCTGAAGAATGGGACGAAACGAACCACTTTCCCCGTGAGATTTATCATAAGATGGCAAGTCTTGGCCTGATGGGTATGACCACGCCGGAAGAATATGGTGGAAGTGCGCTCAGTCGCCTCTCTAGTGCCCTGGTTTACGAGGAATTGGCGAAAGGTGAGATGGCGACAGCCGTAGGGCTTTCAGTGCATAATATGGTGACCGGCTCGATTGCTCGCTTTGGAAACCAGGAACAGCGCCGCCGCTGGGTAATCAGGCTCGCTTCTGGCGAACTACTGGGCGCTTTCTCTCTCAGCGAGGCGGCATCGGGTTCTGATGCCGCCAGCTTGCAATGCCGGGCAGAATGTCGCAATGATGTTTATGTCCTCAATGGTACAAAAATGTGGGTCACGAACGCTGGCGAGGCAGATATTTACCTCTTGATGGCACGTACAGGTGGCGGCAAAGGTTCGGCGGGTATTAGCTGCTTTGTGGTAGAGAAATGCACTCCCGGTTTTTCTTTCGGTAAAACTGAGCGCAAGATGGGCCTGCATTCCTCGCCGACACGCGAGCTCATCTTTGAGAATTGCGAAGTACCGCTTGCCAACCGTATTGGCGAAGAGGGGCAGGGATTCAAGACAGCCCTTTCATCGTTAGATGGAGGGCGAATCAACATCGGAGCGATAGCGGTAGGTGTAGCGCAGGCAGCTTTTGAGATGGCTCGCAATTACTCCCGAGAGCGCGAGCAGTTTGGCCAGCCGATTAGCACATTTCAGGGCATCCAATTTATGCTGGCTGATATGGCGATGAAGATTGAAGCGGCGCGTCTCCTGGTTTATGAAGCAGCTTATAAGTTGGACAAGGGGCAGAACGCCGGCATGTATGCTTCGATGGCCAAGTGTTTCGCTACCGATATGGCAATGGAGGTGACAACTAATGCCGTGCAGGTCCTGGGCGGTGCAGGCTATGTACGTGACTACCCGGTTGAACGCTATATGCGCGACGTGAAGGTAGCTCAAATCTTCGAGGGAACGAACCAGATTCAAAGGGTGGTGATTGCGAGGGCTCTGCTGGGAAATATGCGGAAATAAAAGAAAGTAAGAGTGAAAAGGAAAAGAGTTGATCGGCCGCAAGGACCGATCAACTCTTTTCCTTTTCACTCCTATTGTTAGACTTCTATTGCGTAACAGTCGCGCCCGCGAACTCGCTGACGAGAGCGTTGAATTTTGTTGCCTGCTCGTCCTGAGGCTGCTGCCTGCATTTGTCCAGTATGCGAGCATCGATGCTCGCATTTATACGCTTGAAGGCGTCGCTGGTCTCACTTGGGAAGAGTTCATCTCCGCGGCCCCAAACGGCTACAATGGGCATCTGCAAGCGTGCCAGGGGTTCATGTACATCCATCGTCAGATAATTGCTGATGAAAGACGCTGCCGAGTAGCGACTATTCGGCTGATGAGCAGTAATGTAGACATTCTCTATCAATTCTTCGGTGATCAAGCCGGGGTTCTGGTAGCCCTGCTGATCATAGAAAGTCAGTATTGCTCGCCGTGAAGTCAGTACGTTGTAAATGAACTGACCAAGGATAGGTGTACGTAGCAGGAACTTCAGTCCAGCACTGACGAAGCCGGACTCGCTTTCCTGCAAGATAGTGGCAGGCGGGGACACTAATACCAGGCGCTCAAAGAACTGTGGGCGGCGAAAGGCGTCCGCGATCACATACGCACAGGTCAGGCCGTGCGCCACAACAATGGTGGGATTGCTAATTACCTCTTTAAGGAAATCGCTAATCAGGTCGGCAAAGGTTTCAGCAGTGTAGTCGATTGCTGGGCGATCAGAGAGACCAAAGCCTAGCAGATCAAGGGTATAGACACGGAACTGCTCCGCCAGAACATCGAAATTCTTGCGCCACTCAAATGAAGATGTGCCGGGGCCGAAACCATGAATAAGCAGCAGTGGCTTCGCGTCGCGAGAACCCTTTACCTGGTAAAATATATCGCCGTACTTCCATGGATAGCGACGCTCTTCGCCTCGCAAGGCCGTATTGGGTTTACTCACCTGGCTCTCGGTATATTTGTTGAACAGAGCCAGTGCTCCAACTGTTCCTCCAGCCATCAGGCCAGTAGTAAATAATTTACGTGTAAATCCCACTTTCACTCTCCTTGTGTTTAACTTAGCGCAACCTGGAAATAATAGTAACTGCTACCCTTTCTCCTCCAAATGCTCTAGTTGTGCCTATCTCTTAATAGGCTCATAAGCCCAAGGGGTAATATATCATGCGCCAACGATAGGTTGCAAATCGCATGGGTTTGTAGATTACCCATATCTTTGCGTCGTTGTAGCGAGTTCAGGTCACGTATCTCTTCATGTCGCACAATGCTTGAATAGCTAAACCTTTGCGACACCCTTGACATGCAGTCTTGCAGACTTGTGGGTAATCACCAGGCATGGGTTTGCTGTTTCTACCGGCTACATGTATACTTCTTGGTGATAGCCAGAGAGCATGGAACTTTTGTGAAAGGCCTTGAAATGGACAAAGCAACGCTACTTGATCTGCTGCGGAAGAATGGCTCAACTCGGCTGCTCGCGGTGAGACACCGCAAATCCCTGAACAATACAGATTTTAATTAAGATTGAGGTATAATGCGTAATCAATCATCCTACATTACTATGTCTGACGAGGTTCAGACGGCATTAGAAGAACAGCGGTCGGTCGTAGCGCTCGAATCGACCGTTATTGCCCATGGTCTGCCCTATCCTGCTAACATCGAAGTTGCGCAGGCGATGGAAGCAACCATACGGAGCGAGGGCGTTATACCTGCTACCGTGGGTATACATGATGGGAAGATCGTGATTGGTCTTACTAGGGATGAGATCGAGCGCCTGGGCACAGCACAACATGTTCTGAAGGTCAGCCGGCGCGACCTGGCAGTCGCATTAGCAACTGGACGGCCGGGCGCAACCACAGTTGCGGGGACCATGCTATGCTCGAGTATGGCAGGGATTCGCTTTTTCGCCACCGGGGGTATCGGAGGAGTACATCGAGGCGCTGAAACCAGCATGGACATCTCTGCCGACCTGACGGAACTGAGTCGCACGCCAGTGCTTGTTGTCTGCGCCGGGGCTAAGTCGATCCTGGACCTTGATCTGACCCTGGAATACCTGGAGACACTGGGAGTACCCGTAATTGGCTGGCAAACCGATGAGTTTCCCGCTTTCTATGTGCGGTACAGTGGACAACGTTTGTCCCACCGCGTCGATGATGTCTCAACGATCGCTGCCATTGCGCGTGCACAATGGGAATGTAACCTGCATGGGCTGGTCGTGGGGTGCCCCATCCCGGAAAAGTACGCAATGGACCTCGGTCCACTGGAGGTGGCTACCGAGGAAGCGTTACGCCTGGCGCAAGTGGAAGGAATCCATGGAGCAGACACTACGCCATTTTTACTCGCTCATGTAGCGAAGGCTACAGCGGGCGAAAGTGTTGAGGCAAATAAAGCCTTGCTCATCAACAATGCGTTGTGGGCGGCACGCTTTGCGCGTGCGTATTATAGCGTGTAGAAGGTTGATTTCTTGTCGCGTTAGGACTACAATACATACAAATATGCGCAAGAACAGGGCGTGAACCAACACATCAATTTCGTGTGGGGCGACCGCGAAACGCGAGAATAGCCCTGACAAAGGAGCGTTGTGTCGTGATTGCTAGACTAAGCAAAGTTTTTGGAGGCATCATCCTAACCATCCTGTGGATTTGCTGTTTCTTATTTATTCGTCCCACACTGGTTATCGATTTTGGCGCTGGGATTGTCGTGAACTTTAAGTTCACAATGATCATTCTAGGTCTCCTCATCATAATTCTCTATCATATTTTCTACCGCTCAAGTACAGAGATCACTAAGCTGAGCTTAACCTGTTCGCTCACTGCTGCATGGTTGGCCTTGGTCCTGTTCTATCCATACCAACCGAACCAGGGAACAGAAGCAGCATACGCGGCAGGGAAGATATATGATGGGGCGGTCGCTTTCTTTGCTCTGATAGGCGGTTTGGCTGTATGTGTGCTGTGGGTACGATTCTTCTCAGACGAAGCCTCGTTAGAGGAATGACGAATCACTAATTACTGTTCCTGTTGAGGCCAGATTGAAAGCATCCCACCGAGGGGCGCTTTCAATCTGGCCTCAACATATACCTCACTCTAGTGCCGGAAATGCCGTTGTCCTGTGAAAATCATTGCAATGGCATAGTGGTTCGCCATACGGATAGATTCTTCATCGCGAATGGAGCCGCCGGGCTGAATAATTGCTGTGATACCGGCTTTGGCCGCAGCTTCCACACTATCCGCGAAAGGGAAGTAAGCATCAGAAGCTAGCACAGATCCCCGCGCACGATATGCTGCCTTCTCTAATGCAAGTTGCACGCTGGCCAGGCGATTCATCTGTCCCGCTCCAACTCCTACCACTGCTAGCTTGTGTGCCAGCACAATCGCATTGGATTTAACGTGTCGCACGGCTTTCCATGCAAACATCAGATCTGTTACCTCTTCTAACGTCGGGTCGCGCTCAGTCACGACACGATAGGTCACCTCATGTTCATCCACGGTATCGGGTGTCTGTAAGAGTAATCCGCCGCTGACGCTACGTACATCGAGCTGGCCAATAAGAGATGATTGCTTGTTCGCGCCATTCAAGCCGTTCGCGTCAATTGGTCTATGCGTTGCCATCAAGCGTAAATTTTTTTTCTGGCGCAGGATATCAAGGGCCTTGGGAGTAAATTCAGGGGCAATAATTGCTTCATAGAACAACTGGCTGATCTCGCGAGCGGTGCCTGCATCAAGTGGCCGGTTACTGCCGATGATTCCACCGAAGGCTGAAATGGGATCGCCAGCATGCGCCTTTTTGTAAGCCTCTAGCAGAGTGTCGTCGCAGGCCAAGCCGCAGGGATTGGTATGTTTTATGATGACCACAGCTGGAGCAGTGAAACTGCTAACCGAGGCCAGTGCAGCATTAACATCGAGCATGTTATTAAATGAGAGTTCTTTGCCATGCAATACCTCTGCATCGGCCAGGGTCGGATAGGTAGATCTGCCAGGAATGCCATTCCAACGATAAAAAGCCGCCTGCTGGTGAGGATTCTCACCATAACGCAGGGATTGGATACGTTGCAGTGCAAGAGTCAGGTTTTCGGGGAAGAATTCAGGCTCAGGTGTTTGTGTGCGTAGATATTCAGCTATGATGGTATCATAGCTAGCAGTATGCTGAAAGGCAATGGCCGCGAGACGACGGCGAGTGCTGAAACTTACCTCACCCTGTTCTCGCCACTCTTGCAACACAGGCGCGTAGTCTTGTGGTTGCACCAGTACAATCACATCCTGGAAATTCTTGGCTGCCGCGCGAATTAAGGAGACTCCGCCAATGTCAATCTGTTCAAGCGCTTCGCTCATGGTTGTGTCCGGGCGAGCGATTGTATCTGCAAAAGGATAGAGATTCACGACCACGATGTCGATGGGAGCGATGTCGTGGTCGTGTAATTCTTGCATATGGGTAGAACTTTCACGACGGGCAAGGATGCCACCTAAAATAGCCGGGTGTAAGGTCTTGACGCGCCCGGCTAATATCTCGGGAAATCCGGTGAGTGCGCTGACCGGTTCTGCTTCAATACCCGCCGCCCTCAGGGCGTTGGCGGTGCCGCCGGTCGAGAAAATCGTGACGTTGTGGGACTGAAGCTCATGTGCTAATTCCGTGAGGCCCTCACGGTTAGCAGCGCTGATTAATGCTCGCATACGATTATCCTTTCAGCTCAGCGTTTGCTGATTGGTGTGATGCTCTCGGAGTATCTCTCGGCTCCCTTTGTACTAGTATACCTCATAAAACGTTCCAACAGGTGGAAAGGAGGGACCAGAGTGGCTATGCGCAGGATGACTGAGAGATAAAAAGGAAGGTAACGATTCAGCATGGGGTTCCAAGGGGCCTTGCAGGCCCCTTGGCGGGGTGCGGGGTGGCCCCGCCTTCCTCCCAGCCTGCCGCCGGAGGTGGAGCCAGAGCAAAGAAACCTGAAGAGTTACAAAGGAAGTCTATCATAGATGGAGCTAAGAGGATGATAAATTTGCCTTTGGGCTTTCAGAGATTACTATAATATCTAAACATGACTTTCAACGGTAAAAGATCGGGCATGATTGCTTGAGGCTCTCAACATGATAGATAAAAACCCACAAGGTAACAGAGCACCATTTGCAGGACTGTTTAAGGCAATCGGTTTACCAGGGATTGCTCAGAGCGTTGGCCGCAATATTCCCGCAACCCAGCAGGGTCAGGCATCTTCTAACCGTTTCCTTTTGCAGGTGGTGCAGCCAGGACTGGCTGGCCTGATGGATGGATCAGTTTCGACGCTTGCGCCCATCTTCGCTGCTGCGTTTGCTACGCATCAACCGTTCACTGCTTTCGTGGTGGGAATGGCAGCGGCTACCGGCGCGGGTATTAGCATGGCTTTCTCAGAGGCCTTGTCCGACAATGGGGTGCTTACTGGACGCGGTAATCCCGTGATGCGTGGCTCGATTACCGGTCTGATGACTTTCCTGGGCGGGGCCGGACATACGTTGCCTTTTCTCGTACCAAACTTTCACATCGCTCTTGTTATCGCGCTTTTTGTCGTTGGGATTGAACTGATCGTGATCGCTGCCATCCGTCACAAATTCTTTGGTACCAGATGGCTGGTTTCGATCTTGCAGGTAGTTGGCGGCGGTATCCTGGTAATCATCGCCGGCTTCCTATTTGGTAATGCTTGAACTCAAGGCACCCTCACAAAGAGACTTCTATCCTCTCACTCTCTATGTTATCTGCTACTCGCGTAACAATGCGCCTCGATACAGGAGTAGATAGCACGATTGAGGTGGTAACCTGCCCATGCACCGAAAGCCGGTCAATGAGTGATTCTAGGTGCTCAACAGAAGTAATCATAACCTTCATGACGTGACAGTCTTCCCCAGTTACGCGATAACACTCCAGTATCTCTGGAATTTCGCGGGCAAAAGCATTAAAGCGTGCGCACTTTTCCCCTTGCGTATTAATTCGCATGATGGCGGTTATGGGATAACCGATCTTTGCTGTATTTACTTCTGCTCTATAGCCAGAAATAATACCCGCGTCTTCCATTCTTCGCACTCGCTCCGCTACTGCGGGGGAAGAGAGTCCAACACGTTGCCCAAGCTCACTGAAGGAAAGCCGGGCATTTTCCTGTAGCGCCTCCAGGAGGTGCCATCCAGTCTCGTCGAGCAGCCTTTCAATTTCTAAAGCCATTTTCCATTTTACCTTTACATTTTAACTGATATCGTCGCAATTCTTTAGCTTTCCCGTTTATTATAGCATAATTTGCTTGTATAATTACATTATGAAAGGCGATGAGCCAATGAAAACCGAACGTATAAACAAATATTAAAAACAAATGAGAAATTAAAAGGAGGATAACATGGCGATAATGATCATTCTACTTGCTGCGTTTATTCTACTCGATCTGGCATCCTGGCGCTGGGGTATCGACAGCACCGACAGTATTGACAGTAGCGAATGGGTTAAGCGGCAACATTGGGGAGAAGATTTAAGCGATCAGTTGGTGATCAGTTAGGTGAATTCAAGAACAGGGACAAAAGGCCTCACCCCAGATTCATCCTGGAGTGGGGCCTTTTGTACGATGGATTAAACAGTATGGTTAGCTCTTAGTGACCACTGCGACCCTGCTGGTAGCGGCGCGTGATCTCATCCCAGTTGACTACGTTCCACCAGGCATTAAGGTAGTCGGGACGACGGTTCTGGTACTTGAGATAGTAAGCATGCTCCCAGACATCGTTGCCCATGACCGGGTACAGGCCGTCCATCAATGGACTGTCCTGGTTGGCAGTGGAGATGACCTGAAGTTGCCCACTCCGATTGAGGACAAGCCAGGTCCAGCCGGAACCAAAGCGCTTGACGCCTGCATCGTTAAATGCGGCTTTGAAATTGTCGAATGAACCAAAGGCCTGCTGAATTGCGCTCGCAAGGTCACCCGTTGGTGTGCCACCGCCATTGGCTTTCATAATCTGCCAGAACATCGTGTGGTTGACGTGACCACCACCATTATTACGCACCGCCGTGCGAATATTTTCAGGCACCTCGTTGATATGTCGCACCAAATCCTCGACCGAATAGGATGTTAGATGCTCGCTCTGACCTTGCAACGCGGCGTTCAGATTGGTGACATACGCCTGGTGGTGTTTGTCATGGTGCAGTTGCATCGTCTGAGTATCGATGTACGGTTCTAACGCATTGTAGTCATACGGAAGGGGTGGAAGCTCAAATGCCATAGTGTACACTCTCCTTACTAAAAATATAAGTGGGTTATCACTTGTATCGTCTCAAAGCCTTGCCCTACCCAATCTTCATTCTATTTGCGTCGTTTCAGTCGAGTAAGACAAGGGAGGCGATACGTAAAGGTTCTCCGTATCTAGTTGTATTAGATGAATGGGCAAATGTCAAGCTCAAGAGGATATTAGCCAGGGCAATGTAAAAGTCGTTTTTCTGCTCAGACTGGCCCGCAAGCCCCAGCACATCATCATCAATCTCGCCGCGCTCAGCGTAGCCGTGCAAGACTCTGCTCAGGCGGCGCAGGCGTTCTTGTGACAGGCCACTGTGATGCTTATCCCTATTTTCGCTCATGAAAACCTCCTGTGCTCCTCGCACAGCGATAGAAATGCCTCCGCATGAGCATTAATCGAGTTCGGCCCAGATTCGGGCAAAATACCTGGGAGGCATTCATCTGGTCTGTGACTGGTTTCAAACTCTTTGGGACTCCTTTCCACCATTTATTGGGGTTCTACTCCTCCTGCATGTTCTCTCCAAAACGCGCTCTTTCCCGAATCGCTTCTGACTCTCTTTTGCACGCTCCTCAGAGGATTCTCCCTCTTCAGTACACCCTTGTTCTTGTACAAGCTGAGTGTAGAGCGCTCGAGTGGCGACCGTTTTGGGATGAGCGTCTCCCAGGGACTGGGAGCGGATCTCCAAGGCGCGTTCGGTGAGAGATATCGCCTCGCTCAAGTTGCCCTGCTTCTGATAGAAGATGGCCAGGTCATGCAGCGTTTGAGCTATCTCAGGATGGTGCTGACCGAAGTGCTGTTCCCGAAGAGTGAGTGCGCGCTGAAATAACAGGTCCGCCCGCTTGTATTTGCCCTGCGCGGCATAGAGAGCTGCCAAATTGTTGAGTGGATGAGCCACCTGGGGATGCTCCGGTCCCAATGCCTGTTCCCAGATGTGCAACGCCTGCCGGTACAACGGCTCGGCTTGCTCATACTTCCCTTGTCTCGCGTAGAGGATGGCCAAGCCGTGGAGCGAATAGGCTACCTGGGGATGCTCTGGTTCTAACGCCCGTTCCCAGATGCGCAATGCCTGCTGGTACAACGGCTCGGCTTGCTCATACTTCCCTTGCTCCATGTAAAGATCTGCCAGATGCCTGAACGGATAGGCTAGATTCGGATGCTCCGCTCCGAGCGCCCGTTTCCAAATATGCAAGGCTTGCTCACACAATGGCTCTGCCTGCTCATACTTCCCCTGCTCTATATAGAGATCTGCCAGATTGTTCAGACTCTGAGCCGTATCAGGATGCTCTGGTCCCAACTGTTGCTCTCGAATCGCCAGCGCCTGCTGAAACAATGGCTCTGCCTGCTCATACTTCCCCTGTTCTCCGGCAAGGATTGCAAGGTCATTCAGCAGAGTCGCTACCTGAGGATGCCCTGTTCCCAGCGCCTGTTCCCGGATCTGCAATGCTCGCTGATACACAAGCTCTGACTGTTCATGTTTCCCTTGCTCCCAAGAGAGCAGCCCCAAGCCGTTGAGGGGATAGGCCACTTTGGGATGCTCCGCCCCCAATGCCTGTTCCCAGATCTGCAACGCCTGCTGATACAATGATTCTGCCTGTTGGTACTTCCCTTGCTTATAGAAGAGGTACCCGAGCCCGCAGAGCGGATGGGTCACCTGAGGATGCGCTGGTCCCCATACCTGTTTCCCGATGCGCAGAGCCCGCTGATACAATGGCTCCGCCTGCTCATACCGAGCGCGGTCACAGAGATACTCTGCCGCTTTTTGCAGCACCTCAGCCAGTTCCCGGTCTCCTGCGCAATCCGGGATGGCGGTCGCAACCGTCAACACATGCGGCAGGAGGCGCTCACACTGCCTCCAGACTTCAGGGGCGACTTCAGCAAACACCGCGTTGAGCGCTGCAATCACTCGTCTCAGCCACGCTGCTTGTTCCGGCTCGCTCATCCGCTCGCGCAGCACCGCTTGCACCAGGCGATGCATGGAGAGCGTGCGTGTTTCTGGCTGGCGTTGCACCAGCGACAGGCTTCGCAGGACAGCGATGGCTTGGTCGAGTTGGCAGGGATCGGCAGCCAGGGACGCGAGCTCCGGTCCCAAGTATGCAGCACCTGCTACAAACAGCTCCTCGGGAATGGCTTCCGCGTGCAGCAAGACACACACGCGCAGCAGGTCCGCTGCCGCGCTCTGCTCTCGCTCTATCCGCTGACTCGCCAGCAAGAACGTGGCCGTCACGGAGTGCGGATGATCTCCTCCCAGGACACCACGGCGATCCAGCAAGCGGGCGCGCTGCTGCTCATAGCGTTCGAGATAAATAGACACACTACAACCCGTTTCCTCAATATAGGCTCCCGCCTGGTCGATGGCCAGAGGC
>WNFX01000624.1_pt1 | contig 35109 bp, 27 predicted proteins | sample 5400111 | NCBI WGS metagenome assembly WNFX01 (sample SAMN13153363, study PRJNA577476) | soil metagenome | isolation source: 40 cm soil or saprolite under grassland replicate 1 | place: USA:California | collected 2016-06-15 | reverse complement strand
TCCAGATATCGCGGGCGGACGCGCACGCGGCCCCGGTGCGGCTTTGGCTGCTGGCCGACACGGCGAGCGCCCTGATCCTGGTCTGGGATGCCAGCCCGCTACCTCCGGTACGCATGAGCAGCGGCGCAAACGACGAGAACGGCCGTGGCCTGCTGCTGGTCGACACCCTCAGCGCGCAATGGAACTGGTACTTCCCGCGACAGCCACGGAGCGGGAAAGTGGTGTGGGCGCTAATCCGCCCGGAATGACAGGGGAAAGGCCATGCGCATCACGCGCGAGTCCGGGGCTCGCTGGCTGCCGGTCCCGATCGATGACTTCGAGAAGTGGCAGGCTAGCCTGCTCGAAGAGTCGGCGAGGCGGCTGGGCGCTGTCCCGGCCTCCGGTGGCCGTGTCCACCGCTGGGGTTTTGTCGGATCACCGGTTACGTTCCGCGGCCAGCGCGCATGGCTGCGGGTAAGCCCGTTTTTTGAGCACGAGATGAGCCGGAAGGCGTGGCGGGGCACCGCAGAAGCCGCAGCGATCCCGGGAGTCAGCAAGCCGTCGCTGCTGCACCGGATCGAGTGGTACGCCGACGCGCCGTCACCGGTCCCGGTCAGCGCGGAAGTCCTCACCCTGGTCATCGATCCCGTCGCCTCCAGGGAGCGGTTCCTGCGGACGGCCCCGGACCTGCCAGCGGACTGGTTCCGCGACCTGAGCGCGTCGCTCGCGGCACTGCGCGCGTATCCCACGGATCGTCGGTTCCCGGTCCACGACGCCGAGGAGTACGGCTACCTGCTGAGCGCGACATACCGCCGGCCGGTCCCCGCTGGCTGCGTTCCGTTCTTCGGAACCGAGCACATCGACCTGAACTGGGAAAACATCACAGCCCCTCGTTTCCAGATCATCGACATGGAGCACTGGTGCGTGGCCGTCACCGGCTACGGCGCCGCCTACCTCTACCTCACCGCGCTCGAAGTCCCGGCCGTGGCCGCCCAGGTCCGTACCGCGCTCGCCGACGTGCTGGACACCCCGAGCGGCAGGTACGCCCAACTGGTCGCAGCTGCGCTCATCCTGCGGAACCTCACCCGGCTCCCCGATCCGGGCGGCCTTGCGGCCAGACTCCACCGCCACACCGAGACGCTGCTCGCCTGACCCGCACAAATCCGACCCCGAGTCACGGAGGCGCTCATGACCCATCAGCTCATCGCCAGCCCTTATCCCGAAGGACATCTCGTCGTCCGCCCTGGTTACGACGGCGCAGTCCGGATCGGAGCCGCCCGGTACGCCGAACTGTGCGACGCGCCCCCCGGCACCCCAGTCCCCGCCTGGCTTGCCGAGGCCGTCCGCGCCGGGTGGGGCACGGACATCACCGGCCGCCCGATCGGCGGCACGATCCTGGTCCGGTCGGAGACCGGATACGGGTACGCCCGCGCCAGCTACGAGGTGAACCTCGGATGCAACTATGACTGCGAGCACTGCTACCTCGGGGAAAAGATGTTCGCGGGCATGGACTGGCCCGGCCGGGAACGGCTCCTTCAGGTGATGGCCGACGCCGGGGTTCTCTGGCTCCAGCTCACGGGCGGCGAGCCGCTGATCGACCCGTTGTTCGCCGAGACCCACACCCGTGCGTGGGACATGGGGATGATGATCCAGATCTCGTCCAACGGATCACGGCTGGACCGGCCGAAGATGCTCGATCTCCTGACAGGACGCCGACCGTACCGGCTGACGCTGAGCCTGTACGGGGCGACGGAGGAGTCCTACGACGGGATGACGCGGCGCAGAGGCTCATTCCGGCGGTTCATGCGCGGGCTCGCCGCCGCGCACGAAGCGGAGCTGCCGATGCGGATCAACATCGTCGTTTCCAACCGCAACGCTCACGAGATCCCCCGGATGAAGGCGATCGCCGACCGCTACGGCATCCCGTCGTTCGAGTACACCAACATCAGCCCCACCATCCACGGCGGCGGCGAGGTGCTGCCCAGCCAGTCACGGGAAATGCTCCGCAAGCGGGCACCGTACATCGGCTGCAACGCCGGGATCACCCACTTCCACGCCGACCCGCACGGCAAGGCGTCCATCTGCAAGGTCGGCCGCGATCCCCAGGTCGACCTGATCGCCGAGGGCGCGCCCGGCCTGCGGAGACTGGCCGCAGTCGCCGACTCGCTCGTCACCCGGCACGGAGGGTGCTCCGGCTGCACCCTCCAGAAGACATGCGGGACTTGCATGCCGCTGGCGAACCTCTACCGGCAGGCGCGGGCACCGCTCGAAGCGTTTTGCCAGCACGGAAGGAGGTGACCCCGGATCGTCCTGCCAGCCCCGGAAGGAGGTGAAACGCCCATGACCGCAGTTGCCGTCGAACTGCTCACGCGCCCGCCCGAGCCGACCGACACGCCGACCGGACTCGCCCCGGATGCCGTCGAGTTCGTCGCCGACACCGATAGCCTGCTCACGATGTGCTCGTGCAGCGCGAGCAGCGATCAGCCGTACTGAGGCTAAGCACCCGCGCTGCCAAGGGGGACCCGGCATCACGCCGGGTCCCCCTTGGACACGACGTGAGGAGCACGGTGGAACAGCGCATCGCGTGGGACGACCTGCCCGGGCCGTTGAAGCAGGCGATCGAGGCCCGCACCGGCCGCATCACCGCAGTCCGCATCGCGACCGCAGGGCAGAACTCGCCGCTGGCCGCGATCATCGACACCGGAGACGGCAAGGTGTTCGCCAAGGGCCTGCCGTCAGCCCACCGCCGGGTCATTACCCAGGCCCGCGAGGCCGCGGTAGCCCCGCTCGTAAGCGAGATCTCGCCGGCCTTGCTGTGGCACTTCGACGAGGCCGGATGGAACGTCCTCGGCTACGAGTGCGTAGATGGCCACCACGCCGACTACACGCCTGGTTCACCGGACCTTGACCGCCTGGTCCAGCTCATGGACGCGCTGAGCGAGATCAAGGTCCCGGACGATTCCGGGCCGTTCAAGCGGGCCGAAGACCGTTGGAAGCCTTACCTCGATGATCCGGAATCGGCATCAGTCTTCGCTGGCCCGGTACTGACGCACTCTGACTGGACACCGGACAACGTGCTGGTATCGGCTCACCGTGCCTGGCTGATCGACTGGGCCTGGCCGACGCTCGGCGCTGGCTGGACCGACCCGGCGTGCTGGGTGCTCCGGCTCATAGCATCTGGCGGCCACACCGCATCTGAGGCGGAACGGTATGCGTCCCGCCTTCCCGCGTTCAAGGACGCCGACCCGGCGCACATTGACCTGTTCGCCGCAGCGAACGTCCGGCTGTGGGCGGAGGTCGCGCAGTCGAGCACGAGCGCCTGGACGAAGAAGGTGGCACAAGCCGCGCAGTCGTGGTCCGCCTACCGCCAGGCTCGCTAACCACGTCCTCGCGGACAGCGCGAGGTCGTTGCGGTACGGATTAGCGGGTGGGGCCCGCGCGGCCGGGGCTGGGCGGGCCTACGAGCTGGCCGTGGCGCGGCCTGGCCCGGGTTCTTCACGCTGTACCGCCGCGGACCAGCACCCCGGTCTGGTCCAGGCGGGCGAAGAACTCGGTCTCGCTGGCCGATGCTGCGACGGCGGTAGTGACGTGGCGGCGCAGCGTGACGCGCGGGCGTCGTCCAGGCCGCGCCGGATCGCTGAATCCTGCGCTGCGGCAGGGTGTCTAGGTTCGGCGGACGTGCACTGGCCGAATGCCACGAACACCTCGTTGAGCTGCTCAGAGCGCTCCTGTCACGACCATGGGAAAGGCAAGGACAATGAGGAAGCTGATCGAATCGACTCATGTCGCCCTCGGCGGGGAGATCGGCTCGCCACAGGACTGGGCGTTCCCTTACCTGGACGACGAGCACATGCGCTACGCGACCGAGCTACTGACCGGGGCGGACGCCCTGCTGCTTGGCCGCCGGACCTACGAAGGGCTTTCCGTCGGCTACCCGGCCATGGCTTCCAACCCGTTCGTCGACCGGATGAACTCGATCCCCAAGTTCGTAGCGTCCAAGACTTTGACGGAAGCCGCCTGGAACGCCACCGTCATCCCTGGGGACGTGGCCGATTTCGTCACCGAACTCAAGGACCAGCCAGGCGGCAGCATCGTGAAGTACGGGAACGGCGCGCTGGACCGGGTTCTTATGGCGTCTAATCTGATAGACGAGTTCCACCTCCTCCTGACACCGGTCGCAGCAGGGGCAGGCCAGCACCTGTTCGAGGAGATCCAAGGCGCTCCGCAATTGTCGCTGGCAGATGTCAGGCGCTTCGCGAGCGGCGTACTGGTCTTGATCTACACGCCCAAGGCCCAGGCGCCCTGACCCACTTTGGGCGGCGCGAGCAGCACCTCCTCCACGCGGACCCGGCGAGTCAGGTTAGCCCGGCCGCCCGGCCGCCCGGCCGCCCGCTAGGGCTCCTGCCGGGCGCCGTGCTGAAATGACACGGATTTGTGTTATCACAGTCATATGTGTATGTTGGATCGGTGCCGACCGATGCAGCGATCACTTTTGCCGACCACATGGGGCGCTTCTACGCGCGCCGCTATGCCTATCCGCCGATGGTGGGCCGCCTGCTCGGGTACCTGGCGGTCTGCGACCCGCCGGAGCAGAGCATTGGTGAGCTGGCCGAGGCGCTGTTGGCCAGCCGCAGCGCGATCACCGGCGCCGTGAAGGCGCTGGAGGCCACGCACGCGATCCGCCGCACGCGGGCGGCGGGCGCGCGAATGGACCGGGTCCGCCTTGATATGACGTCACCGGAGGCCAGAGGGTTCGACCTCACCGAATACAGCGAGCTCGGCGAATTGGTGCGCGAGGGCCTGGAGGTGGTGGCGGGCGCCCCCATCGAACGGCGGGCGATGCTGCTGGAGATGGCGGCGTTCGCCGACTTCCTGCAGGAGCGGATCGCGGTGCTGCAGCAGGAGTGGATAGCCCATCGTGACGCGCTGCGCGCCGCGGGCGAGCTCCCCGACGAGACCCGCAGGTAGAGACGAGGATGATCATGAGAAATGCGCCAGCTATCACGGTAGCCGGGCTGTGCAAGTCATTCGGCGAGAAAGTGGTGCTCGACGGTATCGATCTCACCGTCGCCGAGGGCACGATCTTCGCCATGCTCGGACCCAACGGCGCAGGCAAGACCACGATGGTGCAGATCCTGTCCACCCTGATCCCGGCCGACTCCGGCCAGATCGGCGTCGCCGGCCACGACGTGGGCACCGATCCGGACCGGGTGCGCGCCGCGATCGGGGTCACCGGCCAGTTCTCCGCAGTGGACGATCTGCTGACCGGCGAGGAGAACCTGCGGTTGATGGCCGACCTGCACCATCTCGGCCGCGGTACCGGCCGGCGGCGGGTGGCCGAGCTTCTGGACCGGTTCGAGCTGACCGACGCCGCACGCAAGCCGGTGTCAACCTATTCCGGCGGGATGCGCCGCCGGCTGGACCTGGCGATGACCCTGGTCGGGACGCCACGGCTGATCTTTCTCGACGAGCCCACCACCGGGCTGGACCCGCGCAGCCGCCGCACCATGTGGCGCAGCATCCGCGAGCTGGCGGCCGCCGGGGTGACGATCTTCCTCACCACTCAGTACCTCGACGAGGCCGATCAGCTAGCCGACCGCATCGCGGTGCTGGACCACGGCCGGATCGTGGCCGAGGGCAGTCCCGGCGAGCTTAAACGCCGCATCCCTGGAGGTCACATCCGGCTGCAGTTCGCCGCCCCGGATGCATGGAAGTCGGCTGCCGGCCTGCTCGGACCGGTATCGCGCGACGAGGAGCACCTCACCCTGCAGGTGTCCGGTGACGGCACGGTCGCTTCCCTTAGGCGCCTGCTCGCCCGGCTCGATGACGCACGTATCGAGGTCGAGCAGCTCTCCATCCACACCCCCGACCTCGACGACGTGTTCTTCGCCGTCACCGGTCGCCCCAGCGCGGAGCAGGAACAAAACTCCGAGAAGGAAGCAATCTCGCGATGAGCACCCTCGCCTATACCCTCACCGATTCGGCGACGATGCTGCGCCGCAACCTGCGGCGGCTGCTGCGCTACCCGTCCATGACTGTGCTGCTGGTCGGCATGCCGATCGTGTTCCTGCTGCTGTTCGTCTATGTCTTCGGCGGCCAGCTCGGTGCCGGGTTCGCCGGCCGCCACGACGGCCGTGGTGCCTACCTCGACTACGTGATGCCCGGCATCCTGCTGATGACCGTGGCCGCCGCCGCGCAGGGCACCGCGATCACCGTGGCCATGGACATGACCGGGGGCATCATCGACCGGTTCAAGACGATGGCCATCGCCCGGGCCTCGGTGCTCACCGGCCACGTGATCGCCAGCGTGATCCAGGCACTGTTCGGCCTCGTCGTCGTGCTCGCCGTCGCGCTCGCACTCGGCTTCCGGCCCGCCGCGGGCCCGGTGGCGTGGCTGGCTGCCGTCGGTGTGCTAACCCTGTTCGCCTTCGCGCTCGTGTGGCTGTCCGCGGCGCTCGGCCTGGCCGCCAAGACCGTCGAGACCGCCAGCAACACCCCCATGGTGCTGACCTTGCTGCCCTTCCTCGGCAGTGGCTTCGTACCCACAGCGACCATGCCGGCCGGGCTCCGCCAGTTCGCCGAGTACCAGCCCTTCACCCCCGCCACCGAATCGGTGCGTGGGCTGCTCGGCGGCACCGGTGCCGGTACGAACGCGATCGCCGCCGTCGCCTGGAGCGCCGGCATCGCGCTGGCCGGCTACCTGTGGGCCCGGCACCTCTACAACCGCCGCCGCGCACGCTAGGCGCGCGTCGATGCCGCCGCTCCCGGTCTTCGTGGCCGCCGGATACCTCAAGCCGCAAGCGCTTGTCATGGCTCGGTGCCGAAACTAGGTTGAGGGCTGGCACCAGTGTGGACATCGGCCGGCTGGTGACGCCGTTGGAGGCGCCATGAGGACCGGGATAATGTGGCCCGGATGTGACGCGGACGCGGTCTGGGCGGCGGAAGAGAAACTGGCCCGTCATCCGGCCTTCGGGGAGTCGGAGCGCATCCAGCGGCGAGCGCATGCGCGCTACGGGTTTGCCGTGGAGATCCTCGGCGCCAGGTCGGCGAGCGTTGCGGAGTCGGCGCGGAGCTTGGCTGACGGCGATGCGGACCGGATGTGGCGCGACCCGGTGGTCAGGAAGGCGCTGGAGGACGGCCTGCGGTGCCTGGAACGAGACGAGACCACAGCGCTGGACGACTTAGCGGTTGTCCTGGATCTTGCCCGGGATCGGCTGGCCAGGTCGCGCGGCCTGCTGCCAACTCAGGTCGAGGATGATCTCGTATTGCGGGCCGGTCCGGCTGGGCGTATCTGGCTGCCCAGCATGACCGGGCAGCCCGGCCCGTTGCTACGTCGTTTGCACAAGGCCATGGCGGACAAGTTCATCGGCCACAACGAGCTTTCCGGTCAGTTCCAGCCGGCTGATGCGGCCGCGGCGCGGTCGATCCATCAGGCCGGTGAACTGCTGACGGCAGTGCTGCCGCGGCTCGGCGATGGCGTGATCGATCACATCGCGGCGGTCGGGCTCCTGACCGGAGCCGGTCCGCAGGGCCGGCAGTTGTCCGCCGCCGGTGGCGACCTCGTCCCAGGAACGATCGTCTTGGACCCCTGCCTATTGGAGTCCGTGTGGACCACGGCCGGCATTCTGCTGCACGAGGGCCTGCACCTTAAGGCATTCGACATCGCGCGCTGCTTCTCTTTGGTGTCGGTTCCCCAGGTCATGGTCGGGATTCCGTGGCGGCGCGCTCGCTGGGACGTGCGCCGGGTGCTGTTCGCGTTCCACGTCTATGCGCACGTTGCGCTCTTCCAGGCCGCAGCCGCGTATCGGGAAGGAGAACTCGGCGACCGGTTCGGCAGCCCTCCTGAGAATGCGGCGGTCAGCCGCGGTGCTGCCGGGACATATGCAAGTGCTGTTCAGCGCGCCCAGTTCCTCGGCGAGCAACTCGCGGGTCCTCTTGCGGACAACCTCACCTCGGACGGGCGCCGGTTCGCCGGCTGGCTGCTGGAGTCCACCGCGCCGCTGACCAGCTGGCGGCCGCCATCGGAGCGGAACGCAGCCGCGCGCCCGGCAGCGCGCGGATCCGGCGAGCCGGGCGGATCCGGCCCGCCGGTACCGCGGTATGCGCGGGCGGCCGGCGTCGTGGTGAAGCCCGTCCCTGACCTGGAGGTCGCGTTCGCCTACAACCCCCGCGATCGCGTTCTGTCCTGCCTGAACCTGAACGCGTGGGCAGTTCTCGAGCTATGCGACGGCCGAACCGGCATCGAATCGGACTACCGCGACCTGGTTCGCGCCAGGCTGCCGCCAGCCGAGGCGAGCCGTCAGCTCCGCCTCGCGCTGAGCCAGCTCACCACCCGTGGCCTGATCGAGACGACGGAGGGAGGTGATCCTTCATGACCGACTCGCTCCGTGAGCTCATCGAGCACGCAGAAGACTTCAGCGAGCCCACGGTGACCACCAGCACCTCCGATGAGCGTGCCTGGCTGCCGTCCAACAACGACGGTGCGTGAGCACGTCCTGACGTGCAGGAAGGCGGGCTCGTCAGCGCGGACGGCGGCCCGCGGGCGGCGGGCTGCCCGCGGCGGCGGCTGTGGTGCTGGCTATCGTGAGCCCATGGCCCGCACATTGGTCACCGCGCGTCTCATTCTGCGCCCGTGGAACGTCGATGACGCCGGGGCGGCGCTGGGTGTCTACGGCGATGCTGAGGTCGCTCGGTGGCTGGCTCCGGCACTGGACCGGGTTCGTGATCTCGCGGCGATGCGCGTAGTACTGCAGCAATGGGCGGCCGAGGACGCGCGGATGATGGCGCCGGCTGGCCGCTGGGCGATCGAGCTGCAGCAGGACGGGCGAGTGATCGGCGGCGCGACCCTGCTGCCGTTGCCGCCCGATGAGGAGTTCGAGATGGGCTGGCAGCTGCACCCGCAGGCGTGGGGCCGCGGTTATGCCACCGAGACCGGGCTGGCACTGGCGCGGTGGGCCTTCGAGCAGGGCATAGAACAGGTCGTCGCGGTCGTGCGGCCCACCAACACGCGCGCTGCGGCGACGATCCGGCGGATCGGCATGGAGTGGGTCGGCGAGACCGAGAAGTACCACCAGCTGCGCCTGCAAGAATTCCGCCTTCGTCCAGGCGATCTGGCTGCTCCGAACCGGTGACGCGGCACGGACCTGGTTGCGGGCAGTCACCGGGCGGGCCCGGCGCCGGATGCGACGATGGTGGACGTGAGCGATGCCGGCCAGGTCACCGATAACCATGCTGAATCCCGCTTTGAGTTCCGGGCGGGCGGCCGCCTCGCCGAACTCAGGTACCGGCGCTACGGGGAGCGGCTCGTCCTGCTGCACACCGGGGTGCCCGCCGAGCTTGAGGGACACGGCATCGGCGGCAGGCTGGTGGCGGCCGCGATCGACCGCGCCGCGCAGGAAGGCGTCACGATCGTGCCGTTGTGCCCGTTTGCCCGCAGCTGGCTGGAGCGCCACGCCGATACGGCAAGCCGCGCGACCATCGACTGGGGCAACGACGCCGCAAACCGTGGCCAGGACCCGGCAACCTAGCCAGGCGCCCCAGGACACCGCACGGGTTGCCGAGAAAGAGTGCTCGGGCCCCGGCCGGTCAGGGCTCCCGGCGCGGTGCCGGGATCATTGTGCGGCTCGCCGCCCGGTCACGCCGTCTGGCTAGCGGGGTGCCCGGTATCAGGCAGGCAGGTCCGGGGCCTGGACGCCGTGACCGGGCGGCGTGGCCGGGCCGATGTACGGAATAGGTGGCATGGCCAGTGGCAGCGCGGCCAGTTGCACCAGCAGCAGCACGTTGTCATCGGCGGCCGTCCGGTTCATCCGCAGCCGCCCGCAGCGCGTGCAGCGGTGAATCAGCATCCAGCGCCGCTCGCCCCGGACGGTGACCGCGATCGGCTCCATGCCGCCAGGGCAGTCAGCCTTCCGGTCACCGGGGGCGTTGCGATCAAGATGCCTGGACCACAGGCAACTGGGACAATGGTTACGGTGCGACGTGCCTGGAGCGTCCAGCGAGACGGCTACGCCGCAATGCCCACACTGAAACGAGCGAGGAAACGACAAGTCTGGTGACCTTTCATAACAGGGCCTCGAAGCTGGGCAGACATCTCGCCTCCTCTCGCGCTCAACCAGATGCTGTCGCCTGGTCCGAGCAGGCCGGCAACGACCACCATCGTCGGCGCCGGCGAATCATCCGTCAAGCAAATATCCTCGCCTTAGTGGACGCCGGCGCTTAGGCACGTTCTTCGTCGTGAAGCGAGGGGGCGTAGGAGATGCCGACGATCAAGCCATCCTCAGTGAGAAGCCGGGTCACCGTCTGTCCCCACGGCTCGGTGCGCGCTGGGTGCAGCATCTCGAAGCCCGCGCGCTGAAGCTCGCCGCCAGCCGCTGCGACAGCTTCTGCGTCCTCAACCTCGAACTCGATTGATGCCTGGGGGATCACCCGGCCGACGGGCCACTTCGGCGTGCCAAAGCACGCCTCGGCCGCCTGCGAGAGGGGCCACACACCGAAGTGCTTGCTGCCGGGAATGCTCTCACTGGAGTAGTACTCATCGGCTTCGTACTTCTCCAACGGCAGCCCGAGGGCGTCAATGAACAGCTTGCGGCTCTGCGGCGGGTCAGCGGCAACGACCGACATGCTCGCGATGAAGAGAACGTTCATGTGGCACAGGCTACGGGGCCGCAGCCGACGACGCGGACAGGTTGCTACCTCCCATCCAGCGGCCCGTCCAGCAGGCGGACAGGCGCCGGGGCGCCAGGATCTTGCTGTGCCGCGGTTACCGGGCGCTCTGCTGCACCGTGAGCGTGTGTCCGGCGGATCTGAGCCGGTCGGTGAGCGCGACACCCATCGCAGTGGCAGGTGTCAGGACGCCGGCGCGGACGGGCAGGCGGTCACGGTCCAGCGCGAGGCACAGGGCGCTTTCGCCAAGCATTACCGACGTGGCGGCATATCCCGGATCGCCGCGCGCCTCGATCCTGGCGAGGTACCGCAGGCCGGCTGAGGTACGGGTGCGGATCTCGATCCGGAAGAAGCCGGTGCGGCGGGTCTTGTCGCCGGGGCCGGTGCCGGGTGCCGGCAAGAGCCGGCCGGCCAGCGCCCTGGATGGCCCGAACGCAAGTCCTGCCCCTAGGGCCTTCAGCCCGGCGGAGACCGCGACGGCCTGCACGGCCGCGGCCGGGCCGGCGCCGAAGCCGGTGACCTCCCGGTAGCGGAACCGGCGGCCATACGCCCAGCCCTGCAGCGCGTTGCTGCGGCGCACCACGCGGGTGTTGATGCCCGCCATCGGGAACGGGCTGGCCCAGATCCCCAGATCGCGGTCGTAGCTGACCCAGCCCAGGTCACGCTGGTCACCGAGGTCGGGTTCGGCCGCGCGATCCGGGCTGAGCGCATACGGATCCTCGATCACCTCGCGGAGCTCGGAGCTGGCCGCGACCTCGTCCTGCTGCCCCATCCCCGACGCCAGCGTCCCGGCGCTGACACCGCCCTTCACCGCCGTCACGACCAGCGTCGTGTCCTCCAGATCACCGGCGTCATCAGCGCGGGCGGCCTGATGCAGCGACAGCACGCCGAGGTCTGAAGGGATGGAATCGAACCCGCAGCAGTGCACAATTCGCGCACCCGTGCCCGCGGCCACGTCGTGGCAGCGGTCGATACTGTCCCTGATGAACAACACCTCACCAGCCAGGTCCGCGTAGTCAGTGCCCGTCCTGGCGCATGCCTCGACCAGCGCAAGCCCCTGACGGCGGTACGGCCCCACCGTGGTCACCACCACCCGGGCCGCGCGCGCCAGCGCGGCCACCGACGCAGGATCCGCCGAATCCGCGGCCAGCAGCGGCCACGCCGACGCGGCAGCGCCGAGCCGGGCCCGGACATCGGTCAGCCGCTGAGCGGATCGTCCCGCAAGCCCGATCCGGACACCATCCGGCGCATGACCGGCCAGATACCCGGCCACCAGCCGGCCGACGAAACCGGTGGCGCCGAACACCACGACATCCAGCTCGCGATCGCCGCCCATCACTTCATGCTAAAGGCACCAGCCCAGAGCGCCCCAGCCCGCAAGAACGGCAAGCCGCAGCCCGGCCGGCCAGGCCGGCGAACAACGCCCGTGCGGTGGTACCAGGTGGCACGGGGGTGTGCGAGCCCAGGCGCGCGGTCTTGATATGTGCGAATTCGGCGCGGTAGGGGTTCGGGCCTACGCTTCGCCGGTGGCGCCGGCCGCGCCGTCGGCTGCGGAGCCGAAAGTCGCGTCCTGCCCGTTCGCGGTCGCGGCGGCTTCTGTCAGCTGGCCACGGGCCGCGAGCTCATAGCCGGACTCGCCGTGCTCAGCGATGTCGAGGCCGGCCTGTTCCTGTTCGGCAGCGACCTGCAGGCCGACCGTCTTGTCGGTGACCCACAGAATCAGCCAGGTCATCACGAACGGCCATATGATGCCGGCGACTGCCAGCACAGCCTGGCGGCCGAGCTGTGTCCAGCCGCCAGCCTCGCCTGCCGCGTTCACCGCGAGGCTGGCGAAGACCCCGGTCAGTACCACGCCCGCCATGCCGCCGATCATGTGCACGCCCACCACGTCGAGCGAGTCGTCGTAGTGCAGGATGTCCTTGATGTGCACCGCGAGGTAGCACAGCGTGCCCGCCGCCAGGCCGATGATGATCGCCGCCCACGGCGGGACGAATCCCGACGCCGGCGTGATCGCGGCCAGGCCGGCCACAGCACCGGCGCCGAGTCCGGCCCCAGACGGCTTCCCGCGCCGCCGCCACTCAATGGCCATCCAGGCGAGCATCGCGGCGCTGGCTCCTAGCTGGGTATTAACGAGCGCATACGCGGCGACGGACCCGGCTGACAGTGCGCTACCCGCGTTGAAGCCGAACCAGCCGAACCACAGGATCCCGGCGCCGAGCAGCACCAGCGGTATGTTGTGCGGCCGATCAAGCTCATGCCTGCGCCTCAGGTAAAACGCGCAGGCCAGGGCCGCGGAGCCGGCCAGTTCATGGACGACAGAACCGCCGGCGAAGTCGATCGCGTGCAGGCCGCCCGAGCCGAGAATCCCGCCGCCCCACACCGCGTGCGCGAACGGGCTGTACACGACCAGCGACCACAGGCCGATAAAGACGAGGTAGCCGCGGAAACGCATCCGCTCGGAGAACGCCCCGGCGATCAGCGCCGGGGTGATCACGGCGAACTTCATCTGGAAGCCCATGTAGACCAGCGCCGGGATCGTCGGGGCGTAGCTGTTCGGCTTGGCCCCCACCCCGGCCAGCATGAAATGCTCCAGGCCGCCGATGACGCCCCCGTGGTCCTTACCGAACGTCAGCGTGTAGCCGACGATCGCCCACAGCAAGCTGATCAGGCCGATCGCGATGAAGGACTGGACCATGGTCGCGACGACGTTCTTCGCGCCGACCAGCCCGCCGTAGAACAGCGCAAGCCCCGGCATCATGAACAGGACCAGCGCGGTCGACGCCAGCATCCAGGCAGTGTCACCAGCACTGATGCGCATGCCCAACTCCCCATCTTCGGACGGTCGGCTTTGACCGGGCCCGGCCGCAAGTGACAGCTTCTGACCCAAAGGTCGCTATGACGGCGGGCTAACTATAGGGGAGACCGGCCCGTTCGCGCGCGAACATAGCGGCTGCCGGGCGCGAACACAGGGGCGCATGCCGTGGCATCCCGTGCCAGGCAATGCCTGCCATCCGCGCGGCAGGCGATAGCGGCCTGAGCCCGAGCCACTCGATCGACGATCCGGTGCCCAGTCCGCGGCACGACCGCCCGGTCAGGTCGCGAATACGTAGAAGTCATCGCCGCGATTGCCTCGCGGCGAGACCGCGGCGCCGACCGGAAGAGGCCCAGCAAGCCCGGTCCCTGCTGAGCCGCAAGAGACCGGCGGCATGACGACCACCCCGGGGTCAGGGCTGGCGCCCTGGCCCACGGTCGGCATCGTGCCCGAGGAAACGGCGACCATGAACCCGAGCCAGTATGCGCCGGTTACCGGAGGGGTATACGGCGCGGACAGCGGGATGCTGGCCAGGCTGTTGACCTTGCCCCAGGTGCTGGCGGCATCCCTACGATCGGCCGATGAAGCTACCACTTTGCCGGCGGCCACGCTCACCACGTTCACGAAGCCGTGCGTTCCGCCGGTCTTGGCCGTCCCGGTTACCCACATGTTGACTCTGCTGATCGGCACCCCGGCGACCAGCCGCACCAGCCGGTAGTAGGCCGTTCCGCTGGCTGGCGAGAACGAGCCGGTGACCTGCTGGCGGTCGTGGCTGGTCGCAAGGCATCCGGCCGGCTGTACAGCGAGGAGCGGGTCGACCGGCACGAACTCCGCTGACCCGGCCGTCGCCTGCAGAGTCACGCCTGGGGTATAGACCACGGTGCCAGCACCCTGGCCATGGCCGAACGATGTCGACGAGCTGATCGTGACAAGCCCGGCGCTGCCGTCGTTGTAGATCCCGCCGGACGCGCCGATGTAGACGCCGCCGGTCACGGTGATGTTCGTGGTCCCAGCGCCGTTGCTGATGAACGCCATTCCGTACTGCGGGGTGTTGTTCCCGCCGCCGTCCTGAAGGCCCGGGTAGGTCTGGCAGCCGACGAAATTGACCGGTCCAGAGTAGCCATGGACACAGTACCCGGCGTACCTGGCGGATACCGATGAAGTCCCTGATCGCCGGACGAAGCCGCCGATGACATTCACGGGCGGCCGGGCGGACCCGGCGCTGGTGATGAAGAACCCATGCCGGACGCCGGCGTCGACGGTACAGCCCTCGAAGGTGATGCCGCCGGCGTCTGGGTCCGCATTGTTGTAGGTCGCCTTGTAATTGAACCCGTAGCCATTTCCTGAATGCTCGGCGTGGCACTGCTTGAACAGGGAGTCGAAGCTGTTGAGTATCTGCCAGGCGTCCCCGTGGTTGCTGTAGGACGAGCAGTAAAGCCACTGCGAGTCAGAGCAGTGCACCAGGAGGCCGCCGGCCGCCGTGGCGTTGTTCATGCCGCAGTCCCGGACGCTGACATTGAACGCGCGCACCTGGCCGACTGCCCTCGGGACATAGAATCCCCACCCGGTCATCGCATGAACGAGGACGTTCTGGAAGGTCAGCCTGCCGATATCGGCGCTGCCGGCGTAGAGGCAGATGCCCTGCACATTCGATGTCACGGGAAGGCTGGTGCCCTGGATCATGATGTTGAACAGATGCTGCTCTTGCGAGACCGTGGAATAGCGCCCGGTGGCCTGATCGACAATCAGGATCGCCGCCGCGACCGGCCACGGCCCGGCCGAGAAGGCCGCCACTGGCTCGAGCACCGTGCCGCAGCTGATCGTGCCGATCAGGCCTGAGCCTGGCGAGCCCTGCAGCGTCTCGAACGGGGGGATGACGATCGGCGCGTTGATGTAGAACGTGCCGGCGTCGAGCTGGATCGTGGCACCGGGGCCCCGCGTGCGTAGCGCGCCGTTGATGTTCGCGGTGTCAGTCGCGCCCGTGGTGTCACCTGACGGGGAGATCACTACGGTGCTCGATCCCAGCTGTATCATCGTGGTTCCCGCGATCGTGGTCTCGGCTGGCTAGCCAGACTATGCCGAAGCATCCATCCCCGGCGGCCTCGCCGTGCAGAACGCAGAGAAGCCATGATAAAAACTCTTGCGGCGGGTCCTGCAGGTCGAAGACCGCATGCACGGCCGTGGGTTCTCTGTCAACCACGCCGGGACTCAGCGGGCGCTCGCTGAGCGCTTGGAACGGCGCCCGCTGGGCGATCCAGCCCACGCCCAGCCCGGTCGGCCAGACCACCCAGCTCACTGCCATGTCATGCATTTCCGCCACCGCTTGCAAGGCGGTGGGGACTTCGGCCTCGGGCGCCTTCGCTGAGGCCTGGAACGGCAAGACATGGAAGATCCGCCAGACACCCGCGTTCGGGCCAGCACATGCGTTGCCGTGGGCTTCCTCAGAACTGGCGCCAACATGATCATGACGCTGGCAGAACACTGGAACGGCAAGAAGTGGGTCGTGCGGGGCACCCCGGCGCTGCCCGCCGCTCAGTCCGCCAACCTGACCAGCGTGTCCTGCCCCGCCCTGCTCGTGTGCACGGCGACCGGATTCTTCACCGATGCCGCGCACACTGAGACCGTCCTGGCGGAGCGGTACTCCTAACCGCCCCGTCGTCGACCTCCGCATGCAGATCCTCAGTCCCGGTATCCAGCGTGGCACGTTGTTCGCACTCGGCAGGCCGGTGCCGATGTCCAGGAACTGGCGGATCCCCGCCTCGGCGGCCAGGTAGCGGACGGCACGGCCGGGGAAGCCCGGTTCTCGCGCGCCGCTGTCCGCACCGCGCGCCAGCTCCGCATCGCCCTTTCCGCGGTCTCCCGGTCAGCGGCGAAGTGATCCTTTCCGCCGGGCTACATCCGTCGAATAAAGGTGGAACACTATCACTACCGGCATCGGCGTCAGATCGCCGCACAAGTGGTCGGCCGCCCCACGGCCGTCCACGCCAATAACGGCAGTGAAGGTTGAATAACCAAAGGTGGTTGCTCTATGAGGCTTCAACCGATTGCTGTCACGGTCGCACTTGCATGTGCATTCGCTGGCCCCGCCCTCGATGCGGCGAACGCGGCGACCGCGAAGAGCGGGCCGGCCACGGCTCGGCAGGCCGTTGCCCACCTTCCGGCCGCTGGCGCCATCGCCGTCGCGGCGGCGCCCCGAGCGCGAACCGGCCAGCCCGCGGGCCGACCGGGCGCGACCGGGGGCCTGGGCGTCATCACTGGTGTCGTCGGCGGAGCCGGCGGACGGCCGGTGGTCGGGGCCTGCGTCGTCGCGACCGGGCGCGGTGCGGGCGCGATGGCGATGACCAGGCCAGACGGCCGCTACGTCATCGCGGGCCTGCGGCCGGGCGAATATACGCTCCACTACAGCGACTGCGCCGCCCCTGGCCGGTATCTCGACCAGTGGTCAGGCGGTGCCTTCTCGGCGGCCGGCGCCGCACCGGTGGCCGTGTCGGCCGGCCAGGTCAGGACTCTGCCGCGGGTCACGCTGCGGTCCGTGTTGCCGTCAGCTACCTCGCCCGCCGCGATCCGAGCCCGTGCCTCGGCTGGCTCGACCTCGGCCGAGCTCGTTTCTGCTGGGCTGCCCCCGGCGCTAGCCCGCGCAATGCTGCGGCCTGCGGCGTCTGTCGCAGGTGCAACCCGCGGCGCCATCTCGGGGCTGGTGACCGGCAAGGGCAAGCCGCTCCAGGGCATCTGCGTCTATGCCTTCGGATCCCGCGACTTCGGAACCGTTCGCACCGCGAGGACCGGTCGCTACCGGATCGGCCGCCTGCGGTCTGGCCGCTATACCGTGCGTTTCCTTGGCGCTCCCTTCTGCGACCGTAATGCCGACTGGCTTCCGCAGTGGTACCGCGGCTTCACCTCGTTCTTCCCGCCCCGCAAGCCGACGCCGGTGCGCGTCGCCGCCGGGCGGACAACGCGCGGCATCGACGCCGCCCTGACACTGGGCGGCGAGATCAAGGGGACGGTGCGGAGCAAGTCGGGCAAGACGCTCTCGGGTGTCTGCGTCTCCGCACAACCGGCCGGCAAGCTCCGCCCGCCGTTCAAGTTCTTTCCAAGCTTCAGCGCGTCGGGCCGTGATGGCAGCTATGTCATGCACGCGCTGTTCCCCGGCAAGTACCTGGTCCAGTTCACGCTCGGCTGCGGCAATAGGGGCAACTTCGCGCCGCAGTGGTGGCGTAACGCCGCGACGCGAGGCCACGCTACGCCGATCCGGATCACGAGTGGCCTGGTGGTCAGGCATGTGGACGCCGCCCTGCCTCCTGGCGCGACCGTCTCAGGCGTGGTCAGGGCGGGCGGCCCGACCGGCAAACTGCTCAGCGGGATATGCGTCTTCGCGCAGAGCCGCACCGGGCCGTTCGCGAGCGCGACGACAGCCAAGAACGGCCGCTACAAGCTCATCGGCATGACCACGAGCAGGTACCGGATCATGTTCGTCCGGTGTCGCAACCGTGGCAACTATCTCCCGCAGACCCGGTCGGTGCGGGTCAGGACCGGCCAGAACATCACGGGTTTCGACGCGTTCTTGCAGCCGGGCGCCATCATCTCCGGCACGGTGGCCGATGCGCACGGCACGCCGGTCGGCGGCATCTGCGTGCAGGTCCAGGGTCCGCGGTTCACCTTCGGCGGGACCATCACCCGCGCCGATGGCACCTATTCGATCAACGCCCTGCCATCCGGTTCCTACACCGTGCAGTTCTCTGGTGGCTGCGGCAACGCGGGCAGTTACGCGCCTCAGTTCTACAAGGGACAGACGAACGGCGCGGCGGCCGATCCCGTGCCGCTCATCGCCGGGCAGACCACGGCGGGGATCGATGCCGCCATGGCGCCAGGCGGCACGGTTACCGGAGTCGTCACCGGCAACACCGGGAACAAGCTCTCCGACGTCTGCGTCCGCCTGGCGAGCCAGGCAGAGGCAGAAAGCGGCCCATTCTTCGGCGCCTATGTCACGTTCACGAGGAACGGGGTGTTCCGGGCCCAGAACCTGGTGCCCGGCCTGTACGCCGTGAACTTCGGCTGTGGTTACGGCTACCGCAACTTCGCCAGCCAGTGGTTCATGGCACAGCCGGACGTCGGCAGTGCCGACCTCGTGTCGGCATCCCCCGGCGCGATCACGTCAGGCATCAACGCGACCTTGCAGCTTAGCGGGGCCATCAGCGGTGTCGTCACTAATCACGCGCGCAAGCCGCTCTCCGAGATGTGCGTGCTGGCAATCCCCGCTGGCAGCCGGTACCCCGCGTTCTTGTTCGGATCCGGCAGCAGCGTGACGGGCCGCAAGGGCGGCTACCGCATCGGCCATCTCGCCCCGGGAAGCTACGACGTCCAGTTCCGCGACTGCGGCCGGGGTGTCTACGGCAGCCAGTGGAATGGCGGCAAGGCGACCGAGCAGTCAGCGATACCGGTTACCGTCCGCGCCGGCCTCACCACCACGGGGATCAACGCAGTGCTGGCCACCGGCGGGTCGATCTCCGGCCGGGTGGCCAGCGGCCCGAGCCAGCCGCTGGCGCGGATCTGCGTGTTCGCGCAGGACACCGTCACCGAGTCCACCGGATTCGCCGAGACCGGACGGGCAGGCAGCTACCTGATCACTGGCCTCCGCACCGGCGCCTACCGGGTCACCTTCTCTGACTGCGGCTTCCCGCCACGGTGGGGCTCGGTCACCAGGCCAGGAACCGTCCGGGTGATCGCACCGCAGGCCGTGACCGGAATCAACCAGCGACTCTCGCCAGCCGGAACGATTTCAGGAACGGTGGACGGGTCTGGGTCGGCCAGGCCGCTGGCGGGAGCGTGCGTCGCCGTCGTGCCCGTCAACCCGAACGGGAGCTTCGGCTCGGCGATAACCGGCGACGCCGGCACCTACCAGGTGACCGGCCTGACGCCGGGCAAGTACCTGGTCTACTTCGGGAGTCCGTTCTGCCTCATCAACGGCTTCTTCTCCGGACGGTTCGGCTTCTTGCTCGCCGGCCCGGACTTCGCGCCGCGGTGGTACAACGACCAGCCGACCCGGTCAACCGCGACTCAGGCAACCGTCACGGCGGCAACCAACACGATCGGGATCGACGCGTCGCTTGCCGTGGACGGCGGGATTTCCGGCACCGTGACGGACGTGTCGCACGCTCCCGTCGCCGGGGAATGCGTCACGGCAGTTCCGGTCAAGCCCGCGCCCGATCCATTGACCGGCCAGACGCTGGATGACGTGATCGCCGTGACGGCGGCCGATGGCACATACGCGCTGGTCGACCTGCCGCCCGGCCATTACAAGGTGAAGTTCTCGGTCGGCTGCGGCGACTCAGGTTTCGCGACGCAATGGTGGGACAACGCCCCCTCGGCGCAGGCCGCGACCAGCATCTCCGTGTCCGCCGCGACCACGGTCACCGGAATCAACGCCGCCCTGCGGCACTGATCCTTCCGGAAGGGGAGGCTGTGGCCATGAAAGGCCGCGCGGTCATTGCCACGACGAGTCACGCCGGCTACCTCGGTGGTTATCCCCACTGGCCAGGCTGGTAGTCACCGCCGGGCTGGCGGGTGATGACGTTCACGCGGTTGTAGGTGTTGATGAGGGCGATGAGAGATACCAGCGCCGCGAGCTGGTCATCGTCGTAGTGCTTGGCCGCATTCGCCCAGGCCTCGTCGGTGACACCACCGGCTGCATCGGCGATGCGGGTGCCCTGCTCGGTGAGTTCCAGAGCGGCCCGCTCGGCCTCGGTGAAGACTTTCGCCTCCCGCCAGACTGCGACCAGGTTGAGCCGCACCGGGCTTTCGCCAGCGTGCCCGGCGTCTTTGGTGTGCATATCGGTGCAGGCGGCGCAGCCGTTGATCTGGCTGGCCCGGATCTTCACCAGCTCCTGCGTAGCGGCCGGCAGCGTCGAGTTAGTCACCACTGCTCCTGCCGAGTTGATGTACTTCGCGAACTTCGCCGCAACCGTGTTGCCGTAGTAGTCAAGACGGGCGTCCATGGTGATCTCCTTCCCGTTCTTGCGTTACACCCACTGACCCGGCGGCCCGGCAATATGTGACAGCCAGGCGAACGTCCTCACCTGGTGCACGGACCGGGGGCTGCTTTTACCGCCTGCTGCTCCGGGCCGGGGACCAGTTTGGCCGGGCCGGTGAGCCGCTGTGCAGGCGCTCCGGCGGGTCTGGCATGATCAGGGGTAATGAGCAGCTCAGGTTCCCTTCGTTTTCCCGTGACCGTCAGCCGTATTCCGGTCATCCGCTGCCAGGTCTGCCAGCGCACCATCGCCTGCAGGCCCGGCCAGGCAAGTGCCGTCCTGACCGAGCACTACCGCCGCGAGCATCCCGAAGTTCTCGGCGCGCCAGCCCATCGACCTCGCACGGCGCCGTCCTAGCGATTCACCCTGGCCGCGGACGCCCTGGCCGCAGCCACGACTCGTTAACGGCCAGGCGCCTCCAGCCCGAGGCGGCGCTGTTCAATGGCCAGGCAGCGGTCTTCCACGTACAAAAGCCCGGCGCCTTCGGCGATGGCACGTGCCTGCGCCGACGCGATGCCCAGCTGGAGCCATAGGGCGGTGGCACCCGCCGCGACAGCCTGGCGGGCGATGTCTGGCGCCTGCCATCGCGGCCGGAAGACATCGACAAGGCCCACCTGCCCGGGGACCTCGCCGAGCGTCCGGTAGGCCTGCTCGCCGAGGATCTCGCTGGCATGCGGGTTGACCGGGATAATGCGCCAGCCATGCCGCTGCATGTGCGCAGGCACCGAATGCGCCGCCTTGGCAGCCGCGGCGCTCGCGCCGACCACGGTGATGGTGCCGTAGCCGGTCAGGATGCGCTCGACAATGGCGTCCGTGCCGGTCACCGGGCTACCCTAACCCGCCGGGCGCTCAGTCAGCACGGCCGTTCCGCGCGGAAATAGGCGGTCATGCCGCACCCCCGAGCAGGCAGGCGCAGATAATCGGGTGCTGCCGAGCGGCTGGGCTGGCAAGGTTGGCGTGATGGGTGATCCTGGTGACCTTGGTGCCGAGATCCCGCTTGAGGTATGGGGCAGCGGCGAGCAGCCGTCGAAGGCCCGGCGGCGGGCGGGCATTGTCTACCGCGAAGCAGGACCCTGGAGTAGCGCCGTGCTGGCGCTGCTGCGACACCTGGAGAGTGCGGGCTTCGCTGGTTCGCCGCGGGTGATCGGCAGCGGGTTCGCCGCCGATGGCCGGGAGATGGTCAGCTACATTCCGGGAGCCAGCCCGCAGCCATATGCATGGAGCGAGGATACGGTCGCCGGGGTCGGGACGCTATTGCGGGACTTGCATGCCGCGGCCGCGACGTTTAGCCCGCCGCCAGGCGCCCGCTGGAGGACGTGGTTCGGGCGGGAGCTGCCCGGGTCGCAGCCCGTGATCGGTCACTGTGATACCGGGCCGTGGAACATAATTGCCCGCGGCGGCAGGCCGACGGCACTGGTCGACTTCGAGTTCGCTGGCCCGGTCGATGCGATGTGGGAGCTCGCGCAGGCTGCCTGGCTGAACGCGCAACTGCACGACGACGACGTGGCGGAGCGGTTCGGGCTCCCCGATCTCGCGGGCCGTGCCCGCCAGCTGCGGTTGATCCTCGACGGGTATGGCCTGCCAGCCCGCCAGCGTGGCGACTTCGTCGACAAGATGATCACGTTCGCGGTGCACAGCGCCCGTGCCGAGGCTGTGGAGTTCGGGGTGACGCCGCGGACGACGGCCGGGGTTACCGCTACCGGATTCCCGTTCGCGTGGGCGATCACCTGGCGCGTCCGCAGCGCGTCCTGGATGCTGACCAACCGCACCGGCCTCCGGCGGGCGATGAGCTGATCCGCCGGCAATCCCTGCATCTTGACCGGGCAGGAAGCGGGCCAGGAGCGGTGGTGCCATTCCGGTTCGCCGCTGTCGCTACGCCTGCCGCGTTCAGGTCGCCGGAGCGATCGTGAATACCTGGCCTCCTGGGCCCTCGCCGATTCGCCTCTACACCGCATGCGGATCAGGCCCGTGCAGGCCTGCACGCAAGTGAGGACATGGCAGGATTAACAGGCCGAACAGGCGACGGGATGGCCGACCGCGACGGAGGAACCTTCGATGACTGATGGCCGGGCGGAGCCGACGACTCGCCCGCCTCGCCGGTCGATCCGGTCATCCCTCGCGCCGCTGGCCAGGCCGGCCTATCGCCGGCTGTGGTTAGGACAATCGGTCTCGTCGGCCGGAGACGCGCTGGCGACCGTCGCATCAGTCCTGGCGATCTTGCGAATCGGTGGGACGGCAGCGGACATTGGCGTTCTGGCAGCGGCTCAGACGGTAACCCGGGTGGTATTGACCCTGCTCGGCGGCGTCTGGGCTGATCGCCTGCGGCGGCAGTTCGTGATGCTGGCCTCTGATGTGGTCCGCGCAGCCGTGCAGGCAGTACTTGCCGTGTTGCTGGTCGCAGGACTCGCTCATGTCTGGCAGCTCGTCGTCGGCGCCGCGGTCTACGGGGCAGCCCAGGCCTTTTTTGACCCTGCATCGACCGGGTTGGTGCCCGAGACGGTGCCGGAGGACCAGCTTCAGCAGGCGAACGCACTGATGAGCTTCTCCAGCAGCTTCCTCTGGGTGGCTGGGCCCGCGGCGGCAGGAGTCCTTGTGGCGGCCTTCGGCCCGGGTCCGGTGTTCGCCGTGGATGCGGCATCCTTCGTGATCAGCGCCGTCTCGCTGGCGATGCTCCGGGTGCCGCCGCGAGCGCTGCCCGAGCGCACCTCGCTGTGGAAGGACTTGGCAATCGGGTGGCATGAGATGGCCATCAGGCCCTGGTATTGGCTCAACCTGATCGCGCATGCGCTGTGGAATTTCGCGATCCCCGCACTCTGGGTGCTTGGGCCTGTGATCGCGACGCGGCTGCTGGGCGGCCCGACTGCCTGGGGGGCGATTTCCGCTTCGTGGGCCGCTGGAGCAGCGGCGGGCGGCCTCGTCGCGCTGCGCGTCAGGCCCCGCCGCCCGCTGATTGCCGCCAACCTGGCCCTGGTGCCTACCGCCCTGCCGATCCTGGCTATGGTACGGCCGCTGCCGCTGTGGCTGATCGCCGTCGCGGCTGCTGCGGGCGGTATGGGGCTGGTGTTCCTGAACACTGTCTGGGTGGCGACCATGCAGCAGCTCATACCGGATCAGGTGCGCTCCCGCGTGGGCTCCTATGACTGGCTGATCTCCTTGGTAGTGACGCCCGCTGGCTACGTCATCATCGGCCCGGTGGCTGCCGCGGTCGGCAACGCGAATACGCTCATCGGCTGTGCGGTGCTTCTTGCCGTTCCCTGCTGCCTCGCCACGCTGATACCTGGCATTCGCGCCGTCCGGCGGCTGCCCGACGGAAAGATTACCAACCCTCCGCTGAGGGGATCTCCGGCATCTTCTGAGCTTCCGGCATGACTGATTCCGCAGCGAGCATCGGTAGAGCCGGGATGACGAACGAGCGGGTTGATGCGTTGGACCACGGTGGGACGCCCGGCCCGGACTATATCCCCGCTCTCCTTGAGCTGCCCGCCGATCACCCTCGGCCGGCTGAGCTGACTGAGGCTCAGGCAACCGAAGCTTTCGAACTGGCCGCCGGGCCCCTTGCCCGGCTGGCTGGCGAACTGGGCACCAGCATGTTCAGCTTGCTGCTGGCCGGGCTCGAAATCGTCCTGCATCGGTATAGCGGTCAGGAACATTTCGTCGTCGGCTCGCCGGCAGACGGACGGCGCACCGGCGAGCGCACCGTGCCTGGGCAATCCGGCGCCGTCCGCGTCATGTTGCTCCGAGCCGACGTCTCGCGGGACCCGACCGTGCGTGAGCTCATATCGCGGGCCCGCGATGCGATGACTGCCGCGTCGGAGTACGCCGGCCCGCGGCCCGGGCCGCCCGGTGCGGACCCTGAGCATGATGCGGATCACAACAGGCCGCCGCGTGTTCAGGTGATGCTCAGGTTCCGCGACGCGATGGCGGGAACGGAAGCCACGCCCTGGCCCGGTACGTCGCTGGCGGGCTTTGCGGAAACGACCGCTTCGTTCGACCTGGCACTGTCATGCCAGCGCAGCGGTGACCGGCTGCGCGGGGAAGTCGCCTATAGTACCGAGCTCTTCGACCCGCCGACCATCCGCAGGCTGATCGGTCATCTCGGGACGGTCTTGAACGCCATGGCCAGCGACGATGGGCTACGCGTCCGCGAGATCCCGTTGCTGACCGAGCGGGAGAAACTTCAGCTGCTCGTCGAGTGGAACGACACGGCGGCGGCGTATCCGGCGGAGCTGTGCATCTTCCAGCTGGTCGAGCGGCAGGCTCACCGCGCACCGGCGTCTGTCGCGCTTGTCTACGAGACCGAGCAGGTCAGCTACGGCGACCTGAACGCGCGGGCCAACCAGCTAGCGCACCATCTGCGGGCAATCGGCGCGGGCGCGGGCACGCTTGTCGCGATCCTGGCCGAACGCGGCACCGAGATGATCATCGGGTTGCTGGGCATCCTGAAGGCCGGCGGGGCATATGTGCCGCTGGATCCGGAGTACCCGGCTGCCCGGCTGTCCTTCATGCTCGAAGACAGCGCTGCCCCGATCGTGCTCACCCTGGACCGCCTGGCAGATCGGCTGCCAGCCAGCAGCGCGGCAATGATCAGGCTCGACGCCGATTGGAGCGAGATCGGGAGGCACCCGGCAACCGACCCAGAGCCGCTGACGACCCCAGCCGATCTGGCGTACGTGACCTATACGTCCGGCTCGACCGGCCGGCCCAAGGGCGTCATGGTAGAGCATCGCTCGGTCGTCAGTTTCGTGACCGCAGGGTCCGTCGTGCGCACCGGTCCCGGCCGGGTGTTCCTTCAGTTCGTCCCAGTGTCTTTCGACGTATCGACCTTCGAGATCTGGGGGGCGCTGGCACACGGCTCCCGGCTGGTGATCGCCCCCGCAGGGAAGCCAGACACCGCCCGGCTGGCCCAACTAGTGCGCGACGAGGGCGTCACGACGATGTGGCTGACGGCGCCCTTGTTTCACGAGATGGTTGCCCACCACGCGACGACGATCGGTGTGGTCGAAGAGCTGGTGGCCGGGGGCGACGTGGTCTCGCCTGCGCACTTCGCGGCAATGCTCGCGGTCCCTGGCAAGCGGTTCGTGATCAATGGCTACGGGCCCACGGAGGCGACGGTGCTTGCCTGCACGTTTGCCGTGCCGTCGGGAGATGAGGGCTGGCGGCCCGCTGACCAGGGTCAGGCAACTGCTGCTCGGGTGCCGATCGGCCGCCCGGTCGGCAACCTCACGGCCTACCTGCTCGACGGGCACGGGAATCCGGTCCCAGTCGGAGTGACCGGTGAACTATGCCTTGGCGGGGCGGGCGTCGCCCGCGGCTACCTCGGCCGCCCCGCGCTGACCGCCGGGCGGTTCGTGCCTGACCCCTTCGGCGCCGTGCCTGGCGGGCGCCTGTACCGGACTGGGGACCTGGCGCGGCACCTGCCAGACGGCACTATCGACTTCCTCGGCCGGGCCGATCACCAGCTGAAGATCCGTGGCTTCCGGGTGGAGGCGGGCGAGATCGAAGCGGCGCTGATGGCACATCCGGCCGTGCGCGAGTGCGTGGTGGTCGGTTCCGGCGATGGCAGCTCCAAGCGCCTTGTCGGCTATGTGGTGACCGGCGGGAAGCCGCCGACAGCTCACAGCTTGCGGCAGTTCGTCGCGGAACGGCTGCCGGCCTACATGCTGCCGTCCGCGTTCGTTGCCCTTGACGCGCTGCCGCTCACGCCGAACGGCAAGGTTGACCGGTCGGCGCTGCCAGAGCCAGCCACCGGGCCGGCGGAGACTGGCGAGCCGCATGCGGGGCCGGCAACCGGTACAGAAAGGCTCCTGTTGCCGATCGTCGCCGATGTGCTTCAGCTGAAGAACATCGGCGTCGACGACGACATCTTCGAGCTCGGTTGCGATTCGCTGCAGGTCCTGAGGCTGCTGGCGATCATCGGTGCGGCTACCGGCGTCGATCTGGAGGTTGCGGATCTCTACGATCACCCGACCGTGGCCGGACTAGGGAACTGGGTCACTGAGCACACTGCCTAGCGGGAAGCCCACCCACCCCACCTGTCGCAGCCGGGCTCCCGGCATGTTCGGGCCAGCGACGCGCGCCGGCGCGCCGGAACTCGCGCTCAGCTCCCGGCATGGTACATGGCTGGCGGCCTGGCCAGCTCCCGGATCGCGCCGCGGTCGACCTTGCCATTCACCGTGAGCGGCAGTTCGGGCACGATCGCCCACAGCGCAGGAATCATGTAGTCGGGCAGCCGGCCGACCAGGAAATCGATCAGCCCGGGCACCGTCACGCCGTCCTGCGCCGGGACGCACGCCACGATGACCTGCTTGGAGTTGCCATCACCCGCGACCATGGCAAAAGCGTCGCAGACCTGCGGGTGGGCCACCAAAGCAGTGCGGATCTCGCCAAGCTCGATCCGGAAACCGCGGAGCTTGACCTGGTCATCGCGCCGCCCGAGGAACCGCAGCCGGCCTCGGCTGTCCAGCCGGACGATGTCCCCGGTCCGGTACAGGCGGGATCGGACGTCGCCAGATAGGTGACCAAAGGACCGGGCGGTCTGCCCCTGATCGCCGAGATAGCCGGCCGCGAGCCCGTCACCGGCCGCATACAGCTCGCCGATCCCCCCCGGTGGTACCAGCCGGCGGCGGCGATCGAGGATGTGCATCTGCGTGTTCGCGACCGGCACACCGACGGGCAGCGGATCCTCGACGGCTGCCGCGTCGGCGATCCGGTAGACCGTGGTGAACACTGTGTTCTCGGTGGGGCCATAGCCGTTGACCACGGCCAAGCCCGGATGGCGCTGCAGAACCCTGCGCACGTGGTCAGCGGACACCACGTCCCCCCCGGTGAGAATGTGCCGCATGCCGCCCACGTCATCGATGGCAAACTCGCAGATGAGGCTGAACAGCCCGGAAGTCAGCCAGGCCACAGTCACCTGCGACTTACGGATGAACCGGCCCAGATCGGCAGGCGTCGGCACGCCAGCCGGGTATATCTCCAGCGACGCGCCGGTCAGCAAGGCTGTCCACATCTCGAGGGTGGAGGCATCGAACGCGAGCGGGGAGTGGCGCAGCATCCGGTCCCCTGGCCCTACCGGGGCGTAATCCGAGAACCCGGATACCAGCCTGAGGACGCCGCGGTGCGGCAGGCAGACTCCCTTCGGGATGCCTGTCGACCCAGACGTGAAAGCCACGTTGGCCAGCCGCGCCGGATCCGGCGGCAAGGCCGGGAGCCCGTCGCCTGGCAGGTTCGGCCACATCTCGACCTGTGGCAATCCGCCCATGCCTGCGGCGTCGCCCAGGTCGCGCCGGCCGCCGATCAGAGCCACGGGCCGGGCAACGGACATGATCTGGCTGACCCGGCTGGCGGGTGCCTCGGGATCCACGGCCACGTATGCCGCTCCCGACCACAGCACGCCAAGCACCGCGACGACCTCTGCGATGGACCGTCCGGCAGCTACCATCACGGTGCTGCCCGCTGCCACGCCGGCGTCGGCGAGCAACCTGGCCTGTGCGGAGGCAGCGTGCGCTAGCTCGGCATAGCTGAGCTGCTGGCCGGAGTCGCGTAGCGCGATCGCGTCCGGGGTGAGGCTGGCCCACGCCCGGAAGGCTTCGTCGATCGATGTCAGCGGGTAGGGGCGGCTGGTCTGGTTCAGGCTCTCGAGTAGGGTCCGCCTGCCGGGTGCGATACAGCGGACGTCCTCCAGGAGGGCGGCAGGCCGGGCGGTCAGCCCCGCCACGGCGGCGGAGAGGTCAGCGCAGAATGCGGCGGCCTCTGACGCCCGCCATACCGACGTCGCGTATTCCAGGTCCCCGGCGAACGCGGGGTCGCTCTCCCTGATGAACAACTCGAGGTCGAACTGGGCACCGCCGCCATGCCCTTCCTCGACCCGCACGTCGAGGTCCGCGGCGCGCAGGCGCGAGGGAATGAGGCCATCGTGCATCCCGAAGGCCACCTGGACGAGCGGGTGCCGGTCATACGTGCCGCTGACGCCAGCAAGGGTCACCAGCTCATCAAAGGGAAGCGCGGCATTGTCCAGGCTGTCGGCAAGTGACTGTTGCACTCTGCGGAGATAATCCCCGGCCACCTGCGCATCATCGATCCGCACCCGAACCGGTACCACGTTCACTGTGAGGGCGACAAGCTCGGCCAGGCCGGAGGTGGGTCGGCCGGCTACAGGCGTTCCGACCAGCATGTCGGACGCCCCGGTGTACCGGCTAAGTGTCAGGGCGAAAGCCGCGAGCAGGAATGCGGCCGGCGTGATGCCAAGCCGATCGGCCTCGCGCCGCACCGCGGCGCTCACGCCCGGGTCCAGCCGGAACGGGCAGCGCGCACCGTCCGGCGCCTGGAACGCTGGCCGGACTTGGTCAGCAGGAAGATCCAGCACGAGCGGAACTCCAGACAGCTGGCGCCGCCAGAACAGCGCCTGCCTGTCCAGCTCACCGGATTTGCGCTGCCGCTCATGCCAGTCCAGGTACTCCTCGAAGCGCACCGCCGGCCCCAGGTCAGGCGTCTTGCCGTCGGCGAGGATCTCGTACCTGGCGAAGATCTCCCGCAGCAAGATCCCGATGGCCCAGCCGTCAAGCAGCATGTGGTGCACGATCAGTATCAGCGCATGCCGGTGCGCGTCGTGTGATGCCGCCACGAACCGCAGCGGCGGCTCGCTGCTGAGATCGAACGGCGATCTGCCAAGTTCGGCGGCCAGCGCCCTGGCATGACCAGCGAAGTCCGCTGCGCGCCCGCGGCCGGGGTGCTGCTGCAGCGGCGGCACATAGGACTCCAGGATCCGCCGCTCGACCTTCCCCTCCGATTGCACGAACACCGTGCGGAGCCCGTCATGCCGCCGGATCGTGCCGGCCACGGCGCCGGCCAGCCGGCCGACGTCCAGCGGACCGTCAATGAAACAGGTGCACACCAGGTTGTAGGGGAGCGAGCCGAACGTATGCTCGCGTACCCACATGCCGCGCTGGGCGGCTGAGGCTTCCGCGCCTGCGGCGGCTTGCCTGCGCCCCGGCCCCACGCCCGTCGGCTGACGCGGGCGCTCCGCCGGACGGCGGGTACACAGCGCGCGCGACAAGACGGCGCGCAGCGGCGCACCGCCCAGCAGCTCGCGCATCTCAAGCGTGATCCCGAGCTGATCGCTGGCAATGGCCGCAAGGGCCATCGCCAGCAGCGAGTTCCCGCCGAGCCGGACGAAGCTGGCGTTGCTGAAGGGCGCGCGGTCGGCGATGAATGCGTCACCGGGGAGGGTGGCGGCGGCGAGTGCCTCAAGTTCGCGCAGCATGGCGTCGTCGCCGGGCAGCATGCCGTCGTCGCTAGGCACGGTGACGTCGCTCACACTTCGCCGCCCGGCATCACCGTGCGTCCCCAGGTCATCACAGCCACAGTGCCGACTCACCTCTTGATCCGAGTTATCCGGCCGCGACGCTCCGCACGGCGTCCTGCAGGTTCCGCAGATGCGATCTCGCTAGCCGACCGCATTGCTCGGCCGAGAAATACGCCGCTGATGCCTCGAGGATCAGGCCGTCATCAACCACTGATACGGTCAGCGGCATCGCCGTGGGACTTGCCTCATGGACACGGTTGAGGAAGCTGCGCATCGCGGTCGCCGAGAAGTCCGTGTAGTTGAACCAGACATTGACGGGCGCCATCCCCAGTTCGCTGATCATCTTTCCGAGCGGGAACCAGCGATGCGGCTGAAGGCCCGCCTCGGCCGCTTGGACCTGGCGTGCTAGCTCGCTCCAGCTCTCTCCAAGGTGCCCGACCGAGAACGGGACGAGATTGAGGAACATCCCGAGCGCCTTATCCGCCTCGGGCTCTTCCGGGCGTGCATTCACGATGAGGCCGGTCGCGGCGTGATCCGCCCAGCGGGCATACCGGGCGATCGCGCGCAGGTGCGCGGCAAGGTGGAGATGTTTCGGTGAGCATCCCCAGCTGGCGGAGGCCTCCCTGATCGCTTTCCGCAGCGCGGCATCGATGCCAACCGCTGCGCAGACCGGCTGATGGTCACGCACTTGCGCCGCCCGGCGCTGGATCGGTAGCGGCTCCCACGACTTAGCCTGAGCACGCCAGAATTCCCGGTCCTGCACCGAGTCGACGGCATTCGCCTCCAAGCGCGCTGCTGCCTCATGGATCCAGGCCGGCGCCGTCTGGTACGGCCGTCCGCCGAGTGCGGCGGTCAGCTGGTCAAAAAAGCACGCGACGCTCCATCCGTCCAGGATGGCGTGATGATGCGCAAGCATCACCTCAACCGTGTGCGGAGAGGTCTGGACGCAGGCCACCCGCCAGAGCGGGTAGTCGTTCTTGCGAAAGCGGCGCCTGTCCTCCGCACTGAACGCGTCGCTGATGTGGCTGTCCCGCACTTTCTCGTCGGCGGCCGACAGGTCCAGGTAGCGCAATTGCACGCTCACGCGGCGATGCACGACCTGCATGGGGCGCGCATAGTTCACCAGGTCGAAGCTCGTCCGTAGCGCGATGTTGTCGTTGGCCAGCTGCTCGAGCGCGGCCAGTACTTCCTCGCCGGACACGGCGCGCGGGCTGGTGACCCGGAGGGCGGAAACGACGTGGTAGGCGTTGGCACGGGAGTACCGTTCAGCCTCGAACAGCACCCCGCATTGCATCTGGTTAGCCGGCATCAGCATTTCGGCACCGGCGGGCATCGGGTGCACGGCTGCGACCGGCGGCCCGGCGGTTCCGTCACCGGCTTTGGCCTCAGAGCCGCCGCCGCGGAGGTTGCCATCCGCCGCGGCCGCCAGGCTGGCCAGCGTAGGGCTGGTGAAAAGGTCCCTGATGGTGAGCGCGATCCCGGCGTTCTTGCATGCTGCCACGACTCGCAGAGCGAGCATCGAATCGCCGCCGATGGCGAAGAAGCTGTCGTTGCTGCGGATCGACGTGACTCCGAGGTGCTCAGCCCAGATGGAACGCAGCTTGGCCTCGACCCCACTCTGCGGCCCGTCGGCGTCCTGGCGCCTGGGCAGCGGGCTCGCAGTCAGGCGGTGCAGGCCATCCCGGTCAATCTTCCCGTTGGGGGTCAGCGGCAGCGCGTCGACGCGTACGAAGGAAGAGGGGATCATGTAGTCGGGCAGCCGGCTGGCAAGCCATTCACGGATCTCGTCGAAGGTCAGCGCATCTGGCTTCTTGCTGGCAAGGAAGGCCGTCAGCTGGCGGTCTGCTTGGCTGGGTCCCTCGCGTGGCTCGACCACGGCCGCCAGGACCGCTGGATGGGCGGCGAGCGCTGACTCGATTTCGCCAAGCTCGATGCGGAAGCCACGGATCTTGACCTGGCGGTCGATCCGGCCGATGTATTCCAGCTCGCCGGACCGCAGCTGCCGGACCAGATCACCAGACCGATACCAGCGCAGCGTGTCGTGCCCGGGTGTCAGGCCGGTCGTGAAGCGCTCTGCCGTCAGTTCCGGGCGGCCCACGTATCCGCGAGCCACCCCGGCCCCGCCGATCCACAACTCGCCTTGCTCACCGGGGCGCACCGGACGCTCGTGCTGGTCAAGGACGGCCACCCGGAGATCGCTGAGCGGCGTGCCGATGGGGCTGCGGATGCCGGCGGCGAGGTCATGCCTGGTGAGTTCCTTGACCGTCGCATGAACGGTGATCTCGGTGATTCCGTAAAGGTTGTACAGGCGTGGCCATGTACCTGGCGCGCTGCTGAGGATGCCAGCCAGCGCGTCCACGCTGACGGCCTCCCCGCCGAGCACCACACCGCGCACTGACCACCGCGGCTGCTCGCTGTCCAGGCACCCGAGCAGCCTGGCGAAAGCCGACGGCGTCTGGCTGAGGATCGTGGTCTGGCTGCGGCGGACAAGCGCAAGGAATTCGCCAGGATCTCTGGCTTGATCGGTGTCTACGACTACCAGGCGGCCACCGGAGGTCAGAGCGCCCCAAATCTCCCAGACCGAAAAGTCGAATGCCACCGAGTGGAACCATGTCCAGACATCCTGGCGGCCGACCGGGATCCGCTCATGCACAGCGTCGAATAGCCGAGCCACATTGCCGTGCTCCACCGCGACTCCTTTCGGCGTTCCGGTGGAGCCGGAGGTGTAGATGACATAAGCGAGGTCAGTCGCGTTGATGGCGGGCAGCGCTTCAGCCGCCGCTGGCTTGGCTTCGGCCTCCGCGAGATCAACCAGCAGGGCGTTGCATGCGGGCAGGCCGGCCAGTTTCGCCGGAGTGCTGAAGACCGCGGCCGCATCGGAGTCTTGCAACATGAATCGCAGCCGAGCCGCCGGGTACTCCGGGTCAAGCGGAAGATAGCCGCAGCCGGCTCTGAGCACTCCCAGCAGGGCGACAACCAATGCGGGGCCCCTGTCGAGGCACACGCCGACCAGGTCGCCAGGGGCGACGCGGCCGGCCAGGAGATAGCGCGCGACGTGATCGGCTCGCCGCATGAGTTCTGCGTACGTGATGCTTTCATCGGGCGTGCTGATTGCCGCCGCGTTTGGCGATGCCGCTGCGCGCGCCGCAATTCGTTCCGGAACCAGCGCAGTACCCACCAAGCGCCTACTCCCTCCGGGGCGACTCCGGGGTCGGGATCGCTAAATCCTGGAAGCCCGGATGCGCCAGCATGACTAAATGACCTCTCGCTGGTCGTTCATTGTGCGTCAGAGTGGTGAAGGTGACTTCGTGGCTGGCCATGCCGCAGCCACCTGCCAGTAACGCCAACGCGCTCGCCGGTCACGGGATGAGGAGCTGTTGACGGTCAAGACGCACTGCGCATCTGCCGGGGCAAACGGTCGAATGCGACACATCGGCTGAGCTTACCGCGAAATGGCCTGGCTCGGAAGGTGGCACCTCGGGCACGGCGGCCGGCGGCGGCGCGCCGTCATCGCTGCGCCAGTGCACCGGCAAACGTCGGCAGCCACCGCCCGGCAACCCGGCTCTGCGCGCGGGTGCGAGCCCAGCAGCCGCGGCGGTGATCAGCCGGGCCGGCGGGCCGATCGCCGCTCCCCCTGCGAGCCTGGCTGAACCCGCATGCAATGGTCGGCGCCGACGTGGAACCGGGCAGCGAGGCGACAAGCTAGGAAGGGTTGCGCTGCGTTCGGATACAAGGTACCGTCCGGGGCCTTCGGCTATTTCGTGCCGCATCGGCCCGGACGGAGCGTGCGTTTACATGCGGTGGAGCGATGTGCACGTCACCGCCAGCGCGATGGCACTAGGCAAAGCCGAGGACACTGCCACCGCCGTGTCAGAAGGACGTTACTACCCGGCCTTTCATGCCGCTCACGGCTATCTGTCTGTCAGCGTGGCCGATGATGATCGGCCCGCCATGGACATGGCGGTTGACGCCGCCAGGCAGGCGCTGTCACGGTCAAGGCTGAACCCGGCGGATATCGGACTTGTGATCCACTCCAGCGTGGACCACCAGGGGCCGGATGACATACCGCCCGCATCCTACATTCACGGCAAAGCGGTTGGCGGCAGGGCGTGTGCGGTGGAGGTGAAGCAAGCCTGCAACGGCGGGATTGCCGCCTTGGAGCTTGGCTCGGCCTACCTGACGGCGATGGCGCCAGGGTCATCAGTTCTGATAACCACCAGTGACAGGTGCGAACCTGGCACCGACCGCTATCGATCCAGCCTGGGAGAGTTGGCCGGCGACGGCGCGACCGCGCTGATCCTGTCGCGGGGCGGTGGGGTGGCCAGGGTGCTGTCCACCGCGATCGTGGGTGACGGCAGCTTCCTCGGACTGCCCGTGCCCGCTGCGCAAGTGCCCAAAACCGGCACCCGGCAGGAGTTGCTCGCCGAGCAGCGCCGTCGGCTGCAGCCGATGCTGCGGGCCATGTCCGCGCTGCAGCGGGAGAGCGTCGATGCCGCGCTGGCTGATGCCGCAACCGATGGCGCCGGGATCAGCCGCTGGGTGTTCGCCAATGTCGGGCTCTTCCTGGTCGACCGCAAATTCCGTCTTGCCTTCGATATCGATTATTCGAAAACTACCTGGGACTGGGGCCGCACCGTCGGCCACCTCAATGCCGGGAATCAGATCGCCGGCTTCACGCATCTCATCGAATCCGGCGCGATCCGGCCCGGTGACCGCATCGCGCTGTGCGGTAATGGCGTCGGATTCAGTTACGGCTGCGCGATCCTGGAGATCGCGGCCAACCCGGACTGGTCAAGCAGCTAAAGCCAAGATATCGGGCGTAACAGGGCCCGCCGCTGGACCGCATGCTCGCGGTCCAGCGGCGGGCCGCTACGCCGCGTGGGCGGTGAAGCTCTCACCGTGAGGTCGTTGCGCGCGTCCGCCGGGTCATCCAGCCCGCTAGCGGTCGGCTGCCTTGCCCGCGATCTGACGGGCTCCCCGATATGGCCGGGACCGCTGTCCAGCGGGCACGCGCCTTGACAGCTATTTCGGGCACCTTTAGACTAAGTGCGTATTGATGCACTAAGCTCACTATTCTTAATTGCCGGATACTGTATCAGCTATTTGATGTCCGGGGCCGGACGGCGAACACGTTTATGCCCGCGCCGGGAGGTCAGCTTCAAAGCACTCGCTGTTTGGAGGTTCCGCTGTGCTGGACGATGAATCCATCGACTACTTCGTGGTCATCAACGACGAAGAGCAGTATTCAATCTGGCCTGCCCACCGCGACGTGCCTGACGGCTGGCGCGCCGTCGGCCCGGCCCGCTCACGGGAAGACTGCCTCGCAT
>WNFX01000622.1_pt1 | contig 35110 bp, 31 predicted proteins | sample 5400111 | NCBI WGS metagenome assembly WNFX01 (sample SAMN13153363, study PRJNA577476) | soil metagenome | isolation source: 40 cm soil or saprolite under grassland replicate 1 | place: USA:California | collected 2016-06-15 | reverse complement strand
CGCTATCACGGCCACGGCGACCAGCCAGCGGGGGAGCACCGTGCCGAATTGAACGCCCTGCTCGATGTGACGCAGCCCGGATGGCGCGACGTGGTCGTGCACCAGCGGTTCCTGCCGAAGATGATGGTGTGCGCGGCGCTGCTGCAGCCCGCCGCGGGCGGGCTGGCCGGGCGGCCGGGCGGCGGCGCAGCCGGAGCTGACGGCGTCTTCCTCGCCGGTGACCGGGTCGGGCGGCGCGGCCTGCTGGCTGAGGCCAGCCTGGCCAGCGCCCGTGAGGCGGCACGCGCGGCGGTCCGGTGCGAGCTGAACACCGGTCACGGCCGGGCTCCGGCCGCCCGCGCACTGGGCCCCGTGCCCGGCTCCGTGCCCGGCATCGTGCCTGCCGTGATCATCTCCGCGACCTGTGACCGGCGCAGTTTCTCTGCGGGTCGCCGCTGTGGACACACGTGGCCCGCAGCGCGCTACGCAGGGTTTCCGCAACCCGTCCGGCCTGGTTCATGGTGAGCTCGGCGTGCATTGGGATGGCGAGATGGCGCTGAAAGAGATCCGCCGAGACCGGGCACGCCTGCTTCGTCTCGTATATCGGCTGCAGGTGGCACGCCCACGTAACGTGCCCGCAGCCGATGCCCCGAGCACGTAGGTGGGCGGCGACCCCCGCACGGTCCACGCTCGGATCCAGCTTCACTGGGTAGGACTGCCAGGCGTGGGTGCGGTCGTCCGGCACGTGCGGCACCGTGACGAGCTCTTCGTCGGCGAGCAGTTCGGCGTAGCGCGCTGCCACCGCGCGCCGGCGGTCCAGTAGCTCGCCGATCCGGCCTATCTGTACCTGCAGGATCGCGGCCGCAATGTCAGACAGCTTGTAGTTGTAGCCGATTTCGGTGAACTCCGGGATCGGCAGGCCGATGACCCGCGCCTTATCGAGGATGCTCCCGATGCCGAAGGACGACCGCAGCCTCGCGTCCGCCGCGAGCGCCGGATCGGCGGTGAGCAGAGCCCCGCCCTCACCGCTGGTGATTCCCTTGCGCCCATGGAAGGACAGGCAGGCAACCGGTGCCAGCGCACCCGCCGGGCGCCCCTGGTATGTCGCGCCAACCGCACATGCAGCATCCTCGATAAGGAATAGTCCGTGGCGTTCCGTAAGAGACCTTAGCTCGGCGTAGTCGGCGGGCAGACCGACTGTATCCACCGCGATCACACCGACGGTTCGCGGACCGACCAAGTCCGCCACCGCTAGCGGATCTACGGTGCCGGTATCGGCACGCACGTCGGCGAAGATGGGGACCGCGCCGACGTATCGCACCGCATGGGCAGGAGCCGGGAATGTGTAGTCCGCGACGATCACTTCGTCGCCCGGCTCGACGCCGAGTGCCAGCAAGCCCAAGTGGAGCGCGGCGCCGCAGCTGCTCACCGCGACCGCGTCGCTAACTCCATAACGTTTGACCAGCTCTAGCTCCAGTGCCTTTCCCCTTGGGCCCTGACCGGCTGTCCAGTCCGACGAGAACACCTCCTCGACAGCTGCGAGTTCCTGCTTGCCCAAACTTGCGTGAACCAATGGAATCGCGTCCATCGGAATCACCTCCAGCTATGCTCCACGATAGAAAGATAAATCATAGCGAAGCGGCGTTATCTGCTTGATACCGTAACGATCGCGTAGCTGTCGCACGGCTTGATGATCCACTGCTCGGCCATGTGAGAAAATTTCACACAGTTCCTCGAAGTAACGCTCGTGATCTGGTGGCGGGTAGCTCTGAAACAGCATGCGCGCTGGCTTGTCAGTGGGATTCTTGAACGCGTGCGGACATCCGTTCGGAACGAACATGCAGCTACCCGCACCTGCCCGGACGACTCGATCTCCATCATGAGATTCCCAGTCTTGCCAACGTTCCGCTATACGTTTGATTGGCTCAAACGCGCAGACGTCGAGTTCTCCTTCCAAGATGTAAAAGAACTCTTTCGCGTGGTCATGAGAATGCGCCCCAACATCGAAGCCGGGCGGAACCAGCACCTCGAAACACGACGCAAAGGCGCCGTGCGCCCCGGTGACCTTGAAGGTGACTTCCTGCTCCTTGGTAATGAGCTTCCGACCCTGACCAGGTGGGACAACCAAGCCGTTCATGCGATTCGCTTCCTCGTTGCCCGTTTGAAATATCGCTCTAGGTAGGGTGCCGATGCGGCGGTGAATTCGCTCCCATGTTCCGCGGCGTGTCCGCGATCCAGCTGCCCACCGCCATCTCGGCGGTGATGCCGGGACCGAAACCGGCGATCATGCCGGTAGCACCTGGCAGTGCCGTGCCTTCGTCGAATAGCCTGCGCAGCGCGTCGAGCACGACTGCGCTGGCGATATTGCCGTGTTCAGTCAAGGTCGCCCAGCTGTGGCGGAACATATTCGAATTGACGTCGAGGAACTTGCTCAGATCGTCCAAAATCCGCGGACCGCCAGCGTGAATGATGTAAAAGTCGAGGTTGCCGATATCCCAGCCATGGTCCGTGGCGAGTTCACGCAACACTAGGGCGAGTGGCTCCATCGTCCCGGGCACCCGACGATCCAGCTGAAAGTGGAAGCCGGTCGCGCGGACGGCGTAGGAAATCCAGTCCTCTGTGTTCGGGATGAGATGCGAGGCATTGCGCTCCAGCGTCATGCCAGTACCACCGCGACCCCGCACTACGGCGGCCGCCACCGCGTCACCGAACAACCCGCCAGACAACATCGAACCGACACCGTCATCGCCTGGCTGGTAACACAGCGAGCACAGTTCACAAGAGACGATCAAGACATTGCCCTCATCGTATGCCCTGCAGAAGTCGTGGGCGCGATTGATCGCAGCGCCACCCGCCGCGCAGCCCAACTGTGCGATAGGTATCTGTCGAGTATTAGACCGGAATCCCATATTGTTAATCAGCCACGCAGTAAGCGATGGCATAAGAAATCCGGTACATGACACGTATATAATGGCGTCGATGCCTTCTGCCGTTACGCATGCGTTCGCCAGGGCTTGTTCGATAACTTCAGGGCACCGTTTCTTGGATTCCAGCTCATAGATGTGGTTGCGTTCCTCGAAGCCTTGATGGCTGAGCGTCTTTTCGATAGGCTGCACAATGTGCCGTTTCCGCACACCCGTATTTTGGATCAACCGAAGCGCCAGCGGAAGCTGCGGCTTTCCTGCGTGTACTTTTCTGACGAATCCCAAGGTCTCTTCCATCGTGATGATGTACTCTGGCACGCTCACCGATGGCTTGCATAGAGTTGCCATGCTTGGCATCCATCTTCTGTACGTAGAAATATCTCTCGTAGTCGCCCGGCGCTGCCCGTTGGTTCGCAGCTAGGATCGCCTGTAATGGCGGCCGGCACAACGCACCTCCCGGGGTCGGCTCGACCCCTTCTACGGTCGTTCATCCCGCTTGCCATCGGCTTGGTGCCGAGTTGGCGTCCGGGGAGACAGGCGGTGCGAGCTGTAGCCTGCACCGCGGTCGCCTGTAATCTGCTGCGCGACGCCGGGACGCGCCGGTGTAATGGGATTTAGTTGTCCCGTTACCGGGCGAAGATCAGAGTGGCCGGGGTCGGTGTGGCCTGGAACGACACGGCTTCAAAGCCCGCTTTGGCCAGCCAGGATCGGTAGTCGGCCCTCCGCCACGTACTCCCCTGCTTGCTCTGGAGCAGCATCGCAGAGGCGAAGATGAGCGGAAAAGGAGGGCCGCTGCGGTCGTCTTCGACAATGAAGTCGCTAATCACCAGTGTGCCGCCGGGCTTGAGAGCCCTGCGGAACTTGGCGAGGATCGCCACATTGTCGTCTGACCCTTCCTGGTGGGCAACCTGGGAATACACCCCTACGTCGTACGCCGCCGTGCCGAAGTCGGTCACGTGGAGGTCACCGTCGATGCAGGCGAAGCGGTCGGCCACGCCGTAATCGGCCACCAGCCGCCGCGCAATCGCATTGACCGGGCCCCAGTCCAGCTGGGTCGATCGGGCTGCCGGGTTGATTCCGAGCCAGATGGCCGAGTAGATCCCTGAACCGCCGCCCACGTCGAGGATCGAGATTTCTCCGGTATTGGCGAGCCGGAGCGCGTCCGCGGCGATCATTGCCACCGGAGCCGCCATAGGAGCGATAGCCGGGACGAGCTCCTCCCAGGATGAGCTGTTCGCCACGTCGTGCGTCTCGGCCATCACGGGCACGCCGGTGCGGACCACCTCGGGCAGGGCCGACCAGTTGCCGACATCAACGAGCATAACCTTGGCGAGGCCGCCGAGGTACGCTGGGCGGCCCTCGATCAGGAACGCCGACGCCTCAGCGGTGTTGCGGTAAGCACCGTCGCGCAGCTCGACCAGGCCGATACCTACGAGCCCGTCGAGCAGGGATTGCGCGCCCCGCTCGGAGATGCCAGCTCGCTTGGCCAGTTTGTCAGCGGTGCCCTCGCCGTTCTCAAGGTGCGTGAACAGGGAGTGACTCGCAGCCGCACCCAGGATGGCGGTAGCCCAGACGCCAGTAGCAATCTGCAGGATCCGGCCAACTGCCGGTTGGTTGTCGCTCATCAGGCCCCTCCTTCTTCGACCGCGCTTCTGTATCGAATTTTGGACATGAAGCCCTCCATCCAGGCCAGCTTCGTTCCCGGTATTCGGCGGAATTCGTACCGTCACTCCCGCAACCTGGAAGCGGATCTTCCGGGTGGCCCCCGCCGACATCAGTCATGACGGCGTCCCTTTCCCGGTGCCGCACGCACCCAGCATCGGCCAGAGGACTTGGCTGGGACTGTTCAGCGGGTTGCCGCCGGCTTGGCGGGGCGTCGTCGGCAGGCAGCTGGCCCGGTCAGGTCGCTGCTTGGCGAGCTACGGGCGAAGCTCGCGGATCTACCGGGGTGCACTGCCGCCGGTTACCAGCCGCTCAATCCGCCGTGTTCGGCCCGCCAAGGTTTAGGCCCGCTCTTGGAGCAGGCGCGACAGTTCGATTCGGCGTGTCTTCAGCGTGGCGGTCCGAGGTAGGTCGGCCAGCGGGATCTGGATCGGGTCGGCTAGCTGAGGGAACTCGGCGACGGCCGCGCGCCAGCGGTTCAGGTCCAGCGGTTGATCTTTGCTGGTGCAGATCACCGGGATCGGTTCGGACTTCGGGCCCTGGACCACGACGAACTCGCTCAGCTCTCCTAGTCTGCTCAACACGAGGTCCTCGATCCCGAGGTTGCTGCGCACCCCAGGAATCTTGTCCGCCTCCCGGTCAAGCATGTGCACGCAGCCAAGCCTGGTGCGGTAACCGAGATCCCCGGTTCGCCACCAGTTAGCATGCAGGTTGGCGTCGAACCGCTCCTGCTCGCCGAAATAGGTTTTCGCTATGCCGTCCCACCGGGCTTCGATGAAGCCGGGATTCTTCTCGGACGGCCGCTTGCCGTTCTGGCTTACCACGCGGACTCTCGCACTGCCCGGCAATGGGTAACCAACGCAGCGCCCGTCCATCCGGCGAGTGGACCTGCGGAAGTAAGGCCGGCCGACTGCCGGGCCGACCTCACTTTGCCCGTAGATCTGAAAGAACAGCGGCGCTCGCCGCTCGGAGGACTCGAGAAGTCGGCGGATCGTTCTGGGGTGGATCGCGTCGAACGTGCTGCTGAAGTACTTCACTGATGCGAACGGTTTCCGCGGATCGTCGGTAAGTTCCTCCCATGCCATGAACGAGTTTGGAAGTGCCTCGATGAGTCCTGGCCGGTTCTTGACGAAAAACTTAGCGACCTCGTCAGAATCGGACTCGTTCATGAGCAGAACGGGCAGTTCCTTTGAAAGGCACAGGGCCATCGCCGCGAACATCCGCGAATGCACGAAGGAAACGTGGATCGCGACGGTCTCCCGTTTCCTCATCAACGATAGGAGGAACAATTGTGGCCGAAGCCTGGCACGCATTGTCCGCGGCGTGTGCACGACGAGCTTGGGCAGCCCGGTGGTGCCGGACGTGTGAGTAATCATTGCGGGCTCATCCAGCCCCTGAAATACTGGTTGGACCCGTGGGGATCCGGCAAGCTCGGTGAGCGATGCCGCACCCGGCCTAGATCCGGTCACGCTGATCACCCGCTTGGTGAGGTCCATCACCGGCACGTCGGCCAATGCATCGAGCTTGTATCCGTCACTGAGCAGGTGTGGCTGGTCTAGCCGCCTGAGCAGGGCGTCGACGGTCGCGCTGTCCAGCGCGGGTGACAGCATTACGGGAATTGCTCCGCAGCGGGCCGCCGCGGTAGCGAGCACCCAGACATCGAAGTTGGCCGCCTTGTGGATCGCGATGCGTTCTCCGGTACGGACCCCAGCCGCCGAGAGCCGGCCCGCCAGGTCGTCTACGTGGCAGGCGAGCTCGGCTACCGTCAGGCGCCGTCCCTCCCCAGGGAGGATGTCGAGATCGTGATCAAGAGTGAGCAGCGTCGAACTGTTCCTGGCTGCGGCTGCTTCCGGCACGATCCCAAGATAAAGACCGCGCTTCTGTATCGAATTTTGGATCATGAAGCCCTCCATCCAGGCCAGCTTCGTTCCCGGTATTCGGCAGAATTCGTACCGTCGTTCCCCCAACCTGGAAGCGAATCTTCCCGGGTGACCCCGTCGACATCAGTCATGACGGCGTATCTTTCCCGATACCGCGCACCCAGCATCGGCCAGAGGACTTGGCTGGGACTGTTCAGCGGGTTGGCGCCGGCTAGGCGGCTGGCCCACATGGTCACCTTGGCAGGGCTGCCCGATGTTGTCCGCGCCGGGGGGCCATTGTCGGATGCGACGGTGGAGGTAGCCGACAACCCCCATTGGGAGGAGTTGGTCCAGGCCATCGCTGCGCAGTCGGTTCCCGTGGCGAAGATCGCCGCCGACACGCTGCGGCTTGCCGAGGTCGGAGAGGTTTCGATCCTCGACATCGGCGGCGGATCGGGCATCTACTCGGCCATCTGGCTAGAGCTCAACCCCGCTGCCTGCTCGACTGGGGACCAGTTAACGCGATTGCCCGCCGGCTAGGACTGTTCCGCGAGTTGGCGTCGGCTTGGCGGCAAGCCATAGCGTCAGCCGATGACGATCGCCGAATCCGGTGACCTGGCCGCGGCGCTGGTGACGCCGGGTCACCATGCCGGTCGCCGAAGGCGAACAGATGCGGCCAGCGGACTGCCATCTCCCCCTAGGCCTTGACAGCGCCCAGCGCACCGGGGGCACGCCCCGGGCGGCACCTCGACCTGTGTTGTACCAGCTGGGTAACTCGCATGGATCCTGGCGGGGAGCGTGGCTAGGGGTAGGTGCCAGTCCAGCGCCGGATCCTGGTTCAGGATCTCCTTCTCGAGGTGTTGAAGCGTTGGTCTGGGGTCGATTCCTAGCTCCTCTGCCAGCCGCATTTGATTCGCCCGCAGCACCGCTAGGGCATCGGCCTGCCGCCCGGCCCGGTATAACGCCAGGCTCAACAGCTCACAGCCGTATTCGCGCAGCGGATGGGCCTGCATGAAGGCCTCCAATTCGGCCACTGCCACCTCATGGGCACCCGCAGCTAGCAGTGCGGCGGAGTGCCCCTCAACTACCGATAGCCGCAGTTCCTCCAGTCGCACTACCTCCGGCACCACATACGTGGCATTGGCCACCTCCGAGTAGGCCTCCCCCCGCCACAACGCCAACCCCGCCCCGAACTCGCTCAGCGCCTGCTGCGGATCACCCCTATCCAGCGCCTGCCACCCCGCCGTAGCGCGCTCACCGAAGCGATGGACATCGACTTCGACAACGCGGCTGTCCAGCAGATAGCCCCGGCCGCGAGTGCGCAACACCGTCGCGGGCGTCCGTGGCGCCCGATCTGGTTCCAACACCCTCCGCAAATTGGCTACATACGCCTGTAACGAGGTCATGGCCGATCGCGGGGGATGCCCGGCCCACAACTCTTCCACCATCACGTCGACCGCCACCGGCTGACCCACCCGACTGACCAACAGCGCAAGCAACGCACGCTGCTTAGGCGCTCCTAGATCTACCAGCCGACCAGCGACCACCGCCTCTACTGGACCCAGCGCCCGGAACTCCGCCATGGGCTGTGGCGTACCTGGAACCGCCGGCGGATGTGCCTCGGTCCGTCGGAGGGCGCTCTGCGGTGTGCGACATGAGGTCGCAAAGAATTCTGCGTTATTCCTATCGCTGGTTGTTCCGACACCAACAGCGGGGAGCAGAAGTTTGAGTTTGAGTTCGAGTTCCGTCCCTAAATGCACCCTCAATATCTCATTGGCACGCCGGAGCTCCCGCACTTCGCGTTCCAGTTCAGCGATGCGCCACGCATCCACGCCTCCACCGTAAGTCAGGTATGCGCGACTGACAAGGGCAGTATGAGACTTGCTCACGACTTACAAGCAACCGGAAGAGGATCAGGTGATGGAAGTAGGCCCGGACAGGGAGGCCGTTGCCGCCGCGCTACGGCGGCTGCGCGCTCAGGCGGGGCTGAGCACCTACGAACTCGCGGCGCGACTCGGCTGGTCGCAGTCGAAGGTCTCCAAGATGGAGCGCGGCCAGACCGCCGCCGACCCAGACGATGTCGCCACCTGGGCGCGCGTAGCCGGGGCGGACTCGAGCACCATCGCGGACCTGGTGACGCGGGCCGAGGCCGCTGCGAACCAGATGGGCACCTGGCAGGCGGTCCTCGGCCAAGGGGTGGCGACTTGCCAGCGGGAGCTCGCGCAGATCAACGCCGAGAGCACTCGGCACCGCGAGTTCGATCCTGATCTGATCGGCGGGCTGCTCCAGACCCCACCGTACGCATTGAGAGTCTTCGAGCTCGCCGACGTATCCGGCCGGGGGAAGGTGGCCGAGGCGGTCGCCGCGCGGATGAACCGGCAGGCGATCTTGTACGACCCGGCCCGGTCGTTCGAGTTCGTCATCACCGAGGGCGCCCTGCGCTTCCGCATGGGCCCGCGCGAGGTCATGCACGGCCAAGCGGAAAAGATTATCTCAGTGATGCAGCTTCCTAACGTTTCCGTCTCCGCGATCCCGTTCACGGCCACGCCTGCTGCGCTGTTCGTGTCGGGGTTCGTGATTTACGACCTTTCGGGCGGGCCGATGGTCCTCCTCGAACTCCTCAGCAGGGAGATCCAGCTTCGCGCCAAGTGGGACGTCGGCCTGTACGAGGCGACGTTCGCGCGACTGTGCGACTCGGCGGTGACGGGCCGGGCGGCAGAGAACTTGATCAGGGACGCGATGATCTACGAGTTACCGATTCAAGGCTAGGCTGCGACTTTGATGACACTGACATGCACGACTTGCGTTGGGTACGGGTCTCAGTTTGACCCGACAGATCTCGCCTGAGCGGGCACTCGCGTCCCGATGAGCTCCTCGCCAAGCCGAGGCCAATCCGCCCAACAGCCCCGGCCAAGTCGGATGGCCGAAGCTTGCCGAGTGCGGCTGGCACCACCCGATCTCGCCAAACTGACCTAGAAACGGCTATGAGACGGCCGATTCCGAACAGGCAAACATCCTCGCCGTGCGGTCGCGTCGGTGAATACCGTAAGGGAGCGGGTCCGGATGGAGGACGACGTGATCCACAATGTGATGAGTAAGCGCGGCTGTCATCTCGGGATGGTGCCGGAGTTGGCCGCGGCCAGGAACAGTTCGACGCTACTCACTCTTGATCACGACCTGGGCACCTCTCCCGAGATGGGACGTCGACTGACGGTGGCTAAGCTCGCCCGGCACGTGGCGGACCTGGCCGGCCGTCTGTGGTCGGCCGGGATTCGGCCGGGAGAACACGTCGCGATCCACGAAACCGCCAACTTCGATGTCTGGGTGCTCGCCACCGCGGCGGCGCGCATCGGAGCGGTTCCCGTGATGTTGTCGCCGGCGCTGACCGGTCCGACCATCAGTGCCCTGCTCGATCGGCTGGACAATCCACACCTGCTCACCGATGCCGCCAAGCTCGACGCGCTGGCCGACGTGGGGGTAGCGGACCGCGCCAATCGGGTGATCATCGTGACCGGACATCGGCCGGACGCGGTATCGCTCACCGAACTCGCCGGGGCGCCCCCAGTTGCGCCGGTGTTTCGAGAGCTGGAACAGCCCGCGCTGATCACCCACACTTCCGGCACCACCGGGTTGCCCAAGCTTGTTGTGCATACCGCGCGTACGCCGCGTGCTCGACTTCGGCCGCAGCTGTTCCTCCTGGCATTGATGAGGAAACGGGAGACCGTCGCGATCCACGTTTCCTTCGTGCATTCACGGATGTTCGCGGCGATGACTCTCTGTCTGTCCCGGGCGATGCCGGTTCTGCTCGTGAACGACTCTGATCCGGAGGAGGTAGCCGGGTTCTTTTCGAGGTACAGTCCGGGACTGATCGAGGCATTGCCCAACTCGTTCCTGGAATGGGAAGGGCTCGCCAGCGATCCGCGAAAGCCGTTCGCATCCGTAAAGTACTTCAGCAGCACCTTCGACGCGATTCACCCCAGAACGATCGGTCGGCTGCTGAGTTCGTCCGAGCGGCGAGCGCCGATGTTCTTTCAGATCTACGGTCAGAGTGGGGTCGGTCCTGCGGTTGGCCGACCTTACTTTCGCAGGATCGAGGACCTCGTGTTGAGCAGGCTGGTAGAGCTGAGCGAGCTCGTCGTGGTGCCGGGCCCGGAGTCCGAGCCTGTCCCGGTGCTCTGTACCAACGATGATCAACCGTTGGACCGGAACCGATGGCGTGCGGCCGTGACCGAGTTTCCGCAACTGGCCGATCCGATCCAACTGCCGCGAGCTGAGCTACCCAGGACGGCCACTCTGAAGGTCCAGTGGATCGAGCTGTCTCGTCGGCTCCATGGACGGTTGGGGCAGCGGCGTGACTCGCGGTCGCTGATTCAGCGACGGTTCACGCCAAACCGAGGGACCTCGGTACCGTCGAGCTATTGTGAGTGGTGAGGATCTCGCATGCGTGTACTGTTCAGTAGCGTCCCGTTGCACGGCCACGTGTATCCAATGCTGCCGCTTGCCGTCGCGGCCGCGGGGCAGGGCCACGACGTCGGGTACGCGGTCAGCGGTTCGCTACACCGTCCGCTGCGTGGTCTGGGCTTTACCACGATGTCCGTCGGCATGGAGTTCTCCGCGGCGCTTGACCGGGCCGCGCAGGTCGCGTTCGGCGACAACGGCGCGCAACCGCCGCTCCGTGCTGATGACGTGCGGATCTTCCGACAGCGCGAGCCGCATCCGGTCAGTCGGCTCGCGCCGATCGTTTTCGGCGCGGTGCTGCCTCGCGCGTATGTGTCCGATCTCGGCCCGATCTTGGCGGACACACGACCCGACCTTGTCGTCTACGACATGGCCAACCTGGGTGCCAGGCTGGCCGCACACCTCGCGGGCGTGCCCGCCGTTGCGCACGGCGTCGGCATGTTCGCCCGCGAGTTCCGCCGGGCGGTGGTCACCGCCTTCGCCCCGGTGGCGGCCGAAGTCGAGTCCGGCGTTGACGTGTCGGCACTGTTCGGCCCGGACGAGATCTATCTCGATATCTGCCCGCCGTCGTTGCGGGGCGAGGACTCGGCGACCGGGTCCGCTCGGCAGTTTCCCATGCGGCCGGTCGCGTTCGCCGAGCCGGCCAGGTTGCCGGCCGTCGTGACCCGGGGTGACCGTCCGTTGGTCTACCTGACGCTGGGCACCGTATTCGGCGATGTCGACGTGTTGCGTGCGGCCATCGACGGGTTGGCCGCGCTTGACGTCCAGGTGATGGTGGCCGCCGGCCCGACGGTGGCGATCGAACGACTCGGTGAGCTTCCGGTCAACGTCGTGGTCGAGGCGTGGGTACCGCAGGCGGACCTGATTCCGTACGCGTCGTTGGTCGTGCATCACGGTGGCGCCGGTACCACGTTGGCCGCGTTGGCCGCCGACGTGCCACAGTTGTTTCTGCCCCAGGGCGCGGACCAGCCCCTCAACGCGGCGGCCGTGATCGCCGCGGGCGCGGGTGGTCAGCTCCTGCCGGGCGAGGTCACCGCGATGGCCGTTACCGCCAAGGCGACCACGCTGATGTCCGACATGGACACCGAACTGAGGTGCTCCGCGCTGGCGACCGAGATCGCGACGATGCCTTCGCCCGCAATGATCGCCGGCCGATTCGAGGAATTCTCGGGTGTCAGCATGTGACGGCGTCCGGTAACCGGCCTTGAGGTCTGGGAGGGAACGTGGTCAGAGTGTTAGTTGCGACCCACCCGGCGACTGTGCCGATTGGTGGGATCGCGGTGCTGTACGACATGGTCCGCAGCCTCGTTCGCGCCGGATACGACGCCGCAGTTTGGCTGCCGCGTCGTCTTCAAGCGGGCGACTGGCCCTACGACGAGGCGCCGATGGTGTACGGCTCGACACTAGATCTTACGATCGACGACCTTTTGGTGGTGTCCGAGGTCGGCATCCGACCGGGCAGTGATCCTGCGCCCGGTGCGCGGAAGGTGATCTACAACCAGAATCATTTCTTCACCCTCGGTGCCTGGACTGCTCCTGGTGCCCCGTACTCCGACTGGACACCAGCACCGGCTATCTGGACGGTTTCGCGAGAGGCGGCCGCTGTGCTCCGGTCGCTCACCGACCGGGACGATGTGCACCTGGTCTATCCACGGACGGACTTTTCGCTCTTCGCGCCGCGCGGAAAGCAGCCAGGCTCGGTGGTATTGATGCCACGCAAGCGGCCACAACAGGCGGAACTGCTCGCGCGGCTGCTCCGGGACAGGTTCGCCGACAGCGGCACCGAGCTGGACCTACGGGTCATCGATGGCTTGTCGCGGGACAAGGTCGCGGAGACGCTGGCGACGACGGTCACGTTCATCGCGCTCGGCCAGCGGGAAGGACTTGGCCTTCCGGTGGTGGAGGCCCTCGCGAGTGGTTGCCACGTGATCGGGTACAGCGGCGGTGGTGGTCGCGAACTGTTCGACGCGCCGTCCGCTACCCTCATCAATGACGACTGTGTGACGGATCTGGTCGAAGTGGTCTGGAAGCGCACCACAACAGCCGCTGACGGTGCCCCGGCAAATCGGGACTGGGTCGTATCGCACTACGGCGAGGACGCCTTGACGGCCGTTCTCCTGCACGCCGTGTCCGACGCGGCCGCCGTACCTTCGCGACAAGTGACCGCGCAGCACCCGGTGGTAAACCTGCAGCACCTCGATCCGGCCTTCTTCGCCCCAGTTGGCTGACGCGATCCGGGCGGGTCTGTCAAACGATTTCGCCGCCATCCAACGCGGCGGCCAGTTCCGCTAGGCGCGGCACCAGATCAGCCGGGAACGGCATACCGGCCAGTTCCGCCCGCACCTCGCCATCTCCCCGATCGCCAGCACGAACTCCGCATCCATCTGTTCGGCCATCTCGACGAGCGGCCCGATGGCGGCCAGGGGCGATATTGTGCCCAGCGATACCGCGATCCGCGGCTGTTCCGGGCGGGTCCGCACCCAGTCCGGCAGTACCGCGCCACCGTTGTACGGCAGGAACCGCATCGACCAGCCCTCCGGCGGCTCGGTCAGCATGCTCGGTGGCGCGATATCGATGCTCTGCCTGCGTTCCGGCAGGCCGTCCGCGCCGTGCCTGGCGAACACGTCCGCCATGTGCAACCGCAGGCCACCGGGCCGGGGAGGGCCTCCCCAGTTCCCGCCGCCACCATCGATACGTTCCGCGCCCCATACGCCGGGGAGTCCCTCACGGCTGCGCTTCCAGGCTCTACACCGCTTCCATGGCCTTCACCCCGAATTCGAAGGGCTCGGCGCTCCCTGCTCCCGCCCGAAGGCAAGACCCCTAACGACGCCGCAGGCTTCGCGTCATGCTACGGACCGCATCGTCGCTCCCCCGGCTATTCGAACTGGCTGCGCCAACCGAGCTGGTAGTCGCCTCCCGATTGCCGGGTGATGACGTTTATGCGGTTGACGACATTCATGAAGGAAATCAGCGACACCAGGGCCGAGAGCTGGTCCTCATCATAGTGTTCGGCGGCGTTCGCCCATGCCTCGTCGGTAACACCGCCGGCGGCGTCGGCGATGCGGGTGCCCTGTTCGGCCAGTTCCAGAGCGGCCCGTTCAGCATCGCTGAACACGTTCGCCTCCCGCCACGCCGCGACCATGTGCAGGCGCAACGCGGTCTCCCCCAGGTGCGTGGCCTCCTTGATGTGCATGTCGACACAGAAGGCGCAGCCGTTGATCTGGCTCACGCGGAGCGACACCAGCTCCCGTGTCATGGCCGGCAGCGACGAGTGGATCACCTTGGACGCCGCACGGATGTGCTTCAGGAACTTGACCGAGACCGGGTTCTCGTAGATGTTCAGACGGGCGTCCATGGTGAACTCCTCTACTCTTCAGTTGTTAGCCCCGCACCGCTGTGACCCAATGACCGAGCCGCTCAACACCGCGCTGGCTATGCGGCTTTCACCGCAGACAAGATGCCTGGTAGCGGAATGACATCTGGCCTCATGTGAGTGGGATCCAGGGTGATCGTTCTGGTGACGGTGAAGCCGCAGTCCGCCAGCCAACGTCGATAGGTTGACAGCTTCTGTGGCCCGCCCTGCCCCATGGTGCAGCCGAGGAAGAAGCTCGGGAAGAAGTCGACGTTGTAGTTGTCCGGATCCTGGATCCGCTCAGGGTAGACCGGCACCAGGATATGGACCTGCCCGCCTACGTTGAGTGCCTTCCTGACGCCGTCGAGTATATTGAACACGTCATCCTTGTCGAACATGTCCAGAAAATGCTTGATCAGCACGACATCGAAGCCCTGCGGAACGTGGTCGAACACGTCACCGCCGATGAACGAGCAGTGCTCGGCCACGCCATGGGACCGGAAGTTCTCCAGGCACTCTTTCTCCTTCTCGGGCAGGTCGAACGTTGTCACCCGGAGCCCTGGCGACGCCTTCCGCTCGTAGGCGTGGATCGCGCCGAGACCGGTGTTTCCGGCGAGATCGAGTACCTGCGCACCGGCGGGGAACTCGATATTGTCGAAGAACCACGGATCAACCCGGGCGGTCACCCTGTCCATCAGTGGTGCCCAGGCCGCACGCAGATCCTTGTGCTCGGCCACCGCGGTGTACAGGTTGCCGTGATGTCCGTAGAGTTCGTGCAGGCCCACGACCGTGCCGGTCCGCACGCTCTCGGTCAGGTAGAACAACTGCCGAAGCGCCACGACCTTGATCAGGTTCATGTAGCCTAGCGCCCGTTGGAGGTCGGCCGGCGGAACCTCGGCGAGTGCGGCGAGGGAGTAACCACCAGAGTCCTCAACGTACGCGACAAAATTCTCCTTGACCAACAGGTTCAACAGTTGCGCCACGGCATCCGGCCTGACGCCGACCACTTCGGCCAGCTCGGCGGCCGCCATCCCGGGATTCTCCCGAAGCGCATCAATGATGCCCAACTCGAAACAGGACAACAGATTCATGAACCTCGTGGGCCCAACCATGTATTCGCGAAATCGCGCCAACGTGGCTTCCGGTGTCATCAGCACGTGCTCCTTGGGTCTGTTGCCTGTCACCGTCACTGGCGCAGCGCGAGGCATGCGCGGGCGAGCGCCGAGGTGACCGTCCGTGATCACTTCACCGAGGGCCGGAACCGATGCGCCCGTGCCGACCTCCGCTGCTGGCCGTAGCTGAAACATTGACAGCATTGGCGCCAGGGCTTGGCCTGGACTGTCCAACGAGTTGGCGTCGGCTTGGCTGTGGTGTGGGCCGAAAGTCGAAACCAAGCCTGTAGGGTGCCAGAACTGCGCCCATAGCCTCTGAACTGCAGCTTTCTGGATCAGCCGGTGATCTTCATGCGGCCCGTTCGTACTCATGGATCAGGCCACCGAGGACGTTGTGACGTCGTATTCGCGCCGTCGCCAGGTCGGTGCACGGGGCCATTGTGATGTGGTCGCAGTCCGGTGGCCGCAGGTTCCTGGCCCGATGCGGGCGATGCTGGTTGTAGTGCGCGACGTACTCGTCCAGGACCGCTCGCAGGTGCCGCGGCCCACCCGGCGGCCAGCTCTCCCAGGTCCATCAGCAGGTTCCGGGCCTGCTGCACCGTCCACGCACCGTCCGGATATGCGGTCACGCCCAGTACATGGACATGGCGGGTACCCACCTCGATCACGAAGAACACGTAGACGCGGCGCAAGGTCACCGCACAGTCGACATGAAAGAAGTCGCAGGCCAGCATGGTCGCGGCCTGGGTGTGCAGGAACTGTCACCAGGTCGTGCGGGTGCGCTGGGGTGCAGGCGGGATCCGCAGCCGCTTCAGGACCCGCCGCACCGTGGACGCTCCGACGCGGATGCCCAGGCCGAGCAGCTCGCCCTGAACCCGCTTGTATCCCCAGCCGTGAAAATGTTGAACTCAACATTTCCCGGGTTATGTGGAGCCGGGGACCGTGGTGCTGGACGACGCAAGCGAGCGGGTGCTACTGATGCGCAGGCACCGGTTCATCGTGTGGTATCGCGACGGCCAGGACGTCATGGCCCGGCTGCCGTTGCTGAGCACCTACCCCGGCCACGCCTGCGTCAGCGACACCGAGGTGTACCTGCGCATCACCACCGCGCTCCTGCAGGAGGCGAACACCCAAGAAGCCGCGGAGCAAGCCCGGAACCGGGGTTCGGGCGCTCATGAGCGGTCACCGGCCGCTGGAAGCAGGTCTTCGGCGAAGGCGCGGAAGCGGCGAAGACGAACAGGTCAGCGGGTCTACACGATGATCGGGGACAATCTCGAGGTCCCGTTCGGTACGACGGTCCTGGGCGTGGATGTCACCGTCGAAGACGTCGACCTGAAGGAGGGTCCGCTGGCATCTGCGGTATGGCCTGTCCTACCGGGACGTCGAGGAGCTGCTGGCCGAGCGCGCTGTCACCGTGGGTCACGTCACCATCTACCGGTGGGTCCAGCGCTTCACCCCGGAGTTCATCGAGGCCGCCAGACCATGCCGGCACGCTCCTGGTGACCGGTGAGTCGTCGATGATACGTACGTGAAGGTCAGTGGCAAGTTGGGCCTACCTGTACCGGGCGGGCGACCAGCACGGCCCAGATCATCGACGTCCTGCTGTCCCCGCGGCGTGACCTGGCGGGCCGCCAGGCGCTTCTTTACCGGGGCGGCGCGACCCCGGGCGAGGTCACCACCGACCATGCGCCGGGGTACATGGGAGGTACACGCCAGGTCTACGTGAGGTCCATCGACAGAGGCCCTGAGCGTCCATGACCCCGCCGCCGCGCTTTCGCGACTCAGCGGCGACTGCCGCAGCCCGCCTGGCCTGGCGGCGTTAGCTGGCCAATGCGGGCCGGTAGTGTCGCGTACGTGACTGACCCGCACAAGTGGGGGCCAGAGGCCTGCCTGACCTGTGAGCTGCAGTTGACCACGGCATTGTGGGGCTACTGGCGGCAGGCGCCCGGCGTCCGCCTTGAACTGATGCGGGTTGCCTGCGGGCAAGCCCCTACCCTGACCGTCATGGATAAGGGCTTCGTTGTCGCGGCGGTCGGAACGGCTGGGGGAGTGGCCGGAGCGTACTTCTCGTACCTGGCGGTCGATCATCGGTTCCGTCGGCGTCGACGCCTTCCGGTGCCGCCTGCGGTCCCGGCTGGCCAGGGCTCCTATGACGTGTTCATCTCCTACGCTGCCGCAGACGGTGACTGGGCGGAGCGGCTGGCCGGGCGGCTCCGCGGGCGAGGGCTATCGGTCTTCCTCGCCGCCTGGATCGCGCCGGGGCTGGTGGTGCTGCTGGAACAGGAAAAAGCGCTGCTGCACTCGGCGCACGGGGTGCTCGTGTTCAGCCAGGCCTCGATGATCCAGCCTGCCATCGCCGAGGAGTACGCGGTCCTGCTCGACCGCGCTCGCAGCAGTGGCGGACGGTTCATCCCCGTTGTGATCGATGACGTGGCGCTGCCGCCGTTCGCGGCGATCCGCAAGCCGGTCAGCTTCCGGGATGCGGCCGGGCGCGGCTATGAAGACCAGGTGGCCATCCTCGCGCGGGCGGTGCGCTCCGTCACCGGGGCACCGTGACGGAGCTCACCGCCCCGCTGCGGCGTGCCGGCGGCTGCCTGACGCATTGCCCTCAGTCCTCGGTTAGCTGCGGTGGAGTTTCCGGCTGCAGCTGACGGTCTGAGCGCAGCTCGCGCAGCCTGCTCATCAGGTCGCGCAGGATGGGCATCGGGAGCGCCTCCGCATAGCTGGAGATGTCCCCGCCGATGTATTCCGGGACCTTCATGCCGGAGATTTCCCGGATCATGCGGATAAGCGCAACGTTGTCTGCGCCGAGCGCGTCGATCTCCGCCTGGAGTTCCAGGGCGGCCCGCCTGCGGTCGCGAAGAACCCGGACCTGGTCGATCTCGTCCTCGATCAGCATGTTGCCCCGCATTACGTTGAGCGTGCTGCGGTGCAGCTGGGCGGAGGCTTCTGCCTGGAGTTCCGCGTTGAGCTGCGGGTCCTCAGCCTCGAAGGAGCCAAGGTTGGTGCTGATCGCCTCGACGTCCCAGCCCTCCAGGGAGGTCCGCACCTTGTCGGCAAGGTCGGTGCGCGCTTCGTTGTACTTCAGCAGGAATTCCTGGACGGTGCTGGTCGCGGCGATGCTGCTGAGGTACGACGCGACCGTGGCGCCCAGCACCTTCTCGACGAAGCGCTGCACGGGCAACGGATCGTGCACGAGACCGCCTAGCCCGGAACTGCCGCTGCCGCCGAACGTGCTGACGAGCTTGGGCGCGGCCTTCTCCGGGATCCGCAGTGTCTGGCTCAGTTCCGTATGCACCCGGTGCCCCTGGATGGTGACCGTGATCCGGTCGAGCTCCGCGTCGAAGTTCCTGCTCCGCTCGGCGGAGGGCTTGTCGTTCCACTCCAGGATGAGGACCCGCGTCGGGATCAGCACCACGCGCGCGAACCACGGGTTAAGGGCGCACACGGTGCCCTCGCCGATGGTCTCCTCCTGCACGCCACGGCACCCCCCGCCGTCGAGGAACACCCACGGCAGCCGGAAGCTGCGATGCCCCTTTATCCACGGCCCCACCGTGCCCGCGCGATCTCTGTCGGGGTCCGCGCCGTCCAGGGTGACGACCACCCCGGTGTAGCCAATCGGGACGGCGATCTCCTGGAGATGGGCCGCGGTCAGCCCATCCCGGGTGGCGGTGCTGGCGACGGTTGCCGTGGCGATGACATCGAACAGCGCGGGGTTGATGTCGTAGGAGGTTCCGCCGAGAAGAACGGCCAGCTGCCGGCCCTGCTCCCCGCCGCCGTCCAGGAATGCCTGGCCGTCCTGGAAGCTGTCGCACTCGACATGCCGGGCGAACGGCCGATCCGGTGCCCGCACCTTGCCCGCCCTCGCGACCACCAGCCCGACCGTGCCGGCCTGGACGTGGGTGCGCGGAACGAATTGGATGTCGAAAAGCTGCGTGTTGATGTGGTAGATGTGATCACCGGCCAGTGTGGCAACCTGTCGGCCCTGCTCGCCCCCCTGCAGGAGGTACGCCTGGCCGTCCTGGAAGTTGTCGCATTCCACGTGACGGCCCAGGAGCCGGCTGGCTGGCCGCTTCTGGCCCTCCTTCGCCACGACCAGCCCGATCATGCCCTCTGGCACGTGCACACGTCGCACCAGCTCGACCGCGTAAAGGCCGGGCACCAGCCGGGCCGACCGACCGGGGAGCAGCGTGCGTGCCTGCACGCCACGCCGGTTGTGCGGAGTGATCCTCAGGAACACCGGATCGGCGCCGCCGAACTTGCGCCGGATGATCCCGACATAATCCGGGGGCACCACCACCCGCCCTGTCCACCCCATCCGGGCGGCCATAACTCTCCGGCGAGGAACCTGGTCCGCGCGGATAACCAGGGGACCAGTCCCCCCGACACGTGCGGCTGCGGATCTCCGGCGCCTGAATGCGATTACGAACTGGCGGAAGAAGACGCAGGAAAACACCACGACGGTAATCATCGCCGCGATGATAAAAATCGTGATAGCTGTGCTCGTGATAGCTGTGCTCATGCCATACCCTTCCATTCCTGAAGCCGCAAATGCACGGCAAGCACGGTCACGGTCCACTGGTCATACCAGTCCAGGAATCGCTCTCTCTGCGGGTTACGCAAGGTGGGAAAGAACCCCGCCCCGCCATCGAGTCCCGCGCCCGCGGCGAATTCCCGGTAGTGCCTGCGCACGCTGACGCCTGCCGAGTTCCTCCAGCCATAGGCGACCGACAGCGCAAGGAACTCCGCATGCCGTCCGCGGCGCACCTGAGCCAGGGTCACCTGCGCCGTGAAGCCCTGCCTGCCGCCGGAGTGCTTGGACCACAGGGCGTCGATGCCCGCTATCAGCGCCAGCGGCAGTTCCCGGCGGTCCCGCTCCCGCATCCACCCCTCGCCCAGCCGGCCCGCCGACTCCAGCAGCAGTGCCGTGGTCAGCAAGTCGGCGTGCTCGAATTCCCGTTCGCCGAGGTAGCCGTTGAGCCGGTCAAGGGAGGCTGCCGACGGCACGCGAACGGCCCATACCGGAGGCCGGGCGAGCGGAGGCGGGAGTACCTTTGCCGGGTCGACCTGGCCGCCGGCGGCATCGGCCTCGTGCAGGCGCCCCAGCATGCCGAGTTCGTCCGCGCCGAGCAGCCTGCCGTCGCGCGCGTCGAAATACCAGGTGCTGGCCAGGTGGTAGTTGATATCGCCGTGCAGCAGGACCGGCACGAACGGGCGGCCGCGGAACTGCCCTTCCAAGATCATCCGGGTTATGTCGTCGGAATCCTGGGACTGCGAAGACATCAGCACGATGACGGCCACCGCGTAGGCAAGCTGCTGGCGGATCTTCCAGAAATGCGCATCACCCGGCCGCAGGTCGCCGACCGACCAGACCGGCAGCCCGGCCTCCCGCAACTGGCCGACTAACTGCCGACCGTAGCCGATGTCGCCGGCCGCGTAGCAGACCACGAACGCGTGCTGGTCCGGCTCGGTGACTGGCCGCGGCGGCGCGGGCAGCGCGGCCGCGAGGTTCTCCGCTGGTACCGTCACCCGCTCGTCATCCGGCAGGGCCTGGCCCGAGATGACCGCGGCAAGCTCGCTTACCTTGTCGTCATAAGCCTGCCCGTGCACGTTCCGGAAGTCACGCCAGACCCGGTTCGCGGCGAACGGCGGCAGGGTGACGTCGCCGATCAGCACGGGGATGAACCGCAGGCCCTGATCCGCTGCGGCCCAGACGAGCGCCGCGTACTCCTCAAGGGCCTGCGGCAGAGCTACCGACGCGGGGCTGACGACCGCGATCCCGCTCGCCGACTCGCGGATTCCTCGTTCCAGTCCGTGCACCACTACTTCTCCCGGCAGCACCGACCACTCGTCGAAGAAGACCTCCAACCCGTGATCCGCCAGCCGGTCAGCCAGCATCCTGGACCAGCCGGCGTCGGCACGCGCGTAGGAAATGAATACCCCGGCCAATCGTGCGCTCCTCCCCAAGAAGATAAGAATAGCGCCTCCGCGCGACTAGTGGTAAGACACGGAGGTCATGGCTCAGTAATCTGCCTTCGCCCACCCCAAGCGCTTCGTCCGCAAACTCCCGGCTTCGGTGGATGAGGCCGTTATGCCGGCAGACCACGTCGGACAGCGCCGTCCGCCCTTCCCGACAGGCTAGTGAACAGCTTGGCGTTGTCGGTGCCGTTGATTGACGCTATCTTGGCACAAGGACATCGATCCTCATGCGCTGATCTGAGGCCCAGAAGACGTCATTGAAGGTCATTGTCAGTGACTTGGGGAAATTGGACGGGTCAGTTGCGAAGACCAGGATGCTCCGAGTCTTGATTCCCGCCTGCGGCCCAGAGTGCCAGTTGCTCAGCGGCTGAACCCGGTCAGGGTAAAGATTGTTGCCGGCCTGATCCAGGATCGTGACCCTGAATTCGACCAGGTCCGTGCCGCTGGTAACGTCGATCGGCACGACCAGCTGATCGACCCCCTGCTGGGATGGATCTGCCTGCCTGGTCACACTTTCGACGGTAACCACGACCCCGCTGCCGCGCACGGTCCAGGGACCTCGCGTCGTCCTCGGCGACGGTGTCGCCGGAGCCGATCCTGTCGGACCGGGACCGCTCGACGGCAAAGGCAGCGGAACGGTGGACCCGGGGCCTGTGGCTTGCGGGACAGCCGGAGCCGATGAGCCCTCATGGATGAGCCGCACTATTCCAAGGACGCAGAATACTAGGAAGATGGAAAGGATGAGAAGAGCGACGGTAATGGGAACACGGATTGACCGGCTCGGCGTCCGGGCAGAACCTGCGCCAGCTGCTCTGCCTGCGTGGAAACCGGTGCTCCCGGACGACCTCGCGCCCTGCGGTTGCAGCCGTCCTATCACGGCCGCGAGATCACCCGCCGCCGCTGGCTCCAGGATGAGCAGGGCGAGAATGCGGCCCTCCCACTCGGCAGCTACCGCATTCTCAACCTGGCGGTCTTTGACCTGCCGGGCCCGCACGACCGCAGCATTCGCTCCATCTAGGTCAGTAGCTAAACGGTCAGCCGAGTAAGGAGGCTGATACCGAAGCCAGAGCTCGGCAACTGAGTTCCTGGCCTGAGGCCATGCATCGGTAGCCATGAGCGCGACAAGCGTAGATGCGGTAGCGGACGCCAAATGCCGCAAGTCACCTGCCACGATCCTGAAACCCCCGAAGTCGCACGATGCCTAATTAAAGAACGCTCTCTCGCATCCACTCACGTGCTGCACTGGGCCGCCCGCTACGCCCGCGACCGCACCGCCGCCGGCCCCGCCTGCGCCATAGCGGCCGGCAGACCGTTACCGGCAGGGGCCGCCGGAAAGATCCTCGCCTACGCCCGCGCCCAGCTCGGCAAGCCCTATCCAGTGGGGCGGCACCGGCCCGGACGCCTTCGACTGCTCCGGCCTGGCCATGATGGCCTACCGCGCCGCCGGCATCACCATCCCCCGCACCAGCCAGGCCCAATGGGCCCACGGCAGGCAGATCCCCGCCAGCCAGGCCCAGCCCGGAAACCTCGTCTTCTTCGCCGGCGGCGACGGCACACCCTTCTCTCGGGGTTCCGGCTGTGAGATCAGGATCAATCCCCGTGTTTGCCCAGCTCAGAAGGCTGATGTCAGTGACTCTACTGGTGCAACGGGTGTGGTGCAAGTAACTCTTGATGCTGAGCAGCGGTGTGTCGCGGCGGCGGTGATTTTGTATGCGGCGGAGCAGCTGGGGAAGCCGTATCAGTGGGGCGGGACCGGGCCTGACGTGTTCGACTGCTCAGGCCTGGCGATGATGGCTTACCGGGCTGCCGGGCTCGCGATCCCCCGTACCAGCCAGGAGCAGTGGTCTTCTGGTCCCCGTGTTCTCGCCGGGCAGGAGCAGCCCGGCGATCTTGTCTTCTTCGCTGGCTCGGACCGGACGCCGCAGGCGCCGGGGCATGTGGGCATTGTCCTGGGCAGTGGCTTGATGATCGACGCGCCGTATACGGGGCACCGGTCCGCGTGGACGTGATGGCCGGGGAGGCGGGATTCACGCGGCCGGCGGCCGGCGGGCAGCAGGGGTGTTGCGCGGCACTTCCAGGCCTGGTCCGCATCGGGTGACGGCAGCGGCGGGCTCATCGGCCACCGGCCCGGCTCACCGCTCCCGGGGCTTATTCCCCGGCGTGGATCCTGCGGTATTCCCGCACGTCGCGCCGCGTCAATACGGTGCCAGGGATCATAAAGGCAAGCCAGAGCGCCCCCATGACCAGCTCGTCCACCCCAGTCCCGATGTGCCGTGCGGCAAGATCGGTGAGCCCGATGATGACGAAACAGATCCCCAGAAGGTCCGCGAACGGCAGTATGCGCATCGAGATCTTGTTACTCGCGTAGAGGTTGTCCTCCCGCGTCCTGGTCAGGGCCTCCCGCTTGGCTGTGAGCTCGGCGATCTGCTCGCGCAGCAGCCGCCCCGCAGGGTCTTCCCCGGCCAGGCCGTCCAGCCGGCTGCGCGCAGACGCGATGACCTGTTCCAGCGTGGTGATCTGAGCCGGTTCGGCGGGGATGTAGTAGTGCGGCATGCGGACACTCCCGGGAGGTACCGACACGACCAGCGTAGCCGTGCCGCCCGGTGACGTCCATCCAGCCGGCGATGCCCCGTCGTGAGGTTTGCCCAGCGGCTTTCACGTGAGCATCTTGTGCTCAGATAGCACCAGGACAAGCGCATCCCTGGCGATCAGGCCGATCCTGCCCGGCTAGCGGGGTGACATTGCGGGCCGGGGACGCGCGGAGGTGCCCGGGCCGGTGCCGGCCAGTCAGCTCCAGCGCGGCAACCCGGACGAAGCGCGGGAATCAGCACGATAGCTGGAGATCATTACCGAGGACCTGCAGGGCAACCGTTTCTGGAGCGAGATCGTGAATTGGTGGGTTAACAATTCGGCCCAGCCAGCCCACGGCACCCGATGGCTGGACGGTGCCGACGCGGCCAAGGCCCGCTGGCTTGCCGCCCGCCCCCAGCCGGCCGAGCCAGGCAACGGCCAGTCATGACAGGCCCATCACACCAGGTACTGATCGTCGGGCTCGGCGCCATCTCCGGCGCCCACCTGCACGCCCTTGAGCAGATCCCGGGCGCTGAGGTGGTGGCAGGCGTCGACAGCGCCAGCCGCAGCGCCGAGTTCCGCGGCCATCCCGTTCCTGTTTACTCGCACGCCGGCCAGGCAGCCGGGCACCACAACCCGGACGTCGTGGTGGTCGCGACCCCAGCCTCGACTCACGCCGCGGTCTGCGATCAGGTGGCCGGCGCCTTCCCAGCCGCGCGGATACTGGTCGAGAAGCCCGCCGCCGACACTCTGGAAGGGGCGCGGCACATCATCACCGGGCTCGGCGCCCGCCAGCCAGTCGACGTCGCCTACCACATGTCGTTCTCCCCCGAGGTCGACTGGGGGCTGACCATCACGCAGGCCAACGCCCGCGAACTCGGCCGGCCCGCCCGCATCTGGGCCCGGTTCGTCGACCCGTACAGCGATCAGCCAGACGCCGCCGCCCGGTACGGAACAAGCTGGATCGACTCAGGGATCAACGCGCTCAGCATCGTGAACCGGTTCACGCGGCTCAGCGACCGCACCTCGCTCCGCCAGCTCGAACCGGAGCCCTTGTCCACGTTCGAGGCCCGGATCAGCTGCGGAACCCCAGATCACCGATTCGAGGCACTGATTCTGACGACCTGGCATGTCACCGACCCGGCCAAGACCACGACCATCAGCTACAAGTCCGGCGCAAGCCTGATCATGGACCACGTCGCCGTCGCCGCCTACCTCATCAGGGACGATCAGATCAGCGGCCACTTCGGCACCGACCGATCCGTCCCCAGGCAGCACCGGCACTACAGCGCCCTGTACCAGTCATGGCTTGTCAACGGCACCCCGATAGCCTCGCCCGCCACCCACATGCAACTGCACGATCTGCTGCTCAAGCCCGGCTGACCTCCGGGGTGCGCCGCCCGGCTCAGGTTCGCGTCCGTCGGTCTTGTCCCACCTTCTCGATCAGGTCACGGGATTCGTCCCTTGGCAGCGCCGCCGCGCGGACCATGTCGTACCGCAGCGTCACCCGGGCGACCACGCTGGGCTTGCCGGTGACCTCGCCGTCGGCCGGGGTCTCCAGATAGACGACATCCGGCAAGCTGGCAAAGCTGCCGATGGTGATGGCACCGGTCAGCCCGGCGTGCGCCCCGGTCCTGGCCGGCACGACCTGGATCGTGACCAGCGGCCGGCGGCCGATGTTCGCCAGGTGCGCGAGCTGGCCGCGCATGACGTCCGGCGAGCCGACGCAGCGGTGCAGCACGCCCTCATCGAGCACCACCCACAGCGACGGCGGGCCCGGCCTGTCGAGCACGGCCCGCCGGTCCAGCTGGGCCTTGACCGTCCGGTCGAGCTGGTCGTCGTCGTCGTTCCGGGATCGGCGGCGAGGACCGCACGGGCGTAGTCCCCGGTTTGCAGCAGGCCGGGCACCAGCAGCGGCGCCCAGCAGCGCAGGCAGGCTGCCTCGCGCTCGGCGTCTGCCCAGTCCCTGAACCACTGCGGGCCCGGGCCGCCCTCCCACCGCCGGGCGAGTTCGAGCAGCCGGGTGAACAGCCCTTCCATCTGCGGGAACACCCGGTCGCAGCCGGCCGCGAACGCCGGGGTCGGCGGGCGGTCGGTTGTCTCGACCTTGCCGACCATGTGGCCGCAGAAGCTGATCTCCCTGCCGAGCTGCTCCTGGCTCATGCCAGCGGCCAGCCGCGCCCGGCGCAGCTCGGCTCCCAGGAACGCCATCGGGCTGCGCGAACCGTCCAGGTACCTGGTCATCGTTACCGCCCTTCTCCTGCCCGGACGAATAGCCGATGCCGGGCCGCATACCATGGCCAGCCTCGGCAGGCCTGGGTCGCCAATGGCGCACAGACCGTCGCCGCACCGGCCAGCGTCTGCCACGGTGCCGGCCGGCTGGCCGACGCGACCGTCGCCCGTCGTGAACGGGAGCGCTACCGGCCGGTGATCAGCGTGGCGGCCCGCTCGGCGATGGCCAGCACGGTCGCGTTCGGGTGTGCGTTCGGCAGTACCGGCATCACCGATGCGTCCGCGACCCGCAGCCCCTCGACGCCGCGCACCCGCAGCTGCGGATCGACCACCGCGCCTGCCCCAGTGCCTATCGCGCAGGTGCCGGCCGGGTGGTAGTAGCTGCCGGCCGTATGCCGCAGGTAGTCCCGCACCCCGGCCCTGCTGCGCACATCCGGGCCCGGCCACACCTCGCCGGCGGCCAGCCCGGCCCGCGCCAGACCGGCCGCCGCAGCGTCACGGACCAGCCCGAAGCCCTCCGCCAGCCGGTCCAGGTCACCAGGCTCCCGCAGGAACCCAGGATCGATCAGCGGCCGCTGCCACGGGTCAGCCGACGCCAGCCGCACCGTGCCGCGGCCCTCCGCCGCGACCACCGCGGCGGCCAGCGCGAACCCGGCAGGGGGCGGCTCAAGCCCTGCCGGGGCCAGCGGCAGCAAGATCGGGAACACGTGCACATCCGGCCACGCCCCCGCCAGCCGGCTGCGCACCGCCGCACACACCTCGCCATGGTTAAACCCGCTCACCGGCAGCGCAGCAGGCACCGAATAACAGGCCAGCGCCAGTGGGTGATCCTGCAGGTTCTCCCCCGCCGGCAGATCAGCCACCGGCTCAATCCCAGCCTTCCGCAGCTGCGCGGCCGGGCCGACCCCCGACAGCATCAGCAGTTGCGGTGACCCGATCGCCCCCGCGCACACCAGCACCTCGCCGGACGTATGCGCCTGCTCGATGCCACCGCCCTGCACAAGACGCACGCCCGTGCACCGGCCGCGCTCGATCACCAGCCCGGTCACCAGGCAGCCCGTCCGCACCGTCAGGTTCGCCCGGCCAAGCGCCGGCCGCAGATACGCCTGCACCGGCCCGCACCGCTCCCCGCCAGCGACCGCCAGATCGACCCAGGCAACACCCTCCTGCACACGGCCGCTCAGATCCCCCGACACCGGGCAGCCCGCCGCCGCCAGCGCCGCCGCGAACGCGGCCGCCACCGGATGCCGCTCCGCCAGCGGCACCGGCGCCACTCGCACCGGCCCCGCCGTCCCCCGCAGCACCGGATCACGCCCAACCGCCCACTCACTGCGCCGGAAGAACGGCAGCAGATCCCCGAACCCCCACCTCGGCGCCCCGCCCATGGCCCAGCCGTCATACACCAGCCGATGTCCCCGCACATGCGCCAGTGCGTTGACCGCACCCGACCCGCCCAGCACCCGGCCCCGCGGATACACCACCGGCCCGGCACCGCCCTGGGGAACCGTCCGATCACCCCACTCCGCCGCCGACCCGAGATTCTCCGGCCACGCATTCGGCACCGTCAGCGCCCGCGACGGCGCCGCGCTGCCCGCCTCCACCAGCAGCACCCGGGCCGCCGGGTCCTCCGTTAACCGGGCCGCGAGCACGCACCCAGCCGTGCCACCGCCGACAACGACATAGTCATACGCCCCTAACACGCCGTCCTCCTTCAACCTCGCCAACGGCCCGAAGCCCGGCGACCAGCGAGCGATGATCGTCAGCCAACGCCGGATGGCTCACTCCCGCTGCGACAGCGCCGCCGTCCGAACCCCGCAGGTAATGCCGCCGGAGCCGCGGCTGGACCGGCCGGATACGGCATCAGGCCCGCGCACAGCCCGGGCGCATACTCGCCGGCAACGAGCGGTCCCTTATCGGACGCAGGCCGCGGCGTGTAATCGCCAGGACCGTCTTCCCGGCAGATGACAGGAATCGCGGAGCCGTCAGCCACATGGCCTGACGCGACCGCGCCCGGTGACGCCAGATCCAGAACCCGGCCGAGCAGATCCCATGCCAAGAACGCAGTCGCCGGGACCGTCTCGTTCGCAAGCGCACCCGAAATCGGCAGGGCCGCGCCATCCCTATCCCACGGGACATCTGCCCATACCAGACGACCACGCTGATCGCCGCACACACCAAACCGGCTGCACAAGCCATGCACAAGCAGGAGCCCGCGGCCGTCCTCACGCAACGGGTCATCGACAACCCGCGGACCACCCAACGCGCCGCCATCAGCGATGGCGACTCTCACCGCTGCAGCCGTCCAGGTGATCTCGACGGCGAACCAGCCACCGTCGCCGCTCGCCGTGTGCCGCACGGCATTCTCTCTGCTTAGTTACCGTGTCTCGTTTCCTGTCTGGTAGTGCCATGAGCTAGGCGTTTGCGTGTTGCTGTGCTGGGTGTCGCGTCCGTAAGGTCGCCGCTCATGCAACTGACCTTCTTCTGCTCGACCGGCTGGACCGGCTGGGATGTGGCCGCCGAGCCCGCGATCCCGGACCGGATGCCGGCACTGATCGACGACGATCTGCTCTTCGAGGACGCGGGCGTGCCGCGGCCGAGCGTGGCGGCCAACCGGTGGCTGCGTGAGCTGCCGGTCTCAGGCGCCCCGTCGCCGGCCACCTGGGCGGCCTATGCGCGAGTGCTGCGTGAATGGATGAGCTTCCTGCCCGGCATCGGTGTCGAGGTTTTCGACGCCCGTGACCGGCTGAAGGACGGGCTGGGCGCCTATGCGGCGCACCGTGCGTGCGGGCCGATCGGGGCGCGGTTCGCCGCGAGTACCTGGAACCAGCACGTGAGCGTGCTGTCGTCGTTCTACCAGTGGGCGGTCGCCGAGGGTCATGCGGTCGCGGTGCCGTTCAGCTACGCCCAGGCCCGGTCCCGTTACGGCCAGCAGGTTCACGACGTGCAGGCCAACCTGGCGCGACGACGCACCCCCAAGCCCCACGTGACGATCAAGTACCTGGAGGCCGGCTTCGCCTCGATGCTGGTGAGCGCACTGGGCGGGCTGCGGCCCGACGGCACTGCGGATGCGGGATACCGGGGCCGGGAGCTGGCCCGCAACGCGGCGATCACGCGGATGGTGCTGGCGACGGGGCTGCGCCGCCGCGAGTTCACCTTCCTGCTGGTGTTCGAGGTCCCGCCGCCCCCGCCGCCCGCCCATCCGCCCGGCCTGCCGGTGCTGTTCGGCGTGCCGGCCGGCCTGGCCAAGGGGAGCAGGTTCCGCACCACCTGGATCGACGCCGGCGCCCTGACCGCGGTACACGGCTACATCGGCCTGGACCGGGCAGCGAGCACCACCGGATCGGCGTGGCGGCCGCCGGCTCGCTGGGGTGAGCCGCTGCGGGTGACCGGGCCCGGGCCCGAGGGCGGGCGGGTCAACGGCCGTAAGGTCAGGTGGGCGTCGCTGACCGCAGGCGAGCGGCGGCGGCTGGTGGCCCCGGACGGCGGGTCGTGCCTGCTTGCGGTGCGCTCGGGCGGGGGGCCGTTCACCGCGTGGGAGACGGTGCTCACCCGCGTGTCCCACCGGATCCGCGCCCGGTTCGAGCCGCGGTTCCCCCTCGTGCACCCTCATCGGCTGCGGCACTCGATGGCGATGGCGACCCTGGAGCGGCTGGTGGGCGGCTTCTACGTGCAGGCCGCCCGGCTGGCGACCGTGACTGGCGGCGGGGCCGGGCCGGACGCGGCGCTGGCGCTGTATCTGGCTAAGGCCGACCCGCTGATGGTGCTGCGGGACCTCCTCGGGCACAGCTCTGCGCTGGTAACTGAAGCGTATCTCCGCAGGCTGGACATGACGCGGATCTACGCCGAGGCTTACCAGCAGGCCACGTCCGGCGTCTCGGCGGATGCGCGTGCGGCTGCCGGCCGCGAGGCCGGCACCGAGTTCGACGGCGACGGCGACGGCGACGGCGACGGCGAGCTCGACGGCGACGGCGGGGACCGGTGATGCCGGCCGAGGTGCTGGCCGGTCCGCTGGGGATTGCGTGCGAGTTCAGCGACGGGAGCGCCGGCCGGTGGCTGATTCGCGAGTCCGGAGGGGCGGAGCTGGCCGGTGATCTGCTGGCCGGGCTGGCCGGGCTGGTCTGGCCGCACGGGACGGTGAACTCCGCGCGCACCGTCGATGCGTATCTGTGCGGGCTGCGTGACATCTGCGTGTTCATGACGGCGCGGGGGGTGGCCGGCGGGGCCGGCACGCTGACCCGGGCGGTGCTGGCCGAGTACTGGATGCAAGCCGCCGGGTTGCTGCGGGACCTGACGACGCGCCGGATGCTGGGGGGCTTCGCCGAGGGCGGCGGTGTCCTGGATGCGGGGGTCGCCGCCCTGGTGAAGGGCCGGCGGTTCGCCCTGCGTCCTGGACGTAATCCGCTGGCGCCCTATGAGCAGGACCGGTGGGAGCATCTGCGGCAGACCTGCCGGCAGATCGCCGGTGAGTCGTTCACCGCTCACCAGCGGGCGGTGGCGGGTGGTCGGGCAACAACCTGCGGTGGCTGCTGATGCAGCGCGGCCCCTCCAGCACGACGCAGGTCGCTGAGCATCTCGGGGTGTCCAGGGCATGGGTCGGCGCCCGCGGCGGTACCGGCACCGTCTTCGCTGAGTTGTTCCCCGGCGCCGGTGTCGTACTCGCCTACCAGGTGCTGCTGGGCTCATATTGCGGGGTCGTCGCGGACGGGATCGCCGACCTGGGAGTCGGCGACATCGACTGGGCCGGTGATGCGACGGTGCTGCTCGCCTATGTCAAGGGGCGGACCGCAGCCGAGTCGGTGACGTTGCCGCGGCGGGCGGTGCGGCTGCTGGAGCAGTGGCTGGAGCATTCCGCCACCGCCCGCGGCCATGCCCCCGCGCATCTGGCCGCCCAGTTGTGGCTGCACTGCAGCCGCATGTGCCACACCCGCTGGCAGACCGCGGTGAACTCCGCCGCGCAAACCGCCTGGGCCAGGGCGCAGGGGATCGAACTGGACCGGCGGCGGATCCGCACCACGTTCCTCTCGCTGCGAGATCGCGATGCCTGGCACGGCTCGGGCCGCTCGCTGATCGACCCCAACCACAGCGCTCAGGTGGAGGCCGACCACTACCTGACCGCGACGACCCCCGCGCAGCAGGAGAAAGTCGAGTCCATCATCGAGCAGGGGCAGACCGACATGGTCCGCCGGTCGGCGCCGCCGGTGGTCGTCACAGACGCCCAGCTCGCCGAGCTGGGCGACACGCTCCCGGCTACCCTGGCGGCGCTCGGGCTGGATGCGGGCACCGCGGGTGAGGTCGTGTCGGGCAGCCAGGATGTGTTCGTCGCCGCCTGCACCGACCCGCTGTCGGGGCTGCACGGGCCGGCCGGGAAGCCGTGCCCGGCCCGGCCGTGGGCGTGCCTGCTGTGTCCGCTGGCCATCTTCGCACCCCGGCACGCCGCCAGCCTGCTGCGGCTGAAGGCATTCTTCGCCCGCCAGTGGCGGCGGATGCCCTCCGCCCAGTTCATGTCCACCTTCGGCCCGTATGCAGCACGCATGGACCAGGTCCTGCAGCACTACCCGCCGGCGGCGCTCGCCGCTGCGGCCGCCGCCATCTGCGACGACGACTCGGGGCTGCCGCTGCGGCCCGAGGAAGGCACCCGGTGAGCCACGCAGCAACCGGGCCGCGCGCGCCGTTCACTTCGCCGTTCACCAGATCGCAGGTGTGCGCCGCGGCCGGGCTGGCGATCGTCCCTGGCGGAAAGCCGGTGCTTTTCGACCAGGATGCGTGGCACTTCGACGACGCCGAGGGGCTACCCGCGCAGCTGGTCCCCGCCCGCCTGCGGCTGGACTTCGCCGTTATCGCCGATCCCCGGTGGCGGCTGGTCGCCAAGGAGTACATCTTCGCCCGCCTGGCACCCGCCCATCCGGCGGTCGCGGTCCTGGCCGGCGCCTACCGGGTGCCGAACACCCTGCAGACCTGCTGGCAGCAGCTGGCCAATGCGGCCGGCTGGCTAAACTGGCTGACCAGGCAGCAGGTCCCCTCGCTGGACCACATCACCCAGGACCACTGCGACCGTTACCTGGCCGAGCGCCGCCGCCGCAAAGACAAGGCCGGCCAGGTCATCGGCACCCTCAGCGAGGGAACCCAGCGGGCCGCGGCGGCGGTCATCATCGATCTGGCCGCCTACGGGGAGCTGTTCACCGCCGATCGCTACCACGACGGCTTCACCCCCTGGCAGGGACGGGCCGCCGCCCAGGTTGTCGGCCTGCGACCGGGCCGTGAGAACAAGACCCCGCCACTGGACCAGCACCTGCTGCAGCCGCTGCTGGCCGCGGCCTTCTACCTGACCGAAACGCTGGGACCCCACGTGCTGGCCCTGCGCGAAACCATCCGCCAGGACCACCTGACCCGCGAGGGCCTGCGCACGGCCCGGCCCGGCATTGACGAGCTCGAAGCCGTGCTACGGCGCCATATCGAGCTCGGCGAGCCGCTGGAGGCGATCGGCCATCACAACGCCGGCCGGCGGCTGGCAGACGGGTGGGCCGCTGACGACCCGCTGCTGCACGTCAGCTACGGGGCGCTGGCACGCGCTGCCGGCGCGACACGGTTCCGCGCGCAAACCCTGGCCGACGCGCGGCCGGCCATCCTGGCCGCGCTCGGCAAAGTCGGCGCAGCCAAACCCTGGGGCCGTGACGCCGCCGTCATCACCAGCGCCGACAACACCGCGGCGATCCCCTGGACCCTGCCGCTGGACATCATGGAACTGCGGCACCTGACCGGCCTGCAGCGCACCTCCGCCCTGGTGATCACCTCGGGGATAACCGGGATGCGCTCCAGCGAGCTGATGGAACTGCGGGCCGGATGCCGGCGCGCCACCGTCACCTCCGCCGGCATGACCCGCTACCGGCTGGCCGGCAAACTCATCAAAGGCCAGGGCGCGGGCGGCACCGCCGATGAGTGGGTCGTAATCGAGGAAGTCGACCGGGCGGTCGCACTCGCCGAGCAGCTAAGCGACGACACCACCGCCGACGCCCCGGTGTTCGGCCGGTTCGCCTTCGCAACCCGCTACCCCCAGTTGCGCGCCTGGGTCAACGGGCCAGCCGGGCAGCGCCTGGGCCTGGCCCCCATCCCCGACGGCATCGTGAACCCGAGCCGGCTCCGCCGGACGCTAGCCATCGAACTGGCCTACCGGCCCGGCGGCCTCCTCGCAGCAAAGATCCACCTGAAGCACGTGAGCGCGGCGACCACGGAAGGCTACTCAGCCCGGCCGGGCGGAGCGCAGGCGAAACTGCTGGCCGAGATCGGGAAGCACGAAGGCGACCGGAACCTCAACCTGATCCGGCAGGAGTTCGTCAACTACCAGAACGGAATCCAGCCCGCCGGCCCCGGCGCCCGTCAACTGACCGCGTTCTTCGAAAGCACCGGCGGGAACCTGGCCGCCTACGCCGCCACCGCGCCGAACGTGGCCGCCACCGACCAGCACCTAATGAACCTGCTGTCCAAACGCGCCGGGGTGCTGCACCTGGGCGCGGCCAACTACTGCTGGTTCACCGACCCCTCCCGCGCATTGTGCCTGCTGCAGGCCGGCACCCCCGGCGCCAGCACCCCGCTGATCGGCATGTGCGACTCCGCGCGCTGCCCGCAAGCCACCCACCACCCATGCCATCGCGAGGTGTGGGCCGGCACCGTCGCCAGCAACACCGTGTTCCTGGGCATGCTCGGGCGGACCCGCAAAACCGAGCAGGTCCGGCTGAAGGCCGAACTCGACCGGGCCCAGCGTGTCGTGGACGGCATCGACGCTGCCGCCGGCACCGCCGCTGGCCCGGAAGGCCGGTAGTCGTGCGCGTCCCCGATGAGCAGCGCCGCGAGGTCGAGCAGCGCATCCGCGCCGCGGCGGCCGGGCTGCTGGCCGGCAGCATCCCGCCCGGCGGCCACTGCGACATCACCACCCTGGCCCGCCAGGCCGGCGTGTCCCGCGCGACCCTCTACCGCAGCTACCCCGACCTGAAGCAGCAGTTCGAACAGCAGATCGCAGCAGCCGCAGCCGGAGGGCAGCACCCCGATCCGCGTGACGCGCAGATCGCCGCCCTCAAGGCCCGCAACACCCACCTCCAAAAGCGCCTGGACGCCTCCCAGCAGACCAACGCCGACCTGCAGGAATTCCAGCAGCTCACGCTGTCACGCCTGGCCGCCCAGCATCAGGAAATCGCGCGGCTGCGCACAGAGCGCCCCGGCCGCGTCAGCGACCTGGAGGCCGCCCGCGCCGCCCGCGCCGCCCAAAGCCGCTGACCTGGCCGCACCTGTGACCACGACCCCTTGAGAGGAAAACCATGTCCCGCTACTACGACCTCGCCGAACATCTGATCTGCCACGCACAAGGCATCACCGCCGCCAGCGCCGCCGTCGAACTGCTCTGCGCCCACCGCGCCTGGCTCGACAAGCCCGCGTTCGCCGGCCGCTGCGTCATCACCGGCACCCACGCCAGCGGCGAACCGTACGCCTACATCGACTGGAGCGACGCCGTCATCGCCCTGAACGCCGGGCACATCCACGGCTCCGGCTCAGAAAGCAACATCCTGCGGATCGCCGCCAGCCTCGGCGACCCCTGCATCTCTATCCAGCTCGCCTGCGCGCTGACTAACCTCGACCACGCCAACATCGGCCTGGTCGCCGCAGCCATCTTCCGCGCCAACGGCCGCAGTGACGGGCCCGGCCAGTACCCGCCGTTCTGAAACGCCGACCACGACGCCCCGGCCAACTCACTCAAGGAGCACACAACCGCCAGGGACCGGCGCCAGCAGCAACCCAGACGGCCCCACCAGTCAGCCTCGGCCACCCATTCCGGTGCACCGGAAAAAATGTGACGTCCGTCACACACGCGCCTCATCCTCGAACCGGCAACGAGACACCGGCGTCTTCGATGCCGCGACACTTCGACGCACAACGACGCTCCGCGCAAACGAGACACCCAACCCCCGCGGACACGACGAGTGCAGACACAAA
>WNFX01001550.1_pt1 | contig 35131 bp, 39 predicted proteins | sample 5400111 | NCBI WGS metagenome assembly WNFX01 (sample SAMN13153363, study PRJNA577476) | soil metagenome | isolation source: 40 cm soil or saprolite under grassland replicate 1 | place: USA:California | collected 2016-06-15 | reverse complement strand
GACGACGAGTACCGGCCGGTCGAACGTACCGATGTCTCTTGTGGCGTCGAGAAAATCGCTCCTCCGGGCGGTGCCTGCGTACTTCCCGAGGTCGCCCCGGATGGCACTTTGCGAGACCGCCGGGCGCAGCCAGGCATCCACGATGTCATTCGGGATCGGCCGCTTGCTCATCCAACCGAGGACCAGCGGCAGGCGGCGCAGAGGTCGTAGACGGAGCGGCTGTAGAGCGGCGTTGAGCCCGCCGGGTATCTTCGCGGCCAGCGCGACCATGCGCCCGGGAAGCCCCGGAGGGTAGTTGTCGAACGCCTCGCACGAACAAGGCACGAGCCGCGCGATCCTCTCGGTGCGTCCCTCGGAAACGAGGACAAGTGGCCCTGCCCAGTCGTTGAACACGAGCGTGACGTCCCGCAGGTCGAGACGCTCGAGGAACTCCTCGATGATCCGCACCTGTCCGCGCAGCGCGAGGTCGGCATCAGGGCGCATTGGGCGTCGATGAGCGCCCAGTGGCAGGGTGGGCGCTACACACCGGTAGTCGGAGCGAAGGCCGGCGATGACGTTTCGCCACAGCGACGAGTCCATGAGCAGCCCGTGAGTAAGGACGACAACCGGGCCGTTTCCGCCCGTGTCTTCGTACTCGATAGTCCCAGCCGAGAGTTCTAGCTCGGGCACCGGTTTAACTCCTTCCGCTCGGCGGCGAGTACCGGATCAGATCTTGGGGTTCTTCCCGATGGTGAATTGTATCACAATCGGTCGTTGTGGGCGGTCCGTTTCACTCGTCAGTTGTTCGCGTCCAGCTTTGCCACGCGACGCTTCGGGGCGACTTCGCGGTAGGCGTCGCGGACGAGGTCGGCGATCTGGTCCCAGTCTTGCGGCACGTCGAGGTAGATGCCGAGCCAGCCGCGGTGGCCGACGTATTTCGGGCGGAAGAAGCGCTTCGGATCGGCGCCGACGAGCACTTCTTGCGCGCCGGGCGGCGCGGCACACCACATGGCAACGCGGTCGTCGTGGTGGTGGTCGGACGTCGTCACGAACGTCTTCTTGCCCTGCACGAACCAGGTCGGCTCGCCGTGGGAGAGGCGCTCGGTAACCTCCGGGAGGGCGAGGCAGAGGCGGCGCACGCGTTCGATCGGAGATTCGGACGATTCACTCAATGGCATGCCACTATTCTTCCACCGATTCCTTTAGAACCGCCAGCTTCTCGTCCCACCAAGCGTAGATCTGATCGAGGCCCAGTTGAGCGAGTGCCAGCCGCGCCGGTCCGAGCCGCCAGGGCCCTCCACCTCCGTTGCCCACCACCCAGGGACAGGGCTGATTCTCCCGAAAGCTTCTCTCGTGATCTTTGGCGGTGATGGTGCCGTCGCAATTCAGGCGTAGACAATTGCCAGTGCGCCCAAGGCCGCCGAGAGCATCAAGGTTTGCCACATACTCGGTGCTGGAGCGAGCTTATAGACGAGCACCACGCCGCCTAGGATGACCACCCAGATGAGGCTGGACATCCCGATTAGCACCATCGCAACCATGAGCGCCGCGCTGCATCCCACGCAGCTGAGACCATAATTCGCGCCAACGAACACCGCGCTGCGCATCAGGTTGAAGGGCAGGGGGCCGTGAAGCGCGCAGAGCTCGCGGCACCGCGCCTCACTCGCGCGCTTGAGCGGCGTCAGCCCGTAGACGCCGGCCAGCGCTAAGGCCAATCCGCCGGCCAACCGTTCATCGGTCCAGGACATGGGAAGGGCGCTCACGACCAGGTAGCAGGCTATCCCAAACGCGAGCCATATCGAAAGATAGGTGGCGCCGAGCATGCCCGTTGCGGCTTGCCAGCCCCTTCTCCCCTCCGCGTTACGGCCGAACTCGAACACAAGCGGCATCGCCGACGGCAGCATTATCGCCGCCATCATTACCACCCAGCTCGCGGTAAACGACTCAAAAGAGCCGAGGCCCATCCCCATGTCTCCGCTGGACCGCGACTCCCGAACGACAAGCGCCCACGCGATCGCTGCCACGATAAGAAAGGCCAGCGCTGCGAAAGCGGGCGGCGCGAGCCCGACTTCGCCGCCACGCTGCTCACCCGCCCCGGCAAACAGGAACCGGCAGGCAGGGCAGAATCCGCGTCGCCTGGTTGGTCTAATCAGCCCGGTGGCCGACAGCGTTCGGCTAAGTGACATCAATCAAGATACTCGTCCCGCCGGCGGAGCCAGGAACCCAGCCCGCCATCGCCTTCGTCTCGACCTTTTGGAACGAGGTCCATGTAGTGGTAGGCGACGTTCAACATGTCCAGCCCTCGTTCATAGGTCGAATACGTGTGGTAAATCCGCTCGCCATCCCTCAGGAAAACGCTGATTCCCGGAGCCTCTGAGAGGGACCACGGGACCACCCTGTAGTTATACTCTACCGTTCCCGCGCTCAGTTGCTCTGGGGTAAACGAGACCCGGTAGTCGAAGTTGAAATCGCTGTCGGCGGAGGAATACCAGGGGAAAGTCCAACCCATACGCTTCTTGTAGGCGGCCAGCTTGGGGTACGGCGCTATCGACACAGCGGCCATCGTGATGTCGCGGTGGTTCAGGTGAACCGTGACGCGTTCGAAGTTGTCCAACCAGAACGAGCACGCGTAGCAGGCCGCGTCGGCCGTCCATGTTGTGTTCGGCCCCGCAGTCTGCGGATTGAACATTGCGTCGTAGACGACGAGCTGGCTCCGCCCCTCAAAGATCTCGCCGAGCGTCTGCCGACCGTTCTCCCCTTCGAACGTATACTCATTCTCGATCAACTCCCACGGCAGTTCGCGACGCTCCTTGCTGAGCTGATCGCGAAGCCGAGTAAACTCCTTTTCCTTCGCCAGATGCTTCTTTCGGGCAGCCACCCATTCGTCGTGCGTCACTACCTTGTGGGCCGTCATAAGATCCTCCTTGCTCTGTGTAGACCGCGTTCCAGGCTGCAGTAATGTCTGGCGGGTAGGCTCTGCGAGTTCCTGCCATCGTATGCCACTCGTCCCACCAGCCGGAGATCTGCTGCAGACTGCGCTGAGCGAGAGCCAGGCGTGCGGGCTCGAGCTGCCAGAGGTGCTCGCGCCCGCGCCGCGTCCCGCGAACGAGCCCCGCTTCCGCCAGCACCTCGAGATGCCGCGTCACCGCCTGGCGCGTGACCAAGGTTCGCGCCGTGAGCTGCGCGATCGAGAGCGTGTCTCCTCTGGCGAGGTAGGCGACCAGGCCGAGGCGCGTCTCGTCGCCCAACGCCGCGAAGATGGGCGCCGTATCAGCCAGCGAGTGTTTCACATGCGCCTTTAAGACGCACCCGCGACATGCGCCTCAATGTTACGAAGCTGCGCTGCCCAACCCTGGCTGTTCATGCGGAACGCCTCGGCGCGGCGTGCCAAGGGGATCGCGTCGAACCCAGACTCGGTCACCGTCAGCTTCGTGCCCTCCGGCACCTCCTCCAGCTCGAACTCGATAAGCGTCATCGGTTCGCTCGAGTAATCGTAGTTCGGGTCGATGCCGTACGGGTGCCAGCGAAAGCTGAACAGGCGCTCCGGCTGGATCCGGTCGATCACCATCTCGAACGGCATGCCTTCGTATCCGGGGTAAGTCATCTTCGCGTTCACGGGCTTCCCCGGCTCGAACTTCACGCCGGACATGTCTACCTTGAACCAGGTCCCGAATTCCGCCGGATCGCTGATGGCCTTCCATACGCGCGAGCGCGTCGCCTTCAGCACGATTTCTTTCTCGATGCGATCTGCAGTTGTCGTTTCCATATGCAACCTCCTGATTGCGTTTTACCACGCGACTGACGGACATGCAATAGGTTTGTTGCATAACTTGATGCGTAATTTGAGGTCATCAACAAGCGCATGCGCCTGGCGTCCGCAGAATCAGGACACGGGGGACTAGCCGCCCGGCTCTTCCTCGCCTGGCGAGGACTGCATCCACGCGGTCAGCCAGAAGCTGAGCGGGACCTTGGCCAAGGCTTGAAGCATCCGGGCGTCGAAGGTCATCGGATACTGGCCGCTCTCGTCGCCAATTGAGGCTTGAATCCGGACGTGTGCTCCATCGGATTCGATCAGCCGCACCAGCGCATCGGCGTGCTCATCGACGAACTCCAAGAGCTGAGCAACCTGATCTTCAATTCGGACATCGTCGGCGAGATCGGTGTCAATTGCCCAGAAGGATGTCTGACGCGGCTTGGGCGTCCTCGGTCCTATTCGCTCTCCTTTTATCGCCGCGTCGGTCGGGCTCGCTCCTAAAGCTTTGCCGATCTCTTGTGGTGTCAGCTTTTCGCTGTGAATAACCAGGCTGGCCCTATTCCAGCTGCCCGGCCGCTTTCGGCCACTGCTCACTCGGGCCATTCGCTTGCTATCCGCTGACTAAACCCGCTCGCGTTCCGGCCACGCCGGTGAGAGCGAGCGGATGCGCGAGACGATGCCGGGCAGGATCTCGAGTACGTGGTCGATCTGCTCCGGAGTGTTGTCCTTGCCGACGGTGAGGCGGAGGCTGCCGCGGGCGAGGTCCTCGGGCACTCCGAGCGCCGTAAGCACGTGCGACGGTTCGAGCGAGCCGCTCGTGCAGGCGCTGCCGCTCGAGGCAGCGACGCCGGCGAGGTCGAGGGCGATGAGGATCGCCTCGCCCTCGATGTACTCGAAGCAGGCGGAGAAGTTGTTGGGTGCGCGCTTCGAGAGGTCCTCGGGGCCGGTGATGTGGACGTGTGGGATGCGCTCCGGGACGCCGCTGAGGAGCCGATCGCGGAGATCTCGGCCGTGGTCGTTGCAGGCGTCGAGCGCTTCGTAGGCGAGCTCGAGGGCTTTCGCCATGCCGACGACGCCGGCGACGTTCTCGGTGCCGGCGCGGCGGTTCTTCTCCTGGCCGCCGCCGAGCTGCTGCCACTGGATCGGCGTGCGCTGGCGGACGTAGAGGGCGCCGACGCCCTTCGGGCCGTAGAACTTGTGCGCGCCGATGCTGAGCATGTCGACGCCGAGGCGGTCGACGTTGATGTCGAGCATGCCGGCGGCCTGCACGGCGTCGGTGTGGAAGACGGCGCGCGGGTTCTTCGCCTTCACGACGCGCGCGGCATCCTCGATCGGCTCGATGGTGCCGACTTCGTTGTTGACGTACATGATGCTGACGAGCGCGGTGGAGTCTGTGACAGCGTGCTCGAGGTCTTGGAGGTCGATGAACCCCTCGCCGTCCACGCCGAGGTATGTGACGCGGAAGCCTTCTTCCTCCAACCGCTCGGCCGCATGCAGGACGGCGTGGTGCTCGATGGCGGTCGTGATTACGTGATCGCCGCGGCCCTGGCGGCGGGCGGCGTATGCTGCGCCCCGTAGCGCAAGATTATCGCTCTCGCTGCCGCCGGAGGTGAAGACGAGCTCCTGGGGCTTGCAGCCGAGAACCTCGGCCATCGAGCGTCGGCCGGCTTCGAGCCCGCGGCGCGCTTCCTGGGCCTCGCCGTACAGGCTCGAAGGGTTGCCCCAGTTGTCGCGCAGGTAAGGCAGCATCACCTCCAGAACGCGCTCGTCGAGCGGGGTGGTGGCCGCGTGGTCTAGGTAGATGCGGTCGCCGGTCATGGTCCTATTTTACCGAAGGTTGTTCGGCGCCGGGGTCGTAGGGGTGCAACACGCGACGAAGCGGGCGGTGTGGATTCCAAACGATGACCTCCATCCGTTTATCCGTTTCGCCATTGCTGAGAAAGAGCAGGCCAACCAGTCGAAGATCGCACGATGTTGCGAATCCGTTGACAGTTCGACTAGAGCGCAAGACGGCGCTGTTTTTGGTTGCCTCGTAGGGGCTTCCATGCTACAATTCAGGCGTAGTGTAGATTTACACAGTCAAATGTTCTAAAATTCGGCACTACGCGAAGGAACACTATGGCAGCGCCGAAGGTAATCTCCCGAACGTCCACTCAGGAAGAGCTTGCCTCTGACTACAAGTGGGGGTTCGTCACCGATATCGAAGCCGATATCCCGCCGAAGGGGCTGAACGAGGATGTCGTTCGGCTGATCTCGGCCAAAAAGGGCGAGCCGGAGTGGATGACCGAGTGGCGGCTCAAGGCCTATCGCTACTGGATCAGCGAGGACTACAGAGAGCCGCGCTGGTCCAAGGTGAGCTTCCCGCCTATCGACTACCAGGACATCCACTATTACTCGGCGCCTGTGAAGAAGGAGAAGGGGCCGGAGAGCCTCGATGAAGTCGATCCGGAGCTGGTCGCAGCGTTCAACAAGCTCGGCATCCCGCTCGCGGAGCAGAAAGCTCTCACCGGCGTAGCGGTGGACGCCGTCTTCGACAGCGTTTCGGTAGCCACAACGTACCAGAAGCAGCTCGAGGACCTCGGGATCATCTTCGGCCCGATCTCGGAGGCCATACAGAAGCACCCGGAGCTGGTGAAGAAGTACCTGGGCTCCGTAGTGCCTTACAGCGACAACTTCTACGCGACCCTGAACTCCGCCGTCTTCAGCGACGGTACGTTCGCGTACGTGCCGCCGGGAGCAAGGGCGGCGTCTACAACTTCGTCACGAAGCGGGGCAAGGCGGCCGGCAAGAACTCCAAGATCTCGTGGACGCAGGTCGAGACCGGCTCCGCGATTACCTGGAAGTACCCGAGCTGCATCCTCCAGGGCGACAACTCCGTCGGCGAGTTCTACTCTGTCGCGCTCTGCAACAACCACCAGCAGGCGGACACCGGCACGAAGATGATCCACATGGGGAAGAACACCCGCAGCACGATCATCGCCAAGGGCATCTCCGCCGGACAGGGGCAGAACACGTACCGCGGGCTCGTCAAGATCATGCCGACGGCCCAAGGCGCGCGAAACTTCACGCGCTGCGACTCACTCCTGATCGGCAGCAAGTGCGGGGCGCACACTGTCCCGTACATCGAGGTGCGAAACCCAACGGCGCACATGGAGCACGAGGCGACGACCTCGAAGGTAAGCGACGACCAGCTCTTCTATCTGATGCAGCGCGGTATCAAGGAAGAGGACGCGCAGTACATGATCATCAACGGCTTCTGCAAAGGCGTCTTTCAGGAGCTGCCGTTCGAGTTCGCGATGGAGGCTTCGCAGCTGCTTAAGGTCAGCCTCGAGGGCACCGTCGGCTAAGCGATGGCGCAGACGAACCACAACCGCCCGATTCTCGACATCCGCGACCTACACGTCTCTGTCGGCGATAACGAGATCCTTCGAGGCATGGACCTATCGGTGAGCCTCGGTGAAGTACACGCGATCATGGGTCCGAACGGCAGCGGCAAGAGCACCTTCACGAACGTGGTCGCTGGCCGTCCGGGGTATACGATCACGAAGGGCGAAATCATTTACGAAGGCGAAAGCATCCTAGGTATGTTCCCGGACGAGCGCGCCCGTAAGGGTATCTTCCTGGCGCTTCAGTATCCAGTGGAGCTTCCGGGCATCCGCAACCGGGAGTTCCTCCGCACGGCGCTGGAGGCGCTTCGCGAGGCGCGTGGCGAGACCAAGCTGGCGATCCGCGAGTTCAACAAGTTCCTCGAAGAGAAGGCCAAGGCGATGGACTTCGAACCCGACCTGATGAAGCGCAATGTGAACGAGGGCTTCTCGGGTGGGGAGAAGAAGCGCAACGAGATCCTCCAGATGTCCGTCCTCGACCCCAAGCTCGCCCTCCTAGACGAGACCGACTCGGGCCTCGACATTGACGCTCTGAAGGTCGTCTCCAGGGGCGTGAACGAGTTCCGTGGGCCTGACAAGGCAATCGTTCTAGTGACGCATTACCAGCGCATCCTGAACTACATCAAGCCGGACTTCGTGCATGTCCTTATCGAGGGCCGCATCGTGCGGTCCGGGGGCAGCGACCTCGCCCAGGAGCTAGAGGCGCAGGGGTACGAGTGGCTTCGGGAGCCGCCTGAGCAGGCTGCCTGAGGGAGCGCCCCCGAATGACACAGACCCCGACCGCTGCGGCCACTGACCGCTACGTCGACCAGTTCAATGCCTTGCGTGAGGAGCGCGAGAAGGAGCCGCTGTGGCTCCGTGACCTGCGGCGCGAGGCGTTCGATTATTTCCAGCGGATGGGCTGGCCGATCGATGAGAAGCGCGATGAGGCCTGGAAGTACACAGACGTCAAGCCCATCGCCCGGGCTTCGTTCCGTCTGCCGGACGCACCCGGCGCGGCGCTAACTGACGAAGATATAGTGCGACTCTTGCCGTTTGATGAAGGGGTGTCGCGTGTCGTGTTCATCGACGGCCACTACGCGCCTGAAGTTTCACGCATCGGGCAGCCCGACCATGCCTCTGTCAGACGGCTTAAGGAAGCCATTCAGCAAGACGAGAGCTTCGTCCACGGACACCTTGCGCGCTACTCGGCTCCCCACCACGATGCATCCGTGGCGCTGAACACGACCTTCTTCCGCGACGGTGTGTTCATCTACACCGACAGGCCCCTATCGGCGCCGGTCCACGTCGTGTACGTTACTTCTGAGCACGCGGACCCGGTCGTGACCTATCCGCGGACGCTGGTTGTCGCAGGGACGAACGCAGAGGTCACTCTGATTGAATCGTACGTCAGCCTTGGAACGCGCAACCACTTCACGGACCCCGTCACAGAGATCGCCCTCGGTGAAGGCTCGCACGTCACGCATTATCGCCTGCTCCTCGAGAACACGGACTCGTACTCAATCGGGCACGTGCGTCCCTGCCTCGGGCCCGATTCGACCTACAAGTCCGTCGTCTACGAAGTAGGCTCTGGACTGATGCGCCTCGACCTCGAGGTGCTGGTCGAGGGCCCAGGCGCATTCGCCGACCTCCGAGGTCTCTACCTGACCCGAGGGAAACAGCACCTCGACAACCTCGTCAGCATCGACCACGCCAAGCCGCACGGCAAGAGCCGCCTCTATTACAAAGGCATCCTGGACGATGAATCACGCGCTGTCTTTGGCGGCACGGTCTACGTCCAGCCGGGTGCGGATAAGACGGACGCCTATCAGGAGGACAAGAACCTGTTGCTCTCGGACCGGGCGGAAGCAGACAGCAAGCCGAGCCTCGAGATCTACGCCGACGACGTAAAGTGCGGGCACGGCGCGACCGCTGGCGCCGTGGCGGACGAGGCGATCTTCTATCTGCGGTCGCGCGGCATCGACGAGCAAACGGCTTCGCGGCTTCTGATCAAGGGGTTTGCCAGCGAGATATTGGATGAAGTTGGAATTGAGGCGCTGCGCGTCTTTCTTGAAGAGCGGACGACGCAGTCCTTGCCGCGATTTCAGGCGGGGTTGGCAGCATGACACTGGACGTTCATCGCATTCGGAAGGACTTCCCGATCCTGGAGCGGAAGGTGTATGGCAAGCCGCTTGTCTATCTGGACAACGCGGCGACATCGCAGAAGCCGCGGCAGGTGATCGACGCGCTCGTCGACTACTACGAGAACTACAACGCGAACATCCACCGGGCTGTCCACTGCCTCGGCGAAGAAGCGACGGCCGCCTACGAAGAGGCCCGCGCGAAGGTCGCGAAGTTCATCAACGCGCCCTCGCCCGAGAGTGTCATCTTCACCCGCAACACAACCGAGGCGATCAACCTCGTTGCCTACACGTGGGGGCGCGCGAATGTACTCGAGGGGGACGAGATTCTGCTCACGCAGATGGAACACCACTCGAACCTCATCCCCTGGCAGCGGCTGGCGTCGGAGAAGGGCGCGACCGTTCGCTACATCGAGCTGACGGACACGCAGACGCTGGCGCTCGACGGGCTCGAGAACCTGTTCGATGCCCGGACGCGTATCGCCGCGATGCCACACGTATCCAACTCGCTCGGCACGATCAACCCGGTTGAAAAGATCGCTGCGGAGGCGCGGCGAAACGGTACACTGTTCCTCGTGGACGGTGCGCAAGGCGCGCCTCACTTGCCAGTGGACGTGCAGGCCATCGGCTGTGATTTCTACGCCTTCTCCTCGCACAAGATGCTCGGTCCCACGGGCGTTGGTGTGCTCTACGGCCGTCCCGAGCTGCTCGAGGAGATGGAGCCGTTCCTGGGCGGCGGCGAAATGATCCGCAAGGTAACCTTCGAAGGCGCAACATGGAACGACTTGCCGTGGAAGTTTGAGGCCGGAACGCCGAACATCGCGGACGTTATCGCGTTCGGGTCGGCCATCGATTATCTCAATCAGCTTGGCATGGAGAACGTGCGTGAACACGAGATCGAGATTACAGACTACGCCCTGACCCGGCTCAGCCAGTTGGAGGGCATCGTCATGTACGGCCCGCCCGATCCACGCGAGCGAGGGGGCGTCGTGTCGTTTAACTTCGGCGACCTCCATCCTCACGACATCGGCACAGTACTCGATCACCACGGCGTGGCGATCCGAGCGGGACATCACTGCACGCAGCCGCTGATGCGTACGCTCGGCGTTTCGGGCACCGCACGCGCCAGCTTCTACATCTACAACTCCCCCGAGGAAGTTGATGTGCTCATCGAGGCGCTCGAGGCGACGCGGGACTTCTTTACGCGATGAGGTTTGGAAGCGGGGCCGCGAGCAATGACGTTCTGTTCGGCAGGCGTCGAGATTCCTCGCCTCCGCCCCAGTACCGCTCGGCCCCTCCCCGCGAGCTCGGAATGACAGGAGCGTCATGAGCCTCCGCGAAGAGTACGCCCGGCAAGAGGCCGAGCTGGATGAGCTGTACAAGGAGATTATCCTCGATCACTATCGCAACCCGCGCCATCGCGGCTCGCTCGCCTCCCCGAGCGCGACGCATGAGGGCTTGAACCCATTATGCGGGGACGAGGTCACGGTCGAGCTGCTGGTGGACGGGGATCGCGTCGCCGATGTCGCTTACAAGGGCTCCGGCTGCTCGATCAGCCAGTCCTCCGCCTCGATGATGACCGAAGCGATCAACGGCAAGCCGCTGGGCGAAGTGAAGCATCTGAGCGAGGCGTTCACCGCGATGATGCGCGGCGAGGAGACTGTCGACCCCGAATCGCTGGGCGACCTCGAGGCGCTTTCAGGCGTGCGCAAATTCCCCGTACGCGTGAAGTGCGCGACGCTGGCATGGCACACGCTGGACGAGGCGCTCCAGGAAGCCGGCCTCTGATCGGCCTCATCGCCCGAATGTAGCGGAGCGCCTTTTTGGGCCTCCATCCACATCCGCGGCTTGTGAGTGCTCAGTCGTAGCGATATGCTCGGAAGAGCTCGCCCATCGCCAGTGTCGCCTCAGCCCGCTTGCATATAATCGCGTCGATCGTCTCCAGCAGCGGAAGCGCAAGACCGCTCTCGCCCACCAGCTCCCTGACTGCGCCGCAAGCAGGCACGCCCTCCACGGTCTTCTCTTCGACGAAGCGCTGCCAATCGCCCCCGGCGCCCAGCATCTCTCCCAGAGTACGGTTCCGACTGTGCTGGCTGTAGCCCGTCGTGAGCAGGTCGCCGAGGCCGGCGAGGCCATACACCGTCTCCGCCTGCCCGCCGAGAGCCACGCAGATGCGACCCATCTCCGCGATCGCCAGCGTGCCGACGAATGCCTTCGTGTTCGCCCCCATTCCGATGCCGTCGCATATCCCGAGCGCGATGGCGTAGACGTTCTTGAGGGTGGACGAAAGCTCAAGTCCGCAGAGGTCCGTGGTCGTGTCAACCTTCACCCAGTCGTTCTGGAGCAGCGCCTGCACCCGCCTCGCAGCGGCCTCTTCCTCGAAAGCGACAATGACAGCCGTCGGCATGCCGCGCGCCATCTCGATGGCGATCGCCGGCCCGCCCATGCTGCCGACGGCCGGCCGAAATTCCTCGCCAAGCTCACGGACGATAACCTCGCTCAGGCGACAGTTCGTCCCTGACTCCAGCCCCTTGGCCACGTTCAGCACGAACTGTTGGCGCCGTAGAAAAGGCTTCAGGTCTCGCGCTATGCCTGCCACAATTTGCGAGGGCACGCTGAGGACGACAACGGCCGCGCCGCCAACAGCCTTCTCGAGTTCCCAAACGGCCTCGATTCGGGGGTGCAGTTCGACACCCGCTAGGTACTTCGTGTTGCGAGCATCGCCGCGCATCTCTTCGAGCACGTCGGTCTCGATGCTCCAGGCGCGCACGGCGTGACCGTTGGAGGCAAGGACCTGCGCGACGGCGCTGCCCATGTTGCCGGCGCCGAGAACGGCGATGGTTTCACGCATAAGGACGTGCGGCGGTCCACGGCACCTGAAGGTACCGGGCTACATCCATGTCGGTATTAGAAGGTGAACGTCTTGAGGTCAGCGGCGGTCACTACGTTGGCGAGGCCGTCGAGGTGCGGCTGGCCGCCGAGGTGCGTGAGGACCATCGTGGTCTCCGGAGCGATTCGCTTGCGGATGACTTTCACGTCGTCGAGCCCCATGTGCTCCGGCCCGCAGCCCTCGCTGTAGGTACAGTCCACAATAAGCACGTCGGTGTCTTCCGCCAGCGCGATCACCTCTTCGCAGAACATGGTATCGCCGGTGTAAGCGACCGTCTTGCCGCTGATCGCAGCGCGATAGCCGAAGGCGTCCATGCTCTCCGTGACGTGGCACATCGGCACCGACCAGAAGCTAACCGGCCCCGCCGTTTGCTCCTTGCCGGGCGACGCATCAACGTATATCCGCCGGTAGCCGGCGTCGCGGGTGATGTTGGGATAACAGCGGTCGGCGAAGTCCTCGATCCAGTCTTTGACGCCGGGCGGGCCCACTATGTAAAGGTCGTTAGTGCGCTCGGTCATGTACATGTATTCGAGGAAGAGGAAGGGGACGCCCATGAAGTGGTCGCCGTGGTGGTGGGTGAGGAAGATGACCTCGATTTCGGTCAGCGGTATCTTTAGCTGCTTCAGGTGCGGCAGAAGCGTAGGCGGCGCGTCGAAGAGGTATTTCTTATCGACGAGAAAGGAACTCCAGTAGCGCCCTTCCGCCGCAAACGCGTTGCTGGAGCCCAGGAACGTTATCTCCAAGCCGCTTCTTCTTTCGTTGTGGCCTCTTTCTTCTTTCAGTCTACGCCGCTACGTATTCTGCGCACACTCCGTCGAGGAACGTATTGAGCGCGGCCGTCGCCTCGTCCACGGCGTTGAGCGCTTCCTCCTCATCTTCGGATGTCTCCCCGTACTTCGCGACGAGATTGCGGGTGACCTTCGAGTGCTCGACGTCGAGGCTGTGGTGGACGATGAAGAACTTCAGTCCCTGCGGGTCGTCGATTCCGTAGAAGCGTTTGAGTCCCGCCATCTTCGTTCCGGCGACTTCGGGCACCTGCGACTCGTACGCGTAAAGGGCAGCGATTCCGCCGATGAAGGGGCTGTCCTTCGTCAGGCGGCGGTAGGTCGTGATAAGGTTCGTAGTCTCGGGAAGAGGTCTCGACTCGATCAGCTCCTCGCGGGAGAGGCCGAGCGCCTCCCCGAAGCGCAGCCACAATTCGGGATGGTTGTTCGGCCCCTGCTCCTCTTCCACGAGGTTCTCGAGAAGTTCCTGGCGATCGGGGAGGTCGTCGCAGTTGGCGTGCGCGCCGCTCACGTAGGTCGGGAACTGGAGCACGTGGTGGTAATACTGGCAGGCGTATCCTTTGAGGGCGTCGAGTGTCAGTTCGCCGGCCTGCCACTTCTGGTAGAAGGGGTGCTTTAACAGGCTTCTTTCCGCTATTAGCTCATCGATGCGGTCGCAAAGAGTCTGTCCGGTCACAGTCTCGCTGGTCATCTTCGCACCCTTCCACTAAGAAGAGGCCGCGCCCGTCCTCGAGGCGCAGCCCCTCCCCTATTCTGATCGCTGATGATTGACGGCTGGCTACTTCTTAAGTACGTGGATCGTGCAGGCGGAACCGAGGCCGATGACGTGGGCGAGCCCCGTCTTCGCGCCTTCTACCTGACGCGCGCCGGCTTCCCCGCGCAGGTGCCAGACGATCTCGACGATGTTGGCGACACCGGTCGCGCCGAGTGGGTGGCCCTTGGAAAGCAGTCCGCCGCTGGCGTTGACGGGAATCTTCCCGCCGACGTAGGTCGCGCCTTCGTCGATCATGCGCCCGGCCTCGCCCTCGCCGCAGAGCTGGAGGTTCTCGTAGTGCAGCAGCTCAGCAGTAGCGAAGCAGTCGTGCAGCTCGACCATGTCGAGGTCTTCCGGGCCAATGCCCGCCTTCTGGTACGCCTCCGTCGAGGCGTTGCGGGTGAGCGTGTTGATGTCGAACATCGTCGGGTTGCGCGGCGTGTACGGGTCCGAAGTCAGAACGGACGCGGCCACCCACACGGGGTTCTGCGTGAACTGCTTGGCCTTCTCCGCAGACATGAGGACTGCCGCCGCCGCGCCGTCGCCTGTCGGACAACACATGTACAGCGTGTTCGGCCAAGCGATCGGACGCGCGTTCAGCACATCCTCAAGCGGCGTCTCGATCTGGTACTGGGCGTAAGGGTTATTCACGGAGTGTTTGTGGTTCTTCACCGCAACCTTCGCGAACTGCTCCTGAGTCGTGCCGTACTTGCGCATATGCTCGACGCCGGCCTGCCCGAAGACGCCGGGCATCAGGCCCGTGCCCATCACGCCCTCGGTGCTGTACTCTCGCGACGCCCCGTCAGCGCCCAGAAGGCCCATCTTGCCCATCTGTTCGCTGCCGACCGCCATCGCCACATCGTAAGCGCCCGAAGCGACGGCCATCCACGCCTCGCGGAAGGCCGTGGAGCCGGTAGCGCAGGCGTTGGCGACGTTGATGACGGGCACGCCGGTGGCGCCAATCTCCTTCATGACCCGCTGGCCGATCATGGCGTTCGACTGATACAGGTTGCCGCTGACGACGATCTCGACGTCCTTGATCGAGCAGCCGGCATCCTTGATGGCGCCGATCGCCGCCTCGGACGCGAGCGTGACGACATCCTTGTCCGGATAGCGCCCGAACTTCAACATCGTGGCTCCGACAACCGCTACGTCTCTCATAGTGTTCTCCCTTCTGCTCGTCGCAGAGAGGGCGAGGCAAGCCTCGCCCCTACTTGCCGTCGGTTACCTTGAACTTGGCCGCGATGATGTCGTTGCCCTCGCGGTCGACTCGGACTTTCTCCGTGAACATCTTGACGCGCTTGCCGAACCACTCTGGCCCCGGCTTCGAGATGTCGAGCCCGTACACGTTCGCGCGCACAGAAACGCCATCGTCGAGATCGACGATGGCGGCGACGTACGGGGCCTCGAGGCCGGGTACTGTCTGGTGCACGACGGCGAAGGAATAGATCTCGCCCTCGTCGCCGAAGCGCGTCTCCTCGAACGGACCGGTGGAGCCGCAGTTGCCGCAGGCGGTCCGGGCGCCGAGATACTTCGCGTTACAACTCTTGCAGACCACGCCCCAGAGGTAAGCCGGCTCGTTCGGGTACTTCTCAGGCAGCTTCATAAAGGGGACGATCGGATTGGGTTTCTTCTCAGCAGTGGTGGCTGCTTCCTGCGCCAAGGGCTACCTCCTTCACTGATGCGTCCTGTATGTACCACTCCCTAACGCGCACGTCAAGTTGCGGCCACATTCCCTCGTTTCGATAGAATGTTGACGATGTGCGACCAACATGAGTTCTTCTTTGAATTTGACAAAGCGTACAACCATCAGCTTATTGAGAAGTTCGAAGCGAGCCCCGAGCATCAGCTAACTGAGAATGTCGCTCCCGCCGAAAGAGGCGTATACGCGGTCTACTACAAGGGACAGCTGGTGTATGCGGGGAAAGCGCTTCAGACACGCCTCAATCGTCGCCTCGCCGAACATTACCGGAAGATCGTGTCCCGCCAGAATATTGACGTGACGGACGTTACTTGCCGTTACCTAGTGATTCGCGGCGACTGGTTTGTGAGGGCGGCTGAGGACGCCCTTATCCAGACTACAAGCCCGTCTGGCAGCTAAGCGGGTTCGGAAGCCATGTTCCTGGAATCGGACGGCCAGGTGTGCGTACCAGCCGGTGGGACCAGGAATTTCCGCCGAAAGATTAGCTCTTTCTGAGGATAAGAGCGGCGTCATACAGCTGGGTTTTGCCTCGATGACCATTAACGTCGCCGTTCCGAACCGAGGAGTCGATGATGCTGTTGCCGACGCGCTTAGTGCGAACGATGTGGATGTCCTCGACGCGCAGCCCATTACGCTCGGCCATCTGCGCCAGCAACCGATCGACCGGGAACTCGATGCCTTGAATGATTGAGTTGCCGATGACGATTACGGCGTGCCCACCGCCCCGCAAATGTATGCGCAGCGATTTCATGAACCGGAAAGAGTCGTTGAGGTACGTCGCCACATAGTTTGCCCAGCCGGCTCCGCCATACTGTCGCTTCTCGGGATGCTTTAACCGCAGTTCTCCCAGCGACTCCTCAAGGCCTGGGAGCTCAAACGTCAGGTCCACTCGCTCCCCTTGGCGTACCGTCTGCCAGAATTTGCCGAAGCTTGCCTGCTCGAGCTGTTGACCGCTGCCGTTAGACAGCAGCCCAAGCCAGTAAAGCTGCGGTCGTGTATTTCTCACGTAATGGTAGTTGTTCATGTACGGAGGCGACGTGACAACCAACGAGACGGATCCCGCTTCAAGTGTTGCATCGAAGTAGGATGACTGCCGGACTTGTCGCCTTTGGCCCAGCCAATTGTATCCGTAGGTCTGACGAGCCCATTCGATATCTGTCGCCATTTCCTCGAGCTTCCGGCAGACAGTCAAGGCGACGGAGGCGTTCTCGATGAGCGGTTTCCCAGATCCCGGGCGAGATGCGAGACTCGGCTCGTAAGTGTAATTCGAATACGAAACCATGGTGGCGCCAAGCGCTGCGCGAAAAAGTGTGCGGTCTGGTTCCAATAGTGCCCCCGTACGGACGAGAGCATATAGAAACTTCGCTTCAACGGGCGGGCTAAAGAACGGAATGCGGCTTTTGAACTGGGCCGGCCTTACCCGTTCGAAGTCCTCCATCTCGAGCAAGTTCGTTTTTGGATCGGATTGGTACCGTTTATCTACTTCAGCCTCAAACCGGTGCATGGCGCTTCGGAAGGCATCGATCTCTGCCCTGAGGTCGCCTGGGGTGACCTCGACGCACGCGACCTTGGCAGACGCCACTAAGGCGGCGAAGGGATTGATCTCATAGCCGATCGTTCCGTTGCCGGACTTGATTGCCTCTATGAGTGTGGTTCCAACCCCGGCGAAAGGATCGAGAACGAGGTGTCGGGTGCGCTTCGTCGATGGAAGGTACTTCGCGATCGCGTCTTGAACGAACTGCGCTGAAAATCCCGCAATCCATGGGACCCAGCGGTGTATCGGCAGCGATTTGTTTTCAGAAGCCGCCGCATCTCGCAACCCCGAATCCGGGCCAGCGGTGTATTTCATTTCAAGGGCGAGCTGCTCCCGAGCTGATTGCATCAGTATCTGCCCTTGCCTCCACGACGGGCGTGTTTGTGGCTGTCCGCCCAGTATGACTCTTTCGCGTCTAAGTAACCCTCGACGGCCTCGTTTCGGGGCGTCGTTTTGTCTACCGGCGGCGGCTTATAGCCAGTCTGACGAAGCAGGCCTGTATAAAGCTCTGCGGCCGCGTTCCTAGTACGAAACCTGCCCTTGATCTCGCCACGCAAGAGGACGTAGTAGTACCCATCCTTCGGTACCGACTCCGTATACCGCTCTAGTGAAAGATCGATCGGCGGAATGCACTGCCTATAGGAGGCGGGCTCAGCCGTTCCCTTTGCCACTCTGGGCCTATGTTACCGCCGGACGTGCCCTCGTGGAATGCGCGGATGTCACTTGTCCACAACTACTCCGCCGGGTGCTGGTCGTCCGGGTCCAGCGGCGGGATTGAGAGGCTGAGGACGAGCGCCTCGCCGCGCAGCGTGCGCACGCTGTGGACTACGCCCTTCTCGATTCGCACGGTCTCGTACGGGCGGAGGCGCAGGGTGTGATCGCCGACGCGCGCCTCGACCTCGTGCTCGAGAACGGCGTAAATCTGCGCGCATTTCTCGTGGTAGTGCGCAGCGACGTGCTCCTGCTCCAGCATGCGGATAATGCGCAGGCTGCATTCAGGCATCGAGACGTGCGAGAGGATCTCATACATCCCCATGTTCTCTTTCACAGCGCTTCCCCTCGCATCAGTCGATCCCCGGCTCGTGCCCGACGCGGCGTATCTGCGTTGAATGTTCGAAACCGCCCGCCTCTTCCTCGGCAAAGTATTTCGTCTTCGCCGCCTCGTACTCCTGTGGCGTGTTGATTCCGACCAGCACGACCTCAGAATCGAACGGCAGCTCGACGACATCCGCCTCGTGCTGGTCGAGGAACCCGCGCAGACCTTCAGTCCGCTCGCGCACCCTCCTCAGTTCGGGCAGCAGCCAACCGTCCACGACAGTCGGGTGCCCGCGCTTCCCTTCGAACGTCGGCACCGTGATCACGTTCGACGCCCGGACGTGGTTCTCGATCAAGCGCTGGATGACGCGCCGCGGCCGCGGCTGATCGACGTCGAGCACCAGGATCGTCCTTGTGTCGTCCGCGACCGCTCGCGCGCCGGCTCGCAACGACGACGCACGCCCTCGTTTGTAGAGCTCGTTGACCAGCACCTCGGCCCCGGCCCGGTCAATCACCGGCGTTATTCTTTCAGCCTCGTGCCCAAGCACGACGAAGACTCGCTCGATGGGCGGCTGGAGTAGCTGGTCGATCTGGTATTCGACAAGCCGCTGGTCGCCCCAGGGTAGCAGCGCCTTGGGCTGACCCATTCGGCTCGATTCTCCGCCGGCGAGCAAGATCGCGGCGACAGTCATTCCAGCCGCTCTAGTCGGTAGTGCCGAACAAGCCGCTGAGCTTCATCGCCAACGCTGGGTTGCCGCCGAGCTTGACCTTGCGGGTCATGATCGCGATCGGCGCGCTGAGATCGCCTGAAGCGAGGTCCATCCAGAGCGCGGGCTTGGTCTTGATTTCGCAGTCATAGGGATCGGCCGTGCCGTCGGATGTGTCGGCGCGGCCTTCGGCGATCCGCATGTTCCATTGCCCACCGCCCTCCCCTTCCATGGTGAACTGATAGGTCGCGTTGAGATCGTCAGCGCGACTGCGGTTGAAGATTAGCGGCATGTAGTGGAAGAGGCGGTCGACGTGATAGTGAACACGCTCAGGCCCAATACCGTCCATCCAGTGCGGAACCTTCCCCTTGGCGACCCGGCGGATGGCCTGGTACTGGTTCACGAGCAAAAGGTAGGCCGAGGTGAACAGATCGCGGACTGTCCCTTCCCGGTCCCAGCCGGGGTTCACGGCCTTGCGCTCGAGATCAGGCTCGCTAAGACTGTCGAGGATGCGAGCGTGCTCGTCGATAGAGGCGCTTAACCGCGGAATTAGCTCGACGGTCGATAGAATATTGAACTTTTCGGTCACCGCCCGACGGAAGGCCGGCTCATCTTCCCGTGTCTCGAAGCCCGGCAGCTTTATCGGCTCGCCGGCGAGCGTGGCGCGGGTCACCGGCAAGTGCTCCTCTTCGAGTGTGCCGACTGTGTAGGCGAGGTGCTCTTTTGCCGTCCAGTGATCAGATGCCTTCTTGTCCCACTCCTTTTGGCCGAGCTGCTCGTATGCTTCCAAAGCACGTTCGGCGGATTGGGCGTAGAACGCCTTCATCTGTTCTTTCGTCGGGGTCATTCGCTACTCCTTACTGAGTTCACTAGAGCCAGAGAACGTTGCCGTCCGGATCGGCGATGCGGGCAAAAGGGACGCCGGGAGCGTGCTCGCCGCGTTCAAGGACATTGCCGCCAGCGCGCTTTACATCGCCGATTGCGTCGTCTAGCTTTACGGCGTGATCGATATGAAACCCGACGTTCTGCGGGCCGCTGCCGGCGGAATTATCGTCTCGAAGGAGTCCGACGGCGCTGTCGGTTGCCGGGATGCCCATGAAGACGATCTGTTCGTTCCGAAAGACCTCATTGAGCTCGAATGCCTCACCGTAGAAACGGACCGCCTTCTCGAGGTCCCGCACGGGTACGATGAAGAGGAGGGACGTTATCTTGGCCACTAGATCTTTCCCAACGCCCGCAGCACCCGCTCCGGCGTGAACGGTGCGTCCGTCAGATGCACGCCGGTCGCGTCCGCAATCGCATTCCCGACCGCCGCGGCGCCCGCGACGATCGACGGCTCCCCGACGATGCGGGCCCCGTACGGGCCCTCTTCTGAGGGGACCTCGACAATGATCGCCTCGATGGGCGGCAGGTCGCGCGTCGTCGGCATGCGGTAGTCGAGCAGGTTGCCGTTGAGGAGCCGGCCCTCGCCGTCGTAGATCATCTCCTCGGATAACGCGATGCCGAGGCCCTGGCTGACGCCGCCCTGCATCTGCCCCTCGACCGACAGCGGGTTGATCGCGAAGCCCGCGTCCTGCGCCACCGCGAAGCCAAGTAGCGTCACCTCACCTGTGTCCGTGTCAACTTCGACCTCCGCTGCCTGGGCCGTGAAGCCGGGCGCCATCTTGCGCGTCGTAATCGCGCCCCGGCCGACCACCGCTGGAAACGGCGCCGCGAAGTTCGTGCTCAGCCGTCCCAGCCGCTGGAAGGTCAGCGTCTTCTCGTCCGAGCCGTTCAGCCGGACGACGCCGTTGGCCATCTCCAGCTCCTCCGGCGCCGCCTCGAAGCGCCTGGCGGCGATTTCCAGCATCTGCTGCCGGGCATCTTCCGCCGCCAGCTTGACCGCGCGGCCGACCGTGTACGTGGTCTTGCTGCCGGCGCTCATGCCGGCGTATGGAGCTGTGCGCGTGTCGCCTGTCGTCACGTTCACCATCTCCAGCGGGACGTTCAGCACCTCGGCCGTGATCTGCGCGAACGATGTGTTCGTCCCGGTGATGTCCGCCGAGCCGACTGTCACGTTGATCGTGCCGTCGCTGTTTAGGCAGACGATGGCGCTCGCCGGCTGCAGGCCACCCAGCCAGCCGCCGACGGCGAGACTGATCCCACGCCTCGTGTTGTTCTGGCTTGTTCGTCCTGGCTCCTTGCTCCTCCGGCTCCACACTTCGCTCTCCGCAATCGCTTCGAGGCACTGCTTTAGGCCGATTCGAGGGTACGGCTGGCCGCTCGGCAGCGGGTCGCCCTCCTCGACGGCGTTCTTCAGCCGCACCTCAATGGGGTCGAGGCCGAGTTCACGGGCCATCATGTCCATGTGGCTCTCAATCGCGAACGTCACGTTGTGGGCGCCCGGCGCCCGCAACGCGCCGACGCTGACCTTGTTCGTCAGCACCTCGTAGCCCTGGATGTCGAGGTTCTCGCACTTGTAGTAGCCGCCGACAAGCAGGCACCCGGGTAGCATGGGCGCACCGGGGAAGGCGCCGGAATCGTACACGACATGCGACTTGAGGGCCGTGAGCTTGCCATCCCGCGTCATGCCCGTCTTGAGGTCAATGACGGCCTGCGGCGCCGGGGTGGCCGCCAGCATGTCCTCTTTGCGGCTCATGATGTATTTGACGGGCCGGCGCATAGCCATCGCCAGAGCGGCGACCATCAGCTCTTGGAGGTAGATCTTGCCGCCGAAGCCGCCGCCTACCTCAGTGGCTGTCACGCGGATCTTGTTCTCGGGCAGCCCGAGCGTCTGCGAGAGCTCGTCGCGGATGTAGAACGGCGCCTGCGTGCTGGTCCAGACGGAAAGCTCGCCCGAAGCATCGTAGTCGGCGACGGTCGAATGCGGCTCGATGTAGCTCTGGTGTACGACGGCCGAGCGCCAGATATGCTCGACCACGACATCGGCCTCCGCGAAGCCAGCCTCGATGTCACCGCGCTTGAAGTTCATCTGCGAGGCGATATTGCTCGGCTTGCCTTCAGCCTCCTCCTGTTCGACGCCAACCGTAACGTGCCCGCGTTCCTCAGACCTGTCGACATCTCCAAGCGGCGATCTCACAAGCGGCGAGCCTTCCTCCATTGCGGCGATGGGGTCCACGACCGGCGGAAGCGCCTCGTATTCGATCTTAATTAGCGTGAGCGCTTCTTCGGCGACGTGCGGGTCGCTCGCGAGGACCGCCACGAGGGGCTGCCCGTGGAACAGGACCTCCTCGTCCGGGAAGATCATGCCGCGACGGTTCGAGAAGTTCTTCTTGTAAGGCGGCAGATCGGCAGGAGTGAAGACCGCCTCTACTCCGGGGTGCTCGCGAGCCGCACTCGCGTCAATAGATTTGATCCGCGCGTGGGCATACGGCGAGCCGAGCACTTTGGCATGCAGCATGCGAGGCAGCTGCATATCGTCGGCATAGATGGTCTCGCCGGTCACCTTGCCGACACCCTCCAGGCGCACCACCCGCTTGCCGACGTTGCGGTATTCGGGCTGGATCTCTTTTTCGCGGACTTTGATCTCTTGCGCCATATCGCCTCTCCTCCTACTTCCCAGCTTTCGACGCGTGCATCACGGCCTCGTAGATTTTCGCGTAGCCGGTGCAGCGGCAGAGGTTCCCAGCGAGCCCTTCTCGCACCTCTTCGAGCGTCGGCGACGGGTTGCGGTCGAGGAGCGCCTTCGAAGCCATGATCATTCCCGGCGTGCAGAAGCCGCATTGTACGCCGCCTGTGTCTATGAACGCCTGCTGGACCGGGTGAAGCCGTCCATTCGTTGCTAGGCCTTCTATTGTCGTTACTTCGCAGCCCTCCGCCTGAGCCGCGAGCATGAGGCACGAAGTGATTAGCCGCCCCCGCCCGTCCTGAGGCCCTCGAAGGATCATCGAGCAGGCACCGCAGTCTCCGGTGCCGCACCCCTCCTTCGAGCCGCTAAAGCGTAGCTCCTCGCGGACCATCTCCAACAGCGTCCAGCGCGGCTCAACGGCGACTTCGTAGGGCGAGCCGTTGACGGTAAGGTTAATCAGCTGCTTGGGCATATGTTATCCGCTCCGTGCTCGATCCCGGACTTCCCGCAGCATCCGCATCGTCATTACCCGCACGATGTACCGCCGGAACTCCGCCGACGCGCGCACGTCGGCGATGGGGCTGCACTCCATAGCCGCAATTTCTGCCGCCCGGGCGAACACGTCATCCGAAGGCGGCTGGCCCTCGAGCGCCCCTTCCGCTCGCCGCGCTCGAACCGGCGTCGGCGCCACAGCGCCCAGCGCGACGCGCGCACGCTCGACGCGGTTGCCCGCTATCGACAGCGTCGCGGCCACGCCGACGACGGCGATGTCCATCTGCTTGCGCGGCGTGTGCCGGTCGTAGGCGCTCCCGATGCCCGCGGATGGGACGGGAACGCGCACCTCCGCCACCAGCTCATCCACCGCCAGCGCGGTCTTTCCGGGACCAAGAAAGAACTCCTCTAGCGGCAGCGAGCGTCGCCCCGCAGGACCAACAATCACGGCCTCGGCCTCGAAGGCGAGGAGCGGGGGCGCAATATCCGCCGAGGGCGCCGCATTGCAGAGGTTGCCTCCAACCGTGGCCATATTCATAGTCTGAATCGAGCCGACGAGCGCAGCGCCTTCGGCGATCGCCTGATAGCGCTCGCGAATGGCGGACGACTCCGCTACTTGCGCCATGGTCGCGCCGGCGCCGACGCGCAGCCCTTCGCTCTCGCTGAACTCGATGCCGCCCAATTCGGGCACTCGCACGAGGCTAACGATATGCGAGGGTGCGGCGAACTTAGTCGCGTTTTCCTTCATCTGCACGACGAGATCTGTTCCGCCGGCAAGCGCCCGTGCGGCCTCGCCGTGCTCTTGCAGCAGCGAAATCGCTTCGTTCAGGCTCGTTGGGGCGTGGTATTCGAACGCGCGCAAAATGACCGTCCTTCCGAATGCGAAGCACATTCTATAACAGCCATAAGCTTTCAGCTATCAGCGAAGGTCGTGTCTGTCATTCCGAGCTCGCGGGGCGGGGGCAACTTACCGCCCCGAGCTTTGCGAGGGGTCGGGTGGGGTGGCGAGGAATCTCCGCGTCCGCCATCCAGACCCTGACACCCGACACCTGTCACCTATATAATCCGAACCGTCTCTGGGAGGAGGTAAAGAGCGATGCTCTTCTACGTGAAAGGCGAGTTACGCGAGCAAGAATCGCTGCCAAACGAGAAGTGGCTGGGGATGGTGGCATCGACCTGGCAGGCGATCAAACAGCTCGAAAACAACGGCAAGGTGCTGGCCGGCGGTGCGATGATCGGCAAACGGGCCGGGTGCGTCATCGTCGATGTCGACTCGAACGAAGAGCTGTTCGACTTGCTGACGCGATTACCTGTTGCCGGCTATATGGACTGGGAGATCGTCCCGCTGATCCCAGCCGACAAGGCGCTGGAGATGGCGAAGTGGGCGCTCCAGCAGTTGTCGCTCGCAGCAGCGCGCTAGGCTTCAAGCCCCAGAGCCCGGAAGATCGCCTCGTATTGTCCCGGATTCCCCGGCTGGAACCAGCGCTCGACGTGCGCGATCCGCCCTCCTTGCTCGATCACGAACACGGCCCGTCTCGATCGTTTGCCGCCCTCACCCACGACATCGAAGACCCGCGCCGCCTCCAGCTTCTGGTCGCTGGCGAGCGCGAACGGCAGCCCGCCTAGCCGCTCGGAAAACGCCCGGTGCGAGTTGAGATCATCGGCGCTGATCCCGATCACGTCCGCGGCCAGTTCGCGCACCACCCCGTAGTCTTCTTTGAGCATCGAAATCTCGTTTGCGCAAAGCGGCGTCGCGTCCTCGTAGTAAAAAGCGAGCACCACCTTACCGCGTGCCGTCAGGTCACTCAGCTTGACCTCGCCGTCTGTGGTCGGCAGCGTGAAATCCGGCGCCTGGTCTCCAACTTCGGCCATCAACTGCCGATCCCGCTCAAGCCGCGCAACGCCGCACCATCGATGCCTTTCGCTTGCACAAGCACCTTAATTCGCCCGAGGCCCGCCGGGTCTACCAACTCGGAAACAGCGCGGCGGCGCGCCAAGCGCTCCTCCAGGCTTGGCTCATCCCTGCGCGCCGCCCACGCCTCCCCAATCCCGAGGTTAATGAGAAACTCCGACTGAGACACGAGTCCGAGCGTTTTCAGCCCGGACGCCTCACCCGCATGACGTAGGCTGGTGAAGTCTAAGTGGCTGGTCATATCCTGGCGCCCAATTCGCGCATAAGGATCGTTGCTGGGGTTATGTCTATAGAAGCAGAGCAGCGTCCCCTCCTTGCGCCACGCCGCGTACAGCTCCTCGGCTTCATAACCGTAGTCTAGAGTGAGGATGAATCCCGAACGTAAGGCCGCGCCCGCGCGCGACATCCAGTCGGCTGCCGCCACGTTGACTTCTGCTGTACAACCTTCACCCGGCACAAGGCCCAGGCGCCCGAAATAGCGTTGGATCTCCGGCGTTGACGGTTCGCGCGACTCCTCCCGGAATTGAGTCCCGTTCCAGTCGACGAAGAGCTCTCGCAGCTCGCCTCCCTCGACCCGCACGCGATGGACCGGCATGCTATCGAGAAGCTCGTTGCTGAGCACGCATCCCTTAATCCCGTCCGGCATCTCGTCCGGCCAGCACACCTTCTGGTCCAGCGAATCGTGAGCAACTAGCTCGCGTTGTCGAGAAGCGAGCGCGGGAATCGGCTCGACGTTCAGGTACCTAATCGCTTCGAAGAACTCGGGCGACATTTGCCGTGCCCAGCGCAGGACATCGCGGCAAAGCGTGCCGTTTCCTGCGCCCGCTTCGACGACGTCCCATCGAGCGGGCGAGCCCATCGCCTCCCACATTTCGCGCAGCTGCCTCCCGACCATCGCGCCGAAGATCGGGCTGACTTCTGGGCTCGTTAGGTAGTCCCCCGCTCGGCCCATCGTCTCGCGTCCCGAGCAGTAGTAGCCGAGGCGCGGCTCGTAAAGCGCTATCGCCGTGAACTCACGAAACGTAATCGGCCCTTCATCGCTAATCCGGGCGATTATGCGTTGCTTGAGGGCCTGGTTCTCGGTCGCTGAGGCGAATTCGTTCTCCACGCTCTCTATCGTATCTTTCTGGATCTGAACGAACGAGCGAAGAAAAGCCCATGATAAACTACTAACCATTCCGCAAAGGTTGTACCGAATGCAAATATCTGAAACAACACGTGACGAGGCCTTCCGGCTGTTTGGGAGGCTGGTCGCGCGCTCCGACCCTGGCCGCCTGGAAGCGTGGGCTGATCTCGGCCTAACGATGACCCAGCTACGCCTGCTCTTCTTGCTGCGCCCGGCAGACGGTCTCTCCGCAGGCGCCATCGCGGACCAGTTGAGGGTGACGCCCTCGACCCTGACCCGCATCATGGACCGCCTGGTGCGCCATGACCTCGTCCGCCGGGAGACCGATTGCAACGACCGCCGGCTTGTCCGCCATCACCTCACCGCTGAGGCGCGAAGGATTATCGAGGAGATGGAGCGCTTTGGACGCGCCCGTATGGACCGGATTCTCGCCCGCCTCACTCCGCTTGAGCTTGAGCGCGTGGTGCTTGCGCTCCGCGATTTATCTGCCGCCTTCGATACAGCAGAGGCCGAAGAGAAAACCAAGGAGCCGGTCGCATAATGGCCACCTCGGCTCCCGCTTTCCGCCCCATCGCCCAGATGGGTACCCGCACGAAGGTCATCGTCATGGCCGGCACCATGCTCGGCATGTTCACGGCGGCCATGGACCAGACGATCGTCGGTACCTCGATGCCCCGCATCATCGCTGATCTGGGCGGCTTCGGCCTCTACAGCTGGGTTGGCACAGGCTTTCTGCTCGCCTCTACGGCCACCGTGCCCGTCGTGGGAAAGCTGACGGACATCTACGGCCGCAAGCCTTTCTACATGGCGGGCATCTTCATCCTTATCCTCGGCTCCGCGCTTTGCGGCTCATCTCAGAACGTCGAGCAACTAATCGCCTTCCGCGTCATTCAGGGTCTCGGCGCGGGGATGATCATGGGCATTGCCTTCGCTATCCTCGGCGACGTCTTCACGCCGGCAGAGCGGGGCCGTTGGGTAGGCCTGATGTCCGGCGTATTCGCCTCGGCGAGCGTGATCGGCCCTCTCATCGGCGGGACCCTTACCGACCACGTGCACTGGCGCTGGATCTTCTACGTCAACCTTCCCCTCGGCGCGCTTGCCCTGACAGTTCTTCTCTTCGGGATGCCCAACATCAAGCCTCCGGTGAAGCCCAAGCTGGACTATCGCGGGATCGTACTGCTGTTGGCCACCGTGGTCCCTCTGCTGCTCGCGTTCTCGTGGGCCGGCAGCCGCTACGAATGGCTCTCGCCGCAAGTGATCGGCTTCTTCAGCTGGGCCGCGCTGGGCCTCATCGTCTTTACCTACGCCGAGATGCGCACAGAAGAGCCGCTCCTACCGATATCGCTGTTCCGCAACCGCATCTTCGCGGTCTCCGCCTTGATCACCCTCATTACCGGCGTCGCCATGATGGGGAGCCTCTTCTACATACCGCTCTTCGTCCAGGGCGTGATCGGCCGTTCCGCCACGAACTCAGGTCTGGTCACCATGCCAATGATGATCTCGATGGCTATCGCCAGTGGTATATCTGGCCAGGTTATGTCGCGTCTCGGGCGATATAAGTTCCTCGGCGTCCTCGGACTCTCGATTATGGTCGCCGGCGCCGTGCTGCTCGCCCGCATGGACGTGCATTCGACGAGCACAGACGCAACGATCGCGATGATTTGCTTCGGCACGGGGCTCGGCACCGCGATGCCTCTCTTCATGCTCGCTGTTCAGAACGCCGTCCCTTACCGCCTCATGGGAGTCTCGACATCGACAATCCAGTTCTTGCGCTCCGTCGGTGGCACGATGGGTGTCGCGATCATGTTCTCGCTTATCCAGAGCAAGTACCACGAGGGCCTGGCAACCAACGTGCCTGAGTCGGTACGTTCGCGGCCGGAGCTGGGCAAGGCGCTCAGCGATCCGCAGTTCATCCTCGATTCGCGGGCGTACGGGCAGGTGCAATCGGCGTTCTCTTCATTCGGCGCCCAAGGCCAAGCACTCTTTGGCCAGACTATCGAAGGGGTCAAGGCTTCTCTGGCCACGGCGATCGCCGATGCCTTTCTCGTGGCGGTGTTCATTCTTGCCGCTTCGGTGGTAGTCGCGCTCTTCATGAAAGAAGTCCCGCTTCGCAAGCAGCACTACACGCCTGAAGAAGAACTGGCGGCAGCCACGCCGGCGTCCCTATCCCCCGCTTTCGACGGGATGCCCGCTCACAGTCTTCCGCCGGTGGCAGGCGGGGCCGACGGTGAACCAGCGGCCGCCAGACCCGCTCCTTCGCCGCCATCCTTCCATTAGCAGTTCTCGGCGCCGGCAGCGTCGCTCATGGCGCGGCCTTTAGCGCCACGCGACACGTTTTGGTCCCAATCCGCACGAAACGTTGTGGCACCTCCGCTTGGCCGTGTATCATCCGTTGCCGACATGTGGCGCCGCCTACCCGCACTCGGCGTCATCGTGGCGTCGCTGGCTCTCCTGGCCTCTTCGTGCGGTGGCGATCACAATGAGCTGATCCTGGGTGCCACGACCAGCGTCCAGGACTCCGGATTGCTGGACGAGATCGTCCGTTCATTTGAGGGGGTGACCGACTACCACGTGAAGCCGTCCGTTGGCGGCTCCGGAGAAGTCCTCGAGAAGGCGCGCCGCGGGGAACTTGATGTCGTCATGACCCATTCGCCCGCGGACGAAGACAAGTTCATCGCCGATGGCGAGGGGCTGGACAGACGCCCGGTCATGCAGAACTTCTTTCTCGTCGCCGGCCCTGAAGCAGATCCTGCGGACGTACGTGATGCCGTGACCGTGAGCGAGGCTTTCAAACGCATCTCCGACTCACGAAGCATCTTCATTAGCCGCGGCGACCGGTCTGGGACCAATGTTCGCGAGCTTTCCATTTGGGGGGAGGCGGGCATCACCCCCCAGGGGCAGTCGTGGTATCAGGAGTCGAGCACGGGACAGGGTCAGAACCTCATCGTTGCCTCGGACAAGGACGCTTACACGCTCGTCGATAGCTCCACATTTACGGTCTTCGAGAAGAAGGTGGCTCTGCGGGCCTTGCTCACGGACACGGCCAATCCCAATATTTACACTGTAATTCGTGTGGCCTCCAACAAGCACGACAATGTGAACTCCGCGGGCGCGATCGCCTTCGCCGAATTCGTGACTTCTCCAGCCGGCCAGTGCGTGATTGCCGACTTTGGCATGGAAGAGTACGGCAAGAGCCTCTTCCAGCCCGTCGGCCGGTGTGCGTCGGCTAACGTAGGCGGCTAATCCAATAGAATTGCACCCAAGCCATGGACCTCATCTGGGATGGCGTCACCGAAGCGCTCCGCCTAATCTTCAGCGGAAACGGCTATGTCTACGAGGTCACCTTCACCTCGTTGCTCGTCTCCGGAAGCGCTACCCTCATTGCGCTCGTTCTCGGTCTGGGCATAGCCTCGTTCCTCGCTTTTCGGGCCCCCCCCGGCCGCACGCTTGCGCTCAGCGCCTTCAACGCAGGAATGGCATTGCCTCCGGTCGCCGTCGGCCTGCTCGTCTCGATCATGCTCTGGCGTACCGGCCCTCTCGGCCAACTCCATCTGCTCTACAGCCGGACGGCCATCGTCATCGCGCAGGCGGTCATCGCCACGCCCGTGGTCGCAGCCCTGAGCACGGCAGCGCTGCAAGGCCTAAATCCCAACCTGCGCCTCCAGGTGCTCGCACTTGGCGCCTCGCGCTGGCAGGCCGCGCTCCTCCTCTTCCGGGAGGCGCGGCTATCGCTTCTGGCCGCAGCGATGGCAGGATTTGGAGCTGCCATCTCCGAGGTCGGCGCGACGATCATGGTCGGCGGCAACATCAAAGGCTCCACCCGCACGCTCACCTCCGCCATCGTCCTCGAAGTACAGCAGGGAGATTTTGAGACCGCGATCGCGCTATCCTTCATCCTGCTGGCCGTCATTCTAGGCATCATCACGCTCTTTACCATGCTCCAGCAGAGACGGCCCCCCGCGTGAGCGCCCCGCTTCTCCAGCTTCAGAACATTGTTGTTGAACACGCGCGCCGCTCGGTCCTCGACGTGCCCTGCCTGGACATCCTTCCCAACGAAGTGCTCGCCATCGTCGGTCCGAACGGCGCCGGCAAGAGCACGCTGCTCAGGATCATCGGCCTGCTCGAGCGGCCGCCCGCACCCTTTCCGGCGGCGAAGCCCAGCGCACCAGCCTCGCGCGGGCCATGGTCCTGGAGCCCGAGATCCTGCTCCTAGACGAGCCATTTAGTTCGCTCGACGCTCCGACGCGCGAAGCATTAATCGATGACCTTGACGCCGTTCTCACTTCCAAGCGCGTCGCAACCGTTTTTGTGACGCACGATCGCGCAGAAGCACTGCGGCTGGGCGATCGCATCGCGGTGTTAATGGGCGGGAAGGTGCGCCAGTTGGGTACCGCCGCCGAGGTGTTCTCCTCGCCCGTCGACAGCGAAGTCGCCGCCTTCGTGGGCGTGGAGACAATCGTCCCCGGCCGCATCCGCGAGGTTTCGAGCGGACTGGCCTCTATCATTGTCGGCGAGAACACGATCGACGCCACAACTGAACTGCCGCCGGGCTCTGATGTCCTCGTCTGTCTTCGGCCCGAAGACGTGACCGTCAGCGGTCTCGCCGACGCCACACTCATGAGCGCCCGGAATCGACTGCGCGTGGCGGTAACGCGTGTGCGACCAGCCGGGCCTTACGTCCGCATGGAGCTCGACGCCGGCTTTAACCTCGTCGCGCATATCACGAAACAGTCATTGGAGGAACTCGCCCTTTCGCCAGGCGCCAACGCGATCGCGAGCTTCAAGGCCACCGCCGTCCACCTCATCCCTCACCGGCCGGGGTGACCCCTTCGCTGAGCTCTGCCAGCAGCTGCAGGTCATTGCTGATGATGCCGTCAACGCCGGCTGCGCTGAGGCGGCGTGCCTCTCCGCGGTCGTCCACCGTCCAACAGTAGACATTCACACCCTGCCCTTCCAGAAAGCGGACACGCTCCTCGTTCAGAAAGCGATGCTCGACGCAGACACGACGCACGCGCTCGTCGTCTCCCACCAGTCGCATAAACTTCTCCCACTGAGATGTCCGCTCGACGGAATAGCGGACCTCCAGCTCCGGCGCCTCTCTCCGCACGTCATCCAGCACCGGCCAGTACTGTCCACAGATCGCAACGCTCCTCTCCGCGCCGTGCTCGCGCACCGTCCGGACAAGCGCAGAGGCGAATTCCTGATTTTCCTGACCGCGATACGAACCCTTGACGTCAATCAGCACACCTTTGGCGCCTGTCAGCGTTTCTAGCACTTCGCCGAGACTCAAGCGGTTGATATCCAGCCGGACGTACCATCGCCTCCCGATGGGCAGGCTCCAATCTGGCAGCGAGTGGCCGCGCATCCGCTTATCCACGAGCAGCGGAAACGGTCTCATTCGCGCCTCGTGGCGTACCCAGACCTCCCCCGCCCGGTACCAAACATCTGCCTCGATCATATCGACGGCCGATGCCATCGCCGCCTTCAGGCGATCCCTCGTGTTCCCGTACGCGTGCGCGATCCGTACCGGGCGCCGCGGCGACGCGCGAGGTGACCCAGCTCCCTCGTCCGCGCCGTCTCCGATTGGGCCGGACCGGCCGGGCGACACTAGCCGCCGGCCTGAAAGGTCCCCGGCTCTATCTGGGCGACCTGCTGTGCCCGAAGCACGTAGTGGGCCGTCGCCATCTCTAATATTTGTCGCATGGCGTACGACCCCAGCTCTGGGTCTGCCCCCTCGCGCTCAAGGTCGCCGTTCGACAGGTCGTGCAGCAGATTAGTGAACCGGCGGTGTGCAACCTGGAGAGCAGCCACAGCTTCGCGCAGTGAGGAAAAATCCGCTCTCTGCAGACACGGTGGCTGCGGCACTGACATCGCCCGTGCCGCCAGCCGCCCGTAGTAGAAATTCACGTCGTCAGATGTCCGCTCAGCTAACGCTTTGACCGAATCGGCGCCATCTCGCTTGGCGAATCGCTCCGGATCGGCTCCCTTCAGCGCCTCAACCAGCGACTGGTGCGCCTCTGCCAGCCGCCGCAGCAGATCCTCAACTTCCGGTTCCGCCACCGAGCTACTTTCAGTCACAGCCGCTCCAGCGGCTGCCGCCCGGCGAAGCCGGTGTCCAATTCGTGCCACCATTCGACCCGTTCCTCGCCGAGCTTCCAGCAGAGATAGACCTCTCTACCATCCATCTCTGTGCGAAAATCGATTAGCCCCTGGTCGATGTCCTTCAGCTCGCACCCCAGCTCGTTTATCTGCTCCGCCAGCCCATTCAGCGCCGCCACCGCCTGTTCCAATCCCTCCTGGGCCGTCTTTAAATCGGCTTGCGCCAGCTGCCCATTGCCGCGCATCTTGTCGCTCAGATCAACCGCCTGCGCGGCGAAGCGGTTATATTCCGTCCTTCGCTCCCGCATCTCGACGAGGAGCTCCGTCAGGCGTGGCAACAGTTCCTCGGCTTCTTCACGTGTGAACTGGCTGGGCGGCATCCCGCCCCATTGTAGACGCGAAACTTACGCGCTTGCCAGACGTCTGCTATGCGCGCCGCGCCGTGATCTCCTCAGGGATACGAGCGAAGTCACTGCTCGCGAGCCAGTCGCGCACGTCCGGTTCTCGCTGCGGAATGGCGCGCAGGATATCCTGTGTGTGGCTCGGGTCGTGCAGCGCGATTGCCCAGAGCAGGTCTTCGAGCCGCACCTGCGTTGGCGGAAGGTCGATCACTTTGCGGTCACCACCGAAGGGGATCATCATATCGAGCTGCTCATCTGAGAGCGCCGACAGGACCCGCACGTATTCCGCCCGCTGCTTCACCGCTTCCGAGAGCAGCTCCTCCACGGAGGTGCCCGCGCGCAAAGGCACCATCGCCTCGTTCCATTCGTCGATGTCGAACGGCGCCGGCGGCGGCAACTCGGGCCGCGGCACGTCCGTCATTCCAACGAGGGGCGCGAGAAACGGCGAGATCAGCGAATCGATCGTCGCCAGGTGCGCGACGTAACCGTGGACCGTCCACGGCGTCCCCGGTACTTGTTCCGCCAGCTCCTGCTCCGTCAGCGACCGGCAAAAGCCCTCGAGCCGCGCTCGATGTTGGGCCTGCTCGTCGAGAATCGCCTGTACACGTGGCAAAGTCATAACCGGAAGTCTACCACGCGTGCCGAACGTCAACACTTATGCCACTCCACGCGAGCCCTGATGACATCGCCGGAAGCCGGCGGGGCTGGGAGCCTACCATGGCCGCCTGGGCCCGAGAAAGCACACGAACCCCGCACCCGACACCTCAGGGCGGGCTAGAATGTCCCACTATCCCAGCTACGTTGGTGCCGCCACTCTTGGCGCACCGACTCTGGGCCCACATCCGCCGTAGGCCGGGAGTTTGGGGGTGTCCCCCCAATTACATTCAGGGCGGGCGGGTGGGAAGAAGGCCGCTCCGGGACACAGTGAGGCAACGCCGCCGTTATTGACTCGCCCTTCGTCCAATACATATCATCGGCTCACCGCGAGCCGAGTGGCAGAAGGAGGTTCTCGCCTTGAAGATCTCGATGTTCCACCTGATGCCGTATCGCGACCTCCCCGATGACTTCGAAAAGCGCTATCACTCCGTCTGGGTCGACCCGCCTTTCCACGAGCTTTCCACGCCGGAGAAGGCGGGCCAGTTCTACAACTGGACGCTCGACGAGCTCATCCACGCCGCCAAGGCCGGAATGGACGGCGTGTGCGTGAACGAGCACCATCAGAACGCGTACGGCAATATGCCCGGCCCCAACCTCATGGGCTCTGTGCTCGCCCGCGCGACCGCCGGAACGGACGTCGCAATCGTCCAGATGGGCGCAACGCTGCCCACCACCCAACCTCCGATCCGGGTCGCCGAGGAGTACGCGATGCTCGACTGCATCAGCGGCGGCCGTCTCGTCGCAGGAATGCCGCTCGGCAGCCCGATGGACGCCAACCTCTGCTACGGAATAACGCCGATCGAGCAGCGTGAGCGCTACTACGAGGCCCACGACCTGATCCTCAAAGCCTGGCAGTCCCGCGAGGTCTTCCCCTGGAACGGCAAGTACACTCAGCTGCCCATGGTCAACCTCTGGCCGCGGCCCGTGCAGCAACCGCATCCGCCGGTCTGGGTGCCCGGCAGCGGGAGCCTTAGCACCTGGGACTTCGCTGTCCAGCACGACCACTGCTACTGCTTTCTCAGCTACTTCGGTAGCAAGCTGGCGAAGGGCGTCATGGACGGCTTCTGGGAGTTCGTCGGCAAGTCAGAACGCGACTCGAACCCTTACCGCGCCGGCTTCCTCCAGCTTCTCGTCGTCTCAGAGACAGACGCGCGCGCCGAGGAGGAGTACTACCCGCACATCCGCTACTTCTACGACAAGTGCCTGCACATCGCGCCGGAGTTCGCCGCCCCGCCGGGTCACCAGGACTACCGCAGCCTCGTCAACACGATGAAGAAGCAGTTCAAGGACGTCCGCAGCATGCGGGACGAGCTGCCGAACTTCACGTTCAAGGACTTCGTCGATAAAGGCTTTGTCATCGCCGGCGGCCCCGCTACTGTCCGCGATCAGTTAATCGAAGCGATCAATGACCTGCGCGTGGGCAACCTGATGGTGCTGCTCCACATCGGCTCGATGCCCCACGAGCTTACCCTCAAGAACATAGATCTCTTCTCCCGCGAAGTCCTCCCCCACGTCCGCGACCTCTGGGACAACGAATGGGAGAACCGCTGGTGGCCGGAGAGCCTGCGGGCAATGCGGGCATTGCCTGCAGAAGCAGTTCCGGCGGGTGGAGCGTCCTGATGGTCACCACCCAGGACCGTACGCTGACCACATGGCGCGACGAGATCGAGACACGCGTCAAGACCGCCGGCGCCGGACCGCCGGTCGTCTTCCTTCACGGCGCCTATGGCCTCCAGTGGGACCCCTTCCTCGACAACCTCTCGCAATCGCATACCGTCTACGCCCCCGAGCACCCCGGCACGACACCCGGCGCACCCGACGCGCTTAAGCCGCTCGACAACCTCTGGGACCTCGTCCTCTACTACTACGAGCTCTTCGACGAGCTTGAGCTCGACTCGCTGGCAGTCGTCGGCCACTCTTTCGGCGGCATGGTCGCCGCGGAGATCGCGGCAACGAATCCCGAGCGGGTCAGCAAGCTCGTCCTCATCGACCCCATCGGCCTGTGGCGAGACGACCAGCCCGTGCGCAACTGGATGACGACGTCCTTCGGAGACCTGCCGAAGTACCTCTTCGCGGACCAGAATCTTCCTCTCGCCCAGATGATGGCCGCCGCCGCCCGCATGACCAACTTGTCGGACGAACAGATGGACATGCAGATTCAGATCATGTGGTCCGCGGCCTGCACGGGGAAGTTCGTTTGGCCGATCCCGGACAAGGGCCTTAAGAAGCG
>WNFX01000936.1_pt1 | contig 35154 bp, 24 predicted proteins | sample 5400111 | NCBI WGS metagenome assembly WNFX01 (sample SAMN13153363, study PRJNA577476) | soil metagenome | isolation source: 40 cm soil or saprolite under grassland replicate 1 | place: USA:California | collected 2016-06-15 | reverse complement strand
AGGGTGGTCAACTGACGGAGCAGATACGGCGCCGTCCCTATAGCGTCATTTTGCTGGACGAGGTAGAGAAAGCCCATCCAGAGGTTTTCAATGCCCTGTTGCAGATTATGGATGATGGACGTCTGACTGATGGTCAGGGTCGCACCGTAGACTTCAAGAATACGGTAGTGATTATGACCAGCAATGCGGGCACCTCTGATTTGAAGAGGGCTATGCGTATCGGTTTCGCGAAACGGAACGAGGAAGATATACGTGATGAGCAGCATGAGGCAATACGTTCGAAGGCGATGGAAGGTCTGAAGCGTATGTTCCGTCCAGAGTTCATCAACCGTATCGACCAGATTGTAGTCTTCCACTCTTTGGGTAAAGAGGAGCTGTATCGTATCGTTGATCTACTGCTGAACCAGGTACGGTTGCGCTTGAGCGATCAGGGTATTGGTCTAGTAGTCAGTGATGAGGCACGAGACTTCCTGCTGATAGAGGGCTTCGATGAGGAGTATGGTGCGCGACCATTGCGCCGTGCTATCCAGACCTATGTCGATGATGCTCTGGCAGATGCCCTGCTGACCGGTGAGCTAGCTTCTGGTGAGACTGCACTATTGACGGTACGCGACGGCCAGATGGTAGTAGAGGCTCAGAGTGTGATGCAGGCTGCGTAAATAACATCACTAGAGAGAAATGTAAGAGGGGAGATGCCAACAGTCTACGGGCTGTCGGCATCTCCCCTCTTACATTTCTCTCTAAATTTTATGGACAAGTTCCAAAGTACTTGCTTGTTTGCTAAAAAAGGGGTATCCTTTGTAAATGCTGGTGTTTAGCGGACAGTATATTCGAAAAAGAATCAGTTTTGCTGTATGCTATAAGAGACGCCTAGCATCTGATTCTCTATTTTTTTAGGAGGGGCAAAGTATGTCTAGCAGTAATTCATCATCTTCATCTACGCCGCCAGAAGAGGATACGCCGACGAGGCGTCCCCCGGAAATTGATCAGTTTGTAGATCACTTTTTAGCTTTGATGTGTGATCGTAGTCGCCGACAGATTTTGGAGTTGCTGGCAGTGCCACCGAATAACGAAGATAGTACACTCCCGGAGCGTCGTTCGACCGATATTGCCAAGGAACTAGGACTGTCACCTGCTACAACTTCGGGTCACCTCAAACAGCTTGCCGAGGCAAAATTGATCGCCTCGCGTAGAGAAGGGAATGTGATCTATTATCGCCTCTATAACCGTGTGCTGGTACGTGCATTTCAGGAGCTTGTTGCGGCTTTGAGTCATGAACACACGGTGCGGTTAGAGCGATTAGAGCAAGAGGTTTCCTCATAGTGTACGCGGTAAGCAAAGATAAGAGCCGTTTGTCAGGCCAAGCCCTGACAAACGGCTCTTATCTTTGCTCGCTTCTCGTTTCTCCTCTTGTACTGAACAATTATGCTTATGGTAGCAGAAGCATAAGAAGATGCAGGCTCTCTCTGTGACATAAGTGATGATCTCTGCTTATCGGTGATAGATGAGCGAGGAGGGAGTCCAAATATGTTTAGATGGAGAGATCGACTGATGAATCTGAAGTGTGACGGCGAAACGGCTATGGCGCAGGCGAATACGGAGAGTTCTGCGATAGATGGCGTCAGAAACGGACAAATATCTTCTCTACATAATGGTGAATTCCCTGAAAAACATGCCCTGTATCAAAATGATGGATGGCTTTATCATGCGATGTTTGAGCATGCCACAATTGGCATTGCGTATGCTGAACTGAATGGGCAGTTGGTGTTAGTGAATCGGCGCTATTGTGATATTGTGGGGTACACGCGTGAAGAGTTGCTGACGCGAGACTATCAGAGTATTACGCATCCGGATGATGTGGAGCTTAATGCGACATATTTGCAACAGGTGCTGGTGGGAGAGGCTCAGACGCATGGGATAGAGAAACGCTATATTCGCAAGGATGGGACGGTAGTATGGGCAAGCCTTTCGGTCACCGTTGTACATGCTCAAAGTAGCGAGCCAACGTATTTTATTGCTTTCATTGAGGACATTACCGAGCGCAAGCAGGCTGAGGAAGAACGGAACCAATTGTTAGCGCGTGAGCAGACGGCTTTGGCTGAAGCGGCGGCGCATGCCAGTCAGCTTGAAGCAACGTTTGATGCACTTGCTGATGGTGTAATTGTTTATGATAGAGAAGGGCATATTCAGCAGGTGAATGCTGCGGGGCGTGAGATACTTGGAATTGAGGCCCAACCTGACTATAGTGAGCATGTGTTACAAGAGCGTGTGTCGTTACTGGAAGAACGTCTTCCTCAATTTAGGGTGCTTGATGAGCAAGGCATACCGCTTGCGAAAGAGCAATGGCCAGTATTTCGTATTTTGAATGGCGAGATGCTGAAGGGGAAGAATGCGGCAGATATCATTTCACAGGCACTGGATGGACGCGAAATCCAATTGAGCATTACTGGGGCTCCTGTGCGTGATGGCAACGGACAGATTGTGGGGGCGGTAGCGATTATGCGCGATGTGACGGAACGGCGGCAGTTGGAGCGGCGTACCCATGAGGCGTTGAATGCCTTGTTGGCAATGGCGGAAGCCTTGATCGTGCCTGCATCTTATGGGGATGTTCAGGCACTGCTATCTGAGGATGAGAATATCCAGGAGAGCCATGTAGCGAAGCGATTGGCGGAGTTGACACGCGATGTGTTGAACTGTCAACGAGTGAGCATTACGACGATAGAGCCGGAGACGAGTGTGTTGCGAGCGAGGGCGGTAGTAGGTCTTTCGCCAGAGCAGGAGCAGCAATGGTGGGCGGAGCAAGAGCAGCAGGAGAGCCGCCTGAGTGAGAGTTCTGACCCCGAACTGGTGGCACGGTTGCAAGCGAATGAAGTCCTCCAGTTGGATATGACGCAGCTGCCGTTGAATGAATTGCCTAATCCCTACGGTATTCATTATATGCTGATCGTACCAATGTCTGTGGGCAATCAACTGGTGGGGCTTCTCTCGCTAGATAATGGTGGTGCCGATCAAGAATATACCTCTGAGGAGATGGGCCTGGCAGGAGCTGTGGGAACACTGGTGGGGTTGGTGATTGAGCGTGAACGGCTCTTGCGTGAACGCGCTGAGGCCCATGCCAACGAGCTTGCATTAGGTGAGGCCAACCGGAGAATGGATGAGTTTCTGGGAATTGCCTGCCACGAGTTGAAAACGCCTCTGGCAGCTATAAAGGGGAATGTACAACTGGCGGAACGTCGCATCAAACGTTTGACGAGTAACGCCAATGTGACCATTGATAAGATGCTACCTGACTTGCTAGAGAATGCCAATCGTCAGACGGACCGGCTCGCTCGTCTGGTGAACGATCTGTTGGATGTGTCACGTATTCAAGCGGGCAAACTGGAGATGCGTCCAGAGTTATCCAATCTGCTTGCTATAGTGAGGGATGTGGTGCGGGCAGAGCAACTGATTCATCCAACCCGCTCTATTTTGTTAGAATTGCCGCATCAGAAACATGTGCCAGTGCTGGTAGATGCCGACCGTATTGGGCAAGTATTGACGAATTACCTGACGAATGCCTTGAAATATTCGGCGGAGATCAGTTCTGTGCGGGCGACAGTGACGGTTGAGGATAAGGTGGCACGAGTGGCTGTGCGCGATAAAGGCCCAGGCATTCCTATGGAGGAGCAAAAGCGTATCTGGGAGCGCTTCCATCAGGTGGAAAGTATTGAGGTGCAGAGTGGATCGGGTGTTGGCCTTGGACTTGGGTTGTATATCAGTCGCACGATCATTGAAAGGCATCACGGCACGGTTGATGTAGAGAGTGTTCCTGGCCATGGAGCTACCTTCTGGTTTACGCTGCCAATAGTAGAGCAAAGTGAGGAGTAAATGTGGTACAATACATGAGATAGAAGCGTAATCTACTTTGTCCATTCTATGGCAAAAGGTAGGATCGCAAATTAGATACTGAGAGAGTTGGAGCATGAAGCTACGTAAGTTGGCTACCTTTGGTGGCATAACTCTAGGTGTTCTGGGAGCAGGATTAGCGATTCATACGTTTTTACCACAACGCTTTGCTATTGAAGCTCCATGGTATGAGGCAAAGAAGGAGCCTGTCCCCCGTTTGCATACCTCATCTTTGCCTGAAATAGATGTAGCGTTCTTGCGTTGTGGCAGTATTACGCTACCTGAAGCTATTGCGGTGCGCGGAGCTTCTCCTCTGGCATTGTGTGTCATTACCTATAGTGCGGTACTGGTGCGCCATCCTCAGGCGACGTTTTTATATGATACAGGGCTGTGTGCCAATATTTCCACGTATTTTGCGCATCAATCATTGTTTATACGCAAGCTGCTCGGTAGCTTTGAGCTTGAGCAATCGCTGAACAGCCATTTAACAGCCATGGGGATAGCACGTGAAGAGATCGCTTTTGCGTTGCTATCCCATTTGCATTGGGATCATGTGAGTGGCATACCTGAGCTTCCTGGAGTACCTTTGCGTGTCAATCGTGTGGAGTATGAGGCAGCGAAGTTGGGTCTCTTGGATGCACATAATGGCTTGGTGCGCCAGTTGATGGGTGATAATCCCATTGAATTGTTTGATTGTACTGGGCCACCGTATGAGGGCTTCCACGCTAGCTTTGACGTGTTTGGAGATGGCTCACTTGTGCTGGTGCCGTTGCCGGGACATACGGCGGGCAATACGGGTCTGTTTATTAATCGCTCGAATGGGCCACGCCTGCTCTTGTTGGGAGATGCAGCCTGGGTATCGCAGAATTATACGCGTCCGGCGACAATGCATCCTTTCCTGTGGAATATGTTTACCTGGGATGATGCGACGGCTCGACAAACTTTGATTGAACTGTATCATTTGGCTCGACGACATCCTGAAATTGCGCTGGTGGGAATGCACGATGCTGAGATGCAGGAAAGATTAATGGCTACGGAACGACCATAGCGAAACCTTAGAAGAAGAGAGAATATAGCGATGCAGGAGGGTGTGTGTGAACATAAATATAAAGGCTGCATCTGCTGATCGCCAGGGTCGACCTCTGCGGTTAGTACGCCTTCAGCAGAGGGCCGAGATGCAAAAGCTCTACGTGGCTAAGATGCCTCGCTGGCGTCATCCCCTGGTAGGGTGTGCAGCCAGTATACCTCTGGTGGCTTTAGGATTGGTAGCTTTTCTTCTGGCAAGGCAAATATTGTCTAACCTCTACTTCCCCGGTTCCTTCATATTTCTCTCGATCCTGGCAGTGGCCTTATTTTGGGGAGTGGGACCGGCCTTGTTCTCAGTTTTGCTCAGTACCCTGGGGTTGGATTATTTCTATGTTTCTCAGGCGACACAACTTACGATAGAAAATGGGTATGGATTCGTACAGCTTGCTCCTTTCATTGTAGCGGGAATTATTATCGCGATCATCACGGGGCAACGCGAGTCTGCACGCCGTCAGGCTCTTTTTGCGGAACGCATGGAGAGTGAGCGTGCAGAGGAGCTTGAACAACTGAATAGGCAGCTGGAGCAGGCGAATCAATTGAAGGATCAGTTTATTTCTATGTCATCACACGAGTTGAAGACGCCGATTACGACGATTCGTGGACTGGCTCAGGTGATGTTGCGCCGCTTGTCGAAGCAGGAGGAGTTGCCGAAGGACTTTGAGGAGGTGCGTACTGCTTTGGAGAAGATCGATGGGCAGACGTATCGTTTGACCTCTCTGGTGGATGAGTTATTGGTACTGAGTAGTATACGTGCCGGCAGGATTGAGTTACGCCTGAACCCATGTGATATACGGGAGGTTTAGAGATGCCGGATACGCCTGTGACGGTAAGGGTTGATCGTGATCGATTGGGGCAGGTGGTGACGAATTTAGTGAGTAATGCGGTGAAATATTCGCCAGATGAAAGCGTGGTGCATGTGAAGGTGGGTACGAGTATGGAACAGGAGCAGAAGGTGACTCGTATCGAGGTATGTGATAGGGGACAGGGTATTTCTGCCGAGGAACAAATGCATATTTTTGAGACGTTCTATCGTGCGCCGAACGCTCAGGTGTCCAAGAAGAACGGCTGGGGTCTGGGGTTGGCGATCTGTAAGGATATTGTTGAGCGGCACAATGGCCGTATCTGGTGTGAGTCGGAAGTGGGCAAGGGAAGTGTGTTTGTGGTGGAGTTGCCCATGTAATGTTCTTTATTTTGTAATGTGGGGTAGACAGAGAGCAGGAGGGTCAAGATGCGACACCGCCGCATCTTGACCCTCCTGCTCTCTGTCTTTTAATGCTTATCGTTGTCTATTGGACGGGGGCGGTTAAGCTTGTCTAGATCGACCTTTTTATAGTATACACGCCTCGTAACGCCTCTTGTATGCTTTAATATGCCGAAGGCTGCCGCTCTTCTACGGAGAGTGTCACGTGTGATGCCACCCAGGTAAGCACAAGCTTCTTCTACTGTGTAATACTCCTCATTGTCGATGATGATTGGCATAAGCTTGCTTGATCTCCTTCTTGCTAAGTATAGGCAAGTATACGCCAATGTGTTGCTCTATGCAACTATTTAGTCTTTTTCTTAGCACTAATCACCTTAATAACACTACTATATTGACTACTTAAACCACATATGTTATATTGTTGCATAGTAGCGCATAAAAACGCGCTACTATGCAATAGTAAAGACAGATTGTTGCGCTAGACTTTCAGGTAGGTTTTGAAGCGGTGCAAGAATTATATCATGCTGACTGTACGGTACCTACCAACCTATGTGTTAAGTGCGAAAGGAGCCGTGTATGAGGGATACATCGCAAAAAGGTTTGGTAAGTCACACCGCCGTCCTAAATCGATTGGTGCAGTTAGGATTTGAGGTGCTGCTGCCTTGGGCTGACCATCTGGGCTATGATCTTGCGTATTTTGTCACGGAGGAGCATCAGAACTTTGGGTTCTTTGTTCATAGAGAAAGTTATCTGGTACGCATTCAGGTAAAAACAGCATGGCCCTCAAAGGATGGAACTTGTCTTGAGTTTAACACTTCTACCGTTTCAGTGAGAAAACGCGGGAATAACAAGAAGTCTGGTTATAAAGGGAAGGCGGAATACTTTGCTGTCTATAGTCCTGATACAGGGAAGGTCTACATGGTAGCCGTCGATGAGGCAACAGAGCACAACATGAGCTTGAGGTTTAAGAGCGCGGGGGTAATACGTAGTAATGGAAGACAAAGCTGGCGTGTTTCCTATGAAGAGGCGGTGAATAGCGGCGTAAATTACTGGTGGGCAGAAGACTACGAGATATAGCAAGGAACTATAAACTAAAGATCAAACAAGTTGCGCCAGAAGCCGCTCCGCTGATTTGTCTTCATGCGGTGACAGTTAGCGCAACGGATCTTACATTATGGCTCTATCTTTTGAAACGGCAAAACGGGCTAAAAAGATTGGCAGGCGAGTTTTGACACAAAATAAGACCTCCTGAGCATCTGAGTCAGGAGGTCTTAACAGGGGTGGCAAGGTTCGAACTCGCGACATTCCGTTTTGGAGACGGACGCTCTACCAACTGAGCTACACCCCTATAGCGGAGAGGGAGAGATTCGAACTCTCGAGGGCTGTAACACCCTGGGTGTTTAGCAAACACCTGCACTAGGCCTCTATGCGACCTCTCCATATTATTGAGCCTCAATACCGAAACGGTTGAAACTGAAGCTAGTATACACCGTCTCTGAACTGCTGTCAAGAACTTTGAGCAGAAGAAAACCTTATATGACCTAGATCAAGGGAGGGTTTTCTGTTATACTTGGCATATCACAATGTATGTGCTTCATGACGATGTATGTCTTTTATTTGTGTGCCGCGTCATGAAGCACATGCTTTAAATAGCTGTATTTCTCAGACGCACAATTCTTAGAAGCGTGGGAAAGCTTCTGAGTGTCAGCTATCTCAGTTGAGATAGAGGTTCGACTGGCGAATTCGGTGTAGATTAGCGAGACAGTAAAGGTATTCACTAGTTTTTTCTTTACAGGAGGATAGTACATGGCTTCTGATGTCGTCACTATTCCTGAACTTGAAAGAGGAGTTGAGATACATGGTATTGAGCGAGTTTCCCCGAAGACTCGCGCTCATGTTCGCATCTTCGACAACTTCACCATGTGGCTCTCGGCCAATCTGGTTATTTCCACTGTTGCCCTTGGAGCCTTAGCTATTCCTGCCTTTGGTCTAGGCTTTTGGGATAGTGTAGCCGTGATTATCATTTTTAATGTACTTGGGGTGCTACCTGTGGCCTTTTTCTCCACGCTTGGCCCCAAACTAGGTTTGCGCCAGATGACCATTTCTCGCTTCTCCTTTGGTTGGGTAGGTGGGATTATTATGGCTCTCTTTAATGTTGCTGCCTGCATTGGTTGGTCTGCGGTTAACGTCATTGTCGGTGGTCAGTTGGTTACAGCTCTGAGTAATGGTGCTGTTCCTCGTTGGGTTGGTATCCTGATCATTGCTATTCTTACGACATTTGTTAGTTTATATGGCTACAGATATGTGCATCGCTATGAGCGCTATGCCTGGATACCCATGGCGATCATTTTTGCTATCATGATGGTGGTGGCGGCCCCACACTTCCATGCTGTGGTAACTCCTGCCTTTGGAGCAGCCGAAATTGCAGCGTTCATCTCCTTTGGCGGTACTATCTACGGCTTTGCCACTGGCTGGAGTTCCTATGCTGCCGACTATAATGTCAACCAGCCAGAAAACACATCTCCTGCTCGCGTCTTCTGGCTGACCTTCCTAGGTGTTTTCATTCCTTGTGTCTTGCTGGAAACGCTCGGCCTTGCCTTTACCACTATTACGGTTCCCGCCTCGCAGAGTCCTGGTGGTGGCGAACTCCTGGCTTTGGTGGTAAAACCGCTAGGAGGATTCGGGGCACTTATTCTCGTCTTGCTGGCTTTGAGTGTCATTGCCAATAATATTCCTAATGACTACAGCCTTGGTTTATCCATGCAGGTACTTGGCAAAGCTTTCCAGCGCGTCAATCGTGCTGTCTGGACGCTCATTGGAGCCGTGGTTTACGTCCTTATCGCCATTCCGGCTGCGGCCAACTTCAATGAAACGCTCGCTAGCTTCCTCGCGCTGATAGCCTATTGGCTTGGCCCCTGGACTATTATTCTCGTCCTGGAGCATTTTGTTTTCCGTCGTGGGCGGTACAATGTTGATGATTGGAATACGCGCTCTAGGCTTCCCCTCGGTTGGGCCGCTATCGTTTCGATGTTCATTGGTTTAGTGGGTGTGTTCCTGGGCTTTTCTCAAGCAATTACCATCGGTAAAATGATCGTACCTATTCCAGGTGTCCATGAAGCTATGCTCACCTGTTTCCCTGGTGGGAGTTGTCTCTGGGCTGTTAATGGCCCAATCGGTGGACTCGTCAACCCACCAGTCGGCATGGATGTTGGTTTTGAGCTTGGCTTTGTGTTAGCCGGTATAGCCTACCTCATCTTGCGGCGCATCGAACTCAACGCCAACCAACGTTAGCTGTCTGCGTACTTCTATCCTTATTCTGTTCGGGCGCGATAGAGGTATCGCGCCCTTTGTATGTTGAAGAGGAGCCTGCTATGCAGTATGATCTTATTCTTCGTCATGCTCAGCTTCATCGTCGTCAAGGTCTTGTTGATATCGCTGTTCAAGGTGGGCGTTTTGCTAAAATCTCGAACGATCTCTCATCTGCTTCGGAAGAGGTAGATGTTCATGGCCGTTTAGTCGTACCGCCGTTTATTGATGCTCATGTCCACCTGGATGCTGTACTCACGGTCGGTCAGCCGCGTTATAACACCACTGGCACCCTTCTCGAAGGTATTCAGATATGGAGTGAACGCAAGCCTAGCTTGACTATCGAAGATGTCAAGCAGCGTGCCCTGGAGGAGATTCGCTGGGAAGTAGCTCAAGGTACTCTGTATATCCGCAGTCATGTTGATGTTTGCGATCCCGATCTGACAGCCCTGAAAGCTCTACTGGAAGTACGCGAGGAAGTACGGGATATCTGTACCCTGCAACTGGTCGCTTTTCCCCAGGATGGTATCTTCTCGTTTCCCAATGGAGGCGAGCTGATGCGTAAGGCTATGGGGCTTGGCTGTGATCTCGTTGGTGGTATTCCGCACTACGAATGGACACGCGATATGGGTGTTGAAGACGTTCACTATGCCTTTGCTCTAGCCAAAGAGTTCAACCGAGATATCGATTGCCATTGTGACGAAACTGATGACCCACTTTCCCGCTTTACCGAGGTCATGGCTGCTGATACGATTGAGCAGGGCTGGCAAGGACGCGTCACCGCCAGTCACTGTACGGCTATGCACTCCTACGACAATGCCTATGCCTTCAAACTCATGCGTCTGCTGGCTCGTGCCCAGGTCAATGTTATTGCCAATCCTTTCGATAACGTCGTTCTGCAAGGACGTTTTGATACATATCCCAAGCGACGCGGTATTGCTCGTGTCAAAGAACTGCTTGCCGGTGGGGTCAATGTGGCTCTCGGCCACGATTCCATCATGGATCCCTGGTTCCCTCTTGGTAGAGGTGATATGCTCGCCGCCGCTCAACTCGCGCTCTATCTCTGCCATATGAGTGGCTATGAAGAGATAAATGACGTTCTCGATCTTATCACTACGAATGCCGCTAAAGTACTACGCATTCAAGATAGTTATGGTATCAGCGAGGACAAACCCGCTGATTTTCTTGTTCTTGATGCTCCTTCAGCCTTTGAGGCTCTGCGCTTACTGCCTGCCCGTCTCCACGTCTTCAAAAATGGGCGAGAAGTGGCCTCTACAACTCCGGCTAAGAGTGTGCTGAAGAGAAGTCACGACGATGAAGGGAAAGAGGTGACCTATTGCTTGTAGCGAAGGTAGCCTAGCTGTAAATATTCACCGCATGGGCTGCGAGTAAAATAATAATAATCAGCGATAAAATTGCTTCGAGCATCATGACAATATTTTCATAATACGCCTTTTCTCGTGCAAAATAGCACAATATCTGTTATAGTTAAGAAAACATAACAGTTTCTTGGGGGAAAAAGGCGATGATGGATGTGGAACAACAATGGCCGTCTATAAGCTTGAATGCCTCAACAGTTCTCGCAGAGCTTCTCAATGAGTGTAGTGCTATCATGGACTATCGTACGTTGCGCGATAGTCTGCCTCGGCGTTTAGCTCATCTGCTAAGATGTAGATGTGTCCTGCTGTATCAACGGGTTGGTCAGACACTCCAGTTCGCAGCTGGTACGTTTGATGATGTCCCCGGTTGGTCGGCCTCCCTACTCTCGGTTGCTCATATCAACCCTGTGGACCTTAGTAGTGACTTGCCCGAAGCACGTGCATGGCGTTTTCGTCAGGCTACCATCAGCCCTGCTGAAAGCCTTGCTCCCTCGCTTGTTGCTGTCCCGCTCATCTACCGTCAACATGCCATTGGCGTTCTCGTGGCCTTTCGGAATGGTGCGGGGGCTGCACGCAGTAGCTACTACTTCTCTGCGTCCAAGACCACTGCGCCCGGTACTTCTCTCTCATTACCAGAACACTGGTTGTCTGATGAGATTCCCGTACTCGAAGCTGTTGCAGGAGTCGTGGCCTTGCTTTTAGAAAATACACGCTTGCTGGAACGTGACCAGCAGCGTATTGCCGAACTCTCCTTACTCAATAGTATCGCTAATCAACTGAACTACTCGATGTACGATCTTGAACGCTTACAACATATCGTCGTGCAGCATACGAGAGAAATTACATCCGCTGATCTCTGTATCTTGCTGTTACCAAGCTCTTCAACTTCTGCCCTCCCTGCATGGATAACTCCTGCCTTCTCTAGCTTACTCTTCTCTCGTTTCGGCCAGCAAAAAGACGCGTATCTCACTCCTCTCATTATCGAGCGGCCAGGGAACTCGCAGACGATGAAATATCTGAACCACTTGCCGACCAATATAAAAACCTTTTTTGCTCTTCCTCTTTTTATCAGCGAAGCCACATTACGCAAGGATAGATATACTGCAGGTAAACTTACCCGTTCTAAGGAGAGCGAAGCACAGCAGCCCTTTCTATCGCAAATGCCAGACGACAATGGGCTACAAGTAGCCTCTCTACAGAACATACATGATACCCACCATCCCCAACTGCTGGGTGTTGTGGTGGGAGCCTGCTACCGCGCTCGTAAGCTACGACGTGAAGAACTTGTCCTCTTGCAAGTTGTGGCCAATCAAGCCAGTATTGTGCTGGAAAATATACGCCTCATGAGCGAGGTTGTCGAGGCACGTAATGCCGCACGTAAGCTGCTACGTCAGGTCTTAGATGATGTAGCTTCGATGCAACGCATGGAAGAAGAGAAACGTCGACTTGACCGTCTGGCCTCACTGGGTGAAATGGCTGCCAGCGTAGCTCATGAAGTCCGTAACCCTCTTGCCTCTATTAAAACTTCTGTGCAGATACTCAAAGATGATCTGATAGCAGCTGGGGGCGATGAGCAAGCTAATGCTGAAGCGCAAGAATCGATTGAGATCGTCTTGCAAGAAGTTGTGCGTCTTGATGCTATTGTACGCGATTTATTGCTCTTTGCGAAGCCACGCCAACTTCATCTTATCGCTTGTAATCTTACAGAACTAAGTGATCATGTCCTACATATGATGCGTAGCCAATGTGCCGAGATGGGCATTGTTGTCCAGCGTGTCTATCATAGCATTCCTTTGGTAAAGATAGATATGAGTCAGATGGAGCAGGTGCTTTTCAACCTGTATATGAATGCGGTGCAGGCTATGCCCGATGGAGGTATACTGACTATCACCTGTCAGTCCATTTCAACGGCAACAGCTTCTTATAGTCATATAAAGCAGCAGGAAGAGAAAGCGATTGGTTTTGGTAAGCCGATAGGTGTGTATAGTGAGCAGCGGTGCTGGCTTGAGTTGATAGTAAAGGATACTGGAACTGGTATAGCCCCTGACCAGCTAGAACGCATCTTTCAGCCCTTTTTCACCACTAAAGCTCACGGTATCGGGTTAGGTCTGCCCATTACACGCCGCTTAATAGAAGATCATCGTGGCCATATGATCATAGAGAGTGAGCCTGGTTGTGGTACTTCTACCGCTGTACGATTACCTATAGAGGAGGATGTTGGTCTGTGAGCCTGAGTATTTTGATTATCGATGATGAACCTCACCTTCCGCATCAGTTAGCCCGCTATCTGAGGAAGCATGGTTACGAGGTATCCACTGTCGGTGATGGGGAGGCGGGTTTACGTGAACTCCAGAGGAATAGTATCGATCTGGTTCTTCTCGATCTCCGTCTGCCTAAAATGAGCGGCCTGGAGGTTTTGCAGCGTATTCGTGAACAGGAGCAAGAGTTACCGGTTGTGATGCTCACCGCCTATGGAGATGTACAAACTGCTGTGAACGCTATGAAGCTGGGAGCCTCGGATTATCTCCAGAAAGGGTTTGATCTCGACGAGCTATTGCTGGTGGTGAAAAAAGCTCTTGAAACCAGTGCTATGTCTCGCGAGTTGCGCCAACTGCGGCGTGAACGCAGCGACAATTACCACTTTACCTATATTGTTGGACATAGCGAACGTATGCGCAAAGTGTTCGATCTAGTGGCTCGCGTGGCGCGTAGCGATACTGCTCCTGTCCTCATCACTGGTGAAAGTGGTACCGGCAAAGAGGTGGTGGCGCGGGCCATTCACGATCAAAGTCAACGAGCCTCTGGGCCATTTCATCCTCTCAATTGTGCGGCTATTGCGAATAATTTACTGGAAAGTGAACTCTTTGGCTACGAACAGTATGCTTTCACCGATGCTAAAAAGCAAAAGCGTGGCTTACTGGAACTTGCTGAAGGCGGCACGTTGTTTCTTGATGAGATAGGTGAGATGCCTCTGGATATGCAGGCGAAACTGCTGCGTGTTCTGGAAACGCATTCCTTTTTTCGTCTCGGAGGCAATAAAGAGGTCAAAATTAATGTGCGTGTACTCGCTGCCACGAATCGTAATCTGGAACAGGCTATGAAAGAGGGAGGCTTCCGTGCCGATTTGTTCTTTCGTTTAGCCGTCTTGCAGCTTGCACTCCCACCATTACGTGAGCGACCGGATGATGTTTTGCTCTTTGCCTCACGCTTTATCGACGATTTTAACAAATCGTTGGGGCGCGATGTACGTCGTATGGCTCCAGAGGCACAAAGGCTCCTGCTGGCCTATAGTTGGCCGGGCAATATACGTGAGCTTAAAAATGTCATTGAGCGAGCCATGATTCTGAGTAACAGCGACGAATTACTGTCTGTTCATTTGCCCTATGAAATTGCAGGTCACATGAATAATAACGGGCGCAGTCCGCTTGATCCCTGGGAACACTGGTTGAGCCTGCATCCTTCGGGGCCTCTATCGCTTGAGGAACTGAACGCACGGGTAGAGCAGCACTTTATACGCTGGGCGTTAGAAATAGCCGGGCGCAATCGTAGTCGTGCTGCCGAATTACTTGGCTTTACAAAAGTTGATCAACTGCGCTATTTAATGCGTAAATACGCGATAGATTGACATCTGCCCCATGCCGAGAAGCAGTGGCATAACAGTGTGCATCAGGCCGAACGAAATAGAGGGTATCGTGCAGGAGGCATCCCCTTACTATCCACCACCTTCCTAATACTCGTATGCCTCATCGGGTTGAGACAATAGCTCATTCTCTATTTCATTCCATACGATCTTTTCCGCTTCGGGATTGCTCATGCGTCGTCGTTGATTGGTAGCTACGGTCAATGTTTTGGCAACGCGCTCACGGAATTTATTTAGGATAGGCCGCTGATACGAGGGTTTGGGCATCACGCGTAGCTCTATCAAATTCGGATCGTAGAAGTCGCTCTCATCGAACGCTAGCGATGCGAGATCACTGAAGGCAGCCAGGAGTGTTTGACGAGCTTGGGTGAAATGGCCGATCTGTGTACTTGAGACTGAAAGGCAGCCAGCAATACGTCCAGTGAGTATAATGGGATGGGCAGCTGCACTAACTTCGAACTCGCTTTGATAGGCTGGCAACAATTTCCCTTTACTGAGATCATCGATATTCGCGATATGCCGTGCTTCTGTTACGTAGCCGCCTAATGATTCCATGCCAAGAAAGAGTGCCAGATGTTCCAGGTCGGCAGCCCAGGGGAATGTGCCTTTGCCGGTCCGTTCACGCAAGGAACGAATTTTACCACCATGCGTTGATGAGGGGGGCATACACTGTACGAGGGTAACCGACATACCGAGTTCATTAGGGTCCAATTGCAGCAATATCTGTTTTAAGAGAACATCACTGATGCGCCAGAAGCGTAAGGACTCTGTGGTGGTTGTGCGAATGCTGAGCAGTTCTGCAAAAAATGTAGAGGGAATTTCTTCAGTGGTATCGTCTTTGAACCAGGATTGGATATCAGGATAGCTGCTTTCAAGTGCGACAAGTAATTCCTCGCGATATTGCGGCTGCACAGCGTGGATTAAACGGGCAAGGTGAGACCGTTGAGGATGTGTTTCTCCAGAGGCCCATCGGCTCAGCGTGATGGGAGAAAGACCAAGAACGTTGGCTAGACGTTGGCGTTCCCCCGAGTGTTGCAGTATGTCCTGTAAGATGACTTGCCAGGACGAAGAAATAAGCATATCTGCCGCCTCCACGAATGTGAATGTGTATGATTGCTTCAGATTTTGAAGCATATCATAGCATGAGGAAGACAATTGAGTCAAATGGGTGCGTTTCAAATTTTTGCGGGCCTGCTCCCCACAAGGGGGGCACTACATCCGCTCTCACCCTGTCCGCGCCAGATGTAGTGCCCCCCCTTGTGGGGGTCAGGCCCGCTCACCTGCTCTCTGTGCAAAACAATGGACCTCAGTGCTGTCATGCTCCTGATGGTACAGCCAGGAAATAGCCTATGCCGACTTTGGTAAGGATGTAGCGAGGGTGGGTGGAGTCCGGCTCGATTTTGCGTCGTAGCCGGTTCACATTGACTTGGAGCATATGGCTTTCTCCTACATACTCCTCGCCCCAAACATGGGCTAGCAGCAGGTCTTGGGTGACGACTCTGCCTGCGTTTTGAGCCAGATAAGCGAGAATGCGATACTCGATGGGGGTGAGGACGATTTCGTGACCAGCCATCATTACCATGTGTTGAGCATAGTCGATCGTCAGGTCACCAATGGCTAGAGTAGTATGTACTTCAGACATTGGCACATTCGCGCTTGAAGTGAACTGCGCCCGGCGCAAGACAGCCCGTACTCGCGCTAGCAGTTCATCTACGCTGAAGGGTTTGGTCAGGTAGTCGTCTGCTCCTAGATCAAGCCCTCGCACCTTATCCTGATCCTGGCCCCTTGCCGTAATAATGATGATAGGCACATTCGAGAACTCGCGTACTCGCTGACAGACCGTAAAGCCATCCATTTTAGGCATCATCACATCAAGTAAGACCAGATCGGGCATATACATTTCAATTTGTTCAAGTGCTTGTTTGCCGTCACTGGCTGTTAGCACCTCATAATCCTCTAACTGGAGGTTACGTGCCACAAGTCTGAGCAACTGTGGATCATCATCAGCCGTTAAAATAGTAGTTTTCTTTGCAGGCATGGTTACTTATCCTTTACCTACGGAGCTTAGCTCGTCTACTCAGAGAGAACTTGCCTACTATTATAGCCGGGAAACGCTCACAAAGAAAGTAGAAATTAGTCTTTGATATCACATTTGAGTCACGGAAAAAAATATATGTGTCAAGTCTCTCCATTTTCCCCCGCAAGAGGGTATTTTTCTGCTCTATACTTGTGTTCTATAATATGGAGAAAGTAAGTGTGATGATGGTTCAGATACAGCCGGAATACACATCTTTCACCAGCTAGAGGAGAGAACATATGCAACAGGGTGATGTGAGCAGGCAGGGGACTACCGCCGAACGCTTCGCTGCTTTGAGTCGGATCGGCGTTGCCTTGATGAGCGAATTGGATGAAGCTCGCTTGCTGTACATGATCGCGGAAACGGCTCGTGACCTCAGTGGTGCCTCTTTTGCCGCCTTTACCCTGCGCCCCATCAATAATGAAGGACAGCCTATGGTACCTTCAGAAGGAAATCTCTTTTATCTGGCAGCTATCGTTGGTGTGACAAAAGAACAGGAGGAGCTGTTGCGTCAAATGCCGCTGGGTGGAGAAGGATTGCTAGCTCCTATCTTTCGCCATGGCGTGCCTGTGCGCGTGGACGATGCTGTGGCCTTTATTCATCAACCTGAACATATCTCTCCAGGTTCCTCGGAGGCTATCTATGCATCCAGAGTGGTTGCCAGGCAGGCTGCATTTGACTACGCTCATGGCTTTCTGCCACAGGAAGGATTGCGCTCTATGGGGGTACCTCGTGGACATCCGATTATACGTAGCTTCCTGGGGGCACCAGTGCTGAATCGCGAGAAAGAGGTGCGTGGTGGGCTACTCTTAGGACATACGCAACCAGGAAAATTTACGCAAGAGGATGAAACCTTGCTGGTAGGTCTGGCAGCACAGGCCGCCGTGGCACTCGAAAATGCACGTTTGTACCATATGACTCAGGTGCGTGCGAAGCAACTCGATGCCCTCTTTGAAGGAATTGCCGATGGAGTCACACTTGTTGATGGTCAGGGAAATATTTTGCGCGAGAATAGTGCTGCCCGTCGCTTACGTGAAACATTGACACACACTCCTAAAGATCAGCAGGCTCTTCAGGACCTGCTCTATACTCCGGCCCGACTCGCTCTGCACGGTGAGCCGTTGAAAGACATGACTGTGACGGTGAGTGATACTTCTCAAGAAGTGCGAGAATATCTCGTCAATGCATCCTCTCTGCGTTTTGATACGATACCTTCTGGTTATCTCCTGCAACATACTTCAGCTGCACCTCCTCCAGAGAGCAGTGTCGTTGGAGCGGTCGTTGTCTGGCATGATGTGACGGAGGCTCGACGGCTGCTCCTCGAACGACGCATACATGCTGAAACGGAGGCACGTCTAGCCTTACTCCAGCTGCTGTTGGATGAACTGCCCAGTAGTGTCTATCTTGTGCGTGGACGAGATGCTCGCCTGGTTCTGGCAAACCAGATGGCGGCGACCGTCTGGGGCGTTCGTTGGTCTCCTGGACAACCCATGAGTGAATTTCTTCAGCAGAACGGGATACGCATCTTCGGCACAGATGGACATACGCTTACGTCTGAAGAACTGGTGACAATGCGAGCGGTTCAGCGTGGTGAGACAGTGCGCCAGCATCAAGAGGTCATTCGTCACCCCGATGGAACAGCATTACCAGTGCTGGTTAGTGCTGTAGCACTTGGCGCACGTGAACTGAATGTGTTATCACCTGCTAGTGAGGAATCAGCCTCACAAAGTGAGGAGCCAGCAGCTCTCGTGGTTCATCAGGATGTCAGTGCTTTGAAAGAAGCAGAGGAGCTCAAAGATGAGTTTGTGGGCATCGCGGCACACGAACTTCGTACCCCCCTGGCGGTCTTACAAGGCTTCGTGCAAACGTTGCTGGTGCAGACTGCACGTGGTAAAGGGCCTGCGCTCGCTGATTGGCAGATGGAGGCATTGCAAGATATCAACCAGGCCACCTCGCGTCTCGGCGATCTGATTACAGACCTGTTAGATGTGACTCGTCTTCAAGCCGGGCGATTGCGATTACATTATGAACCGATGGATCTGCTTGCTCTCACACGGCGAGTCATGGCACGTTTACAGATGATCACCGAACAGCATACGCTCTCCTTGCATACATCGCTAGAGTATCTCGTCGTTTCCAGTGATCCACAGCGCCTAGAACAGGTTTTGAGCAATATTATCAACAATGCCATCAAATACAGTCCCAATGGTGGTCCCGTCACAGTGTCTATTCGTGAAGATGCTCAAGCTCATGAAGCTCTGCTCAGCATTCATGATACTGGTATTGGTATTCCTGCTCATCAGCAGACCCGCGTCTTCGGACGCTTCATGCGTGCAGATAATGCACGGGCCTATGGTATAGGTGGAACAGGGCTGGGCTTGTACCTTTCCCGCGAAATCATCGAGCGGCTTGGTGGACGCATCTGGTTTGAATCCACCGTGGGCCAGGGCTCGACCTTCTTCATTGCACTTCCCCTTCTTCCCGATTCAGTACAAAGTGAGACCTATTTGTGAGCTTCCTGTGAGGTTGGCTCTCTTCTTTAGCCTTTCGTGAGCTTCCTGTAATGTGATAGAGCTGTGAGATGTATGCTTCTGCTTGTGATGGGGCTGTGAGGTGGAAAGGCTATGCTTCTTCTTAGAAGAGATGATGGAAGCGAGAGGCATAATGAACCTCTCGGAGAAAGGAGAAATACCATGTTTCAACGTATTCTTGTCCCTCTAGATGGTTCAGCGCGTGCCGAACAAGCGATCTCTGTAGCTGCACGTATTGCCCGTGTCTCCGGTGGCTCTATTGTACTATTACAGGTGTCCACAGCAGGAATAGATTATGCCTGGATGGCTATGGAGTCGCCGATGATGATGCAGGAAACTCTGGATGCTGACTGTGATAGAGCTACGGAGTATCTTGCCAGCATGGCTCGCTCACATACATTGAAAGGCATCAAAACAACTACCGTAGTGCTTCAGGGAGCACCGGCGGAGGCAATTCTTGCGGAAGCACATGTACAAATGGTAGACCTGATCGTCATTTCCAGTCATGGAAATACAGGACTCAAGCGTTGGGTATTGGGCAGTGTGGCACAGAAAGTTGCACGCTATAGCCCAGCACCAGTGCTTGTATTACATGAGCATGCAGGCATGCTGACAAATATGCATCCAGAAGGAATACGTCCTGTGCGTATTCTAGTGGCTCTTGATGGCTCTCCGCTGGCAGAAGCCGCCCTGGAGCCAGCGGCCTACCTGAGCGCGGCCTTGTCGGCCCCGCGAGCGGGATCACTTCATCTAACAGAAGTACTGCACCTGCCGACCAAGTATGAGTATGGTCAAAATGACAGCCTAGCAAAGGCAAAACAGCAGAGGTCAGGGGAGGCAGATGCCTATCTCCACACAATCGAACAGCGTCTGCGCGAGGGAGACCTGGGTCGCCTTAATCTTCAGGTTACCTCCTCGGTCACTGATGACCTGGATATTGCCCCGACACTTATCAGCATGGCAGAAAATGGTGAGCATATGGATGAGGCCGCGGGCTGCTATGGCTGTGATATGGTGGCTATGGCAACGCATGGGCGAAACGGTTTGCAGCGTTGGATGTTGGGTAGCGTAACGGAGCGCGTGCTTGAAACAACCAGGCTACCTCTGCTTATTGTGCGACCGCAGAAGAACGCTATCAAAGCTGAAAAGCCCAGGGATAGTCTTGGGACGACAGGAGAATTTCCCACTTTCGTTGGTCTGTTCTAGCGTGCCCGGATCATGGGTTTAAGGGAAAAACGCGAAGAGGTGGCCATATGTGATGGCCACCTCTCAATCAACACACCTCAATCAAGCCCCACCGCATTTCAATGAATCGCTAGGGAATGACCACATCCTGTAATACGACCGGATTGTGGACAGTATAGTCGAGTTCATCGGATTGGTTTACTCCTGCTGGAGTGATCGTGTCCATGACTTTGGGTACGGTATTTGGATCGACCGTGCAGTGCGGATCAGTACTCGTGCTTGCACAGACACCAAAGGTGAATGCTCCTGGAGTTGAGGTGAAGGCACGCGCCAGATCTGGCTGGAAGCCATCTTGGCCGGTCACAGTCAAGGTGAATCCCCAGCCTGATCCAGGCGGTCCACCAAGTGCAGCTGTGGGCACGCTGAATGTGATGTAGCGCGTGATGGCATTCGCGCTGATCGTCGTCGTCCCTACGGTTGTGCCATGCGCGTCAATGAAGCGCTGCCCGAACCCTTGTACTTCAATCAGCCTGCTCCATGCTGCGCTCGGGGAGATTTGGTAGTTGCGCTGCGGGAAGGATGCGGCCGTCGAAGTATCGGCAGGTGCTGCATTGGGATTATGCACATACACATCTACCAGCTGAGCACCAAGGGGGCTACCAAAAGTTGGTGTCAGGTCGCGCATTTGCACCTTGAAGGTGACGGTCGAACCATCAGGACTGATAATGACACGGAAATCCTGAAGGTCGAAAGCTCCGGCGTGGAAGTCGCTGGCCGTGGGATAGGCATAGTTGCCAGGGCCGTTATCGTCACCGGAGGGGTCTGTGGCCTCAAAGACGAGCGTACCAGGAGTGAAATCGATGGTACGCTCGTCGTGGGCGGTAGCCCCCGTCGGGCTGACCGCGACGGTATTCAACACGGTGGTTCCACCAGTGATCGGTACCGAGACGCTGAAGGTGCCATCGGACTGTGTGCTGGTGCTGACGATGGTGGTCTGGCTGTTGTTGTCGGTATTGGTAGCGGCAACGTAGATGGTGTTGCCTGCTGCCGAGGTGCCCGTCACTGTCACAGGAGAACCACTAACGGCGGATTGGTTGGTCGGTGAGGTGACGGTGAGGCTGGTTTGCCCCTGCTGGTGGGCGACGTAGCGGTTGTAGGTATCGACGGGCTGTTCTAATGGCTTGTTTGTAACGATATCACGGAGCAGGCGCACATAGACAGCGGCAGACCAGGTAAGTGGGGCGGCAGAACCGGCGGGTTTGCCGTTCTGGAAGCCAATGGAGGCGACGGTGGGGTCGGTGCCGTAAGGTGAGGGTGCCAGGTTGGGTAACTCCCAATCCTGTTCGGGGATCAGACCGACGCCGGAGCCAAAGAGGCGCATGGTGTTGAGTAGCGTGAGAGCTGTATTGCTCTGACTTGCGATTACGTCGTATTCACCCCGCTCTTCGGTGAGCAGGGGCCAGACATGTCCGGTACCGGCATTGGTAGGCGGCCAGGGATGACCGTTTGAGGCTGCATCACCGTAGCCGTCGCCGTTGTAGCGATGCCAGCCTGGGCCACTGCTGGTGTTCGTTTCAATGGTAGCATCGACGACAGGCAGCGATTCGGTGACGGCGGTATCGTTGGCGGGCTTGAGGCCGAGGCGGACGAGTTCCAGGAAACCGGCATCTATGACGGAACGCTGGTCAAGCGTGGGACCGCCGTTGCCAAGGTTGTAGCTGATGGTGGCGTTGGGATCGCCGGTTTTGGAGAGACGGATGAAGTAGGGATGGGTGGCCAGAGGGCCGTTGGTGGTGACGGTCCAGCCTTCGACAGAACGTTGCCAGTCGTCGGCCACCCCTAGCCAGACATTTGCGCTCTGCGTATCGCCGTTGACCTTGGCGATATCAGCAGCCGCTACCAAGCCAGCGATCTCGGCGGCGATGGTAGAGGGTGAATAGCCGCTCTGCTCTTCCCAGCGTTCCACCCCGAACGAGGGACCGTGACCTATGACAAAATTCGCGGCGGGCTTGATATGATTCTGGTAGAGGCTGCTGTCAGTCATCCCAAGCTGGTAAGCCATAATTATAGGATAGCTGGCTTCGTCGAGCTGTGTGCCGAAGGAGTCGGGCGCGAGCTTACCGTTGAGCAGGCTATTGCGGGGCATGGAGCCATCGGCCTGCTGTTGACGAGAGAAGAGGAAGTTCACCAGTTCACTGGCAGTCGTACGGTCGCCGTCGAGGTAGAAACCTGTCCAGGCTTCGTAGAGGTCACGGGCAAAGACTTCGCGGTATGAGCCGAAGTAGGTATTGTTGGGGTCGCCTGCCGAAACGGCCTGGCCCCATGGAGAAGTGAGGCTGGCCGCTTCTGCACCTAGAAAGGTTTTATCCTCGGAAGCTTTAATGACATTTGCGCTGAGATAATACTCGTCGGTGAGGAGACCCCATTGTGAGCTTGGTACGCCGGGGGAGTTCGGTGGGGGGGCAATCAGACTGGCGTCGTAGCTGCTCCATCCAGCCTCATAGCTCTTCTGGAGTTGGCTGAACAGGGTAGCGAGCGACCCTTCGGCTGCGCTAACGGCAGTAGCCTGGCTCGTGCCGAAGCCAAGTGCCAGCCTCAACATACCGCCGTGGGAGATATCCGCCTGCGCCGTCTGCACCAGGTTGCCATCGTTAGCCTGTGTATAAATAGCCGTGAGGGTGTGAGAGGTGTCCAGTTGTACCAGCCCGTCACTTGGCTGGCCTACGAAACCATTGCTCATCTGGGTAAAGGGCGTTGAAGCATCCAGGGCACAGTAGACCGGCACAGCGTAGGTCCGATTGGATGCATTGCTCGTCGTGACGGTATCGAAAGCTATGGGCACGCTGTGACCGGTGGAGGTGTCGATAGTGCCGTTATCCCCGCCGCCGTTCCCATTGCCCCCGCCGCCATTGCCATTGATGCTGGGATCGTAGCGTACGTAGAGCTTGTAGTTGGACAGATTGCCAACGAGCGGCACAAAGTGTACATTCATTACCAGCGTGTTCTGATTAGGATCAGTCAGGTAGTCAGTAATGATGCGATACTTCCCACTCTTGGCTGTGGTCGTCACTTCGCAGTCAAGCGCTTGTGAGTGATTGTCAAGCAACTGCACTGTATAGGAGGTATCACGCGTTTGTAGGTCGGTGAACGTACTACCATCGGTGACAATATACTGCATGGTCTCCACGTTCGTATTATCGATCGTGGGATAGTAGACGTCGCTGAGGACGCCGTTTGCAATGGTGAACCAGACTTTGGAGGTCGTGTTGCGAGCGGTTCCAAGACAGTCCTTGCGGGCCAGGTCAAAGTGGGAGAGTGCTCCCGGACCATCTGGAGCTGTACTTCCAGCCGCCGATGCCGGCAAGTGCGAGATTAGGGAGAAAACTGTTCCGAAAAGAAGGGCCAGGAGTATAAGGCATATGGGGATCATAATGCGCCAACGTATGCGCGACGAAACGGGCGTAAACATTTAACACTGCTCCTTTGAGTTGATTGTGGCTCTCCGAAGAGCCTGCTGAGTGGAAAAGATATTTGACGCCACCATTGATAATAGAAGAAAGGTATGTATTTTTGGTGGAGGAATCGTTAAGATCTTGTTACGGATATCCCACATTTCGCAGGAGATCTCGATAGAAATCAGCGTGAATATTATCAAGGCCCTTTGTGACGTGCTCGGTAATTTCTTTACGAGAGGCAACAAAAAGCTGCTCCTCGTGGAAGAGGAGCAGAGAAGGAGAACTATGCAATACGTTACAAGCTAATTTGAGAGGCTGTATCAATTTCTTTCGGTGTACCAACTGTCTCCTGGGAGTGATACTTCATCGCGTACTGTTTGCTGGTAGCTGGTAGATAATATCCATCAGGAGCTTCCCAACCTGTCGGACGAGAGACAACGTGAATGTACTGAAACGTAGCAGGTGGAGAGACGTGATAGTCTCTCAGGAACGCGCTAAGCAATGCAGTGAGATATCGTTCTGCTTCCAAAAGGGTCTCAGCATAGATAAAGGAGTAGATTGTATGCTCACCGATAGTGACATGACCCGTGTAGAGTGTCTTCATGGTATGTCCTTCTGGCTAGAGATGAAAACCGAATACCACGATAAGCACTAATCTTGTGTACTATCCGCACGAGTATTATACCCGTTCTTCGTGTCAAAATGCAACATGCAACTATTCTACAGCTAGAGGCTCTCGGACTGAGTAGTCAGCATCCTCGTTAGCTTGCTCACCACATCATAACGGCCATATGATGGCATCAGGTACACTCCCTGCACCAGGGCGCGTGCCTCGGCCAATAACTCCTGAGCAAGCTTCAATCCCTCTTCATGTCCATGCTCTCCGGCAGCACGCATGCGTGCGCGTACATCATCGGGAATAGTAATGCCTGGAACCTCGTTATGCAGGTACTCAGCATGCCGTGAACTATGCAACGGAATACATCCCAGCAGTAGAGGAATGGGTGGTTTGCCCGCCCGCTCTAAGAAACGTGACAATGGTGCAAGCTCATAAATAGGCTGCGTCATAATAAACTGTGCGCCAGCCTCAAGCTTGCGTCGATATTTCTCGATCTCTTGCTCTGTCTCTGCATCGGTCATATTCAAGTTCAAGGCTGCACCAATATGGAACGAGGCCTTGCCCCCAATCGCTGAACCTGCCGCATCATGTCCCTCATTCATGCCTCGTATCACCTGTATCAATCCGATTGAATCGACGTCCCAGACACCGGTTGTGTTAGGGTAATCACCCAGGCGCAGTGGATCTCCCGTTAGAGCCAGAATGTTACGAATCCCCATTGCGTGAGCGCCAAGTAGCTCAGATTGTAGGGCCATCAAATTGCGGTCTCGCGTGGTAAAGTGAATAATCGTCTCAACCTTGAGGTGATCCTGAATCAAACGTGCCAGACCGATGCACCCCATACGTACCCGCGCCATGGGGCTATCGGCTATGTTGATACAATCCACTCCTGCCTTTTGCAGCAAGACCGCCCCTTCCAGTATCTTTGTGGGATTTAATCCCTTGGGTGGATCTAGCTCGACACTTACCACAAACTCTCCGGCTGCCAGCTTTTCTTGTAGCCCCGTCATCGTGCCCTCTTGCGGCAGAATTCTCTCCTCTTCAATCAGCCCGGCAATGGTCACTTTGCCATTCGCCTTTCCCGGTGACTGCTCGTCCTCCTTTCCAACTAGCTGTGGGAAGGAGGCTGCAACACCATACTGCTCATCCAGGGCTTTGCGCATCGCAGCAATGTGGCGAGGTGTTGTACCACAGCAGCCACCGATCAAGCGCACACCCGCTCTCGCAAAGCGCAACGCATAATCTGCGAAATAATCGGGTGTGGCCATATAAAAGAAGCGATTGCCAATACGGGCAGGCAGACCCGCGTTCGGTTGTGCTGAAAACAGGTGTGGCAGCGAGGGGTTATCGCTGTTCTGTTGGATTGCCGTAATCATTTCCTGCAAGACATCTAAGGTCGCTGCCGGTCCTACACTGCAATTGGCCCCCATTACATCTACACCCAGATCATCGAGTACGGCTGCTACTCGCGCTGCCGATTGTCCCGAAAGTGTATGCCCATCCTCGTAGAAACTCATTTGCGCCACAATCGGTACTCCACCGGCCTCTTTAGCCGCCAACACCGCCTGTCGCAGCTCGGCTAAGCTCGAAAATGTCTCCAAAATGAGCATATCCGCACCACCTTCTAGCAAAGCCTCAATTTGCTCGCGAAAGATGGCTCGTAATTCGCTCAATCTCTGCTCATCGGGAGCTTGCAGTGGACGACCACTTGGCCCCACAGCCCCGGCTACAAACACAGGCTGACCCGTGATCTCACGCGCTTCGCATGCCAGCTTCACCGCCCGGAAGTTGATCTCACGCACTCGCTCTTCCAGGTGATAGGCTTCCAATTTGGCCCGATTTGCTCCAAACGTATTCGTTTCAATAATCTGCGCTCCTGCGCTAATATACTCCCTATGAATACTCTGAATAAGTTCGGGTTGTTTGATATTGAGTACATCAAAACACTGTTCATAAGGGATGCCTCGTGCATATAATAGCGTTCCCATCGCACCATCACACAGTAAAGGGCGTTGTTGCAATTGTTCAAGCAACATGTATTCCATTGAAGACTTCTCCCACCGAATCGAAAAAACTTTATTCTTTCCCTATTGTATCCTGTTTATCCTGTTCTGAAAAGATATCACAAACAAAGCTCATTATAGAGATAACACAACTTGCCTATAGCCGAAAAGAAGCCTCTCTGCTATAATTACTTTTATACAACTAGAGGGCAAGGAAGCTACTCTGCTTTGCTTTTGGTGATGAAAGCTCAGAGAGAAAGGGTCAAGCATGCATTCGAACAACGACGTTAGAAGCATTGCTCTAGGAAGTGCATTGAACCGAACACATGCTGAGCTAGTTCATGGGAAGTATCATACGTATCAAACAACCGTTAATTGTTTCCATTTGTGGTGATAGTGGCTCTGGGAAAACAACCCTGGCTGATGGTATGGTGCGCGTCTTCGGACAGGAACGTGTTACACATATCTGTCTCGATGATTATCATACGCTGAATCGTGCTGCGCGTTTACAGGCAAACATCACCGCCCTTCATCCTGAGGCTAACAACTTTGCCTTAATGACGGAGCATCTCCGTCGTCTTGCTCATGGAGAAACCATTATCAAGCCTGTCTATGATCACACAACAGGTACCTTTGCTGATCCTGTAGAGGTGCAACCTGCCGATATCATCATTGCTCATGGCCTCCATCCACTCTATACCCCTGAACTACGTGACCTCGCTCATGTCCGTATCTATCTCGATCCCGAAATCGCTCTCTTACGCCAATGGAAGATTATGCGTGACAGCACCTCGCGTGGTTATACCGTCGAGCAAGTTCGTCAAGAAATAGCTATTCGTCGGCGTGACAGCCGCCTCTACATTCAACCTCAGAAGAAGTTCGCTGATATCATCATTCGCTTCTTTCGCGGCGACCTCTACTATCGTACCCATGATCTCGCTCATCTCGATGTTCGCCTCATCGAAGCCAAACACGCTCCCAAAATCGATCTCAGTGATGTTCTCGACGTCTCACAAAACGGCCACAAACCGGCTCTGCGTTTCCTCGAACAATATTACGCAGGTGAAATGCGTGATATCCTCGAAATTGATGGGGACATCAGCCACCAAAAAGCCTGTGAACTCGAAGACTGCATTTGGTCTTACATGAACAATGCTAGCCACCTGCGTCCTGACCGGCTCAGCCTTCTTGGTCTCTTCTCCGTCGGCAATCAGATCCATCAAAGTGACCCTCTTGCCCTCACCCAGCTTATCATCCTCTACCACGTCGTCAGCGCATATGAACGTATGTCCCAAAGCGCATATCTGTTTTGGCCTCTCTAAGCTGCTACTCAAAGTAGTGCAAGTATGGACGCTGAATCTCCCACATCTCGTCAAACATTGTGCTTATCTCCGCAGGAGAGCAGACGGCAGCGGTCAGTGGATCAAGCATCAAGGCATAGCGTGCGGCCTCTTTCTCGCGCTTGAGTAGTGCATCGCGCATCAAGGTGTGTACCGTCATGTGCGTGCGGTTCAATCCGGCCAGTTGCTCTGGCAAGGCTCCAAAATGGGTTGGCTGCACACCGTTGCGATCGACGAGGCAGGCAACCTCAACGCAACCATCAGGCAGGTTATTGATCAGGTTGGTATTGCGTACATTGCCGTAGATCACTGTGGGACGGTGCAGTGTCATTGCCTCAATAATATAGGAACCGTATTCGTGGCTGCGGGTAAAAGGAATATCGCGGGTACCAGCCAGCATCTCATGAATGGAGGCATCGTTCTGGGTACGCCAGGTGGGCCAGTTATTGGCATAGAAACCGGTCTCACCCAGGTAGCCCTCACGGCAGTAACGTTCGATCAAATCAGGGCGTTTGCGGAAGTAGGGAACATACTCTGAAAAGTGACCACTGCTCTCGGTGACAAATGCTCCAAAGTAGCGCATGATCTCAAAACGGACGGGGTCACGTTCATAGACCTCGGATACCTGGGCCCGTTCGCGCAAGCGCGGATACATATCTTTTCCCTGATAGCGCAACTCTGTAAACCAGGCATTGTGGTTAATGCCTGCACAACGCCATTGTAATTCGTGATAGGGAACTTCCAGATACTCAGCTAACCGCTTCGAGGTGCCTTGCACACTGTGGCACAAGCCCACGGTCCGCATGTTCGTACCCATAAGTGCTGCAAGAGTCAAGATCGACATGGGATTGGTATAATTAAGTACCCAGGCCTGGGGGCAGAGACGCTCGGCATCATGTAAGATAGCGAGCCAGGCAGGACCGGTACGTAATGCTTTGAAGATGCCTCCTGGGCCAATCGTGTCCCCAATACATTGATTGACGCCATACTTCATCGGAATATCGAAGTCATGGCGCACATTGGCCAGACCGGCTACCTCAATTGAGTTGATAATGAAATCGCTGCCTGCCAGCAGTTCACGCCGCTCGGTAGAGGCTCTTACGCTCCAGTGCTTACCACTGAGAGCGATGAGCCGTTCGGCCATCTGGTGCGCTAATTCCAGGCGAGCGGGATCGGTATCCACCAAGGCGAAACAACCCTCGTCCAGTCCTTCAACCTGCAAGATGTCGGTCATAAGTTGACGAGCGAAAACGGTGCTTCCGGCGCCTAAGATGGTAATATATGGCATAGTTAATGCAACTCCTTACATACAGGCCCTGTCGATTTGCGAACAATAAGCTGGGTGGGAAGAATGAGTGGGGATGCTTCGCCTGTGCCTTCCATCAGCGCAATAAGCCGTTGTACTGCTCCACGCCCCATGGCCACACGGTCCTGCCGTACAGTCGTAAGCGGTGGAACAGTATACTGGCTGAGATCGATATCATCAAAGCCGACCAGGGAAATATCGTCTGGAACACGCAGACCGTCTTCCACAAGCGCACGAAGAATACCCATAGCCATGAGATCGCTCCCGGCAACGATAGCGGTAAAATCGCGTCGCTCGGCTAAGAGAACTTTGGCTGCCTCATATGCCTCATCAATATTCCAGCCTGTTTGACGTATCAAGCCAGCGTCTGGAGCGATGCTTGCCTGCGCCAGTGCCTGCTGGCACCCTAACAGGCGCTCCAGCCCGGAAAGATCAGTTGTTGACCCCGTTAGAAAAGCAATACGTTGGTGTCCGAGAGAAAGTAAGTGCTCAACAGCTTGGCGAGCAGCATCTATATTATCCGATTTGACATAGCTGGCATGGCTTCCCTGAACCATTCTATCGATGAACACTGTGGGAATATCGGAATGAGTCAAGGCGCGAATGCGGGAATCTGAGGCATGAAGCATGATGCACCCAGCAACACGTCGCGTCTGCAAACTCCGTATGTAATTGTTGGGAGACTTGCCGTATGTGTACGAAGGCAAAAGCAAGTCATAGCCCAATGAGACTGCCTCGCGCTCAATATTTTCCAGCACACCCAGATAGAAGTAGTGTGCCGTTTGTCCCAGATGGGAAAGGGGCAGTTCATTGCTTTCGGGAAAGAGACTAACGGCAATCACACGAGAGCGTTGTCGAACAAGGCTCTGGGCAACCACATCTGGTTCGTATCCAAGTGCGGTGATTGCGGCATGAACACGCTCCTTCGCTTCAGCACTGACACGTGCTGATCCATTGAGAGCACGCGAAACTGTTGCACGAGAGACACCCGCTAACTTGGCAACCTCCTCACTTGTTGCCATAAAACCTCCACCTATGCTTTTATACACGCGTTCATTATTTATATGTTTAGTATCTCATTGAAGAGAGGCTTTTGTCAAGTGCTATATGCTTGTAGGGGCGTGCGTAGGATTGTTGCATGAATCTAAGAGACATGGTCGAGGCGGCATTTATGCCGCCAGTCCGTCTCTCTTGAGAGTGTCTGTTCGCTTGTGGACTGGCGGCATAAATGCCGCCTCGACATCTTTCCTGGAAGAGACCGCCTAACACTGTACAAAATTCCTATGCACACCTGTACTTATATGTTCACGCGTTCACACTTCTGTAATATTGCCCTTGAGAGATTGGACCAAAGTGAGGATAAACATATGTTCCAATATGCACAATTCGAGAAATTAAAGACCACATATTTCCTCTTTATTTAAGAGTATTTTCCTCGCGCCTTCATCAAAAATCCTCTTACATCGAAGCATTTAGCATCTAGTTTGATCCCTTGACAAGGAACGAAAAAGATTGTAATATCTCTTTAGAGATGTACACGTGTTCATAAATTGATTACCGTACCTAAGCCGGTGAAACTAGATGATCCTCCTAAAGTACCCGAAGTTTTTTAGAAGGTACTTTTTCTTAGGTGCTAGTGTCACTGTAACGATCTTCAAAATCCATTTCCTTTGAGGCGAGGAGAGGCAGTGAGCTTCTTCTTTGGCAAGCAAAAACTGGTACGTCGGGTTAATGTCCCTGGAACATCGGTCAAGTAATCATCATTGAGGGTATTGACAGAGAGGGAAAAGCATTGGTGGCCAGAAGAAATGGCAGAAGAGAAAGAAGGAGGAGCTAGATCATGCGACCCACTTATTGGCGACCGCCAATTGAGCTTTCGGCAACGGAACAAATGATCATCGAGCGTATTCGGCGGGCCAAATTGTTTGTCTTTCTCCGGCTGCATCGTCATGAAGTGTTCAACGAGCTTTATCAGCAGGAGTTAACCAGCTTATATCAAGATAGTCAACGAGGGCAGCCGCCTGTGCCACCAGCACTCTTAGCCCTGGCAACGATCCTGCAGGCCTATACGAGAGTTTCAGATGATGAGGTCATCGAAGCCAGTGTAATGGATCGCCGCTGGCAGCTGGTGTTAAACTGCGTCGATACAGAGGAGCCTCCTTTCAGTAAAGGGACGCTGGTTGCCTTTCGTAAACGCCTCATCGAGACAAATATGGCTCAACGCTTGGTCGAGCGTACTATTGAGGTAGCCAGGGAGACGGGAGCCTTTGGAAGTGCTGCCTTGCGTGCTGCCTTGGACGGCAGTTCGCTCTGGTGTCCTAAATACCACGACGAAACTTAAGCGGCTACCCAAGCCACTTGTTGGATGACATTAGCTAAAGCATGGTTCAAATGCACTTGACAATTTCATGAAACTCAATTGCTATCCAAAGCGTACCTGAGTGTGGTGGAAATTGTTTTTGGACTGTTCAGTCTGTCATGTTTGATTGAAGCTTGCCTAAGTAGCTATCCCAGCTACTTTTTGGATAACGTCAGCTCATCAGTGAATTACGCCAGCATTAGCCGACTGTGGCAGGACATAGCAATAAGGTTACTTATTACTTGACCGATGTTCTAGACAAAGGACGAAATGGGTGTTACTATCCTTTTTAGGAATGTACACGCGTTCCTGAGCTTATAACCATAGACTAGGAGGTGAAATGTAACAAGCTAAATGCTCCTTCCTTCTTAAGCATAGAAGCTTTGAGAAGGTAACCTTCTTGAGGTGTCGGTATCGTTATACTTACCTTCAAAACCTATTTCCTTTGAGATGGAGGCTATCAACCTCTTCTTTGGTAAGTAAATACATGCACCTTGGGTGAGCGATCTGACGAGGTTGCTCGTAAAAGGGTTGTATCGTAGGTATTTTTCATACTATGTGTCCATGTGAATTAAGGGGATCAGGTATATGCAAGGACAAGATACCTTAGGTATAGACCAGAGTCCTGTAAGCCGCGTGAAGGAGCGCTACCGGCTTCAGCCTAGTACGAAGCTTTCTCTCCAGGCGTATGCGTTCCTATTGCCCAGCTTTCTTGGTTTACTGGTCTTTTCGCTCATACCCATCATTGCTGTCGCTGTCATCAGCTTCTTTAGCTGGTCGCTGATCGGTCAGCCTACTTTCGTTGGGTTGAAGAATTACGCTACTATGTTTAGTAGCTCCTCCTTTTGGCATTCGCTGTTACTAACCTTCTACTATGTCTTGCTCAACATCCCAATGCAGACGGTCTTTGCCCTGCTGCTAGCGTTGCTGCTGAATCAAAAGATTCCAGGTAGAGGGATTTTCCGTACTATCTTTGTGGTACCCTGGATGGCAACAGCCGTGGCCATGGGTATTGTATGGCAGTGGATCTTCGATCCACAGTATGGCACGCTCAACACCTTCCTGGGCGTTTTGCACATCACAGGTCCGGCCTGGTTGTCCTCGCCAGGATGGGCGTTGCCAGCTATCGCGGCGGTCAATATCTGGCAGTACACTGGCTATAACATGCTGTTCTTCCTCGCCGGTCTACAAGGCATTCCCCCCGATTTCTATGAGGCTACGTCGCTTGACGGGGCCACCCCCATTCAGCAGTTCTTTACGATTACACTGCCGCTGTTGAGCCCAACCATGTTCTTTGTGCTCGTGACCGACGTCATCGGGTCTGCACAGGTATTCGACACCGTGTATGCGATGACCAAGGGTGGCCCAGGAGATGCCACCAGTGTGCTCAACTTCAACATTTTTCGCCAGGCTTTTGAGTTCTTCCATGCTGGGTATGCCTCGGCACTCTCGATGGTGCTGTTCGCGATCTTGCTGATCATTACTTTGCTTCAGGTGCTCTTCTTCCGCAGTCGCGCCATCTACGATCTGAGCTAGCGACGAGTACATATATAAGAAAAGGAGGCAAACTATTTATGACCTCAGTTAGCACTGAACTCGTGTCAAGTAAAGCAGTCGAGGCAGAGAAGGAGGCGAAAGCACGCTTCTGGCGGCGGGTACCCGGCTACGTGGTCGCCTATATCGTCCTGGGGCTTGGAGCAGTCATCTCGCTGTTTCCATACTTTCTCGCACTGGTGACGTCGCTGAAGGCGCCCGATCAGGTCTTCTCATCCTCGTCGTGGTCTTTGCCGAATCCGCTAACGTTTCAGAACTACATCGACGTCGTGGTGAAGTACAACTTTCTGAGCTTTATCTGGCATTCGCTGCTATACGCCGGGCTTCTCACGATTGGCCAGCTGATTTTCAGCACGTTGGCTGCCTATGCCTTCGCACGGATGGAGTTTCCGGGACGCGAGCAGATCTTTATGCTGTACCTAGCGACACTGATGGTACCGGCCATCGTGACGCTGATTCCGCTTTTTATTATTCTGCGTACGTTCGGCCTGGTCAATACCTGGCTTGGTCTGGTTCTCCCGTATGTGCTGGGAACGCCTTTTGGTATCTTCCTGATGCGGCAGTTCTTTCTCACCATCCCTAAGGATTTGGAGAATGCCGCCCGTATCGACGGAGCTAGCACAATGCAGATTATGTTCCAAGTTATCCTGCCATTGAGCCGACCGATTATGGCAACGCTTGCCATCATCACGTTTGTGCAGGCATGGAACACCTTTCTCTGGCCTCTTATTATTACGGACTCCACTAGTTTGCGTGTCCTCACCGTCGGTATCGCGGCCTTTCAATCGAACTTTGGCACACAGTGGAATCTGATGATGGCCGCCACATTCATTGCGCTAGGGCCGCTACTGCTCCTGTTCTTCCTGTTCCAGAAACACATAGTGCGCTCAATTCATATGAGCGGGTTCAAATAAAGGTATCACACCCGCAAGAGTATATTCTCTAATCAAGGAGGAGCAACAGATGAATACTTGGTCTGGACTTTTGGGCGAAGGCACTCAGCACCGCTTCCTTGCACGACCGATGACATGGATCTCGATGGGCATGCTCATTGTGATGATGCTGGCAGGGCTTGCGGCATGCGGCGGTGGATCTACTAGTTCGTCGGGTGGGAACGGCCCCGTAAATCTCACATATGCCCTGTGGGATCAGAATGAACAGGTTGGCTATCAGCAGTCAGTCAATCAGTTCATGAAGCTGCATCCGAACATTCATGTGACCATCGAGCAGACCCCATGGGGGTCATACTGGCAGAAGCTAAGTACGGAGTTTGCAGCTGGTAATGCGCCGGACGTGTTCTGGGATCACCTGGCATATTTCCCAACGTTTGTGCAGCAGGGCCAACTCATGGACCTGACGCCGCTGATTCAGCAAGACAAGATCGATATGTCCCAGTACTACCCAACACTGGTTAGTGAATGGACATATAACAACAAGGTGTATGGGTTGCCCAAGGACTGGGATACGATCGCTGTCATCTATAACAAGCAACTCTTCAAGCAGGCAGGTCTTCCTGATCCCACAAGTATGACCTGGAATCCGACCGATGGTGGGACATTCCTACAGATGGCACAAAAGCTCACGATCGACAAGAATGGCAAGCATCCTACCGATCCTGGGTTCGATGCGAAGCACATCAGCCAGTATGGATATGTTTCAGAGAACAACTCCCAAGAAGGCTTCTGGAACTTCATCGCTATGAACGGTGGCAAAATCATTGACAAGCAGTTTGGTCAGAACTTCCTGTACAATCAGCCACAGTCGGTGCAGGCACTGCAATTCCTCGTTGATCTGGTTAACAAGTACCATGTCTCACCATCAGCAGCGGAGACTAATAACAACGGTGGCATAGCTATACAGTTACTTGAGGGTGGTCACGCAGCGATGGTCACAGGCGGTTCCTGGGAGCTCAGCTCAATTGCCCAGCAGACGAAAATCCCCTGGGCGGTGGCACAACTGCCAGCTGGCCCTAATGGTGTGACGAGCGTGTTCAATGGCTTGACCGATGCCATCTATGTCAAGACTCCACATCCAAACGAGGCGTGGGAGCTCGAGAAATGGCTAGCCTCTGCTCAGTCTGAGGACATTATGGGTAATGGTGGTTATGTCTGGCCAGGACTCAAGAGTGAGGATCAGACGTTCCTCCAGGCCTGGCAGAAAAAAGGTGTAGACGTGAGTGCCTTCCTTAAGGAGGCACAGGGCTCGACCTTGACCTTCCCGATCACCTT
>WNFX01001395.1_pt1 | contig 35181 bp, 34 predicted proteins | sample 5400111 | NCBI WGS metagenome assembly WNFX01 (sample SAMN13153363, study PRJNA577476) | soil metagenome | isolation source: 40 cm soil or saprolite under grassland replicate 1 | place: USA:California | collected 2016-06-15 | reverse complement strand
GAACCATTATCATGAACGGTGTTGTTACGAATTAACATATCATGAGTTCCTGTATGTGGATCTAATCCATAATGACCGTTATTATGAATGTGATTATTTTCAATGACCATACCGCCTACACCATTTGAATAAAATGCAAAGTATAGGTCATGTATGTTATTGTTCTTCAATACGCTGTTATCTCCACCAAGATATGTAAGACCAGTGACACCACCGCCAAGTCCTGCTTCATAACCTAGATAAGCAATTTCTGAGTTTGTGATGTTTGTTGTCCCTGTTGCTTCTTCTTCAATTCTTATGTATGGTCTTGGAAAACCTTCTTCCACTTCATATCTGCCAAGCTTCTCATTAAGTTCTCTATTTCCTTCACTTGTAGCATAATCATTTGTTTGTGGATTCCATGAAGTTACTTTTACAGAATCTATCTTTAGGCTGCCTAGAACTTGTATTGGATATGCAATCTTTCCATCTGCAATTATCTTTAGCCACTTGGTATCTTTTGAGTCAATAGTAAGTGCGGCTCCTTTCTCAATTATTAATCCTGCATTCAATAACCAAGTCCCGTCTTCTGTCTTATCTACAATGCCGTTATGGTTGTTCCTAACGTGGCCCGGCTATCAATAATAGAGAACAGTAAGGATATTGGAATAATGACTGCAGCTACTATCCGTGTTATGGATAAAGACAGATTTTAGCCACTATGTTATTAACATAATTTGCCTCTATTAGGTTTTAATATTTACAGATAGCTTACGTATGGATTGCATGTTTATAGGCGTGAGGATCTAAAGGTAGTATTGTTGCAACAAGAAGAATTATTCGATTGAAATTGATGGTAATAATATGTATAGATTAATTAGCTAATAACTAACATTGTTAACTCAAGGTTATTAATAAACACCTAATAAATAATATTAATGATATTGGAAAAGGACAAGTGTCTCGATTTGTTAGTAGTATCAAGTTTGTCTGTAATCAGTGAAGAAAAAAAGGCTGGAGACTAAAAAGATGAGACGAGGATTATCGTTTACAATTCAGCTCTTTGTAATAATCTTGCCTCTTATCGCTGCGGTATTCACAATAACAGCGAATAATAATTCTGCATTGGCTCAGGAGAATAATAATAACACTAATGCTAATAAGACATCATCACCATCATTTTCTGCTGCTAACACTTCTTCAACTCAGGATATTATTCCTACAGCTGAATCCGTATATCAATCACAGTCAATGACCCTACCTTCATCAGTTGGAACCTTTGTTTGGTATATAGTAAATGAGGCACATGAGAATTCTGCTAATGAGAAACACAAATACATTAGTGATCATAATCCCATTTATCTTCCTACTAATCTCAAAATTCTTCAAGGAACTGCAATATCGTTTCTTGATGCAGATGCTCCATGGGATACACCTCATCCACATACAATTAACATTATTGATAGCTCTGGCAAGATTGTATATACAGCAGGAAAACTGGATTACACTAATGCCTCAACACCAGTAGTCTTGCCTTCTGGAAAGTATTCAGTATTAGATACTAAATATACATGGATGGTAGGAAATCTAATTGTCTCTACTAGTCAAAAATCTATAGGTAATAATCTTGTCATTGGCGGATTTTATACTCCTACCAATCAAGTTGCAAATAACAAAGATAATGATGGTGGAGTTCATCCTGGATGGCTTGGCTATTATAAAGAACAATTTCCAAAGAATGGATTTAAAATCCTCAGCACATTTAATTTTCACTATGCTACCTGCAAATATTGTCCTGGACAATACTGGCCCGATCAAAAGACAGCAGATCATACTCTGATCATATATAGTACTACACAACCAATAGCTAATGATCTTAGTAAGTTATCAAAAATGGTATGGGATAATGTGTATATTTAGATCCAAGAGATCCTTCTAGGATGACGAGGCTAATGGCATGATTGTTTGATGATAAAACTCAAGACCTCTTGATAAGCTTATCAGAGCCCAGAAATTGTAAGCCTAATAAGCAAAGTGTTACTGTGGAGAAATTCTATATATGCTACCATCATGAGTAAGCACATATAGAAATCCATCACCAGCTCCAACTTGTATATCTATAATTACACATAACCCTGTCCAAATATGACTGGTTGAAGTTCATGATGAGTGTCTCCAATCTTATCTTCAAGTGCACCACGAAGTAATAATTCTGTTCTATCTGCATTTAATTTAAAATTGTATAGATTGTCAGTATTAACATTTCCTGTAAAGAAAGTATTTTCATATTGTTTTCCCGGTTTGTCTGAATTTAAGAATTTTAAGGCAGTAGGGCCTTGAATTGGTTCTCCTATGATTCTAAAGATCAGATTTTGTAACCCTATCAATTAAAATAACAATTCTAATATTTTTCCTTAACTAAGTCATATGGTTTCATAGCATTGGCTAATTCTTCTATCAAGTCAGTAGCAACCATATGTAAACCCACTCTCTTATATGCTAAACCACCAGCAATTCCGCTAAAATAAACAGATAGGATAGAAGCTGCAAAAGGATCGTCTTTGACTTTGGCAAGTAGTGCAGCAATCACACCAGACAAAACATCTCCACAACCACCAACAGTCATTGCAGGAGTAGTTCTTTTGATCACTGCTATTCGCTCCTTTCCTCCTTTTAGGCCTCCTCGGCTGCCATCACAGATAATACAATGATATCCTTTTAGGACAATAGTTATGCCATATTTACTTGCCATCATGTTTGTGTTTAAAATTTGTTCTTCAACTGTATTACCAGGTCCTATATTATTAATACTGTTATTTTCATCATCATCCTCATTTCCTTGTTTTTCATTCTTAAACAGCCTTTCATATTCTCCTGCATGAGGGGTAACAACTGTATCTGTTTTTGAATTATGAGGAAGAATAGCAGGTATTAGACTTGATGCATCTAATATTAATTTTGTTTTACTATTTTTTAATTCATTTATTAGATAGATCACAGCATCAGGATTTTTGATATGCATACCCATGCCCATTGCAACAGTATTTACTTTTTTTGGAAGGATGTTTAACAATGTTTTAGCTGAATCCAAAGTAAATATATCATCATCAGGTAAAGGTAACACAATTAGATTTGGAGAAAAAGACCTTATTGCTAATGCATTTGATTCTGGTACTGCAGTATAAACGAGGTCTGCTCCAGCTCGTAAAGCAGCCAATGAGCTTAAAAGAGGTGCTCCATGATAAATTTTACTTCCGCCTATTACACGGACTATGCCGTTATCACCTTTCCTAGAAGATTCAATTCGTGGTGGCATAAACTTTTGAATCACTTCTGGAGTGATAGATAATGTTTCTTTTGAACTACGTATATTGGTGCTCATGATGATAACCGTATAATAAAGTTAAATAAGAATATAATAATACAAAATTAAAAAACTGATGGCAGTACTATAAATTATTCATATTATTAATTTGATTTCAAGTTGACAATTACGCCAAGATTCTGAAAGCCGAGAAATTCCAGAGAGGCCAGAGTCGCTAAAATAGTGGAAGTAGGAATCAGCACCTCACAAGCTTTGTATCCTATATAGAATATCGAGAATAAAGCCAAGTAATTGACGTCCTCTTTAATTTTGAGTATCACTAGAGAAAAATCTATAAGTATATTTTTGAGTTAATTTCATTGTTGTATCCTATTTCGGCATTCCTGGCTTTTCTTATGATTACACTTTTTGTGATATCATTAAGTGTTTTATTATTTGAACTCACACTCACAAGAATTTTCTCAATTATTTTATGGTATGATTATGCGTTTATGGCAATCTCTGTAGCCTTTTTTGGTCTAGGAATTGGAGCGTTAATAATACATCTTATGAAATACAGATTGATTAGAAGTAAGGAAAATTTGCCGTCAAAAATACTTCACTGCGCTATTGCTTTTGCTATTTCAATACCAGTTTTCTTATTTCTAATAGGACATATTATCCCGCCTTCTACATCCTTCATTTATTTATTCTATTTAGTTTCGTCTATTCCTTTCTTTTTTGCAGGAATGTCAATGGCGCTAATATATCTGGCAATGCCAGGAGAAATTAGCAAGCTCTATTTTATTGATCTAGTTGGAGCAGCGGCTGCCACACTTATCCTTGATTCGCTTATGCAATGGTTAGGTGCAGAATCTGCACTACTTTCAACTGCTATATTGGTTATTGTACCTACACTTAGTGCTGCTTTTGTATTGTTCTTATTGAAGTGGAGGAAGCGCAAACAGTCAGAAAATATTCCAAAAATAATAATACGTAATACAACTGTATTTTTGGGGATTATTACGCTGGCTGCCCTAGTCGGGCTATTAGCACTTAATACAACAGGCCCTAGCATACTCTCGATACATCCTGGAGAAAACAAAGGATTGCATCAGCAGATGATGGATCCTTCAATTGAACATTTGTCAACTCAATGGAATTCTTTTTCTAGAGTAGATGTTACTAGGAATATAAAAGATCCTAGGATTTTAGCAACAATAATCCTAGATGCTGATGCACTTACTCCAGTATTTAGATCGAATGGGTCTAATACTGCTACAGTATCTAACCAATGGTTAAAAAAATACATGGATTACATGCCATATGAAATATCGCACGCAAATAGTACCCTTGTTATAGGGGGCGGAGGAGGGGAGGATGTCTTGGTGGCCTTGGCTGGAGGTTCGAAGAACGTGACTGTAGTAGAGATAAATCCATTGGTAATTTCAGCAGTAAAACGGTTTGGTGGTGATTCAGGAGAAGCAAATCTATACGAACGCAAAGATGTAAAATTATTTATAGATGATGGCAGGCGATTTATCAGCTCTACTAATACGAAATATGATAGAATAATAATAAAGCTTGTAGATTCATGGGCTGCGCAGCTTGCTGGTGGCTATGCACTTTCAGAAAATTATCTTTATACTGTAGAGGGGTTCAGACAATATCTACGTCACTTAGACGAAGATAATGGCATGCTTGTTATGGTACGCTGGAACATCGAAATGCCAAGACTCTTGCCGCTTGTAGTTGAATCCTTACGAAAGGAATACCCAGAAAAGAATATTCAAGACATTAGCAAGCAGCTTCTGGTAGTTGAAAATCGTCCTGGATTGTATTTTGGATCAAATGAGAAGAGAACAGTATATGCTGTACTTCTTGTCATCAAAAATAAACCATTTGCAGACTCTGAGATTAATTTGATAAAAGATAGAATTGTTAAGAGAGATGCTAAAGTCATTGCAATGCCTGGAAAATATGTACAACCTCCTTATGACAGATTATTTTTGGTCAGTGGTCAAAATTATACGGGTCGACAACAGCAGAATACGCAATTACAAAACACTAACAGTGACCCAATAAATCTAAATATGAAACCACCGACTGATGATTCTCCATTCTACTTTGCAAAAGAGCCACTTCCAAAACAGATGTTAACTTTATTGGAAACTGTGCTTGGCGTATCTGCAGTACTTGCATTGCTTTTAGTGTATTATTATTCAAGGCTAAGTAGAAGACGCAAAGGATCAGACGGATCATCGCTATACCCATCATTAGGCTATATTATCTTTGTAATATGCATTGGACTTGGATTCATGTTTATAGAAATAACTTTTATCCAAAAATTCTTATTATTGCTTGGGACACCGATAATGGCGTTAACTGTTATTCTATTTTCTATACTGCTTTCTAGCGGCATAGGTGCATATTTGAGCGGAAGGCTATTTAATAAAAGTCCTTACAAAGCTATAGTAATATCAATACCATTTCTAATTGTACTGACATTTGGGCTTCTTTTTCCTGCAGGTCTTTTAATGGGATTTCAATTTCCATCTATCACCAAAATGGCTTCTTATATGTCATCATCAGAGAGCAATAAAAGTAGTGATTATGATAGTCGTGATCAAGACATTACTTTGTTATGGGGTATAAACATTATTGCATCGGTAGTGGGAACGGTATTGGCGGCTATATCATCTATGCTAATAGGTTTTAGGGGTAATTTGATTATTGGAGTAGGATTGTACTTATTGGCATTAGTCTCTGCTATAATGGCTGCAAAATCAGTAATGAAAACCGACAGTCAAAGTATTATTAAATAGAGAAATTTTATCCTTTATGTATAACAGAATTTAGAATATTTTTCATACTACAACAAGATAAAAAAAAGAGTGCCTGAATGGGCCTATCTCTAGTCGTTTTCCTTCCTTCCCTTTTTTGTTTAGTTGCTCCTAAAGACTTTCGGTATTTTTTTTGTAGAACCATTCTTGTCATGGGCCTCATGCTCTAGATGAGGGGATTCAGATTCGATTTCATATTCCTTATCTGTTATTAACTTTGTTGGTATTACTATCGTTTTGCCTACTTCGTTTTGCATCACAATATGAAATGCTCCTGCCTGTAGTATAGTTCCCGCATGTCCATCAAACTTCACTCTCTGTCCTGGCTTTAGTGTAGATTCTACTTGAGTTGAACCTTTAATCATTGAAGGTATTACTTCTTTCAAACCATATGCTAGACCTACTCCTAATCCTACCGCCACAGCAGCAGCTATTCCCCATACTAAAGCCGATATTACAGTATTCAATATTCCAGCACCTATTTGCAACTGAGTTATCGCTGTTACAAACACTATGGTATATAGAATGCCTTTAGCGGCCATTCCAATTACTTTACCCCCTGTGATTCCCCTAGCAGGAAGCTCTCTTTGAACCCAATTACCTGCAAAGTCTGCTATGATAGAGCCTATGACGAGGATAACAATGAATGCTATAAGGTTTGGTATCCATAACCATATGTTGGTTAATGCTTGTGATAGTTGTGTAAACTGAAGAGCATCTACGGCAGCCACAACAAAGAACAGATATACAAACCATTCCGTAGCAGTAGAAATTATCTTAGTAATAGTCCATCCGGAGCGTGAAGTGGCCTCGCCTAAACCTGTTTTCTCCATGGTTTTCTCAAAGTTCATTTTAGTCAAAACTTTTCTTATTAACCAGCCTACTGCTTTACCAACAATGTATCCAATACCCAGTATTATTGCAGCAGCAATTACTTTTGGGAGTATGTTTTCCACTGAGGACAAAAAATGATTCAGTGAATTAATTGCTGGCTCTGTGAATTGTTGCGAAGTTATCTGCATTGTAGGTAGTAATAAATTTACTATTGTCGTGATATCAATCTGCATGTTTTGGTATTCTTTTTCTGAATTTACTGGTTTAATTAAGTAGGTTAAAATACTTAGATTTTCAATACAGGATTTGCAAGCTATAAAGATTATCTAAACAAATATGCATAGATTGATAAGAAAGTTATATAGAAATGCTTCTGTAAAAGGCTAACGCTGAATTGGAAAAATTCATACATAGAATTGCCGGTGGAGTTTTTCAAAATAAGAGATTTAAATCCAGATCATGATCTTGGCCATCGGCTACAAAACTTAGGCCCATTAGCTTCGATTTGCTCTTGTTGTTGTCCTTTGAGAGATAATGATCCTCAGTTGCTGTCTCTCAGTTTCCACATCTTTTCCTCTTTCTTCTCTCAATTCGTTCCACCATTTCTTCTTCTTGTTGCTCCTAATCCCTCTGTTCTCAGATTTTCTTGTAAACATTGGCATCAAATCCAAAATACCCTAACACGGTTTCAGCAGCGTTATAAAGTGACTTGCGAAAATATGGAATCAATCTCGATATATCATCATCTATCTTTCTAACGAATAATGGATCATTGCTACTATTATCATCTTCAACTGTTTGAGTTTTATACTAAATTACTAACGGATTTCAATTCAGTATTAGTAGGAAGTTGACGAGACATATAAGCATGTATTTAATGTATGATAATATTTCACCTACAATTTTTTTCTCTTTGTACCTAAAATAGGTGTTAGCTTGATTTGTCGCATTTTAGAGATACAGCAATTTTTTCGTAGGAATTTACGAAGACTTGAGCATACATATTTGCATGTTTTTCCGATCCTCTATGTATATCGCTCTTCGATCGTAAATGATGATAAAACTCATGTAATATTACAAAAGGGTTGTAAAAGATATCTGAGTTTATTGCATAAATCTTTTTCTCTTTGCGAACATAAACTGCATAGACTGTTCTTCTTTTTCCTTTTATAGTTCCTACAGCTATTTTGGGTACATCAATATGATAAAAGTTGCTTAACATGGCTAATGCCTCTTCAGTTTTTCTATTTAAAATCATATGAACGATTTTTGCCTGCATTAAATCATCCGGCTCATGCATATATAGCTGTGTCATATTAAATCGATAATATGAATTGAGATCTATAAGAGATATTTAGCATCGTAAAATTTTAGATGTCTACGACTTAGGGAGATTGATTTACTAACTTACAAGGCAAAGAAATTAGCGTTTAAGCATAGACGGATATTATTTATAGAACTATTTGCAATCTGGCGCCTAACTGTAATTATAATTCGCTATTCCCATTAGTGTTATGGCATTTCCCAAAGCTTCGTTCAAAAAATCTTAATGTCCATTAATTAAAAATAATAAGATCAGTAAAAATCAACATGTGTCATCTTCAAAGATAATTCTAATAAGTTGATATCAAGACGCCCAATGAACAGATAAATTATCTAATTAATTAATGTTCGATGTCTAATTCATGTCTGGTGGTGGAACAACTAAAACTTTTGCAATTGATTTTGATTCAGTCCTTGCAGACACTATGATAATTTGGACTGAGGAGTATAACAAGCTTAAACATACGAACATAACCAAAAGTCAAATTACTGCCTGGGATATTGACAAAGTTCTCTCACTATCACCAGAGGAAGTCTCAAGAATGTTTAATTATGTTTGGAGAAACCGATGGCATGATATTCCTCCTAGTGAACCAAGACTAGATGAAATCACAAAAAGGATCCATCGTAGGGGTTACCGAATTTCCATCCTAACTAAAAGAGAGAGACCATCAGTTACATATGTCGCAAAATGGCTCGATTATTATGATATTTACTCTGATGACCTTGTTTTCATTTATGATAACACTCCTAAAGCAGGATATCCATTTGATATAATAATTGATGATGCTCCAATCAATTTGATAGATATAGTTCCACCAAAGGTCGGGATATTATTCAATCAACCATGGAATAAGGATTTTGATTGGCCGGTTAGAGTAAATACATTAAGCGAGGCTGAGGATAAAATACTCTAATAAATCAAAATTAGGTGTGTCATGAATAGAGAGATAAAGAATTGTTTGATTCGCATATGATATAGACATACCCTTTATTTACTTGCTTTCGTGATAAACACACATATCTCATTTAAATCAACTGGCACAAAAAAACCTTTTATTGTTAATATATAGCGATTAATGTCGGAATGTAATTATTTTAGGTTCTTTATGTATTATAATATGTTGCGATCGTGTCATCGACCTTTTCGGTAATTGGTGTCTTTCCAATATCTTTGGTTCAATTGGCATAAATTCTGAAATGTTTGAATCATGTGAAATAACTGCACTACGTCATATACATTCTGCTGATTCCATAAGTGCAAATAAGTACAAATAAGATGATGTACTAACTCCATTAGTTCAACAGCCTCGAAGTTGTAATTTTAAGGGTCTTAGGATGCAAGACATCAACCTACAGATAAGTTTCAGAAAAGCTAATACGCATATTTTTCTTTTACTTTAGTGTCAAGGTCATGCTTCACTTTACCTTATTCCCTATAAAAAAGAGAATGCTTTAGATTGAGCTAGAGTATTTTTCCCTCTATTTCTAAAGTCTCAATATTGACAATATTTGAGTCCAGAAATTATTATTTTGGCTTCTAACCGCTTCCAAGTTTGTCAGCCCTTCTAATGTTAATGAAAAGTATTCTCTAGTAAAGAAATACATTCTTCGCTTTCGTGTTCTTTCCACATAGCCTTGCATCATCAGGTCAGTAATCAATAGTGAAACAACTGGAATATTAAGTGAAATTTGGCTGGCAATTTTACTCTCTGTTTTCGCTTTACTCTTTATGCATTTTAATATCTGAATCTCCCACCTACTCAAGGATATTTTATCATTGAATCCGTTCAATGCTATTAATTAATTGTTATCACACATATTTAATTTAACACGCTGTGGTGATATGATTACGTATCATAAAATGACATTTAGATACACAGAAGCCGCACCGTCTATTTGAAATCTTGAGTCAAGTCATTCCATATTATCATTTCTTTAGTTGAATGATTCTGTATCAGAAATAATAATTTATGTTTATCATTACCTGTTTAATTCATATGTGGCTACACGACATCATTATGAATTACAACCTAAGTGTTCATTCCAAAATACGATCTGAGGTTGATGAAGGGCAAGATTGTAATGTGCCGAGTCTTTTGTGAACTGTTATCGAGACGATTTCTACGCCCACGGCGGATATCGAACAAACCTTAAGGTTTGAACGCTACGCCACAGGTTTTTGTAATGTCAAGTTGTTGACAAACAATATGTATATGTTCATTTTGATAGGTAAATGAAAATCCTAATAAAAGGACCAAAATTAGAATTGTGATAATAACAGACATTGTGTTGTTATTCAAAGGTCTCTATCTCTAATAGTTTGGTATAATCCAACTTATTATGGTTCTGTCAAATCTTAGTCGATTATGTAGCATGTAGAAGAGCGTGGAATAGGAACATTACACTTATCGGGTGGGGTGAAACTTGAATTTAACACTAATAATACGCTATACTATTTAGATACATAGCTAGTTCATACTTTCCTGATAAATCTATATTAACTAGCTATTATATATCCACAAATGCTTTCGATAACCTCAAGATTCGGGTCTTGCTCGAACCCTTATATTATCTGGTGTACAAGCCCGTCCTTCTCAAGGAACTTTCAAGACCACTACATCGCCAGGAGGTTTACTACCTATATAATTTACTAGATCTAATGATTCTTTTACTAGTTTTTTGTCAACGCCAAAAATGACATTTACAGAATGCGGTCCAACCGTTATCCCCGGCAACATCTGCCGGACTATTAGACCACTGCAACATTTATCTCAATAATAGAGTTTAACTTATTAAATAGTCCTGGAATTAATGAATTTGTTAATGATTGGTAATAATTGGATTTGGCTTGTCTTGCATGGGCTTCGAATATACAGTAAAGTAGGCAAACACATATGAACTTTCTATGTAGCAATAAATGCTTATTTGGTCTGCTTTCTTCCTCTGATATTAATTATAAACCAGATGGCAAAAACTGCGAGCACAAATAAGGCAATAACGTCCAGATATATTGAATATTTTTCGATATTTTTCCAGTTATATCCAAGTTGTATTCCGGCATAAGTTAGTAGGGAGTTCCAGATTAGAGAGCCAGCGAGTGTATAGATTGCAAATTTGAAGAACCTTGTTCTTCCAATGCCTGCAGGGAGAGAAATATATGTTCTTATCCCAGGTAGTAGCCTTCCTATAAATGAAATTTTATCTCCATATTTTTGAAACAGCTCCTCTGTGAGCTCTAGGTGCCGTCTTTTAAAAAATATATACTTACCGTATCTAATGATAAATGATCTACCTACCTTCAGGCCAAAATAGTATGTAGCTATTGAACCAACCAAATTTCCGAATGACCCGGCTAATACTACTCTTACCGGTTCAAACTTTTCATTTGAAACAAGAAACCCTGAGAAAGGCATTATGATTTCACTAGGTATCGGAATCATAGCACTCTCTAGAATCATCAGAAAAAATATTCCGGAATATCCTAGATTAGAAATAAATGAAGTAATGAAATCTATAACTGGTCTGATAATTTCAAAAATTATGGCCAATTGAATGTCTTTGAATCTGGAATAGGAGCAATAACTACCTTTTGTAGTTTGTCGTACAATTAAAATTAAAAAGTTATTGAAGGAGATGGCGTATAGATAGTTGGCTAAATTCTCGTTGCTTGCTTTTTTTTTATAACATTAACACAAGTACAATTTTTATTGCCGCTCTTCACCATTCTCTTCATTATGGCACAAGTTTTGGTCTACTCTTGAATCCCTGTCATTAATTGTGTCCACCTTTACATCGACAGGCTGAACACTAGTGGCTTTAAGGATGTCTACTGAAAACACTGGATGACTATTTTCGTTTTCGAGTATAATAGGCCTTGGCTTCTAAAGTCTTGGCAGAGACGTTCTTTGTTGCCGTTACAATGGCCCTTATCAGGAAGTATATGCTTATTTCTTACTCTTATCCAAGAATGCAGACATCATTTTTTGTCTATCTTCATGTGCAAAACATAGTGCCCAGCCATAAATCTCAAGGCGAAGGCCGGTATCAATATCAGCGTCAATTCCTTTGTTAATGAGCATCTTACTGATTTTCACAGCTGTCTGACCATTCTTTGTGATTTCCTTCGAAAGGTTAAGGCATTCTTCAATCAATTTTTTGTTAAGTATCTTAGCCACTTCACCTGTTCTCTCCTTTTCTTTAGATACATCGCCTTTTGGTATTTCGGGTGGTAACTTATCGTTATCATCTAGGCTGACTACTTTATTGACTAGTCCAATTTGGTATGCTTCCTCAGCTGTAATCATTTTACCTGTGAAGACCAATTCTTTTGCCTTTGCTGGGCCTACAATTCTCAATAATCTTTGAGTTCCTCCCCACCCTGGTGTAATACCAATTGTAACTTCTGGCTGACCAATCTTGGCATTGCTAGATGCGATCCTGATATCACATACCATTGCAAGTTCACAACCCCCACCCAATGCAAAACCGTTAATTGCTGCAATAACTGGTTTCTCTAATTTCTCTATTTTATTAAGCACTGCTTGTGCAGAAGAGGCATATTTCTCAGCTCCAATTGGATCTATATTTACCATATATGCAATATCAGCACCTGCACAGAATGATCTTTCGCCAGCACCGGTAATAATTACAGCTTTTATACCGTCATCAAATCCCACAATGTCAATAGTACGTGATAGTTCAGCAATTACATCTGTATTCATAGCATTGAGAGCCTCTAGTCTGTTAATTTTGATAACAGCTATGTCTTCTTTTGGTTCGAGTTGGATATATTTCATCGTAGACATACAGATAAAAGGCAACTCTTATCTTTCAATTAAATCTTGTCCATAAAGTATGGAATATTACTAGGAGATGAGAATAGAACACTTATGCGAAAATAAATTCAAGATGGTCCTTTAATACTTCTTGTCTAACGAATATTTGAGAGTAATGTGTATGAAATAGATATTCTTATTATTTATGCTCCGGCCATGCTATTGCGAAGTTCTACTCCTTTGTGATCTTCATTTGTTGCTGATTCAGTAGCTGCAGCTGCCCTGTGCATCTCGGATAAAGCGCACCCCATCTCAGCTTCTGGCTTGCCTCTTCTCATGAGACCTCTATAAAGACCAGCCTCTAAGGTTTGGCCATGTGACTTTTCCCATTCTTCCACAGGTATGCTGAACTTCTTCTGTATTCTATCTCTATACCATTCTGGAATCACGTTAAATGCACAGAATGGAATGATTCTAAGATCGGGGGTCAGATAATGGATATCACATCTTTGTAGTCTTTCGAGGTCTTCATTATACTTGTCTTGGAAGTGCATCATTCCTAGGAAAAGGGATCTTACATGCCAAGAACCGACTGAATCGAAGTTACGCTTTAGCAGAATGCTTGAAAACATTTTGGCAAGATCAAGTCCATGAGGTTGCTTACTCCTATCCACGAACTGATTCAGCTTACGTATCACCTCTAACATTGTCCAATATCTATTAGAACCAGATTTGATTTCGTCCGCTTTTTCCTCAAAGTATTCTAGTAAACCTTTGATATCAACAAAAGCAGTCAAAGGAGTTAATTTCTTTGTCTCAGTATCTTCAAAAACATATGTTCCCGCGCCACAGGCAAAATGAATTGAAAGTTCGTATTTTGGTTTCTTACTGAATGCCTCAATTACATTTGTTAAAGGCATGCATGAAGGAACTGGAAACCACGCATCGGTTGGAATTTCACCATTTGTATGCTCTTCGATTCTCTCGATACAATCAGGAATAGTTATTCTATATTTCTCACGCTCTTTCTTCGTCATTCTTCCAGTCAAGGAAACAGGTTGGAAGTTGACTGCATGAACTACATCCATATTCTTTTGTGCATATCTAATAATACCACCAAGCTCATGATCGTTAATTGATTTAATTACAGTTGGTACAAACACTACAGTCATGCCACATTTTCTAGCAGACTGCAATGCATAAGGTACTTCCCAGTGATTCTTAGGATTGGTCCTTGGAGTAACACCGTCAAAAGAGAGATAAAGATTGCTTACTCCTGCAGCCCGTACCTGTCGCATCGTTTCTGGAGACAACGCTAGCTTGATGCCATTTGTGTTTAGCTGGACATGGTCAACGCCTTCCTCCTTCATGAGTTTTATAATGTCCGTAATATCATCTCTTAGCATGGGTTCTCCTCCTGTGATCTGGATAGAGTTACCAGCAATTGGTTTTTGAGCTTTAAGTGTCTTCATCATTGCTCTTACTTGTTCCAAATTTGGTTCATAGAGATAAGCGCCTTCAAGACCTTTTTTAACATAGAAGAAGCAATACCAGCATGTCAAATCACATCTGTTTGTAATAATCATGTTCGCTAGACCAGAGTGAGAAAGATGATTTGTGCACAGACCACAGTTGGTAGGGCAAGCGCATTTGTCTACCATAACATTTGGAGCTTGAGCACCTTTTCCATCCATCCAGTATGTGCTGAATTTCTTGTACATCTCGTATGACCCAAAGTACAATTCCTCACATTCGCCATGTGAAGGGCAAGTCTTTGTCATGTAGACTTTGCCTTCTCTCTCAAAAACTTCCGCGTCAAGGATCATGTTACATTCCGGGCAAATGCTTTGTGTATACCTAATAGTTTGTCTAGCAGAGGTATTCTTACTAGATAGATTCGAAATTTGTATTAAATCCATGCCATTTTAACCTATAATATCCTATATTTGGCTGTATACATGCTTTATAAAGTTAACCTTACTAATCCTACGGTGATATGGTGATTAGTTGCAAAATATGACCTTTGCCTGTCTCTAAGAGAGCGGTCGCTTGATGTTTGAAAGTAAGGCATACCTATATTACAGCGTTAGTTCACTTTTGACGTAAATAATGAACATCAGCGACAAGTCTAGGAAAGCAATGGAAAGCCTCGGCTTGACAGGTTATGAGATAAAGGTCTATCTTTCTCTTCTAGAATTGGGTTCTATGACTGCTTCTGACATTAGCAAGAAATCTGGAGTTCCGTATTCTAAGATTTATGAAGTCTTAAACACCTTAGAAGATAAAGGCTGGCTTGAATCTAATAGTTCAAGACCTCAAAAATTTTTTCCTAAATCACCTCTTACCGCTCTCGAGGCTATACGAATGCGTATCGAAAGTGGTATCAAGGATAATGAAAGCTTGATAGTTAGTGAATTAATGCCTGTATATGAAAAAAGTGGTGTTAGAGAAAGACCAGAAATCTGGGTAGTAAGAGGTGTTTACAACATCGCCGCCAAAGTAAGTGAGATTATCCAAATGTGTCAACAAGAATTACTGATAGCCTTACCTCAAGTTGCTGAAGATATTGCAAAACCGGTACAACCGATGTTAAGATCATTGCACGAAAAAGGAGTTAAAATAAAGGTTCTTGCTTCTGAGGAAACGAGCCCAGAAACGGTTCGTGCACTCTCAAGAATCGCTGATGTTAGACTGAAGAACAATATGTTTGGAGGAGGTGTTATTGGCGACAGTAGCCAGGTCATTATATTACTTAATGAAGGAAGAAGTGATAGTCAAAACTTCGAGCCAATTGGAATCTGGGCAGATCATATAGGGCTAGCAGGCTTTGCTGAGGATTATTTTCAGTATTTATGGGCAGATGCAAGTAACAGAAAAAAAGCTAGCAGTCAGCCAGGTAGCAGTAGAGGCATTAACGTTTAAAATATTGTTTAAAATATTGCTAAGGGTTATAATCACGCTCGATTTTTATCTAGTATTGTTTTTTGAATTATCTGTAGTAAACCCTGCACTTATGAGAAATTCTGTACAATCCATGTAGAATTTCACCGATTATCACTTGAGAGTCTAACGACAAGATCTATTCCTGCCCGTATAGAACTGCATTAATTATACATTAGTTATAGTAATGGAAGGACATCTGTCAATCGATGATGGGAAATACTTTTAAAATAGATGTTTTTTCTTATCAAGGGTGGATAATAAAATGCACACTCATTACAAGAGATTAGCATTCATGGCAATGGTAGTGATGACAACAGTGCTCACAATGATTACAATGTTTGCGCCAATGCTTGTTAGTCAGACTTCATCATCAGCATTTGCTATTACTGCCAACAGAGATGCACCAGTCAAAGTACAAGCTGGAGGCGGAAATGGGACTGCTCCACTAACTCAGTCCCTACCAGAACGTACAGAAATTAAGTCTGGCCAAAGTATAACTTGGTAAAATCCGACTACTGTAGGAGAACCACACACTGTTACATTTGTATTAGACAACAATACCATGACAGGAGTAGTATCACCGCTTGCCGTTCCCAATTCAACTCAATTCACACCCCTACCCCCGGGCTCCAACAATCAACCAGCTATGGTACCTGGCAAAAATATAGTAATAGCTCTTAATGCAAGAGTGTATAGTCCAACGGTAATTGACTCACAAGGTAATGTGAAAATGTTTGCACCGCGAAATGCAAATTATACAATGACCGGTACCGAAAAATACGTTAATTCAGGTTGGTTCCTTCCAAAAGGACTAGAAAAGCAATACCCTGGTTCTGGAAATACATTTACTGTTACTTTTGAAAAGCCGGGAACATACAATTACATATGCATTCTCCACCCTTGGATGACTGGAAGTGTTCTAGTAAAGTAATTTATTAGCAAGATGCCAAAATCGTAAATCTTCCTCTTCATTTTCTTCAATATATCTATAGTACTGTTAAATTTTTGTTAATAAGTGAATGATGTAGATTATCTGCTTTGAACGTCTAGCATATCGCTAGCGATATTCTCAGATCAGAACGTTTCTCTCAGACTTTGCAAACATATAGCATGATAAACAACCATAGCATCTAGTTTTCATTGTGTGCAGTATCTATTTCACACGTCATTATATCACTACTTTTTTTTCTTTGACTAGGTGTATACCTATCCAGACCATGCCAGCACCTAGCAGAATTATTAGCCCTCCAATATATCCTAATAAACCTCGTAATGACCCAACACCGATTAACACAACAAACATCCCTATTACTAGAAGGATTCCTCCTAATTTTTCAATTTTCATTTAGAGTATTACTCCTCAATAATAATGAGTACCTGACTCTTGAATACTTACACGCCAAAATTCTCGGCTCCTAATTTATTGCTGATAGTTGCATCTTACCAAAATATGCTTCAGGTAATGATTGCATTGCCTTAGAATATAATACGATTAGAGAAATTTCTTACATCAACGATTAAATAAAATTAACTCTTATTACAAGCCACATTGTTATTTTAATTCTCAAAAAACTTGATTTGTACTTGTAAGAGTAGCAGTAGTCATGGTTGCGATTCCTCTTTAACTGGATGCTGCTTGTTCTCTGTTATTGGGTCGTCCTTTTTCTCTTCTGACACCAATCTAATTGCATCATCCACTACTCGAGTATAAGTCTAGCTTAACATTCTTTAGCTAATGACAAGGCTTGTATCTTATCTCTCTTATCTTCAGCATCTGCCGCAGTATTCCAAGCTTCTCTTAGTATTGCATACAATGCAATGATACATTTTGGAAGTCTTTCGTCGATGTATTTCTTGATATTAACTTTTCGTTGTTTCCTCAAGTACGATAATGTCTAAGTGCAGCCTCTCTTGCAGAATTTGGGATATGTCCATGACTACTCAGCTCTAATGCCTTATCTAGTCGACTTTCTATTGCTGTGTTATTAATGACTTCTGCCTTGGAGTTCAAATATTGCATCTTTTCCCTCGTGAAATATATGGCCTTCCAATTCTACGTTCGAAGCAGAGTTAGATCTAATTGTTCCAGCATACAAATCATATTACACTACAAAGCTTATGCAATTTTAACTCTGACAATACTATCTAACAAAATAAATTCTTCTACAATGGAATAACAATCATTGAGCATAACTAAATCTACAAAAGAAACCATTCTTGCCTGAGTTGTTCCATTCAAAACCGTGATCATTATAATTGTATTTACTTGAACGTGCGATTATTAGATCAGCGCCAGGAACAGTTGAAACCGCTGGATTAACTACGCATGACTCTTTATTAGGATCTGCACCACTAACTCCTTCTATCTCAAGTTCTAATGAATTCTTAATACGCAGCCATCTACGCTTTCCATCAATACCAAATTCAATAGGCACTGATTTTATCCCTAACATTTCGCCAATGAAGTTAGCAGCTGCAGCAAAAAATCCTCCTACTTGACCAGAATATATCTTGGTAAGTGCTTCATTCTGTTCAGCACTTGCTCTTTCATCAATATATAATGCTGCCTTCCACTTTGGTCCAGTCCACATGTTTCCTGGAGTATTAAAAACGGCTACTACATTAAGTCCATTAAGGTTGATTTTGTTGTTGTCGTAATTTCCTTTTTGAATATGCCATGCAGCTGTTACATGACAGTTACCTTCATCCGGGTCTGCCATAAATATGCAAGGACATATGGAATTACAGTTGCATCCTTCAAAGTAGTCTCCTTCGAGATTCCATAATATCTTTGCATTTTTTGTAGTCGAATTAGTAGTGGTAGTAGTAGACAATTCTATAGATTTGGAATTAGACTCGCTTAGATATAAGATTTTATTATTATTTCTGTTATGAATCTTAGCTTTGACTTGAGTCACATGATTGAATAGTATTAGGTGAGGTTGTAACACTAACACTACTCTTGTCTGATCCTCCTAAACAGAAGACCTTCTCAAGAACGATCACCAGGCGAATAGGCGGTTCCAAGGTAGATATCTATATCTCTTTTTACAAGAACACTAACATAATCATCAAGAGTAGAATAATCTAATATGTGAGATTTAATTCAAGCCAGCATATCTGTAGTAAGTTTTTGGAATTTGAGTGTAAAGAATTATATCGTAAACGTACGTACACAATCTATCAAAAACAAAAAAACTAAGCCCTATACTTGAGCTAATTATCCTATCAAAACACTTACATTCTTATATATACAGGCATAACAATAGGTATGAACAGTAAGGCCGAACTTAGCATTGGTGCTATCCCAGCTGATAATATCGCCGCTACTGAAGAGGATAGTGAAGAGCAAAGAAATTTTAGACATAGATATGCACAGGAATTAGTAAAGAAAAGACAACCCGGCGTAGATAATTACTATGGAGCTGACGAATTACTAGAAGAACGAAAGAAAGTAAACCAGCAACAGATGACGACGCCTGGGCGTAAAGGAGAAACAATAAAACAAGAAGAAATTGACAAAGAAATGGTAAGACGCCGTAGTACCAGATGATTGTGATAGAAAATAACCCTTTTTCATGAAATATTATCATTTTGACCTGGATTTGATCTGTAAATCTTTTAGAGCTATGAGCTCGATTAACCCATTTTCTACGCCACATATCCTATATTTTCTTGCAGCTGTTGTCCCAAAATTGGACTCATTTGCCGCATAAGAGAGTCTAAAATATTTTTAAGTTGTGCTCCTGATAACTCGAATGGACGAACAATGACGAATATAGCCCTACTGAGAAAATCTATGAAGTAGATCTTGAGTTTGGAGTTTGTCCACTATAACAAGCATGTCGTATCAGTTTTTCTATTGTCTGTTTGCTCTTCATTAATTTATATATATTTAGCCCAGTATGGATCTCTAGTAGCATTTTATGGTTTTCTACGGATTACCATTTGAAACCAACTTAACATAGCTGACCCCACTTTGAAAATAAATCGTTATCGTTATCAACTTAACCTTCCTAATGTCATAAACTTGATAAGTAGCTAAATGTTTTTGAATAACAGATTGGTTCATATTGAGACTACTACTTCACTTGAAAGTTTTAGAAAGTTTATTATCATTAGTACCTGCAGATCCTTTATACCGGAGAGTTATATGCGTGACTACGAAGTATTTCCAGAGCGGGAAGAAGGTCCAGGTGCTATTTATATCGAAGCGGCTGATAAAGTAACATTAAAAAAAATCCGTGAAATGACCTTCGTAAATGCTAAAGAGATACTTGGAATAATTTATTCCTCAAAGAGTGGAAATACTCAACTCAAATGGAGGCAAACGAGAAAAAAGTCAGGAAAAGTTCATGGCGAGGCTTCTGCTAACGCATTGGTGAACCTAGTGGAATCAGGCGTACTGACTCAGGAATGGGTTGACAACTATCTAAAATTATCCCAAGAAAAAGACAATACTTCATCCTCTTCATCTGTTAGTAATAAAAAAGCATTATAGAAGATGAAGTTTGCCGTGATAAAGACAAAGCGAAATTTTACTCATGATTATTAAAGATGCTAGCGGATCTGCTGGCAAAGCTTACTTTCTTATACCGGAAGATGCAGACGACCTATTTACTCTTAGAAGGACCATACAAAATGGGGATCATGTGATTGCTGATACTACTAGAGTCATAAAGCAAGTCAAGGAATATGCAAGACCAGACAAGGGAGAGCGTGTCAAAGTACGAATTTCGCTTGAAGTTGATAAAACAAGCCTTGACAATGTAGTTGACAGATTGCGAATAACCGGCATAATAACAAATACTGACAATGAAATTGTATCAAAGGGAACACATCACTCCCTTATAGCACAGGTTGGTTATTCAATAATCCTTGATAAACAGAGAAAATGGAAAGACACAGAGATTAATATTTTAAAGAAAGCCAGAGAGGGTGTAAACTTCATCTTGATTGCAATTGATAGGCAGGAAGCTGCAGTAGCAAAGGTTTCAGGTACCAATTTAAAGATAATTCCAAATATCTACTCAGGTCAGACTGGTAAACGTTATCAACAGGCAATAAAAAACAATCCAAATATTGAGATCTTCTTTGAAGACGTTGCTAAGACGATTCGAAGCATACTTGATAGCGATAACCACAGTAAAGATCGAATAGTTCTCTTTGGACCAGGCGAAACTAAACGTAGATTTTATAATTATTTACTTACTGAAAAGCAACAAATCGAAAAAGAGACGTTATCATTGGTAGACGGAGTAGATGTGGCTGGCGAAGACGGAATTTTTGTTTTTCTTAGATCATCAGCAATTAAAGAAGCTATGGGTTCAAGTAAACTTGCAGCTGTATCTTCAATACTAGACGAAGTAATGCAGCTTGTACATAAGGGTGAAAAAAAGTATGTCATGGGAATGAGGGAGGTGGCCGACGCTGCATCAATAAAGGCTATAGACTCTTTGGTCTTCTCGGATTCTATCTTCCAAACTACTGATGAAAATGATCTTGTGAGGCTATTAAATTTAGTTGAAAGTTATGGAGCACAAACATTTGCAGTAGATTCGTCTACAGACATAGGCTTGAGAGTATCGTCGTTGGGTGGAATAGTGGCCTTGCTTCGCTATACTATTCGTTAACTGAATCTACAATAACTAATCATTTTTATGCTTTGAATATTTTAAATGGATAGTTGACTCGACCAGCCATGACAGATAGGGTTTAGAAACGTTTTTTATTTTTAACTCTAATATTTCGGGGACTTCATAAGGGTGTATTTTTTTTATTTCAGACTTTAGTTGGGCTGCGGCTAATGTGGTTGTTTTAAAGAATGCAACGAATTCTTCATGATCCTCGAGCTTGTCATGCCAGAAATATATAGAACGAACTTTTGTCAAATTTACGCATGCACATAATTTTTTATTAACAATTAACTCTCTGCTTGCATGTACTGCAGATTCTTGGTTAGGAAACGTAGACATAATAACAGTACCAGCATTAGTTTTCTTTGTAGTCATTAACGTCAATATCAAAGTATAGCTAATATAGTAATGCATTTTTTCATAGACAAAATAGAATGTACTATAATAGTCCGAGACAAAGATAGCGGAAATCTTGGATATCTTATAAGAGAGGATATGCGAATAAGATTTACCTCTATCTATGTACATTGTAGGTAATGAGAAAAATGGGAAAATTATGGATAATGATTCTAGGGACGAACCATCCTATTGTGAATGCTCATCTACCGCTGATCTTGAATCACTATTAAATGAGCCTAACGGAATATCAGGAAAGTTATCGTTCATTCTCTGTTCTGCTACAGCACTTGCCTCCGCCAAAATTTTATCTACGTCTTCACCGCTAGCATCGAGTGCTAATGATGCATTCCCCATGTTTCCTGCATTAGTTATAATATCACTAAATACTCCATTGATTTCTCCTAATTCTGTATCTACCTCTGGCATTACCCCTGATAAACCAGATTTTACTCGTGTCAATGCACCCATTGCTGGACCGATTGCTACCATTACATCACCGATGTCAATTGTTGATTCTAGTCGCATATGTATCTGTTCGAGAGCCATCTTTAATTGTGAAATCATCTTGGTTGTCTTTCTTACTTGCGCAAGTTCGTTCGATAGCATTTTACCCTGCTGCATATCATGTATCTGCATATGAGCTACAACCTGATTGAAGAGAGATTTTTCTTTCCCTTTCAGTTTATCAAGAATAGTATCAAGCTTGTGATTTTGTATCTGAATTTTGTTCTTTGCCAACTCAATCTTTGGTTTAAGTGGCTGTGGCGTTCTCACAGCCCCTTTTATCCTGTCAGGGGTATTTACTTTCTCATCTTTAATCCAGTTACTGCTAAAATTCGTCATTGAAGAATCATATAAAAAAATGGCGTTAAATTATAATGTCATAATTGGATAACTAAGTAGTAATATTTTCTAAACATGGCCTATTATCAAAAATTATGTTGTAAAATCAGTAAGAAATCAGTAGATGATGCTGTAAAATAGAGTTATTACACCAGTCGATACGCATTGGCCCTTCCGATAACTGAAAGATGACCTGCTTATAGTTGTCATTATTTAAGCGAAATATTATACTAGTAAATCGGACGAAAAGATTGAGAGCTAGTAAATATATACGAATCATTTCTCATTTGAAATTTGACCCATCGAAGTGTTAATCAACCAATATCAATTAAAAGGAAGTGGTATTCTATTATCTAAAATGAATTTAGAACAATGGTGCGGCATTGATGAGCAAATTCATATCGCAGAATCCGATGAACATTATAAGCTGTATGCCGGTTTGCACTATCGTGAGGAATTATTAGAAAGATTGGCACAGATGAAGCTATTTAACGCACAGATATTTCTTAACTCATTTTCGCAGCCGAGGAACCTCGTTAGTATGGCTCTGGAAAACATTGCAGATTCAAAGACAAAGACGCTAGAACTCAAATTACATCGAGTAAGGAACAAAAAAATTGTTTCAAAAAAACATACATTTGGTAGGAAGCCAGTTAACTGGAGTACATGGAGACAGTTTAATAATGTTGAAAAAAATGCCAATAACCGAAAGCATGTATTTGATGAATTTGTAAGAAATACAAAGTATATCGCACCGATTATTAGTGACCGTTTCTCCATGATAAATGAAGTTTATGCAGAATACTTGAATAATAATAGGCCTCGAGGGAATAAAAAAAATTCAAAACTAGATCCCCTTTCTGGTTATTTGGAAAATGAAAATATATCATATTCACAATTAATGAAGTTTGTAAAATCTCTTGGACAGCAGGCAAAGAAGCCATTTAGAGAAGCACTTAGGGATAGCTCTAAGAAAATACTTGGGAGAGAACCAGATTATTATGACGATTTTTACTTTTTCCGTAACCGGGTTTATGCCGATTTTGAGAAATATTTCTCCGGAATCCATCCTATTAATGAATTAAAGAAAATCCTACATGTTCTCCTATTTGACGCATCCAAAATTCAGTTTGATTACGCAGATAGAAGGAATAAATATCCATCTCCGATTTGCTTCTTCATCCAAATTCCAAACGATATCAGAATATTATTCAAAGGTGAAAGTCCATATTTTGATCTTCAGAGTTGCTTCCATGAGACTGGTCATGCTATACATGCGATATCAATAGATCCAACGATCGAGTATTGGAATAAGTACAACATTCCAATGGGCATTGCAGAGATATTCTCAATTTTTTTAGAGAGACTCACCAAAAACCACAATTATTTGAAATGTATAGTCCGGATTAAGGATGTGAAACTTGATGAGATCACAAGAAGGAACAATTTCATGGAATTGTTCTTTGTCACGTTCTATGCTGCTAATTCTCTGATGAAGGCGGAATTTTGGCGAAAAAACCTTTCAATAGAACAGGCAAACGACCTTTATTCTAAACTAATCAAAGAATATACTGGATTTGAAATGCCTGGAGAATATTGGATGCTTCATCATATTCTACCAGAGGCAATTATGTATGTTCCAAGCTATTTGCTTGCTGCAGTACGGGCTAAAGAACTAAATCACTATATGCAGAACAAATATGGGGAAAACTGGTGGAGAGAGCCTGAATCAGGACATCACCTTAGGGACTTAATGAAGCCAGGAGCTAAAATAAAGTTAAAACACTTTTCTAAGCTCAATAGTAGGATGTTCATCAAAGAGATAACTAACATATAATGTGAAGTTGTTTAGACCCAGAAATTTGTATATGGTAGATTAACCAACTAACATTAAGCACCAATCTCAATTAGATGACAATAACAAGGCAAAGTTCCAAATACTTATTTATCATAATGAACATAGTTGATACTTAAGAGCATAAAAATAATTATTGAAATTAGTAATGTTATTTCAGATATTAGGGGTTCTCTCAATGATCCAGCAATAAGTAGGAACATTGAAAACATTGCTCAGAATATACAATATATGCAGAATGCTGCCAAAAGTATACAAAATGCAATAACAATATTAGAGGATACAGGTGTTTTTAGAGAAGCTAGAGACCTTATTGTATATGGTAAAAAAACGGTGAACTCAGAAGTGAACCATCAAAACCTAAAAGGAATCACTAACACGATTAGGGTCTTGTCGTTATCGGTTAGAGACTTATTACGTGAACTGAAATCCTATATGGAGAGCCACTCTGCTAAGTGCACTACCTCACAAATACCCTAACATCTATGAACTATCAATTCTACGGTAAGTAGTAGTGCTTTAAATCCTATATGAAAATATTTTCTAACTACATCAGTATACTGCCCCGACAGCCTCTTTTACTTCCTTGGATAGTTCTCGGTAGCCATCCTTGTCTATAATGACTACATTGATGCTATCGCCAGTACCAGAATTTCTTCTAATTGCCGCAGCAATCGCCTGAATGGCCGTTTTATATGCTTCATTCACGCTTAATCCATCCTTGAATTCAGATTCAAGATAGCCATAAGCTACAGGAGAACCGCTACCCGTTGATATAAATTTCTCACTCGTGATTGAACCAAACAAGTCAATATTGTATATCAGTCCGCCTTCCTTAGTATCAAATCCAGCAAGAATGACTTGAACGTAGTAGGGAAAGTATCGCTGATTGAATAGAACATTCGCACAAAGCCTTGATGCAGACCTAACTGGTATTAGCTCTTTGTTTGAAATTCGATATATATTTGAATTGTAGCGCATTATATCTACAAGATTTTGGGCATCAGCTACTCCACCTGCCATTGTCATCCCTAAATGCCGATCAATTTTCTGAATCTTCATCACATGTCGATCAGCAATAAAATAACCAGCACTTGCTCTTGTATCTGCAGCGAGTACCACGCCATCATTACACGTCAATGCGCAAGTTGTAGTTCCTTTTTTAATCTGCTCTGTTATATATTCAGAGTACCTGTCATCGTGGAATTGCATGCTACGCGTATTAGTACCGCTACTAAATTTAAATATTGCCACCAGAAGTGATATTGTTATCTAGAGTATATGATTATATTTTGGTTATCCATTACTTATAATATACAGTTGTATGCCAAAAACAATATTTGAGAAGATTTGGAATAACCATGTAGTCTATTCTAGAAGTGAAGAAAAAGAAGACCGCAATAACGGCGGGTTATCCCTTATTTATATAGATCGCCACCTAATCCATGAGGTTACTTCACCACAGGCATTTGACGGTCTCCGTTCAAGAGGAAGAAGGGTAAGGCGACCAGATCTAACATTTGCAACTATGGATCATAACGTAAGCACAAGCGATAGAACTCTTCCGATTGTTGATCAGCTTTCTCTTACACAGATTCAAACATTAGCGGATAATTGTTCTGAGTACGGTATAACACTTTTTGATATGAATAGTTCAAATCAAGGTATTGTCCATATTATTGGGCCTGAGCTAGGTATAACGCTTCCCGGGACAACGATTGTGTGTGGTGATAGTCACACAGCAACTCATGGGGCTTTTGGTGCCCTTGCATTTGGTATTGGTACAAGTGAGGTTGAACATGTCTTAGCTACTCAGTGTTTATGGATGTATAGACCTAAAACTTTTGCAGTGAATCTTGAAGGTAGGTTAAAAAACCCATATGCTTTTACTGCCAAAGATATTATACTATCCGTCATTCGAAAGGTTGGGACTGATGGTGGCTCTGGTACAGTTATAGAATATCGTGGTGAAGCGATATCTGACCTTTCTATGGAACAACGAATGACTATTTGTAATATGTCTATAGAAGCCGGCGCCAGAGCAGGTTTGATTGCTCCTGACAAGACTACTTTTGATTATAGTAGAGGACGTAAGTACGCTCCAAAGGGTGAGCACTTTGAAAAAATGGTTGATTTGTGGCATGAGGAACTGAAAACTGATGCTAATGTAGAATTTGACAAATCATTTACGTTGAATATTAATGATTTGTCTCCTCAGGTCAGTTGGGGGACAAATCCATCAATGGTAGTCGATGTTACAGACAACGTTCCATATCCTGACGAATTTGCAAATGGGAATGAAAATGAGAGAAAAGCTGCTTTACGTGCACTAGAATACATGGAGCTTAAACCAGGCACTCCTATCACAGAAATCCCGCTTGATCGTGTATTCATTGGTTCATGTACTAACTCTAGGTTACAAGACTTATTGGAAGCTTCTATCGTGGTTAAAGGAAAAAAGGTGTCATCCAGGGTAAGAGCGATGGTAGTCCCAGGTTCACAACAAGTAAAAATGGAAGCTGAGAGGCTAGGATTAGATAAGATCTTCAAAGATGCGGGTTTTGAATGGCGAGAATCTGGTTGCAGTATGTGCCTGGGCATGAATTCAGACGTATTAGCTCCTGGAGAACGCTGTGCAAGTACTTCAAATCGTAACTTTGAGGGAAGGCAAGGAAAAGGCGGCAGAACCCATCTTGTTAGTCCAGTTATGGCAGCAGCCGCAGCAATTGAAGGCCATTTTATAGATGTTAGAGAATGGCTATAAAAGAGGTATCAATTAGAATGGAAAAATTTAAAGTCATAACTAGCAAGGCGACACCACTCGATATAGTTAACGTAGATACAGATCAAATAATTCCAAAACAGTTTCTTAAACTAGTTCAAAGAACTGGATATGGTAAATATCTATTTTATGATTGGCGATTTGATAAAGAAGAAAAACCAAAAAGCGGTTTTATATTGAATAAACTGAAATATAGAGATAGACAAATACTGCTTACACGAGATAATTTTGGCAGCGGAAGTTCAAGAGAGCATGCTGTCTGGGCAATTCTAGATTATGGATTCAGAGCAATTATTGCACCATCGTTTGCTGACATTTTCTATGAGAACTGCTTCAAGAATGGTGTTTTACCAATTAGACTGAACCACCAAGAAATTGAATATTTATTCAAAATGGTCGAGGATGCGGAGATCACAATTGACTTGGCTAAACAAAAAATTATGGTAGACTCCAAAATCATATACTTTGAATTAGACAAACTTAGAAAAAGAATATTACTTGAAGGTCTGGATGAAATAGAGATTACTTTAGAGTTAGATCAATATATCGATAAATATGAAAAGGAGAATAGTTCATTTGTTGTCCCTGCCCAGTGAATTCATCCTCTTAATTAAAAAAAGCAATAACACAATGCCATATTAATATAAAAAATCATGAATAATAGTTATCATCATAGGCATTACGAATCAGAAATTAAATTTTTCTTCTATCTGTATCTATGTTATCTAGAAAATTATTTCATAGAATATGTGAATATGTGATTGATTCCATTATATAAGCGGATAATATTATCGCCAATAGTTTGTCATACCCTATCTCTGGTACAATGAGGTCTTATATAAAAGATAGTTCCTGGTCTTTTGCAGAATTAGACAGAGCCCAAACGTCTTATCTTACACACGATTACCATAGATATCCTGCGAAATTTATTCCGCAGTTGGCATGTAGATTAATAGAGGAAAATAGTCAACCGGGAGATCTTATTTACGATCCTTTTACTGGGTCTGGAACTACCTTAGTTGAAGCTATTATCAATGGGAGATCAGCATATGGAGCAGATATTAACCCTATTGCCGTACTAATAAGCAGAGCTAAGACTACTCCTATAGAACCTAATTATTTGGAATGCAAAGTATCTTCAGTGCTTGCACAAATTAAGATGCGACTACTGAACGAGAATGAGCATACTCAATTTATCTTAGATAGATTTTGTACGATGACCCCAGATCATAACAGAATAGACTATTGGTTCCCAAAGAAACAAAAGCACGATTTAGCCATAATTTTATCAGAAATCAGCAGGGTTGAAAATCAACATATTAGATCCTTTTTACTATGTGGGTTCTCTAATATTCTGAAAGGTTGTTCACGATGGATGATGAAATCAATAAAACCTACCAAGGATGAAAATAAGATCATTGCTGAAGTATTCAAAAGTTTCATCACTCAAATCTATAGAATGTTAAGAAAGAATGAGGAATTTTGGAACATAGTTGGTAAAAAGAGAGCCGAATGCCTTGTGCACAATTGTGATGCCAGAAAAATAAGTATAAGAAACAACTCTGTCAAACTCCTTATTACAAGTCCCCCCTATGTAACCTCTTATGAGTACGCCGACTTACATCAGCTAACAGCTATTTGGTTAGGCTATTTAACCAACCTTCATGAATTCAGAAGCAAATTCATCGGATCCGTAAAGAAAAGTGATTGCCAGGTTGATTTAGTTAGTGACCTAGGAATAATGATAGTGAACAATCTTAAATCCATCAATACCAGACAAGCAAAAAGCGTAGAACGATATTTTTTTGATATGCAACAATGCTTCTTCGAGATGTACCGAGTTTTAGAGAATGATGGTAGAGTATGTATTGTAATAGGTAATACTGAGCTTTGTAAAGTTAGGATTCAGAATGCAGAAGTATTTATACAGATAATGGAAAAAGCTGGGTTCACAGTTAACAAAATAATAGAGCGACCCATTCTAAATAGGATCCTCCCTTTAACCAGGGACAAAACGACAGGAAGATTTACTGCTAAAAATACTGCTGACAGATTGGCTTATCCAACCGAATACATCATAATTATGGATAAGATTTGAATTAAAACTGGTCTTTGAGTAAGTCGAAACTGTCAGAAATAGGTTAGGTGTGAAGGATTGTCGGCACTTATCGCTTTCCTTATTCTGAAGGATTGTTATATAGGGATAAGGATTATAGAACTTTTTTACCATAGAGCCTATACAAACATGTATCTTTGTTCCGACAACACGATTCCATCAGTAGTGATAGTCATGTTATTCAGTTGATTTATTTGAGTAGGATTAGTAAGGTGATAGAGATTATAAATATTATTCACAGTTGGTAGGTAATGAAATATGCGGCTAAAGGATGCTGGTCTCGTGGTTTTATTAGCTACTTCACGCTAATAGTCATCTTATCTCAAGAGTTTCCTTACTTGCTTCCTATGCAGAAAAGATAAGGCATGCTACCGGCAAAAAAAGACTTTAACTCCATTTCTAGGACGACTCTTGATCCTCTTACTAATAGTATGATATAAGTCATCGTCTTCGAGGCTTACACTTGTTCTAGTCCATACTATTACCATCTCTTTGAAATATGTTTGTCAATTGAGTTGATGGTATGTTAAAATTGTAGGGTCCATTTAAGTTCAGCATTTAGTTAGAATGATATCTATTAGCTGATTTTGCTTGTTACAATAATTTCAACTATTCGATTAAAAAGCCGGATATGAGCATGCAGTTATTGGTTATCTTACAGAACTATTTCATGTGATGTGTCATCTTAACCCGCCGCACTCTGATATGTACAGTCGCATCAGATATCCCAATCTGTTTGGCTATTTCTACAAAAGGTGTTGATGAATCTCTACTTAATATATCTAAAATCTTGAGATTAACATCATCTAGCTGGTCGTAGTTAAATTGCATGGTACTCTTATTTTTGTTTAGATTTATATATTTTTTATAGTTGTCATCTCTTATTTGAGATAATTTAGGACAGAATTCTCCAATAAGTGTAATATTCCTTGCAGAGAATGATCGAGTATAGACAATATTACTTAGTGGGTATCTAAATGGCCTTTAATTAGATACGCATAAGGGTCGTTAACATAGCTTATTGAGACAGGGTTTCCTACATGCGCTACAATAACTTTAGGATCGAATAGTATAGATTCTCCCCCTTTGCAGCCTTCCTAACCCTATGTTCTTATATAATGATAAATAGCAATGACACTCTACAACGTAGTTGAGTATCCTGTCCTTTAAGAACTCAGTACTACAACTCAATTAACAAGGTAAGAGACTTTATGTTCGAAGATCTAGACAAAACAATCGATCTTGTCAATTGCCTCAGGGGAGCCCCTAATTTTCTCCTAGCACTGGTCCTCTGCTGTTACACAGAATATTGGGAGAGGCTTGTAAAAGGTAGTCCTCATGGTATGGGTGAAGACTGTTTCAATGAGTTTTTCGATAGGCTAGGTAATTGCTATCAGAAACACAAACAACAAAACTTCGATGTATACCATGATATTAGATGTGGACTTGTCCATTCAAATATAATAGATGAAAATGTAGAAATCAAAATTGGAGGTGGTAACTGCGGTATTGTATTTGACCCAGTGAAAAGAGAATATAAATTTCATGTTATACGTTATTTTGAGGATTTCAAGAAAGCAGTTAATGATTACATTAGCGGACTCCATTCTGGTTCTGAAGGTGTGATTCTGATGGAAAGAGCATTAAGAGGTAAACCTGAATTAATCTAGACACCGGGGAATACTAACTTGTCGAATAAAAGGGCAAAGTTGCTTTTCACAATTTATGGATTGATTATGCGTTGACAATCCAATAATTGTCACTGAAATAATTCTTGTAGGAAAATTAAATGTATATAGACTATGGACAGTTAAAGGTGGCCACATCTGTTTATTCCTTAATTTTTCGAAAGGTTTGGACTGTTGTCGGCTCTGTAAACCAATTCGTTTCTTGAGGTTACTGAAGGTAACCATAATTTTATTTGATTATATTTATTGAATCTCTATGTTTGATTTTGGTGAGCAGTAAACAGTTATTTTGTAAGTAAAAGATTAAACTCTACGAAATAACAATAATCGATATAATTGAGATAATAGCTATTTTCTCTCTCCAGATAAATTAGTGATATTTTTTAGAAATGCGATGGGGATATGATACCATATTGCATGATAGCTTGATCTATAATATGATTATCAATATATCTCTGCCCTTTATCCTGATAAGGAGTTAGTTTAATTAACATTGTCTCTAGAAGGAGAAAGAATTTTGTCAGCCATGAATAAGTTAGTTACGGTAACATTGCTAAAAGTCCAATAGCGTACATACAAAGTTATCCATCTGACGCAATCGGTTTTGTCGTGAACGAATCTTAGCAAGATTAGATTTACGTCTAACTTGCTATGAAGGTTGATCGATGGATAATATCTCATGTTTAAGGGTTTTATTATGGAGTGTTCTGAAAATGAAAGAACAGTATTCTTAAGCGTTACAACTAAGCTGTTATTCTCATGAAGTTATTGATCGTGATGCAATTGTTATTCAGGAAAAACTCCATCAAAGGTTAACAATAACTGAAAATAAAAAGAATTTTTGAACCATGGAAGCAACACTAATAATCAGGTATCTACAGTATTCTTGTAATTCAGTTATATGACTAGTAGACTACCTCCACCAACAGAGATTGAAAATTGTAGAGAAATCACTCGCAAAATTTTGAGTTTTTCACCGAACGTCCGTTACGTGGGTGTAATGAATAAGTTCGGACGAACTATAGTTGGGCAGTTGCGTAAAGATGTGATACCATTATTTAAGCCAGAAGAAGCTAGAAATGAGAACTTTATTGAAGCGACTAGAAATCAGTTAAGGAAAAACTTCGAAGGGTCCATTGGCAAAACTGTGTATACATTTACAGAAAATGAGAAAGTGAAAATACTTTCGTTTCCAAAAGAGACTTACTTTTATTATATTACATTAGATAAAGATACAAATTCTCAAGAAATTGAAAAAATAATTGAGATAGTTAAGAATTTACAATAGAAAAAACAAAGGAGCAAATATCAATAGAATAATTGGTGCTACCTATCGTATTGATAAATCTATGGATTGCGAGGTGTACTTGCATGTTTTTCCTGTTCCGTGCTAAGATTTCTGTAATAAATTAGAGAAACAAATAGGTCATTTTGCAAATGCTTTGAGTTTTCTACGCATTTCTTTATCTTTAGAAATAGATGGATGACTCGGGTCTGCAAGGATAACTTCGTACCACTTGTACATGCCATCTTTGTGTAAATAATAAGAACCCAAGACTTCCATGTTAGGAAATTTTTCATTAACTCTCCTTTCTGCAACTTTCTGCATACTTATTCCTTGTTTTATATGAACTACACCTAGGTGCTTTGGTCTTCTACCTGCTATGGGCCTTTGCTTTCTCATACCACCTCTGCCTACTCTAGCACGTACTATTATGATGCCTTGTTTAGCCTTGTATCCCAATCTCCTAGCTCGGTCTAACCTACTTGGCCTGCGAACCTTATGAATAGTTGGTTCTGTTCGCCAGCCAATCGTCTTGTTTTTTAGTTCAATATTATTAGCTTTCCATAATTGCATCCACGTCGCAGCCATGTAACTGCTCATATAAAATTTGTTCTAGTGTCCCCTTAATATCTGTATTTTAATTTTGATGTATAGTACAAGACAACATCGTGCTAGCAATCAACAGTTGGGCCTTTTTTAATGATTAGCTCTTTTAATAGCAGATTTGTAGTGTACGAGTGCTCATCTTTCTAGATGACTCCACGGACTATCTGAATAATCTTTTCAGCAATTACCATAGCTGCAAGCTCTTGTGCTTCCTTTGTTTGTGCTCCAATATGGGGTGTACATATTAAATTTGGCAGTTCCATTAACAATTTATTGGTTGGTGGTTCGACTTCAAAGACATCTAATGCCGCTCCTGCAATCTTACTAGTCTTTAGCGCGTTATATAATGCATTTTCATCAATAACTCCACCTCTCGAAGTATTTACAATATAAGATGTTGGCTTCATCTTTAAAAAGCGTTCATCATCGAACATGTGCCTCGTCTCCGATGTGAGGGGGACATGGCATGTTACGAAATCTGTGCTCTCAAGGAGGGTATCAAGATCCGTTTTTATTAGCTGGACTTCCTTGACAAAATCTTGGTTTATTGGATAAATATCGTATCCTATTAAATTCATCCTCAATGCTTTTGCTATACGTCCTACGTTTCTACCTATATTACCAACTCCGACAATTCCTAAATATTTTCCTCGGAGTTCTGTGCCCACCAAATTTTTCTTTATCCAATTTCCTTTCTTCATTTCAGTATTGGCATATGGAATATTACGTGCTAGAGATATCATGTTTCCAATAGCTAATTCTGAGACAGCATTGATCGCTGCTTCTGGAGCATTGATAACACGAATATTTTTGGCTTCGGCTGCGCTGACATCTATATTATCGAGTCCTACTCCTACTCTAGCAATGATTTTTGCACTATTTGCAGCGTCAATGATATCTGCTGTAATTTTCGTTCTGCTTCTAACAATAATAACCTGATAATCCTTTATAGACGAAATCAATTCGTTCATTTTTATGTCTGGCTTGTAGTCAACCGTCATTCCAGCCCTGATCAGACTATCGATACCAATTTGATCAATAGAATCGCAAATGAGGACTTTTCCAGTAGCTAGCATAGTGGTGGAGGGGACAGATTTACTTATATATACTATTCACGAAGACTGATTAATATACAGATGAGTAGACAAGGTAGCCTCGAAATAATGGTTAGGTCTAAAGGTAAACCTATCGTTAGATGTTACTGTTAGTGGTGGCCCTCTGAATATTTATTTTGTATCCAAGCTAGAAAGAAAGAAGTTGTGTATGGGAGCCCACTGTACTTCTGATTTTTTCTCGTAATCTAAAATATTCTTATTCATCAAGTTATAATGTAATTCGCTTATTTTTCCTTTTGCATATGTATCATCTATATTCTGTTTTATTCTATCTGAGCCTATCATTTTTACCATCATGTCTAATCGGAACACCATTTAATTGATCAATCCTTCTTCTCAGTAGTTCGTAATAAAGCAGTGAAACTTCACTCTTCAGATTTTGGTGTTGTTGCTCGCTCAAATTACCTATGGCGTACGCATGTTCTATACCTCTCTTCAGTTCATCTAGTGATTTTAGGTCATCCTCATCCAATTTTCTATCGTGAGAAAGAGATTCAATTTTTTTATGAAATCCATGTAGACGCCTTATATGAGATTTTGATTTATCCAGCTCTAATTCATATCTCAGTTTTAGTTCATTTTCACAGTCTTTCACATGCCATTTTCCACTAATTCTATCTAGGCTAGGTTAGCCCATTATTGGAAACTATTATTAGCAAGCAATATAAGAAAGGTATAACAGGGTAGATTATCTCTCTATGGCAAAGAATATTATGGTCAACCTACAGTCGGTAAGGAGTTCTGCAAAATTGCTCTCTACCTTATCAAAGAGGGACAGTTTAAGTATCTTTATGGCTTCAAGTCAAGGACTAAAAGCAGAATCAGATACCCCTCACATGCTAGGACTAACAA
>WNFX01000640.1_pt1 | contig 35209 bp, 35 predicted proteins | sample 5400111 | NCBI WGS metagenome assembly WNFX01 (sample SAMN13153363, study PRJNA577476) | soil metagenome | isolation source: 40 cm soil or saprolite under grassland replicate 1 | place: USA:California | collected 2016-06-15 | reverse complement strand
ATCGCCAAAAGGTCACCGGCTGGCATGGGTTCAAATGCCCCGCCGTGGATCTGCCATGTTTTGCGCCCCAGAAGCAGCGCGTCACTTTGGCTCATTGCCTGCAAGAAGTGCGCGCCAATGTCATCGTGCCAGAACGGCCATGTCCACCCACCGTGGGTGAAGCCGCCCTCGGTATCTTCTTCTGCGCCACCAGGCGCTTGCATGACATTATCCAACGACACAAACTCTGATACAACGATGTTTCGCATGATTACCTCCGTATCGAGCAACAACTCTCGGCTTTCAACAGTATAACTCACCTTACGCAGCCAAGCGGGAAGGTTTGGAGGGCTTCGTCTCCCCCAACTCCTCTTTGCGTAAGGTGAGTAGATAAGATCAGAGCCCTAATGACTCGATCGTTTCCAAAACCTCTTGAGCGTGCTCGGCTGCCTTGACTTTTGGCCAGACTTTACGCACAATCCCATCTTTATCAATGAGAAATGTCTCGCGGTTGACGCCCATGTATGTTTTACCAGCGTAGTTCTTCTCTTTCCACACGCCATACAGCTGCGAAACAGCTATATCGGTATCAGCCAGCAGCGGAAAGGACAAACCATATTTTTCGGCAAATTTTCGATGCGAAGCAATATCATCGGCACTTACGCCCAGCACGACGACTCCCCGTTTTTGCATCTCATGATTGGCATCGCGGAACGAACACGCTTCAGCAGTGCAGCCAGGGGTATCGTCTTTCGGGTAAAAATAGAGAACAACCGTTTTCCCTTTCAGGTCAGCCAGGTGCACCTGGCCGTTTTTCACAACGTCGTCACTCCCTATAGCGGGCAACGTAAAATCTGGTGCGGGTTGTTGCTCCTGGATAGCTGTATCGCTCATAAAATCTCCTCTGAAGCTACTATAAATAGCAATGGAAATAGGTATTACTTCCTCACATCTCGTTTTCACGAGTGAAAACACTTCGTCCCTAAAAACTATTCCCTGTTGCACTCCCTACATCCACCCTGTGACCTGAAAGCCACGTTAAGCAAGCTGAATACTATGTCTGCCATAGCCGCAACACAGATCGAGAATACGCGCTCCCTCTGGCAGATGAAGCAATGTCACGACCTGCTGCACCTCTTGCTCAGCAAGTTTCGTATCTGCTTGCTCGTACCGATCAAAATAGATCTGCCTGTTATAAAAGTCTTCCCACCATTCCATTATGTTATGTCCCTTTCGCTAGATGGAATGTGTGATCCGCTCGAATCTCAACACCTCACCCGCCTTTGTAGGACTTTGTTGGCGAACTTCTATGCTGAGTACAACGTAAGCGTGATTTCGCTGTTATGATGAGCCGGAATAAGGAGTTCGCCAACAATATCTTAGTGAGGGTCTACCGGTCTTTATCAATGATGGCACCTTTTGCTTTACAGGTTGCTAACTGCTCTTTAGTCAGTCCTTTAACTCCGCGTAAATCGACATCTTTCAGGGATAGAACATCTTCAAGGTGTGCCAAAGTGAGATCGGCCCCACTTAGATTGGCCTTGCTAAGATTGGCCCCGCTGAGATTGGCCCCGCTGAGATTAGCCCCGCTAAGATTGGCCCAACTTAAATTAGCCTCGCGGAGCGTGGCTCCGCTGAGATCAGCCCAACTGAAATCAGCCTCGCGGAGCGTGGCTTCGCTGAGATCAGCCCCCATGAGATCGGCATTTCCCAAGAACGCATGTTGCATCCACGCCTGCTTCAGATCAGCCTGATTGAGGTAAGCGTTGTCGAGCCGAATGCCAGTCGCATCGAGGGACTGGGAACTTCCTTTATTCTGACTTCGGGCAAGTGGAAAGGCTTCTTGGAAGGCAACGATCAGTGCTTGGCTGAGTGTTTCTGGTGGGTCTGAAGTTCTCGGAAGACGCAAATGAGTAACCGCAAGATCAAAGGTCTGGGTATAAAACTGCTCGTAGCCCGGACGGAGGAAGGTACGAAGCATGATTGCTGCGCCAACCTGAGCTTCTTCTCGCTCACTGCCCAACCCTGCAACGACAGATTGAAAACGTTCCTCTGCCCGCTTCTCTCTTGCATCTCTACGATCATTGAAGTAGCGAACAATAGTAAATATGCCCACAAGAGTAAGGGTTAGTGTGGAGATAACTGATGTGAGGATTGTTGCACCGAAATTCCACCACCAATCATTCTCGTGCCTGAGCTTCTCTTTATTCAATGCGGTCATAGTCGCATCCTCTGTCGGTGTCACCTGCACTGCGACCGTTCCTGATCCAGCGAATCTCGGCGCTCCTTCATGTGCATCAGCCGCTGATACTGATATCCAGGCTAGGAGCACCAAGAGAAGCAGTATGCATGCAATGGTGATGCCAGTTTTCCACAGATCTTTCCTGAACCAGCTCATAGGAACAACCTCCGTGTTGCAATGATCGAAAATCCTGGAAAGAGAACTCTGATTTCTTCAGGACACCATATCAAATACATCAATCAGTAGGCTTGGAGCCACGCAAGATACGGTATGCTTTTGTCAAGTGGAAATCCCAGAAATGGAAAGTGCCAGGAAAGCGATTTGGTAAAGAAAGGCTAAACTAACCAGACGCAAAAGAACGTACTCTCTACTTGTCAGTCTAATTGATCACAATGAAGCCGTTTTTACAGAGCTGAACACCCTTTCGTTCGTTATGCTGAAATGGCCCTCTGCTCTTGTTTCCGTGATACATAGTCTGGGCCGAAATCCTCCTGATGGATCACTACGGCATATGCCAAGTACAGGAACTTGCGGACGGGGGCGCAGCCAGCCACGTCCATCGGTTTCCCAGTAACTCGTATTCGATAGTCTTTCTCACTTATTCTCTTACCTCTTTGTCTTTTGTCAAACCAATGGTGGAGTAACCCACTAAGCGCACGTTATCAGATACTGCGGGCTGCCTGTCAGTTCAATTTCTAATGCACCATGAGTTGGAGTGACTGACCGCTTTTCTCCTGTCATGCTTACAACCATAACAGAGGGCGTATCAACAGGTAGTCGAATTGAATGAGGTTTATCAACCGTCCACATCACGAGTTTTTGCCTTTTGTCATTTGCAAAGAGTACGGCAAAGTCCCCTTTGGATGGTAGAGATTGGCGTTTAATAAAATGGTAACCATTGAGCTCCTTCGTCAGCGTCTGGACCCCGAAGTACGCAGGTTTGCGCTGATAGTTCCAGTCCAAGATGCCAAAGGTGTTTTGGATGTCCTGTGGATCCTGCCCATCGTCGCGCCAGTCATACCAGGTACTCAGGGGTATTCCGCTCATACTGTTGATGAGGAATTGCCGCACAAGGAGCGCTGCCTGGAAATCCTTAGAAATCATAGTTGTGACTGGATATCCCCACTCGCTTGAAATAATCGGGATGCTTTTCTTACTTTTCGTTGGATAGCTGGCAATCAGAGTATGCAGGCGCTGGTAGTCGTCGACAACTGTCTCAGGCAGCTTGTTGTAACGGTATGGGTGAATGCTAACGGCGTCTATCTGTTCCAGCAAGTGGTGTGCGAAACAACGTTCAAGAAAGTTCCAGAAATCTAGGTTCTGCGGATAGGTTGTTATGGCAGGAGCAATGATGCTTACATCGGTGTCGACCCGGCGAATTGCTGCAATGGTGACTTTTGCAAGTTCCATATAGTTGTCGGCATTTGGTTTGGGTTGCCAGAAATCCGGATTATTTGGTTCGTTCCAGATTTCCCATATCACGCGGTGCCCTTTGAATTTCGCCGCAGCTTCTGCGGCGAAACGCGCGAAGGCTTGCTGCACTTCCTTTGTATTTGGTCCTATGTGGAACGGTGCCGAGCTGTTGTCGTAGAGCGGATTGCCATAGGCCAGGACAGCGAGAGCGAGGATGCCCTGCTCTGCAAGGGCCTTAACAAGGTTTTCCTGGATTGAAAAGTTATATACACCCTTCTGACGCTCGATATCCGACCATGGGAAGTCAATGCGCACGAAGCCAAAGCCGGCTTTGGTGATCATCTCTGCCTCGCCCTGCCGCGGCTCGGTGAAGTGAATATTGACGCCCAACCCTGCTGGTGTTATGCTGCCGGGGAGGATTTGCGGTAGTTTGCTTGAAGATTGTGGTGATGGGGTACTTTTGCTAATTGGTTTGGTGGACTCAACGCCACAGTTATCAAGAAGGATGACCAAGGTGCCAGCTGCTGCGATCGACAAGAACTTCCGTCGAGTCAACTGATTTTCATACATTTATATTTTCTCCATGCAGTCCTTAAGAGTTTTCCGTCCTAGAAGACGATACATCGGTCGGGTTCCAAATGGCCCCTCCCTGACACTTTCTTGAGCGCTTTACCTGCTACTCTTCTTGCCACTCTGCTGACACATCGCTGGGCGCCCTTCCAGCTTGGCAAGGCGCACCCGTACCTGCTCCATCTGTTGCCGCAGCACATGCTCACCTTGCAATACTGCATTGCTCGGAAATTTCTGATCGGCTTATATTGAGTGGTTATTTATAAACTGATTATAATTTATTTTCCTCTTTCTAACTATTTCTTCATCAAGGAGCATGTCTAATATTTTCCTTTGGGACAATACTTCACTCCAATATTATGGTTATTACGGTGCATTCCACACCTGCACAGTGTGATCATAGCTCCCCGAAGCGATGCGTCTGCCATCAGGCGACCATGCTACCGTACCCACACCGTCAGAATGGCCTGTATAGGTCAAAAGGGATCTTCCATTCTGTGCATCCCACACCTGCACAGTTTTATCCAGCGAACCGGAGGCGATGCGTCTGCCATCAGGCGACCATGCCACTACCCACACCTTGTCTTGATGGCCTGTATAGGTCAAAAGGGGTCTTCTTTTCTGTAAATTCCACACCACTGCGTTGCCATCATCGCTTCCTGAAACGATACGTGTGCCATCGCGTGACCATTCTACATGATGCACTGAACTACTGTGAGGAACGTAAGTCACAAGGAGCTTCCCATTCTGTGTATCCCACACCCGCACGGCGTCATCAGAACTCCCTGAAGCGGTGCGTGTACCATCGGGCGACCACGCCGCTGTCCACACGAATGAGGGACCTCGAAGGATCAAAGTGTGACTTCCATCCTGTGCTTGCCATATCTGCACGGTCTGATCGTTGCTTCCCGAAGCGATACGTGTGCCATCGGGCGACCATGCTACACTATGTACGTTATCACTATGGCCACGATATGTGTAAACATGGTCTCCATTTGCTGCATCCCACACCTGTACAGTGTGATCATCACTTCCCGAAGCGATACGTGTGCCATCGGGCGACCACGCTACACATGTCACCCTCTTGCTATGGCCACGATATGTGTAAACATGATCCCCATTTGCTGCATCCCACACCTGTACAGTGTAATCATAACTCCCCGAAGCGATACGTGTGCCATCGGGCGACCATGCTACACCAACCACCTTATCCGAATGACCATGATAGACGTAAAGAGAGTTACCAGGATGAAGTATCCACCAGAGCCCTCCACTGATTGTGAGTCCCAGTATTGCCGAGCCACCTAGGATGACCATACGTCGTGAAAGAGATTTGACCTTCTTAGCCTTTGACCACTCTTGAACGGCACCCGTGATCTCTTCCTTCACCCATTCAAGTCGTTGATATTTTTGCACCCACAATCGCTGCAAATCTACAGAGAACTTATACTTGTCTTGACCAACAATAACTTCACGTAAGATGAGACTCTGGATGGCTTTTGCCGTCTCGCCTTTTAGTATAGTAACGTCATAGTGGTTCCAAGCTTGACTGATATCTGTGTCCCCAACCAAACTATTCTGATTAGGCATCGCTGCGACCATGCCTGCCATGATGGCTTTCTCATCCGGTTTTGAGTCTTCCCAGACATACTTGAGCACAGCCAATCCGAGTTCCACAGCCTCATCGAGAATCGCGTCTACATCTTGAACCTCAATATGAGAGACGCGCTGTTGCTGCCAACGCTGAAAGAGGCAATAGCAGAGCAATTGGGTATAGTAGGGATGGCCAGAGGTAATATGAATAATCCGCTCTACTGCAGCCGGTTCGACGTCATAATAGTCCTTGATAGGTTGCGTGATGAGAGCTGTTGCAGCGGCCTTGTCAAGAAAGGAGATTTTTAAGTAGAGCGCGACACGGAACAAGAATGCATATTCTTTTTTCATCTCTTCCAGGCTACTGCCAAGCGAGAACAGAAAATTCAATCGCTCATGATGCTGCATGAGATGGCTGACATATTCAAAGACATCTGGTTCCAATTTACCAGCTTGTATTTGCTCTTCTAAGTGTGCCGCCTCGTCGAGCATGAGCAAGATATGCCGGTCGCCAATGACTGCGTAGACCTGATCTAGGAACTCATTTTCAAAATAACTGCGAGGATTGATCATGAATTCGGTCTGCAGTGGGCGTGGAATGTTCACCTGATAATCGCGCCATAAACGTTGCACCATATGATTCGCGAGTTCCCATAGAAACCTGCCCAGGTCTTCGAGTGCAAACTCGTGAATATCTGTAATGATACAAAGGTAGCGCGGCTCTAAACGAGATGCCAGTTGGTACAAGACAGAGGTTTTACCAGTGCGCCTTTGACCGTACAGAACAATTACACGGTCACCATATTGTCCTACAATATGCTGAGAAATGGATGTAATGATATCTTCACGTCCAAAGAACATCGGAGAACCGACAGCCTTAATCGGGCTGCCTACTATGTAGGGATTAATAGCATTGGACATACTTTCTCTCTCTGACATTTCAATGGACCTCAATTGTAGCTTTCAGCAGCTCAGAAACGGCTATCAAGTTTCTAGGGTCGCTAACCCAGATAATGATCAATTCGCGATACTGACTGCTAATCCGGGGAAGTATATCGCCTATCTCTATTCTGATCCTCGTTGGAAGACGCTCTACTATCCTCTTGTTAGACCTGAACCAGTCTTCGTACCCCTGTTGGTCACGCGTCGTATCAGTAATTTCGTTGCAAATCCATTCACCGAATAGCGGACTAAACAGAGAATTCATATCCGACTTGGACAAGACCAATCCTCGCTTTTCAAGGCGTGCTAGTGTCTGGTCAGAGTGTGTATAGAGAGCTAGCAACCGTTTCATATTGAACGTATGCTCCCCGTCCTTCCCCTGTCGTACTAGTAAAGCCAGCGTGGTGAGTACGATCTTCTCCTGCTCATCTGAATTGTCCCAGTAAACTTTCAGATGTGGCATGGCTTGCTCGTGCAAAGCATCCGTGAGGAACGAGCTGCGCTCACTGGGATTCAGGCCTCGCGTATAGGCGTCAAACAAAAAGAAGCACGCTGCTTGCAAAAAATAGGGATGAAGGCCAGCAATGACCAAAAGTTTCTCTATCTCTGCGTCAGTAAAACGAATAGTGGTTTCGGCCAGTGGTTCGGAAATAAGGCGTTTGGCTTCAGCTTCCGTGAAAAGCTGAATGTTAATATTGGCAAAAATGTTGAAGAACGGAGAGGAGCGGACTGCCTCTGAGCCGCAGAGATCGATCAACTCGCGGCGGCTAGAAGTGATGAGGGAAAGGTTATGTTGAATTGCCAAACTCCGCAAACTGTAGAAAAAGCCAGGACTAAAGTTTGGGTTATGAAATATGTGATCGAACTCGTCGAGCAGCAACACGATGTACTTATTGTTTTCGTCTACACAATCGAACACATCTGCAAGGTCAAAGGTTTCAATGGCATCCGCCTCGCGTACCGTTTCAATAATACGTTTAATCTTAGCATCCTGACAACTTCGCGCTATCTGCTGCAATAATCTTTGCCACATCCGCACTGGAGTGGTATTTTTGTCCAACTGCTGCAGATCCATGTAGACAAAGTGGTATCTATCGAGATCGAACCCTTTAGCTTTGCGCACATCTTGATCTGAGATGTAATTAAGCAAGGATGTCTTCCCAATACGTCGCTCACCCACTATCGAGCTTGACTCAAACTCGGCATTACGTAAGCGACTGAATATCAGCTTGCTTTCACGCTCACGACCAAAAAACCGTATCGGGCGCGAAATGGGGTTGCCATATGTGAACGGATTTGTTGTCATGTTATCATTGTCCATTCTTCACAAACAATATGCTTGTAATATCAAGTCCTAATATCCCAGACAAGAACTATGTAACCCATGGTGCTAGTTGAGGAGATCATGAAGGCCATTCTAAAGAAAGACCTGGAAAATGCTCTCGGCAGCACGGACGATAATTGCTTAAATAGCCCTGATTCCAGGCGATGTTGTCTTGTGAGCAGAAGCCCTTTTAGTACATATTTTTCTGAATAGCTGAGTCAGTAAAGTAATAACCCTTCCATTTGTAGAATAGCACAAATATCGATGAAAATCACTAGAAAAATGGCTTAAATTTCAATCAACTAATTCGAAGTGTCAATACCGACGAAAAACTGGCTCATGCACAGATTTGACTCTGCTGGTAAACCCCCAAGGGTTGTATTGTATCAGCGTGTTAGGATAGAGCAAATCAAAAAGATGTTTGCGCATCAAGAACAGGAGCAAGAAGATGACATTACAGCCGCAAAATGATTTCTCTATCCCTGAAGAAACCATCCGTGTGGCTCGAGCCGCCTACCCCAAGGGGAATATTTACATGCAAATGCGCGGGTACTTCCCCTCTCGATGGTGGATAATTCAGTCTTCTCTCTTAACTGCTTGACCATTTCCATCGATCCTGCCTATCCTTCCTGCTAAAGAAGTTATCCGTTTTCCTCATTTCAAGCAGGAGGATCTCTATGGCCTTTCATGTATTCTTGTTCTTCCTCGTGCGCTGCCTAGCGTGGCTTTGGCCCCTGTACTGGCTCCATCATAAACCTCCCTACTCAAGACTCTGCTGGCGAATGACACAAGGAGTGCATTACGCGACGATGATTAAGGTTTACAATGCTAGCATACGCTCTAGGGCGACTCGTGCCCAGTAGGCTGTCTCTTCATCAACGGTTACCTGGTTGATGACCTGACCTTTGACCAGTTCCTCGAGCACCCAGGCAAGGTAGGCGGGGTGGATGCGGTACATGGTTGAACAAGGGCAGATAACCGGGTCTAGGCAGAAGATGAACTGCTCGTGATGCTCCTTTGCCAGGCGATGCACGAGGTTAATCTCGGTGCCTACGGCCCACTGGCTTCCCGCCGGGGCGCGCTCGATCTGCTGAATGATGTACTCGGTCGAGCCGTAAAGGTCAGCTGCCTCGACAACCTCGCGGCGGCATTCAGGATGAACCAGTACCTTGATGCCGGGATACTCGGCACGCGCCTTAGCGATCTGCTGCACATTGAAGCGCATATGCGTGGTACAGTAGCCCTTCCAGAGGATAATGCGCGAGCGCTCGATCTCTTCATCAGCGTTATCCGAGGCCATGGGGTCTTTGGGATCCCAAACTACCATCTGCTCCTCCGGTATGCCGAATTTGAGCGCGGTGTTCCGGCCCAGGTGTTCGTCGGGGAAGAAGAGTACGCGCTTGCCACGGCTGAATGCCCACTTGATCACAGCGGGTGCGTTAGAGGAGGTGCAGACGATTCCGCCATTGCGCCCGCAGAAAGCTTTCAGGTTGGCCGCTGAGTTCATGTAGGTGACCGGGATGATGCGGGCATCATCACCCAGGATATCGATGAGCATCTCCCAGCACTCTTCTACCTCGGCGATATTCGCCATGTCAGCCATTGAGCAGCCCGCGGCGGGATTGGGCAGGATTACTTTCTGGTGAGGTGCGCTGAGTATGTCGGCGCTCTCAGCCATGAAATGCACGCCGCAAAAGATGATGTAATCGGCCTCGGGTCGTGCTGCTGCCAACTGAGCTAGCTTGAAGGAGTCGCCACGAAAATCGGCGTACTTGATGATCTCGTCACGCTGGTAGTGATGCCCCAGGATGACGAGCCGCTCGCCAAGGATAGCCCTGGAGGCGGCGATGCGCAGATCTAACTCATCACCTGACATTTCCGTATAGAGCTGTGGTATGGTATCGATTCTGCTTGAGTGATTATGTCGAGTGCGTGTTTCGGGATAAAGAAGCGGTAGAATACGCTCTTCTTTACTTGCTGCACAAGCTGATTGTAGAGCCATGTTTGTTTCTCCTTGATACTGCTCCACCCATCCCCGAGGGCGACCGCGAGGGTCGCTCCTACCATACTACGGGATGGGGTTTACGCCCTAGATAGGGTTGATCTGCTGATTCGTTGGTTCCTTGTTAAACTCCATTGATACATCAAAATTGGGAGCGGAATGTGTTATCGCTCCGAGCGAGATGAAATCTACGCCTGTGGCTGCAACTGCGGACAGCTTCGCTGTGTTTGTGCCGATACTGCCTGATGCTTCGATCAGCACTGCGGGTGCAAGGCGGTGCGCTAATGCTACGGCGCTGCGCATCGTTTCTACAGGCATGTTGTCTAGCAGTAAAACATCTGCCCCTGCTTCTAATGCTTCCTGTACTTCTGCGAGCGTCTCACACTCTACTTCAATCTTGTGCAGGTGGGGAGCCAGGCCACGTGCAAGATTGACAGCAGAAGTGATGCCGCCCGCTGCTTTGATATGGTTATCTTTGATGAGTACACCGTCGCTCAAGTTAAAGCGGTGATTGTGACCTCCACCCAGGCGAACCGCTTCCTTTTCCAGGCTACGCAGACCTGGCGTGGTTTTGCGTGTATCGAGTATACGCGCCTTTGTGCCCTCGAGAGCACGAACACACTGTGACGTAAGGGTGGCAATGCCGGAGAGGCGCCCCAGGAAATTCAGTGCGACACGCTCGGCGCTTAATAGAGCACGCGCAGGTCCACTGATATATGCTACTTCCTGGCCTGCATACACAGCCGCGCCATCCTCCACAAGTAGTTCGATAGAAACCTGGGGATCCAGTTCGCGAAAGGTCATGGCAGCGATGGCTAGACCAGCGATTACTCCTGCCTGCCGGGTGATGATGCTGGCACGGACCTGCTGTTCTGCTGGGACGGTACAGAGTGTGGTGATATCTGTCTCTGCCCCGTCTTCTTCCAGAGCGCGCCGGATCAGTTCGATTGGAGGTTTAGGCATGGCGAATCGCCTCCTTCTGTAGACCACGCAGCCCTTCCCCCTGGGTGGAGTAGGCTGCGTGCGCGGCGGTTGCCAATACAGGTTGAAAGACATAGTGGCAACCCGTCAGTGTGTCATCGAGAATGTTAAAGTCGAGTCGCCAGTGGCTTCCGCGACTTTCGCGGCGTTGCAGGGCGGCGACTATTACGAGTTCGGCAACTTTGAGCATATTCACTGTTTCCAGCCAGGTAGCATCGATTTTTTCTCCAGCTCGCTTTGCTGATGCATTTTCTAGTGTACGGTTGCGCAGGTCATGTAGTTTGTGCCAGGCTTCGAGCAGTCCTTCCTGGTCTCGCCGGAGTGAGACATATTGCCACATGATTTGCTGCACCTCGCGCCGTATTTGAAGCATGCTCTCGCGGTCAAGCTCGATGCGCAACAGGGCTTCTTCTCCTGATGGATCATCGTAGACGGGGATTGTGATGGCTCGCCTCGATGACAGGATGGGCGTTTCGGCAGCCCTGCCCGCAAGTCCATCGGCCAGCCGCAGACCAAACACCAGCCCTTCTAACAGCGAGTTGCTGGCAAGCCTGTTCGCTCCATGCACACCTGTACAGGCAACCTCGCCAACCGCATACAGTCCTGCAAGAGTCGTACGACCAATGGTGTCTGTCATCACGCCGCCCATGCAATAATGGGCCGCCGGTGCTACTGGAAGCAGGTCATTCGCCAGGTCAAGCCCATACCTGCGACAGATGGCGGAGATGGTGGGGAAACGCTCATGCATACGCGCTGCAGGGAGATGACGCAGATCGAGATACTGGCAGTCGGTACCTTCGGACAGCATCTCACTGAGAATGGAGCGGGCAACGACATCGCGCGGAGCAAGCTCTGCCTGCGCGTGATACCTGGGCATGAAACGCTCACCCGCGTGGTTGCACAGATAAGCCCCTTCGCCGCGCACAGCTTCAGAGACCAGGTGAGAGCCGCCGACAACCAGCACAGTCGGGTGAAACTGCATAAATTCAAGATCGGTCAGGGCCGCTCCGGCACGCCACGCCAGAGCCAGACCATCCGCGGTTGCCCCAGCCGGGTTGGAGGTATGTAGCCAGAGTCCACCCGCGCCACCGTTTGCCAGGATCGTTGCCTGGACCTCGACAGTGAAAGCTTGACCATCTCGATCAACAGCTTCAAGGCCCGTACAAACCCCATTCTCTACGCGCAGGTTACGTACATACGTCTGCTCATACAACACAATCGAGGAACGTTTACGCACGGCGGTTGTGAGCGCACGCTCGATCTCGGCGCCAGTAGCATCTCCACCCGCGTGCAAGACGCGCCAGCGGCTATGCGCGGCTTCACGGCCAAGCAGCAAACCATCCCCAGTTGCATGCGTATCACTGCCAGGCTGTGCTCGATCAAATTGCACACCCATCGAGATGAGCCAGCGCACGGCGGCGGGTGCCTCTTCTGTTAGGATACGTACGGCTGTCTCATCGCAAAGACCAGCTCCGGCGGCAATTGTGTCCTGGAAATGTAGTTCGGGGCTATCGTCTGCACCCAACGCTACGGTGAGGCCTCCCTGGGCATAACGTGTATTGCTTTCCCCAAGTTGCCCCTTGGTGAAGAGGACCACGCGCAGGTGTTCGGGCAGCCGTAATGCAACCGAGAGACCTGCGATGCCACCTCCAATTATGGCAACATCGTGTGATTGGCGGTATGCCATCAACTTTACTCCTTGATAAGTGTATAAAATACACTTACTAAAGTGTCAAAAAAACACTTTGTCCGAAGACAAAAAAAGAAAGGTGTTATTTGTACACTAACTCTTGTGTGCAAGTATACCAGAGAATTTTGACAAAAACAAGGGTGATTATTCGGATATCCCTTGCAAAGGGCTGCGCATGCAGGCATTATGCTTCTCTCCTGTGGAATTGTGTCGTTTCCCATCGCTTTGACTCTAGCTCTTGGGAACAGAAGGCTCGGCAAAGTTGTTTAGATTCGCTGCATCTAACAAATACTACTTATGAGCTAAAGCAATTAACCCCACCATCCCGAGTACATACAAGATGAGCACCACCAGGGAATCGATACCCATGCGCAAAATCTGGCGGCGCGGCCGGAAGATTAGCCCGTAGATGTAGACGGTTGTGAGCAGGATGCCAAGTCCCGCCAGGTAGATATCACTATTGTGAGCTTGCGGGAGCACAGCCTCGCCTGACAGTATATCAGCCAGGAGGAAGAGCACAGGTAGGAAGGCGTTACCGCCAAAGATGTCGCTCATCGCCAGTTCGTAATCACGGATCTTGACGGACTCCAACCCTGTAGATAGCTCTGGTAGAGCAGTCGCAGCAGCCAAAAAAGTGGCTCCAAATAATACACCGCTCAATCCAATGTCCTTGGAGATAGCATCGCCGCTTAACTCAAGCGCTACGCCAGCTATCAGCGTGACGATGGACGCTATGACAAAGACAATGATTGCGCGCGCCGTGTTCTCTTGCTTGTTACGTTCATTCTGCTGTTTGTCTTTCGTAGTGGACTTTGCGTTTTGTCCACCCTGTTTCTTATCAGACTTTCCGTCTTGCCCATTCTGACCCTTGTTAGACTTTGTGGGCTCAGCGGATGAATTCACCCTTCCAGGCGCACGACCTTTGTCTTGCCAGGGTAGATCAGTACGTGCTTTCCTCAGAAGCAAGAGGCCCACAATCCACAGTATCGCGATCAGCAGTGAACCAGGAGAGATGCGGGCAAAGTACAGCCAGGAGGGGAACTGCGTGCTCATGATTGAGACTATGAGAACCGCAACGACCAGAACTCCTTCGAGCACGAGTTCAAGTGAAGCTGCTCGATAGGTAAATGCAGACTCTGACCCGAGGCCAAAGGCATCGAGCACAACAAGTACGACCGTCTGAATGCCTATTCCACCCAGGATGTTGCCGATGGCGATACCAAGGTTGTGAGTAAGCGCAGCGCTCGTAGTGATGGCAATTTCAGGAAGGTTCGTGGTGATCGCCAGGAAGAGTAGCCCGCCTAAGGCCTCGCCAAAGCCAAAGCGAGACGAAAGAACGTCTGTAGTGTTGGACAACTGAATGCCCGCTACCCACACTGCGCTAGCACCGACGACGAAGATGACTAGTAGGATTGGTAGTGGTAATGAGCTAAACAAAATAATTACACTTTCTTTTCCATTTGTCCACTATACACATATGGGAGCGATATTTTATGTCACATATCTATCGTGCTTTCTTACAGCACATGACTATACGAAAGCATGATAAAGAAAATGTCAAGTCACGAAATCGTCTTTGAAGCTTTCACCTGCTTTGTAGGCCGTGGGCTGGCCATTACGATAGAGCGTTACCGCGCCCTGGCCGTAGACTTGCCAGCCGATCTTTCTGCCGCCCTCACCATCATCAAGCATGCCCGTCCGTTCGTCGATACCGAGCAATATGGCGTTGGGCAGGTTTATCGTCATGAGCTTTGCCCAGCCTTCGCCGAAGGTATTGTGATGGGGCAATACACAGGTATTCGGTACCAGTCCCAGCCCTTCTACGACCTGGGATCTGCCGGGGTCGTAGTAATACTGGCACAAGACCATTGCCCCGGCGCTACTCCCAGCAATGATCGCTTCATTGGTATAAGCCTCAAGCATGGCCTGCCAACTGGCGCTATTCTTCAGGGTCTCGCCCAGGTAGCCAGTGAAGCCACCTAGCATGTAGATCAAACGCGACTGGCGAATTTTGTTCGCTATCGCGGGATCATTGGATGAGGCCTTGTCAATGAGGGGAAGCGATTCGACATTAGAAGCGCCGAGACTTTTAAACCAAGTGACGCCGTTGGTGCCAGCACGTCGATGATTATTGTCGGGAGCTGCCGCCGTTGGGATGATGCTGATGGGTGCATCGGGACCGCCAGCAAGCTCTATGGCACGGTGGTCTGGTTCGGACATAAGCCCACCGAATTCAGCGCCGCCTTCTAAGAGGATGTAGCCTTCCATGCGTTTGTTCCTTTGTGCAAGCAAATTTGACTTAAGAGCTAGATCGGCCGAATTCCGTAATTGAGAGCTTCGATTACCCTGTGAATGAAATATGCAGTGTTCGCTGCCGTGGACCGTCCAGCTCAACCAGTACGATACGTTGCCACGTTCCCAGGAGTAGTTGGCGGTTTCTATATGGAATTGCAAGTGATGGGCCGATGATTGATGAGAGAATGTGGTCGGGCGTGTGAGAGGGATCGTGCGGGTGACGATAGGAAATGTGGGGCAGCATACGCCTCAGCACGTCTAAGAAATCGAGGTCGGTTCCGGGATCCAGGTCAGCGGTGGTGAGTGCACAGGTGGTATGGGAAACGAAGACGAAACAGACACCGCTTTCAGTTTGCGCATCCCGCAAATGTGCTTCTATGGTATCGGTTATATCTACCACTTGATCTTTCTTTTTTGTTGCGATGGTGATGGTTTTCATGTGATTGCATCCTTTACCAGCGATGTTTTGAATTTCCTCGCGGACCTTCATTGTATCACCACCAAGTCTTACTACTGATTTTACCCTATCAATCGGTCGCAATTGTGGGGTTTTGTGTGCTCACTGAATTTATCTCGATAATGTCATCCCTCTATGTTACACTTCAGTAAGTGGTCGCGTTTCCTTCCTAGCGGTAAACCATCGTTTTGAGTAAGTGCTCAAGCGTTGCTTCGGGATCGGCACTCAAGCCCATATGCACGGGGGAGGGTTGAATAATGGTACTGCGCGGGGCAACGAGCCAGTGAAAGCGCTCTGACTGCGACAGGTATCCCAGTTGACCGGCCTCCTGACCACCCTTGCAGATATGGACGATATCAGCTAGCTGCTGCTGAACAGCAGCCATGTCAAGATCGGGAGCCAGGGCACGCAATCGTTCCTGGTCCAGGTGCACCCGCACGTCAAGAAAACGCAGCGAGCGACAAAAAAGGATGACGCCAACGTTGAGGCATTCGCCGCGCTCCACATCGGGGACAACCCGGATGAGCGCGTAATCATAGGAACTGGGCGCGCGCATGCAGAGCCTCCTCCACGAAGTAATGCGAGTTTGCCAGGCGGTCGAGCAGGTAGGCCTGGTATGCCTCGCGGTGAGCAGCGGGGTCGGTAAAGAATGGGTCAGGGACAAGCCAGTTTTCAGGGATCAGGTCGATGATCTCCCGTAGGACCTCCGATGACAGCCTCTCTTTCATCAGTCTATCAGCTTCTTCAAGCGCACTGGCTCTCGGAAGCAGGACATGCTCTTTGATAGGCGAAAAAGGGTTGTGGCTGCGCGAGAGGTAGTCCCCCGTGTTGTGATGAAAGTAGAGCGAAGCACCGTGATCGATGAGCATGAGCCGCCTATGCCAGAAAAGTATGTTGGTATTGCGCGGCGTGCGATCCACATTGGAAACATATGCGTCGAAGCATACAATGGAGGAGGCTAACAGGGGATCGAGTTTAAGCGCATCAAGTGGGTTGAAAGCGGTAGCTCCTGGTAAGTAATCCATGCCCAGGTTGAGACCTCCGCTCGCTTTAATCAGGGAACGAATCTCATAATCCGGTTCGGAGCGGCCCAGCACGGGATCAAGCTCCATGAAGACGATTTCGGGAACGGGCAATCCGCTGGTACGGCCAAGTTCACCCGCCACCAGTTCGGCGATCAAGGCTTTTGTGCCCTGACCGGCCCCGCGAAACTTCAACACGTAAAGGCCATCGTCATCAGCTTCGACGATGGCCGGAAGCGAGCCGCCCTCCCGCAGTGGTGTGACATAGCGTGTGACTGTTTGTGTTCTCAGCATGGCCCTATTTTAACATAAGCCAGGGCTATTCGAAAGAAGCCCTTGTATTTGTCGTGCTTTTCAGCTAAACTTTCTGTTGGTTACGCTTCTCTCTCAGCATGTTTTTGTTTTTTACTGATCAGGTCATGTCTCAAGTTTAGCGCGAAGCAACTCACAGAAGAAAGGATATCGCAATGACTACTGCTCAAGACAATGCTACCATCGCCCAGAAAGGATATGACGCATACAACAGCCACAATTCGGACCCTAGATGGCTCGACTATGCCACTGATACGGTCGCAGATGACTGCGAAGTGGTCGATGTTCCATCCGGTGCGACCTTCCGTGGCCCCGAAGGTCTCAAGCAATTTCTCTTGGGGTTTAGTACTGCCTTCCCCGATAGTAGTGCAGAAGTGACCAACCTGTTCGCAACCGAGGATGGGGCGGTCGTCGAGTTTATTGCTGGTGGCACCCATACTGGCCCATTGCATGGTCCCGCTGGCGATATTCCGCCAACCGGTCGGTCATGGAAGTTGCAATTTTGTGATGTGTACAAATTCAGGGATGGGAAGATTGTCAGTCACCGAACGTACTACGACTCTCTGGGCCTGCTGCAACAACTCGGTCTTGTTCCCGCGATGGGGTAGGTCGGCTAGTAACCTCTGTGGCACCTTTTTCATGAGGTCGACTTGATGTACTTTGTCCAAAAGATTGGAAAAGCACACTTGAACCTGTTAAGCTGGCATGGGATAATGCGGATTAACAAAATCATCCGGGCAGCCGTAGGGGCCGATTGATCGGCCCTCGGTGCATGTATCGCTATCCGGATGATTTTGTTAATAATCATGATCCCAGGCATTATGAAAGTCAAAGCGTTTCTTAGCTCACACCCAGATTTAGCGGCGGACCATACAACTGGTCCATTAACTGCTGGAGCTCTGCTTTCTCTGCGTCTGTTAGCGGTATCGAAATGTTCGGCCGTTTCTTCTCTAACTCCAGCCAAGCAAGGTTTTTAAGAATGTCCTGTTTTGCCATGTTATAGAATTGACCTGGCGCATCCTGCCTCACGTCTAGATTATACGATTTCCAATCCTTCAAATGGCCAAGTAACAGGTGATGGCTGTTGACAGTTTCGTCGCACAACGTCATCAGGACCCTTTCGTCAAGCTCAAGATCTTTTCTATCCGCTAAGGAACAGAGGTGGAAAGGGATGATATGATGCACTTGCATGCCTTTTCCTTGTTGTCTATACAATTTTCCCCGGATTCAATAGGCCTTCTGGGTCGAAGAGCGCTTTGATCTGGCGCATCCAGTCAAGTGCCGCGCCGTGTTCAGCTTCCATGAACTTCCTTTTAACCAGGCCGATGCCATGTTCGCCGGTGGCGGTGCCTCCGAGTTCGAGGGATCGATTCACAAGTAGCTCGGAGAAGATTTCGGCTAACGAATATTCCTCTGGAAGAGTGGCGATCAAGGTGTGGAAGTTACCATCTCCTACGTGACCTACAATGCTTCCTTCTAAACGCATTTCTGTCAGGAGTTGCTGGGCATAAGTGACCAGCTCTGTTACCCTTGATATTGGCACGGCAGTGTCGGTTGTGTAGTATAGGCACCCGGGATTGGAGTGCACGAACGCCCAGTAGAAGTGGTGCCGCGCTTCCCACTGGTCAGCACGCTCCTGCTCATGTTTGGCGACATTGATATCGAGTGCCCCGGCGACTCGCACAAGCTTATTAGCGATAGCTGATTCCTCTTCGATGGCTGTTCCGGTAGAGGAATGAAATTCGAGGAAGAGTGCTGGCTTCTCTAAATAGGTGCGTTTCAGGTCGCGGTTAATGACCTTGATGCTGAGTTCGTCCAGGAGTTCGAGCCGGGCTACGGGTAGGGCGCTCGCCATGATGCGGTAAGCAGCCTCCGCAGCTTCCGTCAGGCCTGGAAAGAAGACGCGCATGGTATGGACGAAGGCTGGAATAGGGTAGAGCCTCAGGACCAGGCGAGTAATTATTCCCAGTGTACCGCCAGAGCCGATGAAGAGGTCCTTGAGGTTGTAGCCGCTGCTGGTTTTACGTACTGAGCGGCCAAGATGGAGAATATCACCGTTTGCTAGCACTACCTCCAGTTCTACGACGTTTTGGTGCATACCTCCGTACCTGACTGTGGTTGTGCCACTGGCATTGGTCGCGGCCATTCCTCCCAGGGTGGCGTTAGCGCCAGGGTCTACCGGAAAGAAGAGGCCAGTATCGCGGAGAGCCTGATTCAGTTCCTCCCGCCTCACGCCGGGTTCGACTGCTACCAGGAAATCCTGGGGGTATACTTCTAGGATGTTGTTCATGAGGGAGAAATCGAGGCTAATCGCTGGGCTCTGAGGGATAATATGCCCTTCGAGACTGGAGCCGGCGCCGAAAGGAATTACGGGTGTGTGGTGTTTTTGGCACCAGGACAGGACTTTGAGCACGTCTTCGACCGACACGGCAAAGACGACAGCTGCAGGCGGGTGTATTTCTGGATAACTGGTGTCTTTGCCGTGGGCTTCGAGAACCGAGGGGTCGAAGCTGACTTTTTCACCTAAAAGGTCTTTCAGAGTTGCTATCATTGCGGCTCTCCTCGATGATATGCCAACTGCAGCTGCGAGAGAAAATAGAAGGTGTGGGGACACCCTCTGTACTCCCAAATTTCTTTAGTTTCTGAAATTGAACGCGATGTTTATGACGATGATGGCTAGAAAAACTGTGATTAGCGCGAGCGGTGTAATCCACCCAACGAATGACGCCGTTCCCAGAATGATTCCGGTGAGGGGTACGAGCATTACCACTGAGACAATTGCGAGAGCCAGGCGTTGGCCTGCCGAGGCTACTGTTGGTGGCCGCATGCCAGTCCGGAATTCGTAGCGGAGTCTCTGAACAATTGCTTCGACTAAAGGATCGTTATACTGAGGATTTGTTCGGTATCCTTCGCCATACTCGGGGCCACTTCCGTGATTGGTGTAGGGTGAGGAGGATTGCCATTCGCGCTCATCATGCGGCTGGGGCATCTGCTGTTGATACATGGTCACCTGTTCCTTCCATATTGTTTGCGCACACCAAAAATGATATCTCCCTGTTTTACTACGTACTTGAGAGGCGAAAGTTACTCAATACGCATAACGAGATTAAAAACATTCTTCTTGTAGCTTAGTAGATACACCCCGCACTCTACCGAAGGTAACCGCAAGGAAATGCCCCCTTGCAAGAGGGCAAACTACAAAGCCTGCCTGCGGTCGATGCCACGTTTCAGTAGCCCGAACAGGGCAATCGCACCAAACCAGACTGCAACCAATACCCAGGATCGTTTTTCGCTCATAGCTCTTCTGCCTTTCGTTTCTGGTACAATATCCTCACTAATAATAGCACAAAAGGCCCTGCTTGGTTCAGACAATGCGAATCTGTAGGTATAATACACATCAAATTCAGATGATATCTTGAGCATTTCTTGAGAAATACCTGCTAGTATATGCAACAGAGAGGCTCGCCATGTCTCGAGCTACATGATCTTATGCTCTGCCTTGCAGAGCTAGTATCTACGTCTGTCTATGAGATGATACAGTGAATACATTTGTGAGATAAGTAAGGTAAGCATATGAAATTGTTCAAGGCCATGGGATCTAAAAGCATACAGAATTTTATTACACCAGTGTTTGCTTTCCTCTTTGCTACAACAGCGCTGGCTGCTTGTAGTGGAACCACTACAACTAGTAGTGATGACATCCACAAGATTAAGCACGTTGTTGTGATCATGCAGGAGAATCGTTCCTTTGATACATACTTTGGTACATATCCTGGCGCAGATGGGATTCCTGCAGGGGTCTGCGTGTCTAATCCCAAGACGAACCAGTGTGTGAAGCCCTATCATAATGCGAATGATAAGAACTTCGGTGGTCCTCATGGAGAGTCGAATGCAACCGCTGATATCAATGGCGGCAAAATGGATGGCTTCATTCAGCAGGAGATTGAGGGTAGCACGAAGGCGTGCAAAGGCAATTTCGATCCTGCCTGTAGTTTGAACCAGCAGCAGCCGGACGTGATGGGATACCATGACGCACGTGAAATTCCTAATTACTGGACTTATGCCGGGCAGTTTGTGCTCCAGGACCACATGTTCGAGCCTAATGCCTCCTGGAGCTTGCCAGAGCATCTCTTTATGGTATCAGAGTGGTCTGCCAAATGTAGTGAGCAAGGGAATCCAATGAGCTGCGTGAACGCGCTGCAAAACCCGGACAGGTTAAGTGGACGCAAACAGCAGAGCGTTCAGAAGAGGCCTGATTACGCGTGGACCGACCTTACGTACCTGCTTCACAAGGCCAATGTCAGTTGGGCGTATTATGTAGCTGATGGAACACAGCCGGACTGCGAAGACGACGCGATGTTCTGCCAGGCGAAGCAACAGCGCGCGAGCACGCCTGAGATCTGGAATCCACTTCCTTACTTCGATACAGTCAAGCAGGATGGTGAGCTGGGTAATATCCAGCAACTCTCGCAATTCTATACTGCTGCTAAGAACGGCACGCAGCCAGCGGTCTCATGGATTTCACCCAACGGTAAGAATAGTGAGCATCCCCCCGCCCTGGTAAGCACCGGCCAGGCATATGTCACTGGTCTGATCAACGCAATTATGCAGGGGCCAGACTGGAGTAGTACAGCGATCTTCCTGGCCTGGGATGATTGGGGTGGATTCTACGATCATGTCGCCCCACCTCATGTTGATGAGAATGGCTATGGCCTGCGCGTGCCCGGCATTGTGATAAGCCCTTATGCCAAAAAGGGATATACAGACCACCAGGCGTTGAGCTTCGATGCCTATGTGAAATTCATCGAGGACGACTTCCTTAGTGGACAGCGCATCGACCCAAAGACGGACGGACGACCAGACCCACGACCCGATGTACGGGAGAGTATACCGCAACTTGGCAATCTGCTAGCAGACTTCGACTTTTCGCAGACACCGCGCCCTCCATTGGTGTTGCCAACCAATCCTACTCCAGGCCCGGCATCCAACCCGCCGACGGGATCAACATCGCCTTAACGTATTGAGTTGTACAGCGTGAATTCGATTACATATTCATAGCGCTATCGATATTGCGCTCTGGGAGATCCACAAAGCGTAGCCTTGTGAGATTGTTATGATCTGGCAGCGTCAAAGCCACGTAAGCTTCGACCACGTGCTCAGCATATGGACCTGGCGGTTCAGTTGGCTTGCGTACAAGCCACGAACGTTCTCCAGGTTGGTCTGTTGGCATGGTCATGACGTTCACGCCCATCTTATTCATCACAGCCATGTTGCGCCGCGCTAAGAGCTGGTGAGGCACATAGTCATAGAGCGGAATCTGCATTTCAGCCAGTTGTTTCTCGATCTGGCTGGGATGATGACCATATTCTGCACATGCTATTTGCACCTCCCTCACAAGCTTATCCTCTGGCATTGCAAAAATTGCGTCTAGAGCTTGCATGAGGTTTATCCCGCGATTGAGCAGAACGAGGCGTCCATGTTCTAAACGTCGCGCTAACCCATCGTTCTTATGCTGATGCCGGGCTTCATGAATCTGGCTTGTGAGATCAGCAAAAGGCAGCGTGTCCAATTTGCGATTGAGGAAATCCACTACGTCAGCGGTATCTCCATCCTGCCAGCTTCGTAAAAGCTCCAGACAGTATTGACCATCATAACGCCTGATGTTCTTGTAGATACTCAATAAGCGGTCTTTGCATTCACATACCCAGAGTGCGTGGAGATATCGTACAGAGTCGGCAACAGGAAATGAGGCGAAACGTTTCTGCCCATGCACATCCTGTACAAAATGAAAGCTGGTCTCAAATTCATCGTGAAGGTGTTCGAAGGCTTCTAGCTTCTGTTTGATCAGTTCCGGTACTACCGGAGTGGTTAAGGGTACTGTCATGGGGATCTCCTCTTCAGCCTCTTCTTAAATATTCTACTATACTGATTACGGATCAGCGTGCAAAAGCGATACCATCCCACGCGAGAAAGACGACCACAAGGGTATGGACCAGTCTACGACTTTTTTAACTGTTGACTTGCCACTCGATACATCAAGTAGTATGTTATATCACAAAGTATGTGATATCAAATAGTACCTGGATAATTGCAGGGTTTTTCTAAAGTTGTCCATTGGAAGGGGCTAGCCGCCTCTGAAAACCCCATGTTCGGGAGACTTTGTGTATGGACAGAAGATCAGGATGGAACAAAAACGAGTATCAAGTACAGGTCGGAGACAATATTACGCTTGAAGGCAATCTGGAAGTACCTGACAACCCTCAAGGGGTAGTGCTTTTCGCGCATGGTAGCGGAAGCAGTCGACATAGCCCTCGTAATCAATTCGTTGGCCGTGTGCTACAGGATGCAGGATTTGCGACCCTATTGATAGACCTACTCACTCCACAGGAAGAGGACGAGGACAGATTTACAGGGCACTTACGCTTTGACATCGATTTGCTCAGCCAGCGAGTTGTTGGTGCTACGAACTGGCTCGGCGTGAACCCGGTAACTCAAAATCTGAAAATTGGCTACTTTGGGGCCAGTACTGGCGCAGCCGCTGCATTAGTTGCAGCCGCTGAACACCCTCTTGCTGTCGGTGCAGTAGTCTCGCGTGGCGGCCGACCCGACCTTGCCAGAACATACCTTACAAAGGTTCTAACACCGACGCTCCTCATCGTTGGCTTGAAGGATACTCAGGTACTTGAATTGAACCGCATGGTGCTTTCACTGCTGAGGGGTGAAAAGCAAATTGAAATCGTTCCCGGAGCAACACACCTGTTCGAGGAATCAGGCGCTTTGGAGAAGGTTGCACAGTTAGCGAGTGACTGGTTCAAACGCTACCTCGCACCCTGACAGCTATCGCTTGCGCAGGGACAGAAATGTATGGCGTCAACCATCGTCAAAACCCACCAACAGGATTGTTTGAGATAAATGAAGTTCGTACGAAAAGCTGCGAGTCGATTTGAGAGGAGAGGGCAGATGACACTCTATCGAGATCGCATTGAAGCCGGGCGGATACTAGCTACCATGCTCACTGCATATGCCAATCGCAACGATGTACTGGTACTTGCGCTACCTCGCGGCGGTGTACCTATCGCTTTTGAGGTGGCAAAGGCGCTCCATGTCCCACTAGATATCTTTGTGGTGCGCAAACTTGGCGTCCCTGGTCACGAAGAACTGGCTATGGGCGCTATAGCCACAGGAGGTGTACGTGTCCTGAACGAGGAAGTTGTGCAAATGCTGCACATCCCCGACGAAGTGATCGATGCGGTCACCGCGAGAGAACAACAGGAGTTGGAACGACGAGAGCATCTTTACCGCGATGATCTTCCTCCTCCAGAAGTGCGTGATTGCACCGCCATTCTGATAGACGATGGCCTGGCTACTGGTTCAACCATGCGCGCCGCAGTCGCAGCCTTGCGCAATCAACAGCCAGCGCAAATTGTCGTTGCCGTTCCAGTAGCATCTCCTACGGTTTGTGATGAGTTCAGTGCAGAGGTAGACGAGATTATCTGCGCCAGAACACCTGAGCCGTTCTTTGGAGTTGGCTATTGGTACGAGGATTTCACGCAAACGACTGACAAAGAAGTTCACGACCTGCTTGCACTCTCTGAGCAAGAGAAGCCAGTTGTGGCACGAAAGGGATAGGAGAGTACTTGAACGCAACTAAACAGCTACCATGACATTTTCACTGAAAATCAACATCGTTTCTCTAAAATAGTTGACATTACCGCTAGATACTGCTACCCTACATATGAGCAGAGGAAAATACAAGCATATCCAGCGACAAGGCGAAAGAGATGGACCAAGCTGAGACCTGGCGTGAACTGCTGGGGAGATGTATTGAGAACCCACAAGAGAGGCAACGTCTTGCTGATGCATTAGGCATTAACCCGATGACCTTGAATCGCTGGGTTACCGGGGAAAGTGACCCGCGTCAGCAGAATCTACGACGACTCCTCCAAGCCCTCCCTCAGTATCGCGAACGCTTCATCGCGTTAATTGAGCAGGAGTTCAAGGGCTTCTCTACGATGATGCAAGGCGAGGCAGGGCAATTAGAATCAGCCGTTATTCCCTCTGAGTTTTATTTCCGTGCTCTTCATACCTGGGCTATCACCCCAAAATCGCTTCTCTTTCTCTTGCTCTGCGATCTCATCTTGCAGCAGGCCCTTGAGCAACTTGATCCACACCGTCATGGTATGGCAGTCACGGCGGCATGCTGCATGCCTCCCTGCACTTCCAGGAAGAAGGTGCTCAGCCTGCATGAAAAGGTGGGACGAGGAACACCACCATGGACGAGGGAATTGGAATACCAGGCTATTTTCTTAGGAGCTGAGTCTTTAGCAGGACACGTAATCACCTCAGGTCATCTTGAGGTGAATCAGAATCTGCAGGATAAGAACAGTTTATCCGCCGGCTATCGAGGTCCCTGGGAGGTGAGTGCTGCTGCTGTTCCCATCATGTCTATGGGGAAGGTTGCAGGTAGTCTGCTGATTTCTAGCACTCGGCCTGACTACTTTCTTCCGACTCGATGCAAGCTCATCGAACAGTACGCCGAGCTGATCGCTTTGGCCTTTGCCCCTGAGGACTTTTATGAGCTAGAACAGATCGAACTGGCCCCTCTACCTTCCTATGAGGTACAGCAGCCGTATTTGGCTGGGTTTCGGAAACGAGTCAATGAACTTATGCTGCAAGACGCAAGTAGACAGCATTTGATGACCATCTTCGAGGCAGAACAGATTGTCTGGCAACAGATAGAAGCCGAACTCTTAAAACGTTCCCTGGTAGAGGGTCGCTAGGAAGTATCATGACACAGGCTGGTCAGTAGAGGTGGTCGCTGCCTTCTCGCGGAAATGTGGCATAACTTCTTTCGCCATCAGTTCCTGGATCTTCAGCACAAGGTAATCGGGGATTTCCCCCACGTGACCTCCGGTGACGAGCATGCCAGCGTGAAGCACATCGGTATAGTAGGATAATTTCTCAATCACGGTATCCACACCTCCCGCAATGACAACACCTGTGTCGATTAGCTCCTTGAAGGTGCGCTTCTCACCTAATGATCCGCTTTCGAGCATCACCCTGAGGCTTCTTTCGCTCATATAACCTGGTGGGATAAAAAACTGGGGGCGTATTTTCAAGGCCTTTTCGAAAAGCCACATGATGTATTTCTCGGCCTCTTTCATGGCGATATCGTCGTTTTCCGCTACATAGCATGGAACGCAGAAAGCTAGCTGCTCTGGCTGTGCTTCGTAGCCATATTTTTCCTCAGCAAGACGCCGATATAAATCGTAGGCACGCTTGCGCTGGTCCATCGGCATGAACACCGTCATATATGGATATTTGTGCCTGGAGGCAAAATCGATGGTTTCCATGCTGGCAGTGCCGGGCAACCAGATGGGAGGCGGCTGCTGGATAGGCCGCGGCCAGATGTTCACATAGCGGTAGTTGTAGTGTTCTCCCTCGAAGGTGAATGGGCCAGGGCGTGTCCAGGCCTGGATAATCAAGTCGTGGGCCTCATCCATGCGCTCGCGACTGAGTGTAGGATTGACGTTATAGCTAAAATACTCCATGCCCGTACCACGCACAAAACCAGAGATGATGCGTCCGCCGCTGAGTACATCGAGCATGGCAATCTCTTCGGCCACTCGCAAGGGGTCATCGTGCAAAGGCAGGGCGTTGCCAACAATGCCAATTTTTGCCCGCTTTACGCGTTGTGTCAGTGCAGCGGCCATAATATTGGGCGAAGGCATGGTGCCATAGGCATTCTGGTGGTGTTCGTTGACGATGACGCTATCCCAACCAAGTTTGTCGGCCCGCTCGATTTCGTCCAGATAGCGATTGTATAGTGCGTGACCCTTGATCGGATCGTAGATGGAATTAGGTAGCGTTACCCATGCCGAGTCGTATTTCTCGTCGTAGTCGCCAGGTAAATATGGCCAAGGCATCAGGTGGAAGTAGTGAAAAGTCAGTTTGCTCATTTCATATTCTTTACCTTACTTCTGTAAAAACTCGCTGATCACCCTGCACCACTCGGCAGGTTTCTCGAACATAGGCATATGGCCGGTGCCCTCGAGCTTGACGAGTTCGGAATTGGCTATCAGTCTGTGAAAAGTATCACCGTAAACGGGGGGAATAAAGTGGTCATTCTGCCCCTACACAATTAGCGTTGGGCATGTTATTCGCTCCAGGCGCCGCTCCAACTTGGGATCATATCCTGGATTCCAGGCCAAAGAAGCCAGGGTAGTAAGCTGGCGGTACTGTGAGAGCAAGTAGTCTGTATTGAACTCTGCCGGTATCAGAGGCATCGCCGCTGCGAAATCATCAAAGAAGGTCATTAATATCTCTTGAGGGTTCATGGCAAAGATGTCAGCAATGGGTGTACCTTTCACCCTGATTCCAGAAGCATTTGACAGCACCAGTTTCTCTACTCGCTCTGGGTACCATACGGCGAGTTCCGCTGCCATCCAGCTGCCTATGGAGTGACCAACCACTAACGCTTTATCCAAACCCAAAGTATCGAGCAGATCACGAAAATAGAGAACGTAATCACTCATATCCCGCATCCAGTTTGGTCGTTCGGTTAAACCGAAACCGGGAATATCAGGCGCGAAAACGCGAAAGTTCTGAGAAAGATTTCGGTGATACTCTAGCCACAAATTTCCCAGGTTAAGCCCGTGAAGGAAGAGTAGGGATGCAGCACCAGGTGATCCTGCTTCAAAGAGGTGAGTTGCAATGCCTCGTACATTGACTGTGCGTTCTACCTTGTCAACCGGGTATGCTACGGTGGAAGCTTCGTCTGACGTCATTGTTCATCCTTCTTGCTGGTAATGGGGGTAACAACGATCAGAAAACTATCAAAAACAGGCTGCACTTTTTATATGATAACACACCGTGTTTGAACTGCGAGGCGAAAATGCTGTTTTTACACTCAACATGGAGAGAAGGCGATGCAAGTATCCCCTCTCTACATCCACACTGCCCACGCCCCTACGAGGGTGAGAAAGTCATTTGATTGGTAATTCAATCCTGGGCGTCAAAATACGCTAGCCAGTCTTCACGCTCCTACCTTTAGCGTGAAATTGAGAATACCGATAAATGCATCAAAGCTTTCGCCCCCACTGACACGTATGCGGGGTAATTGATAGGGGATTTGTGCATTCTGTATGGCGGAATCAAACGAAAATGGATCCAGTGTAGCTCCTATATATCCATCGGCATAGAGATCAGCGAGCACTTTTTGCTGTTCATAAACGGGATCTTGATGAAACGGTTCACCCGCAGGATAACAGAAAAATTGAATGGGTTGTCCAAGCTGCGCTTCAAGCGTTTCTTTGGAAAGAAGCAGTTCCTTCTGCGTAGAAGTCCACGCGGGGGGCTGTCCCACATTTACATGGTGAATGGTATGCGAGCCTATCTGCATCCCAACTTGTGCAAGTGTGCGTTCCTGATCCCATGTTATGTAATGTCCGCCGATCATTCCTGTGATGATATAGAATACGCCGCGAAAGTGATGAGCCAGCAATACCGGCAAAGCATCGGTATACATGTCTTCGTATCCATCATCAAAGGTAAGAATCATTGGATGGGTTGGCAGTGCTTTCCCATAGTAGAGCATGTCAAATAGCTCGGTCTGAGTAATACTTTGATAGCCTTGCTGCTGAAGCCAGGTAAGTTGTGCATTAAAATCGGTTGTCTTTACAGTCAAGTTGAAGTTGAGTATGTCACTTGTAGGCACATTAGAGATGTGGTGATACATGAATATTGGTACCAGCAGTTTAATCTTTGGCGGTGAGGCAGGCACGAGAATGGGCGCATCGAGATCAGCAGGTCCAGCCTGCAGTACGCGCCACATTCCATGGTAGGACACCAGGGCAAATGGAGTATCGTTAAAAAGGCCTTTGCTCAGCGCAAAGCTCGAGGGCATGGTAAGTAGACCATGGGGTGCAGTAGCATTGAGAGAAACTCGCAGCGTTGCCACGTCGGGATAGAGCTGGGTTGTATCAGGATCGCGCCAGGAATACTGTATTTGAACAGAACTATCGTCATATGAAACGAATTTGAGCAAACCAAACTTTGCCTTTTCAAAGTGTATGAAATCTTTTTCTCCCTGCCACAACTGTTGGGCATCTGGAGAAAGCATGGACCACATTTCAGTCCAATTTTTCTGCACCATAGCATCCATAAAGTGCTTTGCGATGATGTTGCTTTCTACCAAAGATGAGCCAGACATGGGTGTCGGTGTGAAATATGCACGTATTACAGGGGTAGGAGCTGCATTTCGTACGAAAACTTGAGATAACCAGTTTCCAATTGCAGCGCGTCCTGTAACAACGCTCCCTACCAATAGTAGAAGTACGCATAGTAACAAAGGCAGCCACCAACGCAACCCTTTACGGGAGCGACGAAGACGCTTTTTGCTCAAAGGAAGTGTTAATTTTTGTTTTATACCCTGCCATGTCATGTCTAATGGAAGTGCTGGTTGTTGCTCCAGATTTCGGTGTTTAAGGTCAATCTCTTGTTTTGGCTGCTGGTCTAGAGAAATCCCTTTTGATCCTTGCTTTAACATAACAGTACTCAAAAAGCCACGAACGTCTCGCATCGAGTGCAGTTTCCCGATTTCCCTGCTCTATCTGAGATAACGTCTTTGTCTTCGGGTAATGGCAGAACTGGTTATAAAGGACTACTGACAATGGGCTTAAGGGCTGGATAAAGCATTCGATACTTCTCATAAGCTCGCGCATAGATGCTCTCCAACTCCCGGTTTGGCTCAGTATGCTCAACAACGCGAACAGTTGCCTTGCAAGCCTGTTGCACCGAAGCATATACTCCGCTGGCTACGCCTGCCAGCAGTGCCGCGCCAAATGCCGGTCCTTCTTGCGAAGTTGTAGTTACTAACTGCACGCCAAGCACATCAGCAAGAATTTGCCGCCAAATCGGACTTTTAGCGCCGCCGCCAGTAGCACGTAGTTGTTCAAGCTCTAATCCTTGCTCCTGAATAATTGCAAAGCAATCTTTCATGCTAAAGGCAACTCCCTCTAAAACAGCTCGCACAAGGTGACGCCGGTCTTGACTGGCTGTAAGACCAATCCAGCCACCACGTGCATAAGCATCGAGGTGAGGGGTGCGCTCACCCTGGAGATATGGCAAGAATAAGAGGCCATCACTCCCAGGTGGAACACCCTCGGCTTCTCTTGCCAGAAGGTCGTAAGCATCGAGTCCAGTCCAGCGTTCCAGGGCGCGTTCGGGCAAGCCAATGTTATCTCGCACCCAGCGTAACGAGAGACCTGCGCCCTGCGTCACGCCCATGAGGTACCAGGCATTGGGAACAGCGTGATTGAATGTATGCACCCTAGGAATCGGGCCGGAAATATCCACCTGAGGAGTAGCGGCATAGGCAAGGAGGACTCCACTTGTACCGATTGAGACGAGAGCCAAGCCAGGATGTACCACGCCATTGCCGATGGCGCCGCAGGCATTATCGGCTCCCCCACCAGCGACAGGGGTTCCGGCGACCAGGCCCGTAAGTTGCTCTACCTCATCAGTTATTGTGCCACACACAACATCGGAAGCCACAACGGGTGGCAACAGAGCGGGATCAAATCCTATCGCCTCTAAGACTTCGCGTGACCAGCTACCATGTCGCACATCCAGCAAGCATGTTCCCGCCGCGTCCGATATCTCCATAGCCAGAACGCCTGTCAAACGAAAGCGGATATAGTCTTTAGGCAGGATAATCGTACGTGTTTGGGCAAAAATATCAGGTTCATTATCACGCACCCACAGCGCTTTGGGCGCAGAAAATCCAGGCAGCGCCGGATTGCTGACGAGTTCAATCAAGCGCGATGCACCCACCTGTTCTGTCATCCACCGGCACTGAGCATCACTGCGTTGATCAGCCCAAATGATGCATGGTCGCAGTACTTTGGATTCCTCATCTAGCAGAACCACTCCATGCATTTGACCAGAAAGGCCACCGCCACGCACATCGCCAGGCGCAACACCATGATGCACACCACCTGTGAGACAGGAGCGAATGGCCGTAATAGTTGCCTGCCACCACTCTTCGGGATCCTGTTCAGCCCAACCAGGGAAAGGATGAACTAGCGGGTAATCGATAAAAGCCCACGACAGCACACGCCCATCGTCCGCCGCGAAGAGGGCAGCTTTAACACCTGTGGTACCGAGATCAATCCCAAGCAATGCCTGCATTTCCGTGCTCCTCATCGTTTACGTTTGGCAATAATATGCTCTGTGTATGCCTTGTCCAGTCCCATCGCCTCGTAAACGATCCTATAACCTTCGACGGCATCCGCGTGAGAACGAGCTTCTGCGAGGGCCTGGCGGTCGATTTTGCCTGCCAGGTCATCAATAAAAGCCCATTGGAGCACCGAGCGACGCACCGCTGCTATTTGATCCTCGGTGTATGGGTACAGGTCGTAACCGATACGCTGACCCTGGGCGCTATAGCCGACATCTTGCAGCGTCATCGCCAGCTCGAGGGTTTGCATGAAAAAGGCAGCGCCCACCATATTATCATCGTCAAACGTTCCCCACCCGGAGTTTGCATGCTGATGACCTAGCTTGCCTTCGCTGTGCAGCAGGGCCGCGTACTCAGCCAAGTTTTCACCATTCATAATCAGATGTTGCCAGTCCATGTTGACCTGGAGGCGAGAGGTATCAACACCCAGACGGCGAATACGGTCAATGGTATAGAGGGTGGCAGCTATATTGCGCATCAGGATGTTCATGGCTGGCTCGCTATTCTTGTGCTCCAGGAAGACCGTTACACCTTTGGAAGCAGCATGCGCAACTACCTCACCCACACCGCTAACGAACCAATCCCAGGTCTGGGCATAATCGCGCTGGAAGTTATAGTTGTAGCCTTCGGCGCCTGGCCAGATGATGAAGTGAGCACCAAGGGCAGCTGCGAGATCAACTCCACGCTTCAGCGTCTCAATGCCTCTACGGCGCAAGGCGGGATCGGGATTGATGAACGCTCCGAGTTTGTACGTAGGATCGGGATGAAGACCAGCAGCGAGGCAGTAAATATCCATTGGCCCTAAGGCTGCCTTGATCGCTTCTACATTATCCTCGCTGATTTCTCCAGGATAGTGATATTCCAGCCCATCAACCAGGTCAGCTAATCCATCGACGACGCGACGTGTACGCGCTACCATATCTTCATGTATTGTTTCAGGGTGATAACCGATGGGCACAAAACGTGTAGCGTTGGGTCCAAATGCCCAGATGCCCACGCTATTCTTTACCTGTGTGCTGTCCAACTTTTGCTCCTTCAGAACGGCCTGTATCCTTGCCTTATTACATTTCTTAACCCCGATTACAAGTATATCATATGGGCATCTATGCTACGATTCGTGTACGCGTAATACCGCTAGCGTGATCTTTGGTAGTGCCAGGGTAGTGCTGGCTGCAACATAACGGCTCTCCCAGCAAGGGCGAAATTTCTGTTTGAAATATATTGATAGGAATACCACTTATGAAGCGCAATCGGCATGTAAAACGTGAGATGAAAGGAGCCAAACATATATTTCATGGTTTTGGAGGAGATAGGAAGATACGAATGAGCCATATTCAAGGAGTGATTCTCGACGTCGACGGTACATTAGTCGATAGTAACGATGCACATGCCAAAGCCTGGGTTGAAGCGATGGCGCAATATGGTTATACGGTTGCTTTCGACAAGGTTCGTCCCTTGATTGGCATGGGTGGAGATAAAGTGCTGCCAGAAACAGTCGGTCTTGAGAAAAACAGCGAGGAAGGGAAACGAATCAGCCAGCGACGCAAAGAAATTTTTAAAGAGCGCTATCTACCCAACTTGCACGCCTTCCCAGGGGCAAGAGAGTTGCTTGAGCAGATGCGGAAACGTGGTTTGAAGCTAGCGATCGCAAGTTCAGCCGAAAAAGATGAACTCAAAGCATTACTCCGGGTTGTTGGAGCAGCGGATCTGATTGAGGAAGAGACTTCCTCGAAAGATACAAAGAGGTCGAAGCCCGATCCCGATGTTATGGATGTGACACTTGACAGGATAGGCCTTCCGTCCAATGCGGTCCTGATGATTGGAGATACCGCCTACGATATTGAAGCGGCGAAGAAGGTCAATGTAGATACCATCGCGTTTCGTTGCGGCGGCTGGAATGACTCCGATCTGGCAGGAGCTATTGCGATCTATGACGGCCCGGCAGATCTGCTGGAGCACTACGACGATTCACCCTTAGCAAGCTGAGGGCAAATGAGAGCACAAAAACAACATGGACACGATTTGAAGGAGTGATATATGGCGCTGTCTTTCAACTTCTCTAGAGTAAGGCTTCTGGGATTCTTCAGCACAAATGCATTCGCAGGATTCGTAGCAACAGTTCCCATGACTCTGTTCATGCTGCTCATGCAGCGCTTACTGCCAAGGTGGCAGCAGTATGCCTTACCACCCGAGCGAATCACCAATGAATTAGCTGAACGAGCAGATGTGGCGAAACATATGGATGAACAGGAGCGGGTAGGCGCAGCACTCGTCTCTCACTTCAGCTATGGTGCGGCCATGGGTTACCTCTATACTCCTTTTGCGCAAAAGGTAGCTCTGCCCTCGGCATTGAAAGGGGCGATTTTCGGGCTGATCGTATGGATCGGCAGCTATCTCGGTTTGGTACCAGCGCTGAAGATGTCGGAAGCGGCTCCATTACAGCCTGTTCGTCGTAACCTGCTGATGATAGCTGCTCACCTCATATGGGGAATTTCGTTGGGAATAACGGCAAGTTTTTTGGAGAAATGAATACACCTTTCTTCTAATGTACTGAATTTGGAGACATCTGTTTATTACGCTCCCTTTAGGAAATCCCTAAATTGGACTCGGCATCCGTTATATGATATATTTATGCATATAAATCAGGTGATTGAAATAGTCATTGGCGATGAGGCTCGCCTGTAAACTGCCCCCACGGGCTGATAGCTTCTATAACGCTCCGGCAGGGTTATAGAGGCTATTTTTATTCTATGCAGTAAGACAGGAGATGCGTTTCGATGACTGATGAATCTGCTTCCCCCTCCTTGATTGAAGTGCAGACACTGGTCGAATCTGTGCGCGCTACTATCGCACGTGTCATCGTTGGCAAGATCGAGATCATCGATCTCCTGCTGGTTGCGCTGTTCTCCGATGGACATGTCCTGCTGGAAGATGTGCCTGGCATGGGGAAAACGGTGATGGCCAAGTCTCTGGCACGCTCCATCGGCGCGACGTTCCAACGCGTGCAGGGAACCCCTGACCTTTTGCCAACGGATGTGACAGGAGTCAGCTACTTCGATCAGCGGCGCGGCGATTTCGTCTTTCGCCAGGGGCCGATTTTTGCACAGATTCTACTGATCGATGAGATCAACCGAGCGACGCCGCGCACCCAGTCAGCGCTGCTGGAGGCGATGGCCGAGCGCCAAGTGACAGTTGAGCGCGAGACCATGCCGCTGCCGAGGCCGTACCTTGTGCTGGCCACTCAGAATCCTGTCGAACTGGAGGGAACATTCCCCCTGCCAGAGGCACAACTCGACCGCTTTTTACTGCGCGTGCGGGTGGGCTATCCTTCCGAAGATGAGGAGCAGCTCATTCTGCATCGCTTCAAAAACGAGGAGCCGCTCGACTCTTTGCGATCCGTTGTCTCAGCCGAGCAGGTTATCAAGCTGCAACAGGCGATTCGCCAGGTCGGATGGCAGCCCGAAGTGGAGCGTTATCTCCTCTCCCTTGTGGCCCAGCGTGCTGGCACACCGGCTGCTCACGACGACACGAGCGAGATTACGAGGGAGCGCCAGCGAAGCGATCATCAAGGAAATCTTAGAAGCTATCCCTGTACCGGTTGAAACAATTGCGCTGCCACACAAGGGGTAATGGTCATGGATACCGACCGTTTCAACGACTTACGCGATGAGACTTTGATCAAGCGGCGCCCCTGGTATGTGCTGGCGGCTGCCCTCCTCATTCTTAGCGCGCTCACGCGTCAACCGATCGCCTTTCTGGCTGGTGTGTTTGCTTTCGTCATTGGCATTGTCCCCGAGCTCTGGTATCGCTTTGCGCTTCGTAATCTCGTGATTCGCCAATGGGTCAGCCAGAAACGGGCCTTCTTTGGGGAGGCAGTTATGCTCTCGATCAGCGTTGAGAACCAGAAACTGTTGCCGTTGCCCTGGTTGGAGGTCGAAGATGAGATCCCTCTCCAGCTTCCCCTGCTGACCGGACGTGCGCTGCCGACGTACAAAGTCAATCGGATGGTGCTGGTCAATACCTTTTCCCTCTGGTCTTTGCAGCGTGTCATACGGCGCTATCAGCTCGACTGCGGTGCACGCGGCGTCTTCAGCTTCGGACCTGCAGTTCTACGCAGCGGCGACCCCTTTGGCTGGCTGGTGCGCGAA
>WNFX01000718.1_pt1 | contig 35215 bp, 41 predicted proteins | sample 5400111 | NCBI WGS metagenome assembly WNFX01 (sample SAMN13153363, study PRJNA577476) | soil metagenome | isolation source: 40 cm soil or saprolite under grassland replicate 1 | place: USA:California | collected 2016-06-15 | reverse complement strand
TGTAACGCTTTCGCGGGAAACGACGGCGCGGGCGATGATGACGTTGCTCCGGCGAGGCAGACTCAGTCGGCACAGGTTGGGTTTCGTTTTCTTCGTTCATAGGCTAAAATCTTCGCGGCGCAGCACCGCCTTAACACGTCTTCTGTAAGCAATAGTTTTCAGGCCGGCAACCTGGCCAGCAATTCGTCGGGAATTTCTAGATTTGAATAGACGTTTTGCACGTCGTCGTCGTCCTCAAGCGCATCACATAAACGGAGCACCTGACGCGCCGCGGTCTCGTCGGGCACCGCAACAGTTGTATCGGGAATGAATGTAAACTTTTGCCCATCGGTGGTTACGCCCGCATTTTTGAGCGCTTCAGCTACGGCGTATAGCTGATCGTGGGAAGTAGTAATAACATACTGATCGTCGTCGGTTGTCAACTCTTCCGCGCCAGCCTCCAAGGCAATCTCCAGTAGTCGATCCTCGTCGATGCTTGACCGCGGGACGGTGATTTGGCCTTTCCTGTGAAACATGTACGAAACGCTTCCGGTGGAGGCGAGATTGCCATTATGCTGACTGAAAATGCTTCGAATCTCCGCCCCGGTGCGGTTTTTATTGTCGGTGGCCGTTTCGACAATGATTGCCACGCCTCCCGGCGCGTAACCTTCGTACACGAGCTCATCGAATTGTTGCGCATCCTTGCCCTCCCCGGTGCCGCGTTTAATTGCGCGCTCAATGTTATCGCTCGGCATGCTCTGGGCGCGTGCAGCCTGGATCGCGCTGCGCAGACGCGGATTGCCATTGGGATCCCCCCCGCCGCGCTTTGCTGCGATGGTGATCTCTTTTGATAATTTACCGAAGATCTTGCCGCGTTTTGCGTCGATCGCGCCCTTGAACCGCTTGACCTTCGACCACTTACTATGTCCCGCCATAGATGGGGATTGTTATGCAACTGCTGATTGAAACCTGCGAATTTCCGAACAACACCTCGCCGATAGACTGGCTGACGAAGGAGGAAACTAGCGCCTCATATTCAATTCCAACGAGAACTGTTTGTCAATCAGTTTGAAACAACTGAGCCTAGCTGCTTCGCGAATGGTCCGCATCGATATGCATATCGATGCGGACAGTCTGATTCGACACAATCGTGAATGGTTGCGGTTTCGCGCGCACGTGCCTGCGGACGCGCCCTTGCACATCGAGAACATAATGGCCCGGCGCCAGTGCTACGCGATAGTTTCCGTCCCCGTCCGCAGTAACCCGCACAATTTCTTTTTGTCCATCCTGAGTCAGGATGAGCAGTGGATAGTCGGCATAGTTTTCCGCCGTTTCGGCGGGCATGTTTTCATCGGTGGGCTGGACAGGCTTGGGTGAGACGATCCTCAAATGTCCTTCCAGGAAACCTGGCGCCGGGTTATCCGATGCCAAACAGCAGATCGGAAGTAAAAAAAGGCAACTCCAAGTCAGGTATTTGAAACGCATAATGTACAAGAAAATGGGCGGGATAGATTCTCACCATCCCGCCCAGGTTACAAACTAGACCTTATGGCAATGTCAGCTTCCAGGCGCTGCGCCCGTGCGTTGCCGCGTACAGGACACGCGCACTGGGCACGATTGTCAGACCGGCCACCTCGACCATGGGAAGTCCAGTGCCTGCGACCACCCAATCGGACGAACCGTTTGCACGTCTCAGGACGCCCCAGTCATTCGAAACGTACAGATCACCGTTCGAATCATGAACGATGTCTGTCGCAGGGAAGTCTGGGAATGCGGTCGCGCCTGAGCCATCAAGATTCGTCCACGTCGCGGTGCCACCAATCGGATCGTAGGTCACTGAGAAGACGTGACCTGGGAAGCGAGTGAGTCAAGCCGCGTGTAGTGCACAGAACCAGCGGCAGCATCGGCGTTACTGGAGATGAAGACACGGCCAGTCGTGGTTGCTGCCCAGAGGGTACCTGTGTTACTGGGCGTGCGCTCGACCGCAGCGACGTTACCGCCGTTGCGGTCGCCCCAGGCCGCAGAGGTCAGCGAGGCCGATGGAACGCCATCTCCGATTCTGACAAAGTCACCGCCGGAGTTGGCGACGTTGAAACCCGACTGGCCACCGTCACCGTAGATAATTTGTGGCCAAGTCACGGCCGAGCCGGTTGTCTCAAATGTGCCGTTGTCCTGTGTGCCGCCTTGAAGATGCTTAGGATCATCAGCAGCAACTGACAGGCTCTGGAACTGCAAGGTCGAAAGTCCCTTGTTCAGGTTGTAGAGGTACGTCGGTACAGCGGAAAGCAACTGTTGGCAGAGCGCCAGGTCCGTTCCGGTGAGCCCGCGATAAGTGGTGCACTGGCCTGAGATGTCCGCGAAAGCCCCGCTCGAGCGCATGAGGCCGCCATCCGTGCCGAAGATTGCAGAATCGGTCCCCGGGATCTCTACGATCGCGTGCGAGTCCGGGTGCTGACCATTAGGCGCAATGGGATTCGGCTGACAACAGCTGCCGGGCGGAGTTGGATTTGTGGTGGCGTCCCATGTCATGTCGCTAAATGACGCACCCGCGTCGGCCGAGCGGATAAACGCGCGACCGTTTGTCGTAAAGCCGTAGCTACCGTAGGAGTACGAACCAGCGAGATAGACCACATCGGGCTTGCCCGGCGGAGAGTAAACCACGTTGTCATACCAGCACTGACCCGTACAGTAGTCTTCGTTCTGTGTCGTTGTTAGATCGGTGAACGTCGGCGACCCAGTCGCAACGTCGTCACTGCGATAGAAACGCGCAGCCGGTGATCCCGTGTTGCCATCGCCCACGTACATTCGCGTGAAGCCACCAGTTATCGGGGTGACAGCAAACTCAGCCCGGTCATTAATATTGGCGGCGCTGAGTGCCGTCTTGATCTGAGTCCAGTTAGCGCCGTCATCGGTCGAGCGCCAGATGCCCCCACCACTTGCGGTCAGCCTCGGGAACGCGGCTGCATAAAGCGTGGTGTTCGTCGCGTAGTTCGGGTCAAATTCGACTTTGTTGACACCGCGGGCCGAGCCGAAGGTGGCCTGGATTTTTCCAGCGTCGCCTGCCAAGGTGGGGTTGAGGCAAACGCCCTCAGGAGCCAAGAGGGTGAAGGTCGCGCCGCTATTAGTGGATTTCCACAGCCCGTACGGCGGGAGACCGGGAGCAAGCGAGACGCCGCCACCTGTGACGGAACTGATTCCACGAACAGCGCGAGTTGAACCCACATAGATGGTGCTGCCCCTAACCACAATCGATGAAATCGCGCGGCCGTCGAAAGCCGGGCCACTATAGGCCGGGGCGTCACCGCAGGAGGTCGGCATCACGGGCACAGATGTGTTCGCAGCTAAGTGTGTCCAGGTGTTGCCGCCATCCGTTGATTTGTAAATGCCAAAACCGGCTTCCGAATCACCCGACGCGTTCGGCTCGCCGGTCCCCGCGTAAAGCGCGCCGGTCGCGGCGTCGTAGGTTAGCGTTCCGATCGCATTTGTCGCGAAGCTGCCGGAGACAAACGTCCAGTCGACCCTACTGCCGGCAAGTGCATTAGTGGTACGCCAGACCCCGCCGCCCGCTGCTGCCGCCCATACTCGGCACCTCCTCGTGCTGCAGCTTGGATCCACGGCAAGGGCAGTGATGCGTCCGGATGTGGTGTAAGCGGCGCCGCTAAAAGTTAGAATATCCGGAGCATTCGAGATGCTGGGTCCAGCAAGCGTCCACGCGCCAAGCGCGTTCGCGCCCTCCCGCCCAGACCTTCCTCTGACACTAGTCCAGGCGGCATGCGCGTTCCGCCTCAATGCAAACGGGATATCGGTGGCGGGGAAGGCTCGCTTCGCGTAATCCTCTTCAGCTGCGGACACTGGGCCGCCTTCTCGTTCAGGTCCGGGCAAGGTCATCTTGCTTCTAAACAACTCAGCACGGTTTTGGCTGAATTTATTGATCGCGTTTTTGTTGTCTGATTTCGCCCATGACAACGGGCCCGACGGTTTCACCGCGACGAACGCCATTGCGGCCGCTGCGGACATCAGAGTTACGATACTTGCCATGCGCAAGTGCGGTACGAGACGATTGCGACTAAACGAACGATGAGTTTTCATATGTGTGGAGATGACTGATTCCAAGCCGGAGAGAAGGAGCGAGCTTGGGCGAATCCAGATTGCCAGAATACGAACAAAAACGTCAAGGCGTTTAACCTTATATTTTTGTAATGTTTGTATATGAGCTGAGCGCCGGCCTCGCTTGAATCTCTTCCAAAGTTCGAAAAGTAGGTTCGAATAGGAAAAACGGTCCAATCATGCGCGCGCTGCTACCGGGAAGGACCGAAAAAAATCGTGGTTTATCAGCTGATTTAAGCAGCTATCACGACGGCGCGCTTCCGGGCAGTTGCGTCGAGGATCCGCTTTCGCAAACGCAATGATTTCGGCGTCGCTTCCACGTATTCGTCGATGTCGATGTACTCGATCGCGCGCTCCAGGCTCATGCGAAGCGGTGCTTCGAGTTGGATGCCTTTCCCTTCACCTTGCGAACGCATGTTGGTGAGATGTTTTGCTTTACAGGGATTGACTGGCAAATCTTCCGGGCGCGCGTTTTCGCCGACGATCATCCCTTCGTAAACGTCCTCCTGTGGGCCGATGAAAAGCCGGCCGCGTTCCTGAATGTTGTTGAGCGCGTAAGCCGTGCTGACTCCCGATTCCATCGACACCATCACACCACGACCCCGTCCTCCGATTTCGCCTTTGAACAGCGCGTATTCGCGAAAGAGATGACTCATCAAACCTTCGCCACGGGTCAGGTTGACGAGATCGGTTTCAAAGCCAATCAGGCCGCGAGTCGGAATAATCGCCTGGATCGACACGCGTGTCGCGTGATGGTCCATGCCGACAACCTCACCTTTGCGATTGGCAACCAATTGCAAAATGTCACCGAGATTTTCTTCCGGTAGATCGACATAAAGATTTTCCAGGGGCTCGAGCAGGGCGCGATTCTCTGCCCGATGGAAAATCACCTCGGGACGCGAGACCATCACTTCATAGCCTTCGCGTCGCATTTGCTCGATCAGGATCGCAATCTGCATTTCGCCGCGCGCGTTGATCTCAAATGCCCCTGCGGTTTCCGTGTCGTTCACCTGGAGTGAGACGTTGCCGCGCGTCTCGCGAATAAGGCGCTCGCGAATATTTCGCGCGGTCACAAATCTTCCTTCGCGCCCGGCAAAAGGCGAATCGTTGACCACAATGTGCATGCGAATCGTAGGCGGGTCGATATCTACAAATTGAAGCGGCGTCCGTTCTTCGCGGTCTGCGAGGGTTTCGCCGATATAAACTTCCTCGAAACCGGCCAGTCCAATGATGTCGCCTGCGGTCGCGTGTTTTATTTCCACCTGCTCCAACCCCGAATAGGTAAACAGCGCCGTGACTGTAGCCCGCTCATGGCGGCCATCACGGTGAATGCAGACGATGGAGTCCCCGACTGCGACGCGACCACTGACGATGCGCCCGAGCGCAATTCTTCCCAGGTAATCGCTGTAATCCAGATTCGAGACGAGCATTTGAAAGAACGGCTCGCTCGAAATTTTTGGCGGCGGCACATGTTGCACAATCGCCTGGAAGAGCGGCGTCATGTCTTCGTTGTTTTCGTGCAGTTCGCGCACGGCAAAACCGTCCTTTGCGCTGGCGTAAATGATCGGGAAATCAAGTTGCTCGTCGGTCGCCTTCAGTTCGACGAACAGATCAAAAATCTCGTCCAGGACTTTGTGTGGGCGCGCGTTTTCCCTGTCGATCTTGTTGATAACAACAACCGGCTTCAGTTTGTTCTCCAGCGCCTTGCGCAAAACAAATCGCGTCTGTGCCTGCGGCCCATCGTGCGCATCGACGACCAGTAGCACGCCATCCACCATTTTCATGATCCGCTCGACTTCGCCGCCAAAATCGGCGTGACCGGGTGTATCGACGATGTTGATCCGGTAACCGTTCCACTGAAAAGCTGCATTCTTCGCGCGAATCGTGATTCCTTTTTCGCGCTCGAGATCCATCGAATCCATCATGCGCTCTTCAATCTTTTGATTAGAGCGAAACGTGCCCGATTGGCGCAACAGCTGATCGACCAGGGTCGTCTTGCCATGATCGACGTGCGCAATGATGGCGATATTACGAATTTTATTCATTGGGGAAAATCTCTCCCGCGCGGGAGAGCCGCCAACTCTACGAGAGATTGCAGCCGAGTCAAACTCCGGTGGCAATCGGACGCACAGGTCTTCCCCATCAAATCATTGCCAGCCAGCTCTGTGATTGCGGGATCAAAGCGGCTGATCTGGGGAGCTCATTGAAAGACGAAGAAAGAACTAGCATTCTTCGTTCTGACGTCAGTCTATTCCGTTTTCCTAATTCTGAATTTTTCCTTCTAATTCCTCCTCCACTCTTCATTCTTTCGCTTATGAAAATTCTTCTCGCTGGTATTCTCGGCGGAATCGCCATGTTTATCTGGACATCAATCGCACATCTGGTGTTGCCGCTGGGGGAAGCCGGGATCAGCGAAATTCCAAATGAATCAGCCGTCCTCAGCGCGATGCAAAGCATCGGAGACCAAGCCGGTCTTTACATTTTTCCTGGCCTGGGCGTCGGCAAAAACGCAACGCGCCAGGAAAAGAATGAAGCGATGAAACAAATCGCAGCGAAAGCCGCCAGCGGTCCTTCCGGGCTTTTGATGTATCACCCGACTCGGCCGTTTACCTTCGGCAAATGGATGGGAATTGAATTCGGCACCGAACTGCTTGAAGCGATCCTGGTCGTGTTCCTTCTCGCCCAGACACACATTGCGAGTTTCGCTGGTCGAGTCGGCTTCGTGTTGGTTGCCGGAATCCTGGCCGCCATCGCGACCAACGTTTCCTATTGGAACTGGTACGGCTTCCCGGGTCTTTACACGGCCAGTTACATGCTTACCCAGATTGTCGGTTTCTTTTTGGTGGGAATCGTCGCGGCGTTCATGCTCCGGAAGACGCCGGTGCGAACCTCGTACTGACTCTATTCTCTGTCAGCCGCGCTCTGGTTCGTTAGGCCGGCGCCAATTTTCCCCAACTGAAAAGCAAAATGATCGCGCCGATGATCGAAAGGATGAATCCCGCTGGATGAAATGTGGCACCCGGTTCCGGTTTGGAAAACAGGCGGCCAATCAGTCCGCCGATGATCGAGCCACCGATGCCGAGAAGAGTCGTCATGATGAAACCGAGATGTTGCACGCCCGGCATGATGGCGCGCGCTATTAACCCGACTATGAAGCCGACAATAATGTACCAAACGATGTGTAACATTTGCTTGTTTGGTCAAGCCTCAGAGGCTAACACGGTACCCAAAGTGAAGGCGACCCTTTTTCACGCGTCTCGGAGCTGGTGCTGTGGAACCATGCTGTCGCAGCAAGAAGAACGATCATTAATCACGAATCACTGATCACGTTGCGCATTTTTGCCACGAAGCTCTCGCACTGTCAGTGCCCGACGTCCGGTTGAGCTTCCGTGCGTCGCCTCGGCTCTGTCGTCACTTCTTTTGAAGTGACGTTCTTTCGACGTGTTGGCAGGAATCCATGTCCCACCGGCGGCGTTTAGCTTCAGGAATTTTGCGATCTCTTTTTCAGATAGGTCCGTACCGTTCATATGAGAATAGCTTTCCGAAATGCTCCGGTCATTGGCAAAGATCACAAGGTAAAGATATCGACCCTTATGGTAGAGAACGCTGACCGTTCCGTCATCGCGCAACTGTCGCTGGAGCAGGTTGCCATATCGGTCTTCGGTTCTGTCCGAGCCGTCGCCCAGGTTCGCCCAGACCGAGTTCAAGGCGGTGACAACCGCCAGCGCAGCGACCAGAAATTGTTTCATATGTCCACTCGGATCCTTTTTACTTCCGCTCCAAATACTTCATCTGCTTCGTTCCATCTTGGCTGCTGTCATCCAACTTTTCTTCAATCAGTTCCTCGGCCGGAACAGTGTGAAACGAAACCACCGTCCAATCCCCGTCTTTGCCGACCACCGGACGGTGCCAGGCATTCTGCGGAATTGAAATCCAGCGCTGTTCCAGCGGCGCGTCTGGATTGCTGGCCAACACATTCGATTGCCACTGGCTCGGCTCTCCGGTCTGCATATCGCCACTCCCTTCGAACGACATCATCCGCTGGTGACTATTCGGATGGCGTTCCGCGCCTGTGTCCGCACCCGCGCGCAAGACAAATACCCAGGCAGATTGGATCTCAGCCGGTAACGCGCGACCGAAAACGGTTAACGGAACCGGTTCCCAGGTCATTAACGCCTGTTTCTTCCGAGCCAGCTCCGCATGGACGCGTTCGATAATCGGGCGAATTTGTTGACGAACGGTCTCAGACCGTAAAACGGCGTCGATCGATTCAAGCTGGGCGCGTTCTTGCTGTGTCATTCCGCGAATATTCACTATCGATTGTATTTCCCAATTCTTAATTCTTGCTTCTTGCTTAATTCCCTCGATGTCGAAGAAGAACAAAAGTCGCAAACGAGCCGTGCGGATCGAAGTTCGCGAGTCCGGTGTGCACGGGCACGGTGTTTACGCCATACAGTTTATTCCCAAAGGCACTCGCATTATCGAATACACTGGGCAACGCGTGTCTTGGGAAGCCGCTCCCAACGACGAAAACGATCCACACACATTCAACTTTGGCCTCGAAAACGGCGAGGTGATCAATCCAGAGATTGGCGGCAACGACGCGCGCTGGATCAACCATTCCTGCGACCCAAACTGCGAAGCGATCGAGGAAGATGACCGCATTTTCATCTGCGCGCTGCGCGGTATAGCACCAGGCGAGGAGCTCTTCTACGATTACGCATTGGAAATCGACGAACCAGTCACCGAAGAATCAAAAAAGAAATTCGCTTGCCACTGCCGCAGCCCAAATTGTCGCGGCACAATGCTCGACACTTCCTAGTTCTTCCATCTATCTCCGCCTCCTGATTTCCCCGGAATAGGCAAATCCTATCGCGACCAGACGCATAAAGTATTTCAACCCGCCTCCAGACTGTGGCCAGTTGATTGTATGAACGGCTCAGGTTTAGGGATGGGAACGACCAAGGGGAACGACCGATCCTGGAACGTCATGGCCTGACTCGCGCGGCCGCGTTCTGGGTAATAAACAACGCGCTGTTATGAACTTCGACGTTCTCGCTCTCATTAACGGAGACCCTCGTGAATCTGGGCCTGCGGAGTTTCACTTTTTCATCAACCAACAAAAACAACGAATAGAGGAGACAAAATCATATGGAAAGTAAGAGGCCGATAGGACAGCGCATTGCGCGATTCCTTGAGACACGATACGTGCACAGGGCGCACCCTCATTATTTGCCCGAGCTCGCAGGGTTTGGACTAATCCTGATCCTGGCAGTCTGGCCAATGTTAGCGATGGTAGCGGCGGCGCTGGAAAGAATGCGATGAGAACTTCACTCCTTCGCACTGGGAGTGATCGACAAATCCTTTGCTGACAAAGCAGCCGCCGCTTCCCGACGGAATGCTGCGGCGGCTTTGCTCTGAAATCGAAGCGGATTGTAAAGGAGATTGAGCTCCCGCTCCGGAACCGGCGGAGCGAACGGCACACTGACGCATCCCGGGGTCGCATGATGTTTCACCATCATTTGGGGCACAATGGAAACGCCGATCGAGGCTGCGACCATGTTTGCGATCGTGCTGAGCTGGCTGCCGGCCAGCGCGATCTCCGGCCGGAGACGACGTGACTCAAGGAGGTGATTCACCTGTTGCGACAAGCAATGCATCTCGTGAAGCAGTAGAAATCTCAGCGATTTGAGATCGTCGAATTCCACGAGATCCTTCTTTGCCAGGGGATGTTCTTCCGGCACGAGCGCCAGCAAAGGTTCGGTGCCCAGAGATTCTCGTCGAAGAGTTGGACTCGGCCGGCACGTGGACGCCAGCGCGACATCCAGTTCGCCAGCATCAATTCGTCGGGTAACTCCTTCGGTCACGTCCTCCACGATCTCCAGTGTCACGTCTGGATAATGTTTTTGGAATGTTACGACCAACTCCGGGAGGACATAGGGCGCGATCGTGGGGATTGCGCCCACCGCCACGTTGCCAGCCACTTCGCCTTTGAGCTCGTCCACGCAACGTCGGGCGTCGCCGATCGAGGCCAAGATTTGTCGCGCGTAATCGATCAAACAACGGCCAGCTTCTGTCAGCACAACTGAACGCGGGAGCCGATCGAATAATGGCTGACCGACTTCCGCTTCCAGTTTTCGAATTTGTTGACTGAGCGAAGGCTGAGCAACGCGCACCTTGGCGGCCGCGCGCGAAAAACTTCCTTCCTCCGCCACGGCGACGAAGTAACGCAGTTGATGAATCTCCATAGACAAGTCCTGTCGAGGGGAACCTCACAGTAGCGCCTGCCTCGCGACTTTGAAACCTCGCTCGTTTTCTCGTTCGGTGGCGAAGCTGTAGTGGCGGCTGTGCCAGCCGCGGGATTTAGATCTACCGGGGGGCACCCGCTGCGTCTTGCACAACGCAAACTCGGCATACGCGCCGCTGATTTGATCCCGCGGTGTAAACACGATCGTGCCCGGTTTGAATTCCGTGACGGAGTCGCCGATCTGCTCGACCACGCCCGCACCGTCGTTGCCTAGTGTGTAAGGCAAGACTGGCAGTCGCTCATAAGTTCCCGCGCGAATGTAAGTCTCCACCGGATTAACGCCGATCGCGTGCATCCGCACCAGCACCTGGCCAGATCCAGGCTGCGGCTTCGGCACTTTTTCCAGCCGAAGAACTTCCGGCCCGCCAAATTCATGCACCCGAATTGCCTTCATCGCTTTCTCGCTTTCTCCTACTTCCTATTCTTAGTTCTTTTGCGCCTTCCTTATCTTTCGTTTGAGGTAATAATCGTGTAGCGGCACCAGGATGATCATCGAGAAATAAACCCAGCCGCTCCATTGGATCTGTTCTGTCGGCAAAGTAAGCGCAAAGACCAACGACACGATTCCGACGCTTACGGGGATGCTCCAGCCCGACAGCTCACCGCGCGTGACCAGACTTTCTCGTCCATTCAAACGTAACGGCCCACGCAATTGCCAGGCACGAAGATTCAGGAGCAGGATTTCAGCGGAAATAGCAATCAAGCCGAGCGCGTAAATCCCAAAAATCGTTCTCGCCTGTGATTCGGTGGTGTGAAGCGAGAACGGCTGGCCGATCTGGCCACTGCTCAGAAGGTACCACATCGCTCCGAAAATTGCCTTCAGCGGATAGATAAAGATCAGGATCGTAACAATCATCGCCCAGCTGATCAAAATCGAGGCGCCGTCTTCGAGGCCGTAACGCCGGCTCCACAACCAATGGCCCCGCCAAAAGATGCCCAGCACCGCGATGCTGCAGACAAAGGTCGGTACATTCTTGAATGCCGCCAAGAGCGTCTGGATGTTATCGGGGATCTGTTGGGCGGCGATCACCAGCATCGAAATGGCGAACGCGAACGCTGCGTCGATGAAAGTTTCCAGCCGCGTCATCTCCATCCCGCGCAACCGAAATCCGTCAAGCCGGGGCAGTGCATCCAGGTTGGCGGGCAACGTCGACGAGATATCTTCGTGGCGTTCGTTCATCTGCCGGGAATCCTATGCAAGACAGCACTACGTTTGTAAGGATTTTCCTCTCCGGATCGCATATCGCCCCGTTTTTCCTTCCTTTGCAAAGCCAGCCGAATGCGAGCAAGGTCGCAGCATGGAAGCGGAATCGCTGTCCCGCGCTTTTGCCGAACTTTCCACTCCGCTCATCGCCGACGCCGCTTTGCGCTTGAAAATTCCGCTCAGAATCAGTGCGCCCGGCATTCGGCCGGTGACGCGCGATCAACGCCTTGCGGGCCCGGCGCTGCCGGTCAGACATTTTGGAAGCGTCGATGTTTTTCTGGAAGCGATGCAGGGCGCGCAACCCGGCGAAGTTCTGGTAATCGATAACGGCGGTCGTCTAGACGAAGGCTGCATCGGCGACTTGACCGCGCTCGAGGCTGAACACTGCGGTCTTGGTGGAATCATAGTCTGGGGCGCGCATCGCGATACGCCCGAACTCCGGCAGATTCGTCTGCCCATTTTCAGCTATGGAGTGTGCCCATCCGGCCCCCAACGGCTCGACCCTCGTGATTCCACGGCGCTGCGTTCCGCGCGCTTCGGTAACTTCCTGGTCTAACCCAGCGATGTCGTTTTCGCCGATGACGACGGCTGTTTATTTGCGTGGGCCGAGCGTGTCGATGAACTGCTTCGCGTTGCGCACGAAATCTGGCAACGGGAACGGCATCAGGCGGAGGCGATCAAAAGCGGGCACTCGCTGCGGGAACAATTGGAGTTTGCGCGGTATCTGGAAAAGCGAGCAGCCGATCCCAGTTATAGCTTTCGTGAACACCTGCGAAAAATCAGCGGCGCAATCGAAGAATAATGAGATCGCTCGGATACGTCGAAGCTGTAGCCGGGTCGATGACTCCGGAGCAATCCTCAACGCTCGAAAAACCTATAATCCCTACATCTAATTATTCCTTCTGACTTTGGTCGCATTGACCCGCTAGAGTTATACCGTAAAATCTCCTAAGATGGCATCGATCGGGTTCACTTACTGGCAGGACGAAGAGATGTGGCTGGGATATCTCGACGAATATCCTGATTACATGACCCAGGGAACTTCGTTGGACGATTTGAAGGAACATCTTCTCGACCTGTACAATGATTTGTCCTCGGGAGTCGTTCCGCACGTTCGCCAGCATTCCGAGTTGGAGCTGGCTTGAAGCGGCGCGAGTTGATTAAAAAGATCGAAGCACAGGGCGGCCTGCTGATCCGGCATGGAGGCAAACACGACTGGTATCAGAATGCTATGACAAAAGTTTGCCAGCCTGTGCCGCGACACAATTAAATTAACGAATATCTCGGGCGAAATATCCTACGACGGCTATCCAAACTACGATGTTTCGGTGAAGCCGAACGCAACCGAGTTCTGCGGCACGCCCCCAGGCAAACTTCTTCCTTCTGACTTTGGTCCTTCTAATTCTTCCCTGGTTTAACCCTGTGCGTTTGCTTGTTCCGTAAACCATGACGCGAATGTTGAAGATCGAGCTCACCTTTTGGCTCCTTGCGTAACTTTTCCGGCACCAGATCGCCCACGGGGCCCTTTGCGATTGTGGTCCCTCCATCGACCACGTAAAGCGCACCGGTGACATAGCTCGCTTCGTCCGATGCCAGGAACGCATACACGTTCGCGACTTCCTCCGACGTCCCGCGCCGCGCCAAGGGCACGGCCTGTATCAGGCTCTTCTCCATTTCCTTGTCCATCGGCCCGGTTTCCTTGTGCGTCCACGCCGTATCGATCGGTCCCGGGCAAACGCAATTCGCGCGCACACCGTATTGCGCCTGCTCCACTGCAACTCCGCGCATAAACGCGTGCATCCAGCCTTTTGTTCCGCCATACGGCGTATTCTGTGCAAGGCCGATCATCCCCGATTCCGAGCCGGCCGAAATAATGTTGCCGCGCGTCCTTTGCAAATGCGGCAGCGCGAAGCGCGTCATCATAAACGCAGAGCGAACGTTCATCCGGATCGTCTCATCGAAATCCTCCATCGGATAATCTTGCGTCATCGCGTTATCCAGGAAAACGCCCGCGTTATTAACCAGCACATCGAGCCGCTTAAATTCTTTAATGGCCAGATCAACACACCGTTTCGCGGCGCGTTCCTCGGAAATATCGCCGGCGAACGCGACGGCTTGTCCTTTGTTGTCGCGGATTGCTTTGACCACATCCTCGATCGGATCGTCCGGCAGCCCACATACGACGACGCGAGCGCCTTCCGTGGCAAACTTGTGCGCGATCGCCTCGCCGATCCCCGTGCCTGCCCCTGTAACGATCGCCACTTTCTCCTCCAATCGTCCATGATTGGACCCGTTTCTGTCGAAAAATTTCGTTCTCATATCAATAAAGCTTCGCGCCTCGTTACGCAGTCGCGTCCCATTTTTGTCCGCGGATAGTGGAGTGGCTGCTGCTTGCTCGCGAATCCCTTCGGAGTCTCAGCCGCAGATGAACTTCAGAATTCTTTGCTTTACGTGTGAGGACACGCGCCTCTCCACGCTCCGGTGCGTATTGCTTGTATGCGCACACCTTTTCTTTCCAACTTGCTCGCCACCTGCCACTGGGCGCTATGTTGCAAGCCCACCCGCAAACGCAAACGCTAAGGATTTGCTTGACCGTTTAAGTACTCAATTTCCTGTGCTGCGTGCTTTCATTTTCGACATCGACGGTACCTTGGTCGATTCCAACGAGCTGCACGTCGATTCGTGGGACCGCGCCTTTCGGAAATTCGGCAAACATTTTCCCCGGGAAGCGTTACGCGCACAGATCGGGAAAGGTTCCGACCAATATTTACCTGAGTTTCTTACGCCGGACGAGATCAAGCGTTTCGGCAAAGAGCTGGATGATTATCGGTCCGAGCTGTTCCGGAAAGAATATCTGCCAAAGGCGCGCCCGTTCCCGAAAGTGCGCGAACTCTTCCAGCGGATTCGCGACGACAAACGGATCGTTCTCGCCAGCTCCGGGAAAAAGGCCGACACCAAGTATTACGTAAAGCTTCTTAAGATCGACAACCTCATCGAGGGGTACACCTCCGGCGACGATGCCGACAATTCTAAACCGGCACCTGACATCTTTGCCGCTTCATTGAAAAAGCTTGGCGGCATTTCACCTGCTGATGCTGTGTCGGTCGGCGACAAAAGGTTCGACATTGAAGCCGCCAGAAAAGCCGGCCTGAAAACGATTGCGTTTCTTTGCGGAGGAACATCGGAATCAGTATTGCGTCAAGCGGGTGCAGTCGTGATCTACCGCGATCCCGCCGACTTTCTTGCCCATTACGATGAGCTAACGACATCGAACGTGCTCATACCTGAGTCCGGTCGCGGCCGCATATGATCAACGATCTTTGGTACAAGAACGCGGTGATCTACTGCCTGTCGGTCGGTACTTACATGGACGCTGATGGCGATGGGACTGGCGATTTCCGAGGACTAATGCGCCGCCTCGATTATCTGCATGGCCTGGGGGTGACCGCGATTTGGCTCATGCCGTTTCAGACTTCGCCCTGCCGGGACGACGGTTACGACGTCGCCGACTATTACAATGTCGATCCGCGCTACGGTACGCTCGGTGATTTCATCGAGTTTACCCACGGCGCAGAACAACGCGGCATTCGTGTTTTGATCGATCTGGTAGTGAACCATACCTCCGATCAGCATCCATGGTTCAAGCAGGCGCGCTCAGATCCAAATTCAAAATATCGGAATTGGTACGTCTGGTCGAAGAAGAAACCGAAGCACGCGAGTAAAGGAATGGTGTTTCCCGGCGTACAAAAAACAACATGGACCTACGATCGCGAAGCCAAAGCCTGGTATTTCCACCGATTTTACGACTTCCAGCCTGACCTCAATACCTCAAATCCGGAAGTGCAGGATGAGATACTTAAAATCATGGGCTTTTGGATTCAGTCGGGCGTCTCTGGATTTCGCATGGATGCGGTTCCTTTCATTATCTCGACCAAGGGACCAAACGTGCGAAAACCAAAGGAGCAGTTCGATATGCTGCGCGTGTTTCGCGAATTCCTCCAGTGGCGCCAGGGCGACTGCATTGTGCTGGCCGAAGCCAATGTGCTACCCGAAACCGACATGGAGTACTTCGGCGAAGACGGCGATCGCATGCACATGATGTTCAACTTTCAGGTCAACCAAAACCTCTTCTATGCTTTGGCCGTCGCCGATATGCGCCCGTTGATCAAAGCGTTGAGAGCGACTAAACCGCGGCCGGCGACGGCGCAGTGGGGGATTTTTCTGCGAAATCACGACGAACTTGACCTCGGGCGCTTGCAAGAGCAGCAGCGGCAAACCGTGTTTGAAGCGTTTGGGCCGGACAAAAACATGCAGCTTTACGATCGTGGGATCAGACGCCGCCTTGCTCCAATGCTGGGGGGCGATCAGCGCCGGCTCAAGCTGGCCTACAGCTTGCTGTTCACACTCCCGGGAACACCGGTGATTCGCTATGGTGATGAACTCGGCATGGGCGACGATCTCACGCAGCGGGAACGCGCCTGTGCGCGGACTGCGATGCAATGGTCGGACGAACCTCACGGTGGGTTTACGAAAAATCCGAAGCCGCACGTTCCTGTGATCGACAAAGGACCATACGGTTATCAACACGTTAACGCTGCGGTCCAGCGACGCGATCCGGAGTCACTGCTGAACTGGACCGAGCGCATCATTCGAATGCGCAAAGAAGTTCCGGAGATTGGATGGGGCGACTTTACCCTGTTGAAAGTCCGCGATCCCGCCGTTCTCGCTCTGCGGTACGACTGGCGCAATAATTCGGTGTTGTTTCTACACAATCTTCACGAACAACCGCGCGAAATTCTCGTGGATCCGGGAGTAAATAGCGAACAGGACAAACTGCTGGTTAATCTTCTCGCTGAGAACCACAGTCGGGCGAACAAGTCCGGCAAACACCGCATTATGCTGGAAGGCTATGGTTACCGGTGGTACCGAATCGGCGGACTCGACTATCTGCTGCGTCGAACCGACATCGATCAAAAGGATACCGACGCGGATTGAAAACAAACGCAACAAAAGAAAAGCCGCCAAGGCATTACTGCGCCTCGGCGGCTTCTCAAATCTAACTTTCTAATTTCTTATTAGCTCATCCCGAGGGATTCGAGCGTCGGCTCGTCGATCGCCGCTGTCGTGGTAAGCCCATTGTCGGCCTGGTAGGCGCTGAGTGCCTCGCGGGTCAACGGCCCGAGCAATCCATCCACCTCACCCCTGTAATAGCCCATGTCTTGCAGCATGGCTTGCACGTCGGCGATCACCTTATCCGGCGGCTCAGCGCGGTGACCCACATAGATGGGTCCATCGTAGGCATAGTATTCGGCCGAAGGATTGTAACCCCACGCCGGATACCAATAGCCGTTGTTCCAGTAGTAGTAACCGCCGCCGATCAGCTCCACGCGGTTGTAATGCGATCGGTACCAGCCCTGATCGTGCCGTTCCGGACGATACGAGCGGAATACTTCGTATTGCGGACCCTGCCACTGTTCGCTTCTCTCAATCCGACGGCTCTGGTCAAACGTAACCGCCGGAACCTGCTGCGGCTTTGGCTGCGCACGGAAGTTCGCGTGCTGCGATTTGATCTGCTGCACCTTCTGCGGATCCGGCTTTTTCGCTGCGCCCGCCGCTTTAACTTGCTGGCCGGCTGGCGGAGCTGCAGTCGCCTTCGCCCCCTCCGTTGCCGGAGTGGCTTTCGGCGGTGCCTTCGCATTTGGCGCAGGCGTTTTCATTCCTTTCCTACGCTGCTCAGCCTGCTGCTTCGCACCGGGCGACGGTTGCTCGGAAACGCCCGTTTCCGTTTTCGGGGCGGTCTCAGATTCCTGACTTGCTCGAGTTTTTTTGCCCTTTGCTGCGCCGGGCTCACTCGTAGTTCCGCGTTCCTTCGTCGTTCCGCGCTGCTTCGGAGCTGAAGTTTCAGGCTTCGCCGCATTCGGCTTAGGCTGTTGCGCTTCAGTCGCGTGCGCTTTTTTTTCCGGGGCGCGCTTGCCCTTTGATGGTGATTGCTGTTCGACTGGCTGTTGCGCCAGAGCGGCTCCGGCCAGCGCCAGTGAACAGCCTATCAATAAACTAGTAAGTTTTTTCATAATAATAATATTTAGTCGTTGGACGTTTGCGATCTATTCAGAGTCCTTCCTGTAATTTCCCTTAGCCATGTGAGGCAGACGCCTTTACGCGGCATCGATCGCCTAACCATAGTTCGTGCAACCGCACCCATTCGGTTCCCCGCGAACAAGATTACCGCTCGATACGAGGCGTCGCTTTCCGGCGTTAGCCAGACAAAACGGACTGGCCTATTCCTTCACACTTTTGATTGCGTCTTCTCATCGATGAACTCAACCTGATTCTCGCAGCATGAAGAAGCCTCATCAGAAAGCGATTTCGCAGACACCGTTTGCGCAATATGGCGGTTTGATCGGTGGCATTGCCGGGTTACTCGAGGCAGCCCGGCGCACCGCGGCGCGCACAATCAATGCACTGATGACGGCCACTTACTGGGAGATCGGGCGGCGCATCGTGGAATTCGAGCAGGGAGGCGAGAAACGGGCCGAGTATGGTGAGGGACTACTGGCGCGTCTGGCTGACGATTTGACGGCGGTTTCAGCCGACAGAACCTGCAGAGATTCCGTCTATTCTATCTTTCGCAACCTGCCGAAAAGATTTGCTCGACACTGTCGAGCAAATTGAACGGTGGGATTGGTTCGACGCCGTCGAATGAATTGGGTGAGGCAACAATTGTGCAGACACTGTCTGCCAAATCTAAAGGGGCGGAGATTCGTCCGACACCGTCGGGCATTTCCCAAGCACCGTCCGGGAAATCCTCGCCCTTCGCTCTGTCCGAGCTCGCCCGCGCCTTTCCTCTCTCCTGGTCGCACTACGTCCTACTCATCAGCCGAACCCGCTCCCTGAAGCTTTCGCTTACTACCAAGCCGAGGCTTTGCGCGGTGGCTGGAGCGTGCGCCAGCTCGTTTCATCGAAAAAATTTCTGCAAAATTCAACGCCACCAGCCTGAGTTTTTGGCGAAGAGTTGTAGAGTGAGGTAAAGTTTTCATAATGAAACTTCCGAAACTTACCGCTGTGATCGAGCCGGGAGAGGACGGATGGTATGTGGCGAGCTGCCTCGAACTCGGCATCGTCAGTCAGGGCGAAACGCCTGACCACGCAGAAGAAATGATCAAAGAAGCAGTCGAACTCTGGCTGGAGTGTGCGGATGAGTCGGAGGTTCGTCGCAGACTGGACGAGCGCAAAGTTGCCATCAAAGAGCTTGAATTGACGCATGCCTAAGCTCCGCGTCTTTTCTGGCGCGGAATGGAGCGAGCGGGGCGAGCGACATGCACGGCAACGCCGCGAGGGTAGCGGAGAGCGAGCCGGGAGGTGAGCGAATGAATTATGCATTAAGTGGACTTCCTCGCTCGCTGTTCGAATGACCTTCTCACCGATCACTGTTCACTGATCACCGATCACGAAATTCGTTTGCCACGCCGTAGCGATCGGGCGAAGGCGGGTCAACGTTCATTCCGCAATCCGAAATCCGCATTCCGCAATCCTTTCCGGTTGGGAAAGTCCAAAGCGGTTGTGCAGGATCGGGTTGACGCAAAAAAACGCGCCCCGCATTTCCAGCGGAGCGCTTTTGTTTTGCGCAGAGGCTGCGCTACTCAACTTCAACAAAGTCGGGATCGCCAGCGCAGATCACCCGCTCCGTATATACAAAGCCGTCCACGTCAACCGCGACCCAGCAGTTGTCCACGAACACGAAGTATGTGTTACCTATCAACCGGAAATGATTCGAGCCGAATCGTTGGACGAAGAACTCTTTCGGATGCCGTCCAAGACTGAACACTTCACTGTGACGCGACTTGAACTCTTGCACGTTTACCTTCGTGGATTGATTCACGTTCGTCTGGCTCGCCGATCGATTTACGTTCGTCTCGTTCGTGTTCGAACGTGTCCCAGGTTGATTCCTGTTTACGTCCGGAGCGCGACCCTTAACGTCGGTCTGTCCACGTACGTTTGTGCCCGTTTCAGGTTTTGCCTGCGGTTTGCTCTGCTCCTGCGCGGAAGCGGGACGCATCTTCTTCCCTTTGGCCGGCGCTGTCGCCTCCGTTTCCTTCGTCTGCCCCTGCTGCGTCTGCGTCTGTTGTGGCTCCCCTGTCTGGCCTAACGCCATGAGCGGTAACCCCAATATCGCTGTTATTGTCAGTATCCTCATGATTCTCCTTTCTCCCTATTAATTCGTGTCTCGGAAAAATTTTGGACCCCGGTCGATCGCGTGCCTTTCGGTTTCTTAATTCTTAATTTTTCCTTCATCCCTTAAGAACTATTCTTACCTCTAACTTCCTAGTTCTTCTTAATTGAAACTCGCTTGTTGCCCGCACTCGCTCGCTGCTTCCCTCGCAGCTTTGCCTTGATCACTCGCACTGCCCCGTGCTTGCGCCAGCTACCCTAGCTGCGTTGCCGTCTACCCGCGCGATTCCCGATCGCGACGTGTTCTATGTCGCTCATCCCATTCGCTCCATTCTTACTTCTTACTTGCGCGCCTGCGCTTTCTCCTTCTCATCGGGAAGAGCTTGGGCTACATTGCCAGCGTGAGCACGGTTCAGGAAATCAGCGAAGCGATCGAGCACTTGGACGTGCGCGACCAAATGCGGCTCCTTCACCATTTGCCGGCGCATCTGAAAATTCAGCCGGACGATGTCGCATGGCTCAAAGCGGCCGAGCCGGCGTTCGAATTCTGGAATAACCCCGAGGATGCCATCTACGACGAGCTTTAGCCAAGGCGACGTTGTTCTGGTGCCTTTTCCGTTCACCGATCTAAGCGCTGTAAAACAGCGGCCAACACTGGTTCTTTCGCCCGATAGATTAAACAAGGGGCGCATCGACGTCATAGTTGCGGCGATTACCTCTCAAATTCCGGACGTTATTGGCGAAGATGACATTTTCTTATCGGATGCCGATCGGCGAACAGCTGGCTTGCCCAAAGCGTCGATAATCAAACTCGGCAAAATCTTTACAATTCATCAAGGCTTGATTCGGAAAAAGCTTGGCCGCTTACCCGATTCGACGGTGGAAACTATCTTGCAAAAGCTGGTGGGATTAATGCAATGAAGCCTGTAGCCGAGCAAGATTACAGGGAACTCGTGGAGCTAGTCGATTGTATCACCGACGAAGTTGGCGAAGACCAAAATCATCCGCTCGCTTCACTCATGGATGTGCTCGGAGTCCTCATCGAAAAATACGAGGATGAGCATGTCCCGGAGGTAGCTGAATAAACTGACTTCAGATCTCTGGCTCCGATCACCTATCACCAATCACGAATCACTATTTCCCAGCGCCTTTGGCGCTTTGCCCGCCTCATCGCGGCAAGTCTTCGTTTTAGGCAGCTTTTTTAGCTTTCTTGCTCGACGTGACAGCGGGGAACAGCACGACCCGGGCGGGAGCCTCAGCGGTTCCGTTCTGACCGAAGGTCGACTCGAACGTCAGTTTTCCGTTAGCGATCTCGGTTAACGCGATATCGGCTTCACGCAGTCCCGGAGCATATTCCACGAGGGGACGATGCCCGAGCGAAAGCTGTCGCACGCGGCATGAGACCATGTTCACCAGGATTTGCTGATTAGTGATTACTTCGGAGGCGGCTGCAATGAGATCGGCTTTCATAATTGATTCTGACTTTCTACCCGGTACCAACGTCGCACCGACTTTGGCGCGCACCTGAGACTGACTTTCCTCCTTGGTACTTCTAGACCTCAGACTATCGCCCAGAAAACCAATTCCGCAACACGGCGTCGGGGGAACGCCCTCGCCTCCTATCACGCCGTAGCCTCGGCGGAGGCGGCTGCTTCCAACTGATCACTAATCACTTCCTCCGATCCCCCTTTCTTGGTCCTTGTGACTTCTGATCTCTGTCTTCTGCCTTTCCCTACCTGAGGCTTCCCACATCGATCACGAACCGATATTTGACGTCACTCTTCAGCATCCGCTCGTAAGCTTTGTTGATGTTCTCTATCGGAATCATTTCGATCTCGCACGCGATTCCGCGGTGCGCGCAGAAATCGAGCATCTCTTGCGTCTCGGCGATTCCACCGATCAACGAGCCGGCCAGGCGACGGCGTCGTCGGACCAGAGGCATGGCGCCAATCGCTTCCGGTTCGGCTGGGATACCTACCAAAGTTAACGTCCCATCACGTTTCAATAGCTCCAGATACGCGTTCAAATCATGTTTCCCCGAGGCGGTATCGAGAATGAAATCGAAACTGTTGAGCTGCCGCTTCATCGCTTCCTCATCGCGCGACAGCACGACCTCGTGCGCGCCGAATCGCTTCGCGTCGGCCTCCTTGCCGGGTGACGTCGTGAAGAGCACCACCTCCGCTCCGAAAGCGTTCGCGAATTTCACGGCCATATGTCCGAGCCCGCCGAGTCCGACTACGCCCACCTTCTGGCCTTTGCCGACGTTCCAATGCCGCATCGGCGAGTAAGTTGTAATACCGGCACATAACAGCGGTGCCGCTGCCGCCGGATCCAATTTGTCCGAAATCCGGAGCACGAATTCCTGATCCACCACGATGCTCGTCGAATATCCACCGTAAGTGACGCCACCGGTGTGTTTATCCTCGCTGCCATAAGTCAGAATCATTCCCTGGCAGAATTGCTCCAGCCCTTCTTTGCAATCCGGACACGTCCGGCACGAGTCCACCATGCAACCGACCGCGACCCGATCGCCTTCTTTGAATTTCTTAACGTCGCGACCCGTTTTCACCACGCGACCGACGATCTCGTGTCCGGGCACGCATGGATAAATGGTAAAACCCCACTCATTTCGCGCGATATGCAGGTCCGAGTGGCAGACTCCGCAAAAAAGAATTTCGATCTGCACATCAGTCGGCGTCGGCTCGCGCCGTTCGAACGAGAACGGCTTCAACGGCTCGTGCGCCGAGTGGGCGGCATAACCTTTCGTTGTAAACATAACGTCTCCTTGGTCTGCCAATGAGATTCGAATGTCAAAAATGTCCCCGCTCCCATCTCCAATCTCCTTGCTCTCCGCTTTCTCCCGATAACCAATAACAGATAACCATTAACTCAGCGCAGCTGCCGCTGTGCTGGTAACTCCAGCAGGATCTCAGCGCCTTCGCGCGCCCCTTCAATCACCATTGCCTTTCCGCTTTTCCTCACCAGCTCCCGCGCCTGCTCCACCATTCGATCGATCATCTCATCGTCATGACTCGGATCGTGATGGAAAAGTAAAACCCTTTTCACATTCGCATCGAGCGCAAGCTCGACCACGCTGCTGAGTGAACTATGACCCCACCCAATGTATTTCTTATATTCCTCGTCGGTATACTGCGCGTCCAGGATCGCCACTTCGCAATCCCGCAAGAACTCCATCATCTTGGCCCGCTCCGCGGCGGCAAAATCTCGCGCTTCGTTCCCATCGATTCCATCCTGCGCCGCGAGTTGCATTTTGAGAGGCTCGTACGGCTCGTTGTCCGGCATGTAGGCGATCGATCCGGCGCTGGTAAAGAGCCGATAGCCGACGCAGATGCCCGGATGATTCGCAAACTTTGCCTGCACCTTCACCGTGCCGATGTGAAGCTCCATGTCCTTTAGCTCTTCGATCGCGAGATGACTGGGCAATTCATGCAAGCTCACCGGAAAAAACGGCGTCTCCATCTGGCCGGCCAGGATCGCGCCCAGACCCGCAAGCGCTCCTTCATAACCCAGGATCCGGATCAGATTTTTGCTGTTGTAGGCCGGGGAAAAGAACGGCAGACCCTGAATGTGATCCCAATGCGTGTGTGTGATGAGAAGAGTCAGCTTGATCGTTCCCGGTCCCAGCTCCTTTTCTAGCGCCAGACCGAGGGCACGAATCCCGGTGCCCGCGTCGAGCACGATAATTTCGCCGTCGGCCCGCACTTCTACGCAACTGGTATTGCCTCCATACCGGTTCGTCGCCGGCCCCGGCACCGGGAGCGAGCCGCGCACGCCCCACAACTTTATCCGAGGCGGCACCGAACCGAGTTCCTCGGGCGAAGTCGTCGCTCGTGGTCGCTCCGGAATCGGCGTTAGGAGTCGGTCGATTGACTCGCGCAGCACTTCCCACGTAATCGGCTTTAGCAGAAATTCGTCCGCGCCGGCTTCGAGCGCGCTCGCGCGATCGACCGCATAATCACGTCCCGACACCACGATGATCTTCGTCGGCTGGAGCTGTTGCCGGATGGTGCGACAAACTTGAAAGCCGTTCGACTTCGGCATCAGCAGGTCGCATAAAATTACCTCCGGCCGGTTCCGGAGAGCGAGTTCCACTCCGGAATCGCCATCGGCGGCCTCAAAGACTTTCCAATCTGCCCGCACGAACAACTTGGCGACGGCCCGACGACCATCCTCATCATCCTCAATGATCAATACGCTTGGCATCACCATACCGCTCTCCGTCGGGCGTTCAGCGCGATCCCGCAAGACATTCTGCCAGACTAACTGACATCGCTAATGAACAGCGAGAAAATACGGACACGCTGCCCTTTGCACAACCGCATTCCATTCCGTTTCACCAAACCGATAACTGATAACCGATAACTAATAACCGATAACCACGGCGCAACTGCCGCAGCGCCGTTGCTTTTTCCGCTCCTCACAGAGCTAGATTTCTGCTGTTTTCCGCGCTTCCTCCTTCTTAATTCTTGCTTCATCTTTTCGTCCGGCTTCTCATCGGAGGAATGTTTCAATAATCTTCCTCGCCCGTGGTGAAGAAAATAAAGTCCCCGTCGCAGTCGAGCCGATTGACGGAATGATCCACACAATCCGCGACGTCCGCGTAACGCTGGATCGCGACCTAGCAAAAATCTATGGCGTTCCAACATTCCGCTTCAACGAAGCGATCAAACACAACCCCGAAAGCGTTCGGGGTTCCCGACGGATTTCATGTTTCAGCTCAAGCACGAGGAGTTCGATTCCTTGACATCGCAAAATGCGATGTCAAAAACCGGTCGCAATGGCCGGCGCACTCTCCCCTACGCATTTACTGAGCACGGCGCACTTCAGGTTGCAAATTGTTCGCATCTGTCTGCGTCGGAAACGCGTTGACTACAATCCCACCGCTTCGCTATACTCATTGTTATGACTACCAAATTTGTTGCCCTCATTTCTTTAATCGCCTTTGGCAGCCTTTGCGTTGTGCAAGGTCAATCACCCACCCCGAGCGAGTCGCCCGCCGCATCGCGTTCACCAGCCGAGTCACCACCGGCTTCGCCCAAGGAGAAGCCCACTCCAAAGAAGGCCAAGCCTAAGCCAACAGCGCGTCCGGCCGTAAGCCCATCGCCTGCAGGGCGCACGACCGAGGAAGCGACCAACCCACCCGCAGCCGGCGGAGGCCATGGCCAGGTGTGGGTTAACACCGAGACAGGTGTTTACCACAGGGAAGGCTCGCGTTTTTACGGCACGACGCAGAAGGGCAAATACATGACCGAGCAGGACGCAATCCAGGCTGGATACAAGCCCGCGCCCACGAGACGATAGGAAGACAAGGGCTAAGTAAACAGGCCCTACGATCTGGGCACATCAGTCGGGGTCGGCTCGCGCCGTTCGAACGAGATCGGCTTCAACGGCTCGTGCGCTGAGTGGGCGGCATAACCTTTGGTCGAAAACATAACGTCTTCTTCGTCTGCCAATGAGACTCGAATGTCAAAAATGTGCCCGCTCTCGCTTCCTAATTCTTCTTTCTTACTTTTTCCTTCCCTAAGCCTTCTTAATTCCTAATTCTTCCTTCCTCCTTTTCTTCCGTTCTGCTATTCTCCGCGCTCTCATGCTGAAACCGAAGAGCTCGCGCGAGTGGAAGACACCCTCAACAACGAACTACTCACCCTCCACGAATCGACTTCTCATTGGAAAACGCTTTCGTTAGGCTCTCGCCTCACAAATGAGCTACGGGCAGATTGTTAATTTCATTTGGGCTGTTGCAGATTTGATCCGCGATTCGTTTAGGCGCGGCGAATACCAGAGTGTGATTTTGCCACTCACGGTGTTGCGGCGGCTCGATTGCGTGCTCGCGCCGACAAAGAAACGCGTGCTGGAGACGAATGCGAAGCTGCGCGGCAAGCTTGAAAATCTCGACCCGCAGCTGCGAAAGGCATCTGGCTTCGCGTTCTACAACACGTCGCGATACGACTTCGAGAAGCTGCTCGCGGACGCGCCGAACCTCGCGGCAAACCTCCGAAACTACATCGCGGGATTCAGCGAGAACATGCGGGACGTGTTGGAGAAGTTCGACTTCGATAACACGATTCGGCGGCTCGCCGAAGCCGGTTTGCTGTTCCAAGTGCTGGAGCGCTTCAAGAATGTCGATCTTCATCCCGATCACGTCCCGAACCCGATGATGGGCACGATTTTTGAAGAGCTAATCCGCAAATTCAACGAAGCGCTAAATGAGAATCCGGGTGAGCACTTCACACCGCGCGATGTCGTTCACCTCATGGCTGACTTACTCCTAGAAGGGGATGAGCAACGAATCGCGAAGCAAGGCGTCGCGGTCACGATTTACGATCCGTGCTGTGGGTCGGGCGGAATGCTGACGATCACAAAGGATCACATCATTGGGTCGCCAGATCGCGAAGGTATTAACAAAAGCGCCGATGTTCACCTCTTTGGCCAGGAAGTGAATCCGTCCACCTTTGCCGTCTCGAAATCAGATCTATTTATGAAGAGCGCGGATGGTCGCGACGCGGAAAATATTCTGTTCGGCAGCACGCTTTCAAACGATCGCCACGCGCATCGTCTCTTCGATTACCTCATCGCGAATCCGCCCTACGGCAAAGACTGGAAGCGCGACAAGGAAGCGGTCGAAGAAGAGCATGAACACGGGTTCGCCGGTCGCTTCGGAGCCGGATTGCCGAGCATCAGTGACGGCCAGTTCCTTTTCCTCCAGCACATGCTCTCGCACATGCACAAGGTCGAAGAAGGCGGCAGCCGCGTCGCGATCATCATGAACGGCTCGCCGCTCTTCACCGGCGACGCGGGGAGTGGCCCGAGCGAGATTCGCCGCTGGATTCTGGAGAACGACTGGCTGGAAGCGCTGATCGCGTTGCCCGAGCAGCTCTTCTACAACACCGGCATCGCGACTTATGTGTGGGTGCTGACGAATCGGAAAGCCGCGGAGCGCAAAGGAAAGGTCCAGCTCATCAACGCGACCACCTTTTGGACACAGATGCGCCGCAGCCTTGGCAACAAGCGACGGGAAATCCCGCACGAACGCGCGCAGCAGATTCTACAAATCCTGCGCGAGTTCAAAGAAGGCGAGTTCTCGAACATTTATCCGACGACTTATTTCGGTTACCGAAAGATCACGGTCGAAAGTCCGCTCAAACTGAACTTTGCGGTTACGCCGGAGAGGATCACGCGACTCGATGACGAAGTGGGATTCAAAAAGCTCGCCACGAGCGCGAAGAAGAATGAAGCCGAGCGAATGAAAGAAATCGCCGCCGGAACCAAACGGCAGGAGGAAATCAAAGCGTTTCTGTCAAACCTGACGACCACGACGAAAGGCCGCACGTTTCAAAACCGCGAAGAGTTCCGCGATACGCTCAAGGAACGAGCGAAGCAGGCGAAGGCTTGCCTCGATGCAAACGAGCTCAAGGCGATCCTGAATGCCCTCAGCGAGCGCGATGAGACGGCCGAGCCGTGTTGCGATTCGCGCGGTGAGATCGAACCCGATCCAGAGCTACGCGACACCGAGAACGTCGCGCTAGATGAATCGATCACCGACTACTTCGAGCGTGAAGTGCGGCCCTACGTCTCTGACGCCTGGATTAACGAAGCCGTGCGCGATCACAAGGATGGCGAGATCGGCAAAGTAGGCTACGAGATCAATTTCAACCGTTACTTCTACAAGTATCAGCCGCCGCGCCCGCTGCGAGAGATCGAAGCCGACATAAAAGATGTCGAGCAGGACATTCTTTCGATGCTCCGTGAAGTAGCTGCCTAACCCCTCAGTGCGATGAAGAACGGCACTCGCTACAAGCCTTATCCGCGCTACAAGGATTCTAGCGTGGAGTGGCTGGGAACGATCCCAGAAAGCTGGCGAGTTTCAAAGATCAAGCACGAGACTGACTTCACTGTTGGTTGGACGCCACCAACCGGAACTGAGTCATATTTCAACGGCAACAATCCATGGATAACGATCGGTGATCTTCTCGGCAGAAAGGAGATCAACGACAACGTCGCAGTTCATCAGCGACGAGGCCGTGGCTCGGTCACGACTGAGGAAAAGTCCTAAAGGGTCGTTGTTGTTTAGTTTCAAACTTTCGATCGGAATCGTCGCATTCGCAGGTATCGACCTGTTCACCAATGAAGCGATTGCTACCTTTGTTGCATCGCCAGGCGTGCGGACTGATTTCTTATATTATGCCGCGCCGGTCTACATCACGGAAAATGCCGATACCAACATCTACGGCGCGAAGTTACTAAACCAAGAGCTAATTAAGAACGCCGTCATCGTTTGTCCCAGCGTAGAAGAGCAGCGGGCGATAGCAGACTTTTTGGATCGGGAGACGGCGAAGATTGATGCGTTGATTGCGAAGAAGGAGCGGCTGATTGAGCTGCTGGAGGAGAAGCGCGCCGCGCTCATCACTCACGCCGTCACCCGCGGCCTCAATTCCGACGCGCCCCTGCGCGACTCCGGCATCAAATGGCTCGGCCAAATCCCAAAGCATTGGGCACTTCGCAGACTGAAGCGCCTAGCAAAGCGGATACAAACAGGCTCTACGCCACCTACTGCCGACCAAAGTTACTATCAAACTGAGGAGGTGCCGTGGTTTGGGCCGGGCAGTTTTGGCAGAGCATTCACACTAACAAATCCGACGAAGCTAATTAGCGAATCCGCAATCGCGGACGGAGTAGCTCGCCGCTTTAAAGCGGGCTCAACCTTGATCGTCACAATCGGGGCGACGATTGGTAAGGTCGGTTATTTGGACCGCGACGCCTCTTCCAATCAACAAATAACGGCGATCAGCTATGATGAGGCTAAGATTGAGACAAAGTTTGCCGCGCATCAGTTAAAAAGCTTCGAACCAGCGATTCGAGGGATGGCACCGACAACCACGCTGCCGATCATGGATCAAAACGAAGTCGGTATGTTATGGCTGGCTGTCCCACCAGTTGATGAGCAGCGTCGAATCGAGCAACACATCGAGCGAAGTACGTTAGCAATCGATCAACTGATCGTGAAGGTTAATGAAGCTATCGAACGGCTCGTTGAATATCGCTCGTCGCTTATCACCGCTGCCGTAACTGGCCAGATCGACGTGCGGGACGAAGTTAAAGCCGCAGCATGACGACAGAAGTTCGCGAACGGAAGTTAGAAGAAGCGATTGAAGCCGCGCTTGTAACTGAAACTGAATCGAGCGGCACTGCCGCCGAACAAACTACAGACACGCCAGTCCGCTCACTGCGCGGTTATCGCAAGCGCCTCTCGTCGGCTTACGATGTCGATCTTTGTCTGATCACCGGCGACGTGATGGATTTCATCAACGCGACGCAGCCGAAGACGTGGCAGCAGTTTCGCGAACATCACGGGAACGATTCGCGCGAGAAACTGCTCAAGCGCATCTCGCGCGAAGTAGAAAAGCGCGGTGTACTCGATGTGCTGCGCGGCGGGATCAAAGATAGCGGTTGTCATTTCGATCTCGCCTATTTCCAGCCGGCGAGCGGGTTGAACCCGGAGACGCAGAAGCTGCATGCGGCTAACATGTTCTCAGTCGTTCGGCAGCTTTACTATTCGAAGGATGGCGAGCACAGCATCGATCTCGTCCTGTTCCTGAATGGGCTGCCGATCTTTACCGCCGAGCTAAAGAACCCGCTCAACGGGCAGAATGTGGTCGATGCCATCCGGCAATACAAAAACGATCGCTCACCGAAGGAGCCGCTCTTCGGTTTCCGCCGTTGCATCGCGCATTTCGCGGTCGATCCCGATCTCGTCTACATGACGACGCGGCTCGATGGCGCGGCGACGGAGTTCCTGCCCTTCAACCAAGGCAATTACGGCGGCGCAGGCAATCCGCCGACGAGGGAAGGTTATGCTACTGCCTACCTCTGGAAGGAGATTTGGAAGCCGGATAGTGTGCTCAATTTGATCAGCCGCTTCGTGCACCAATTTGAGGAGGAAGAAAAGGATAGCTCCGGGCGAAAACGCAAGAAGCAGAAACTAATCTTCCCTCGTTATCACCAGCTCGATTGCGTATGGCGCATGATCGCTCACGCACGCGAGCACGGGCCGGGGGAGCATTATCTCATCCAACACTCGGCTGGCAGCGGAAAGAGTAACTCGATTGCTTGGCTGGCGCATCAGCTCGCGACTTTGCACGATGCGGAAGATCGGCGCGTGTTCGATTCGATCGTGATCGTAACCGACCGCAAGGTGCTCGATCGACAACTGCAAATGACGGTGCGCCAGTTCGAACAGACGCTCGGCGTCGTGGAGAACATCGACAAGACCGGTGCGCAATTGAAGGAAGCGCTTGAAGGCGGCAAAACGATCATTGTCAGCACGCTCCAGAAGTATCCGGTTATCGCGGGGGAGATCGGTGCCTTACCCGGCAAGCGCTTCGCCTTGATTGTCGACGAAGCGCATTCATCGCAAAGTGGCGAGACGACTAAAGACCTGAAGAAGGTGTTGAGCGCAGGCACGCTCGAAGAAGCAGCAAAGGAAGAAAGTAAAGAAGAACCGACGCTGGAAGATAAAATCGCGGAGGAGATGAAAGCGCGCGGGCGATTGAAGAATGTTTCGACGTTTGCTTTTACGGCGACCCCGAAGCCAAAGACGCTGGAGCTATTTGGAACGAAACGACCGGACGGAAAATTCGAGCCATTCAGCCTCTACTCGATGCGGCAGGCGATTGAGGAAAAGTTCATCCTCGATGTGCTCCAGAACTACACCACGCACAAAGTGTTCTGGAAGCTGCTGAAGAAGATTAAGGACGATCCGGAGTACGATCGCGACAAAGCCAACTACTTGCTGCGGCAGTTCGTCGATCTTCATGAGCATTCGATTCGCGAGAAGGTGCGAATCATGATCGAGCACTTCGCAGCTAACAGCGCGTATCGCATTGATGGCAAAGCTAAGGCGATGATTGTAACGCGTTCGCGACTACATGCGGTGCGCTACAAACTTGCGGTAGACAGTTATCTTGCCGAGAAAGCTCACCCTTGGAAGGCACTGGTCGCCTTTTCGGGAGCCGTTCGCGACCCCGACACTGGCACGGATCATACTGAAGCAAACATGAATGGCTCAGCGAAAGTCAGACCGCAAAGACGTTCGCTCAGCCTGAGTATCGCTTTCTCATCGTCGCGGAGAAGTTCCAAACTGGATTCGATCAGCCACTGCTGCACACGATGTACGTGGACAAGAAGCTAAGCGGAGTTAACGCCGTCCAGACGTTATCTCGATTGAATCGCGTCCATCCTGATAAAGAAGAGACGATGGTTCTCGATTTCGCTAACGAAGGCGACGAAATCGTTGATTCTTTTGCCCCTTACTTTGAAGCAACTTTGCTATCAGAAGAAACTGACCCGCACCTGCTCTACGACTTGCAGCAAGCGCTATCGGGAGCGGGTGTGTTTACGCGAGCGGATATTGACGAGTTCGCGAAGCGATACTTTGGCAATCAATCTCAAGACTTACTCTACGCAGTGCTTAAACCTTTAGTTTCGCGCTTTGAGGAACTTGATAACGGCGAACAGGAGAATTTTCGCGCTAAGCTAACAGACTACGTGCGGCTCTACGCATTCTTGTCTCAGGTGCTCACTTTTGCCGATGCCGAACTGGAGAAACTCTATCAGTTAGCACGCTTCCTTCGTCGCTATCTGCCAAAGCCACCCACTGAGTTGCCTCGCGAAGTTCAGGAGCAAATCGACATCGAGTCGTTCCGGGTCCAAAAAACGAGCAGCGGCAAGTTGACGTCGCCTCGAGGCGGGGGCGTGCTCGATCCGATGGTAGACAAGATGCCGGCCGAAAAAGAGGATGAGCATGTCGATCCGCTTTCGGAAATTCTACGTCGCCTCAACGAGCGCTTCGGCTCCAATCTAACTGAAGAAGATCGGGTAACGCTGCGTCACGTTGCCCAGAAGCTGGAAGAGGACAATGCACTAGACGCCAGCGCACGTGTGAACACTCGCGAGAACGTGCGACTTACATTCGATCATAAGTTCAACGACATTTTCCAGGAGATCATCAACTCGAACTTCGATCTTTATCGCCGCGCGACAGACGACCAGACCTTCGGAACTGCACTAAAGGATTATTTATTCGATCAATACCTGCGTCGTCACCGCGAAGTTAAGGAACTCATCGCGCGAGGAGAATCAAAAACGCTCGAATTCAAATCGACGTTGCGCTGGAACCTGAAAGAAAATTGCAAGGACGCGCTACAGGTAACGCATGCAGTCGTCAAAACAATCGCCGCGTTTCTCAATACAGAAGGAGGCGATCTCATCATCGGCGTCAACGACGCCGGCGATGTGGTAGGAATTGAGCTGGATCAATTCGACAGCAGCGACAAGTTCCTGCTGCACCTAACGCAAGTGGTTCGAAACGGACTCGGGGATCGTGCTGGCACATGCATCGATCCGCGCGTGCAGAAGCTAAACGGTAATTCAGTGTGCCTCGTCACCTGTCAGCGCAGTCCGGAACCGGTCTTTCTGAAGTGGAGCGGCGTAACGCCCGATGCTCCCGAAGGGGATTTCTACGTCCGAAGCGGGCCTGGCAGCGTGAAACTTCCGCCTGACAGTTCCGAGGAGTTTATCAAAACGCGATTCGGTCAGCGCGATTAATGATGAAAAGCACGTTGCGCCTGAATCCGCATTGACAGTTCTTCGCCGCGATTGCGGGGTGCTATTCGCCGACACGCGTGGGCGCCCATTTGACTCGTTCTCTCCCGCTCTCTCGCCCTCACGGGTTTGCCCATGATCACTCGCACTGCCCGTGCTTGCGCCAGCTACCCTAGCTGCGTTGCCGTCTACCCGCGCGATTCCCGATCGCGACGTGTTCTATGTCGCTCGCGTCCCCGCGGCTCCATTCACTCGCTGCTTCCCTCGCAACTAATGCCAGTCCGGCTCGGACCCTTCTATGTCGCTCCTCCCCGTTGCTCCATTCCTCGTTCTTCCTTCCCGATGCCCGGCATTGTGACCCGATCGCTTTGAGATCCGCGACGAGCGTGGAGAGATTTTGGCGTAGCGTTAATACACGCGCTGTATGAGTGTCTACTCTGGGGCATGGCCAGAAACTTCAAACCGGCTCGGTCTTTTGTGTTGATCGGATTAGCGGCGCTCGTCGTTTGCGGTGTGGCGGTGTTCTGTACTCATCGAGGATCTCACGGCCGAACGGCTGAAGAACGCGCGGCTTATGAAATCGGCGAAAAGGCGGGAGAGCAAGCGCCGCGCGACGCAAAGTTGCCGACCGATGACGAGTTGAACATGATGGCTCAGAAGTATTTTGAGCAACAGGGATCGGGCGATGAGCTCCAAAATCCTCCGCCAGCAGGCGGGCTACAGGCTCGGAAACAGGCTTTCGAAAAGGGGTACACGGACGGGTTCAAGAAAGTGCATCCCGAGAAGTGAACCTCGGAACTACAGGTTCGAGACGGCGCACGGCGCCGTGGCTACAGCATTCGGCACATCGGCCACAGATTCACAGAGATTTTGAAACTCCCTCGTTGCCCACGCTCACTCGCTCCTACCCTCGCAACTTTACCTTGATCGCTCGCACTGCCCTGTGCTTGCGCCAGCTACCCTAGCTCCGTTGCCGTCTACCCGCGCGATTCCCGATCGCGACGTGTTCTATGTCACTCATCCCCTTCGCTCCATTGTATCTCGGCTGCTCCCGCCGCGCTCGACCGCTACCTCGCGGCTTGACCGGCCATGTCGCTCATCCCAGTCGCTCCATTCAACGAGGCGGGTGCAAGAAACGGTCCAATCTTGGCAAGATGTTGCGCGCGCGAGCACGTTAAGAGACCGATCTTCGCAGCACTATGAACGAACTAACTAACATAATCGTCCAGAAAACTGGAATCAGTCAGGAAAACGCGCAGAAGTCTGTGCAAGTAACGCTTGGTTTCTTGAAAACCAAGTTGCCGACACCAATCGCGGCGCAGTTGGATTCATTCCTTATTGCGAATCCGGTAGCGTTCGGCGCCAAAGCCTAAGTTAAATCGGGGAAATATCGGACCCGATCCACAGAGCGTGGGTCGGGTCGGGTAAGGGAAGCGAATTGAGGAGCGACGTCAGATCATGATCTCGAAAATTATTAACCGCGCAGCATGTCTGAGAGAACTCGCTTCCAATCCCAAATCCTTCTCCAATTGTCCAGACTTGCACGGTGGTGTTCCGGACTTGCCCGAAGTTACTCGTCCAAAAGGAAAGGCTTGCATCGCTCGGTTAGGCTTCGGTCGAATACGTGCACGTCAACAACCCGATTCCGAAAGTTTCGGGGAACCGAATCTCGCGCTTTAGGGCAGGATTCGCGCTTTGAATCCAGCTTTGCGAACAGCGACCCTAGACTTTTGAGCAAGAAATTTTTCTCACCCTCTTGTATAACGGAGCCCGCCTTTGCGCAGAGCGGGTATGCCCACCCAAGGTGGTGTCGTTGATTTCACTGCAACCGTCAACCCCGTACTCAAACCGACGTCGGACCCTAAGCCTATGGAGCAGATAAAACCTAACTACTTCGGAGGCGCGAATTTCGAAGCCCGCACAGTCAAGGACATCATCGAGCCTGCGAAGAGCATTTCTAATAAGGTTTCTGTAAGGGCGGCTTTAGACCAAATGCAGGCGCAGGCAACCGATTCGTCACCTGTGGTCGATCAATGCGGCGAATTATTGGGTATCCTGTCGAAGAACAAAATGAACCGGAACGTGGGTGGTTTCGGACACGACCCCAAGACAGAACCGGTAGAAGCACATATCGAAAAAAACAATGCCTATTGCTTCGAAGACCAGACGATTGCGGAGGCGGAGCAAATGATGCTCAACGCAAAGCTCGGCGAAGTTTTTGTAGTAACCCGCGAAAAATTGCTGGTAGGAACGATAAATATTGAAGCAATTGCACAGGAGGGGAAGAAATTGGGGTCGCGTCTCAACATTTCGCTTCGCTGTCGTGATTCGTTGAAACGTTGAATCGTTACATTGACGGCGGAAGAAAACGCGATCAGACGATGGATTTTGCGTGGTACCGAGAATTTCGGACGCAGAATACAATCTCGTCGCGCAGAAACCTTGCAGCCTCGGCGCCGACCGCCTCTACAACGCGCGGGTCATGCATCGTAAGCGGCTTACGATAGATGGCTAACAAACTTACCCGCGGGCTCTGAGCGATGCCTCTTGCACATCCAATCGCTTCCGTCGATTTTCCTTTTGCATGCTCGTAGAAAACGACAAAGCGGTCGCATGAGCACCAAGAAAGGCCTGATCGGTATTCTCACCGGCGGCGGGGATGTGCCGGGGCTCAATCCCGCGATCCGCGCGGTCACCATTCGCGCCTTGCGCGAAGGCTATCAGGTCGTTGGTATCCGTCATGGCTGGCTGGGGGCGATCAGCATCCTGCGTGATCAACACGCCGACAACAGCGAGCACTTTCAAATCCTGACAGAAGAGATCGTCAA
>WNFX01001167.1_pt1 | contig 35224 bp, 21 predicted proteins | sample 5400111 | NCBI WGS metagenome assembly WNFX01 (sample SAMN13153363, study PRJNA577476) | soil metagenome | isolation source: 40 cm soil or saprolite under grassland replicate 1 | place: USA:California | collected 2016-06-15 | reverse complement strand
ATTAAGCTCATTAATATAAGATATTTTTTATATTAGAGAAATATAATCTGATTTATTTATTCAGAAAACTCAGAAAATTTAATATACAAGCTTAGCTATAATTAAGAAATTTTGTCAAGATTTTTATTATATTAATATAAGTATTAAAAGTCTGACTGAATCTGAAATTATAATAAAATAAGCATGTAAAAATAATATTTAATAAAATAAAAACTTAGATTAATATTTTCATTTATATTATAACTTCTATCTGAGATATTATTTTTATTAATGTATATCAGATTTATAATATAATTATTAGATTAATATTAGCTTATGAGATAATCATTTAATATTTATTATAATTAAAAAAATAAAAAAGCAAAAAAATATTATTTAGAAATTCTATAATTAAAATAATAAATATTTAAAATAAATATTTATAAATAATATTTGATACTTATTATATAATTTTAATTTTAATATTAAAAACAAAGATGTTCACATTTTTATTTAATTTATATTTAAATACAAGACTAATATAATTCTATCCCCATGGGCAGGAAGAATGCCTGGCGTTCCTGATGGGGGAGGGGAAAAAGCAGTCGTTGGTCAGTTGAGCTGGTGGGGCGATGAGGCGGTGGGGCGGTGGGGCGGTGGCGTGGTGGGAAATTGGACTGGCTGGCTCCGATTCGATGTTCCTGTCCCGTTCCCAACCTAACTGACCGACTGGCGCGGAATGCTCGGCCTAGCGTTGGAATGATTGGGAATGTGGAATGCCCGGACATCATGTGGAATGCTTGGTCTAGTGTGGAATGCTCAATCTAGCGTGGAATGCCCGAACACGGAATGCCCGAATGTGGAACACCTTGACTTGCCAGCATGGAATCAGCGGCGAAATGCCCGACCCAGCGCAGTGTGGAATCACTTGACCCCAAAATCATGGTAACACTTGACCCCTGGGCATGGAACGCGGGAAGAGGGAGAAGAGGAAGAAGAAGTTTTGACCCAGTGTGGGAAAAACACTTGACCCGACCATGGGAATGCTTGACCCCCTGGTGGTGGAATTCTGGCATACTCAACTGTAAAATGCTTCATCTGGTGTGAAATGCTTGATCTGATCGGTGGGAATGTTTGACCCCGGGGCGCGGAACGCCGTAGTTGCTCGCCGGCATGGGATGCTCAACTGTAGAATGCGGGGGGGGGGGGGGGGGGGGGGGGGGGGGTGTGTGAAATGCCTTTACCCGACCGGTGGAAATGCTTTGACCCCAGGGGATGCAGAACGCGGCATGAAATGCTCAACCTGGTGCGGCAACACTTGACCGCAGAATGCTTGATCGTAAGAATGCTTGATCTAGCGTGGAATGCCTTGATGTGATGAGGAATGCTCAACCGTGGAATGCTTGACCTAGTGTGGAATGCTCGACCTAGTGTGGAATGCTCGACCTAGTGTGGAATGCTTGATCTAGTGTGGAATGCTTGACCTAGTGTGGAATGCTCGACCTAGTGTGGAATGCTTGATCTAGTGTGGAATGCTCGACCTAGTGTGGAATGCTCGACCGTAGAATGCTCAAGCATTTGCCACATAGATTGAGGACCACCGACCAGATGCTGGATCTTGATTGAAGGTTGAATATATGCTACAGGTTGTAGTCAGGGCGGTCTAACTCTGAAACTCAGGGGTCAAAACAACACTAGAAGCAAGAGGATTCGTATAGGAATTTACGGACCAGATAGAACATACAGATCAGATCAAGTCAAGAATACAGTCAGCTCTGAGTGCTCTACAGACTGAATCTTTCTTATAGTAGAAGTTCTATATTATTTTCTTGCCCTACCTCACATGTCAGTTAAGAACTAGCTGACAGTTGACCTAATTCTAATAAGGAATTCAGGGGCCAAAAATCAATGCTAGTCATAAAGAATCTACAGACTGGATAGAACATACATCAGAACACTGAAGATACGCGCAGACTTACCACTTCATGAATTTACCAACTAGCATGTGGGGCCTGAATGAAAGATGAAATACAAAATACAGAAAGATCACAGTCATGTATCAGTTAAACTCAGAAAAAAAAAGAAAAAGAAAAGAAAGCAAGGAGAACACAATTTTAATCAGCTTACCTATTAGCTGCGTGCTAGCTTCGAGCGCACGCTAAAGTGCAAATGGAAGAAGGCCAAGGCTACTAATCAAATGAATGACTCCGAGAATATGGCGAAGCTGTTGGCTGAGCATGGTGCTCATGATTTTGTCACACGCTTCATTCCATATTATGATATGGAAGGAATTATGTAAGCAAACTGACCAATCAGAGCTTTTGATTTCTGCTATTTCTTCAGATGTTGTAAAACCTGTCCTAGAACTTTTGAATGAACTGTATTGCATTGATTAACTATTCTTTTTACTCTCAATCACAGCCGGGTACGAGCTTTAATGTCACATGCCTTATTCTGTACAATCTGTACAGAATAGAGCACGTGACAGATCAGTTCTTCTTTCTCTTAAGACTCTCAGCATTTCATTTGCCTATATCTCCAAATATCACATGCCTTATTCTGTACAATTTCAAATTTGTACAGAATAAGGCACGTGACACACAGGTCAATTCCGGGCATGTAGATTCTAGGAACTACAGTGCTACTTGAATTCTTTGAAGGCCAGTGCTGAATGAAGTATGTGAAAGATCCAGTGAATGTGCAGGCATGTGATTGTAGCGAAGTATTACCTTCTCAAAGACTTCTTTGACCTAGATCCTCCATCCCTTCTATGATGAAGACAACTGTCATTTCATTTGCCTATATCTCCGAATATCACGTGCCTTATTCTGTACAATGTACAGAATAAGGCACGTGACACACAGTCCTCATCATAAGCTTCCCAACTCCCAAGACCTGAATATCACGTGCCTTAATCCATACAACCTATACGGATTGAGGCACGTGCTTGTCAATTCAGAAAATATTTATATTTGTTACATCATAAGCTTCCCAAGACTTGCGTATCACGTGCCTTAATCCGTGGAATGCCTGACCCAGCGTGGAATGCTCAACCGTGGAATGCTTCGGTGGGGCCCAGTGGGGGCAGTGGGAAGTTGACTGCCCGGCTCCTGTCCCCGACCGACTAGAAGGGTTGCAACCGCTCATATGAAAGCAACTGCTCATTTCACATAAGCATATTCTTTTCAACCAATGAGGTGGCTCGCTTACGTAAAATAAGCAGTTGCTCCATATGAGCGGTTGCTACCTCAACCCTTCTAACCGAGCGGCGGAAGCTCAACCTAGCGTGGAATGCCTGGATGTGGAATGACTGGACCCCAGCCTTGACCCCCAGCGACAGAATGCTCGACCTAGTGTGGAATGCCTGACCCAGCATGGAATGCTCAACTTTTGAATGTTCGACCTACATGGTGTGGAATGCTTTGACACGGCAGGAAATGCTCGGCAGTGCGGAGCAGAATGCTTATGGTCGACCATTCTACGGTGGGTCAAGCATTCAAGAGTCGAGCCACAGGGTCAAGCATTCCACAGCGAGTCAAGTATTCCACGCGTTTCAGACCCAGGGTTTAGCATTCACGCGGCAGAACGAGCATTCCACGCGTTCCACGCGGCGGTCAAGCATTTCACGCTGGGCCAGGCATTTCACACTAGGTCGAGCATCCCACGCGTGGAAATGAGATCACTAGAGAGTGATTGTGAGAATAGCTAAGCAAATTTTCTATCTACGGGCACGACTGGAATCAACAACCATCTCCATAATACATTTATCTAACCTGGGCGATCTTTCTAGAAAGTTACAGAAGCGGTGGCTCAAGTAGCACGGCATTTGTCCCCTTTCCCCTTTCAATTCGATCCCAAACTAAGCGAAAACACTATTGGGCCCTGCTAGCTGCTGAATGTCAAATGTCACACTCTGGCATCAGAGTGCTGTATCTTAGTCTGCTTCATTACAAAACCGCTTGTCCCACTCTCAATCCAGTCAAAATCAAACACAGATTCTCAAAAGATCCTTGTCAGAAAGATTGAGGCTGCTGAAGCTTTCATCAAGATGATCTGGATCTTCAGCTGCTGTCTCCGACGCGTGAATTTGAACTCCGATACAAGCCATGACTCCCGAAAATGTCGGCCCAATGGTAGGGGAGAAATAGTCCACATGATCATCAAACTCCATCTCCTCAAGAACCTGTGTTGAGATAACAGCAAGAACATCTTCTGCACTTTCTTGAGCACTAACAGGCATTGTTGATGTCTCTTGATGTACGAGACGAGGACTGCCTTCTGTAATGGAAAGTGAAGAAGAGGACGAAGGCGGTTGCTCGAGATCGACATTGATGACGCCCCCATCAATCATTGAATCAGAGATAGAGCATATGCTGACGAGGTTCTTGTTGATATCACCACATCTGTCGCTGTTATTGTGATTGATTTCAGAACCGACCCCGGGGTCGTGACCACCAGAGGCAGGTTCACCCATTCTATCAGTATCCAGCTGTTCCGGAACATTCCCATCCCCTGTGTGGCCAAGACTGACATCACCAATCTCTCCGCAGTGACTGGGACCTTTGCTTAAACCTGAGTCATCGGTTATCTGTTGATAGAGCTCCGAAAGAGAGACGTTGCCATCATCGGTGTCCAAATCAGTATTCAAATCTGAAGTATCACCAGAACAAGAATCAGCTGTTTCGGCGTCAAGTTCTTTGCCTCTGTCAGACAATCGGCCATCTTCGGGATCGGGGGATCGCGTTCGGAGAAAATTGGAGATGAGAGGCTGGCTTGAAGGAAGCTTCCGGGACCTTGAATGTGGAAGGTCAAGCTGCCTTCTTTCTTCCCTATTCTTGACCTCACTTTTCTGTTTCATTCTCTTGTCTCTGATTCTACGGCTCTCTGCTTTCCGCAACTCGTAAGCCCTCTGTCCGCGTTCCTCATGTCGTCGCAACTTTTCAATCTGGGAAGGGGAGAATCTGACGGGCCTGTATCCTCGCCGGCGGAATTCTGATGTCTTGTACCAGCCCGGGCGTCGCTGGCCTCGACGCTTCGGCATCTCAGGTGACAGTGGGTGTAACTGAGGAGCACAGCGCCACAGTTCCAGGTTGGCTTGACCTTCTATCGAGTGGCCGGAGAACATTGTTCTGTTGAAAGAGTCAAGCAGTCTTTGAGTTGGGGGGGACAAAGAACTCTACTGTTAAACTGCTGCTGAATAATCTTTGTTCTTCCCAGGGACTGGTGGGTGGGCTTGAACTCATCCCTGTTTTTCTTCTTGCCAATCTTGGTGCCGACTATTTTACCCCTGCGATAAGGGGGCTGTGAAATTTGACCGCGTGGTCAAGACAAGCCGGCATTCCGAGACGTTGGTGTTCTGCCGGAAGAAAAGCCGATTGAACTAAATTCTAACTAAAGCTCACAGATGACAAGGCTAGTGTGACACTCGGAGATTGAGTCTCTACTCCGACACGCCACACACTCAGGCATCTCACCTCTCACTCACTAAGTCTTTTAAACCCAAAGATAACGCGTCACCTTTTCAACAATCAATGACAAATGAATTCTCAGATTCATCTGGCACTTCTCCAATTTTGCACTTTAAATCCTAAGTCTCTCACTTCAAGCAGTCTGAGCAATAGGTGGCGCATCTTCTTTCTCTTTTTGATCTAGAGAAGGAGAGGGGAAGATGACTTCCAAGTCACTATTTAAATTCTAATGCTTTTCTCTGCATCTTGACATTTTCTCATATTTCAACTTTCAATCACATCTTTGTTTTTGATACTCTTCAATCAAAACCTGTGGCTTGCTCTTTCATCTGATCATCAGTTAAAGATACTCTTCTTTTCATCACTTTCTTTGAGACAAGAAATTATTGGACGCTTCTCTTCATGGCACGTCAATTATCAGGGTAAGTGCAGTTTAACTTCAATTTCTTAATCATTTGTGTAATTAATTACATGCTGATAATATGCTTCAGTAAATCTGCGACTTCAGATGAGTTCAATGCTTCTGCTGTCAGCAACGTCAGCGTTACAGTGGACCAGCATCAGTCATTTGGCCGTGAACCCCTATTCTGGGACACTGCTCGCCATGTGATAATCTGTACATGGTGTGAACATGCAGTTGGACCCAGCGGGTTGGCTAGGCATCTACAGAAATTCCACGGCAGGATTCTCTCTCTCTCGGCGCGGAAGGAGCTTGAGGCCTGCATGCCAAAGGACCAGGCCATCGAGGGGGATGACAAGGTCAAGGTTCACCTTGCCGAACAGCAAGGCTTCTCTCCCCACCTGGCCGTTTACCGCGACGGCCATGTCTGCCTGCATGCTGGCTGCGGCTACGCCTCACCGAAGGGCTCAACGATGGAGAAACACCTGAAGAAGCATAATAATATGTGGGACGGCCACACTGAACCTCAGACCAATCACCCGGTCCCCTTGTCCACAGTTTTTGGGCCGCCCTACGCCCACTATTTTATCGTGGCTCTGCCTGACCCCGGTGTCGAGACCTCTGCCTCTGCTACGACAGCTGCTGCTGCCCTCGAGAAAGATAAATCACCTGGTCGAGGTGGATCCTCACTGCTCCCTAATAATCCTCGTTTTACACAGGCCGACATGTCCGATCTCCGGCTGAAGTTCCAGACTCACCAGCAGCGGCAGGGTGAAGCTCTGGCAGTTGCACCCCTCCAGACTCTGCACCAGACCCCATGGGATATCCGCACGCGGTGGCCCAAACATTTTCAGGGGGCAAATATGCGCCAGCTGCATCAGCTGACTCAGTTGAATTTACACCGCGACGATCCTCTCGGCTACGGGCAGACGCTCACCACCACTCTGGAGACACTGCTGGACCGGTGTCAACGGGAGGCCCGTGAACACCAAACCCTGATCCTTCGCATCCTACGCACCGCAAAGTCTGGTCCCCCTGATGAGAAGCCCTTTCGCCTGGTCAGTCAGTCCACACTCCAGCGAAAGTATGCCACGTGGTGGCGCAGACTCCTGTTGCTTCTCCTACGAGTTGTGCGGCTCGGTGACACCGACACTGCGTGCGCGTATGTCCCTATCTCCCCGCCGCAGCAGAAGCTTGTCCAACACCTCGACCACCTTCTGCAGACGAGTCCCACCGTCAGCAGCCATCATCAGCCAGATGCTGATGCAGCAGGTGAACGAGTCTTGACAGCAGTCAAATCTCTGAGTCAGTCCCTCATCTCTGTCAAGGTTGCCAGGAGCCCTCTTCGGAGCCCATTGGTAGCCTTCGTGGGTTGCGTGGGCTATGAACCGGACACGGGCACCTGGCGCCGTGCGGACGAGACCACACCCATGCTCTCAGGTCTTCTGTATATCATGCGTCTTCTCACCCTGCACTCGGTCTTGCCTGTTGATGATGTTGATCAGGTTGATGATCCCCCTGTCATTCTGACCAAGGAGGTCGAGAGGTATCTTCGTGATGGAACCGCATCAGCCTTCACCGAGCTCTACTCGCTGCGCGCGTATGGTAAGGTGATTGCCAAGGACTTCTATCAGCGTCCCAGCGTGATTTGGTCCAAGGACCAGCAGGTACTCACATATAAAGGGGACTCCTTGAAGATGGTGGACCTTGCCGCGATGATGCAGAAGCTCCTTGCCGATGCTGAGGATCTGATCTGTGAGCAGCTCGTGTTCCAAGATCACGGCTATCTGCAGACTAGACATCCCGGCGGACTTACAGATAATTGGACATGGCGCAAAGTTGGTGATAGCCTGATAGATGTGACACAGCCTGATCATCTGCGACAGAGGGACAGTTACTCACTTCTGCATCTTGCTCTTGGAAATGATCAGGGCCGCCGGCTGGTTGTGCAGCATGAAAACTCCTTCACATTTAATGCATCTGGTCAGTTTCCTGGTATCTTGTGTTTTTGATCTTGAGAGCTCAGCTTACTCTTTGACAGAGTGTGATAGATACATTAGAAAGGTCGATGAGTTTCTAGAACTTTTGGCCATTCTGGTGCTGCTGACTGGGGGATTGCCTATGAGAGGGACCGAGTTGGCTGCTCTAAAACACAGCAATGACAGGTGCACCAGCCGCAATTTTGTGATTGAATCAGGGCATGTGGTGGTTGTGTCAGAGTACAACAAGACAGAATCCGTGGCTGGACGACCCATGGTCATTGTTCGATATCTTCCAGATCAGGTGGGTGCTCTTGTGCTTGCTTATCTTGCTGATGTCAGACCCTTTGTCGAACTTGTTGAGGTCACCCTTGGCCTGCGGGTGGGCGATCCTCGATCTCCGCTGATGTGGGAGCGAGAGGGGGTTCCATGGTCCACAGAGAAGATATCTGATGTCCTTGGCCGCATCAGTGATGACGCTCTTGGTGTTCATCTGACCATATCCAAGTGGCGACACATAGCGATCGCCATCGACCGAGATCTTCTTGCATGTAGCTCCTCCCGGATCCTCACCGAGGAACAGCAGAGCACGGTCAACCATGTTCTACAGGCAGGGCACGGCACCGAGGTTGCCCAGCACCACTACGCACTGTCCATGGAGATGCTGGTTAGGACCACTCATGAGTCCATCACGGCATTTCGCCGCATATCCAATGAGTGGCATCAGCTGTTTGGTCTTGCCGGGATCGATTCTCGTTGCTCGGCAGTTGTGGTTCACTCAGATGCTGCGTCATCTCCTGTTGATTTGGGGCCAGGCCCGCCCAAGGGCCCCTCTCCACAGCCGGTTTTAAACCCAAGATCACCTACCAGTCCATTTGAAACTCCAACCCCTGGCAAAAGAGCCCGGGGTCTGACCATCCTGACTGCTCCACAGCTGTCAACCGATCCTTCAAGCTCTGCAGCCAACGGTCAGGTAATATCAACCTCTCCGTCACCTGTTGCAAAGCGATCGCGACTCACAACTGCTTTGGAAAGTCCTGGTGCTGCAGAACGGGAGGCGCTGAAGACTTTGAAACAATTATACGGAAGGAACGCGACGTGGATGAGTGATGATCAGAGGACTGCGGTCATTGCCGCGCTTGACAGCACACAGGATCTTGTTGCAGTGTTGGCTCCCGGTAGTGGGAAGAGTCTTCTGATCATGATTCCCGCACTTCTCTCATCTTGGCAGGTGACAGTGGCCATTGTTCCCTTTGTTGCCCTGCAGGATAATCTGCAGGCACGGTGCAGAGACGTTGGACTGCAGACCCAGATATGGAGGCACGACATCATCTCCACCATGCCTCTTGTCTTAGTTACGCCCGAGGCAGCTGTCTCGGGAGAGTTCCGCACCTATCTGCAGAAGCTGATTGAGGAAGGGATTCTGGCACATCTGATCTTCGACGAGTGCCACGTGCTTCCAATGGATGTGAAATGGCGTGAGGCCCTGAGCAAGATGGGGTGGGTGGGTAAGCTGAAGGCACACCGCATTCTGCTGAGTGGCACACTGCCGAAGGTGAAGGAGCGTGACCTGTTTGAGGGTCTGGACCTGAATCAGGCTGCCTGTCAGATCATCCGACGCCGCACTGTCTCCTTGCACATTCAGCCCCTCATCCACATCAAGGAGTTGAAGGAACTCCGTGCGCTTCTGGAAGAGTACATCCAACAATCCCAGCAACAAGGCCGGACCATTCTCATTTTCACAATGAGTATCCCTGAGGCGGAGAAACTGGCCAAGGAGTTTGATGCTCCCTGCTACCACGGCAAGCTTCTCGTCACTGAGCGGGCAGACATCATCCGCCGCCTCTGTCAAGGATCCCTGCCGGTTCTGGTGGGGACATCAGGCATGAGCAACGGCATCGATCCGCCTGGTGTGGACACGGTCATACATTGGCTGGGTGCCTACTCGCTTCCTGACCTGTCTCAGCAAGCCAACCGTGCCGGCCGCCGAGGAGGGAGGGCTCGCTCCGTCTTGCTGCTCGATCAATCAGGACAACAGTCTATTCTTGATAAGGCATTGAAATCTGATGACAGCCTCATCATGGCACTTGGCAAATATGTTGACGGCTCTCAGTGCATGCGCGTGACGTTGTCTCAATGTCTGGATGAGGGCATGGAACCGCTGGCCTGTGATCCGACTTTGGAGCCCTGCACCTTCTGCGAGCCCGGGCCCAGGCCTAGACTGAAGAATCACAGTAGTAGCCAGATCACGCACGTCTCAGAAAGCAACTATGAACAGGGTTCCTTGCTCTTCTCCTCATTCACTGAATCTGTCACGGTTGCCCGCAGCCAGGTCTCGATGTCTGCTGTCACTGCCAAGTCCAGCTCTGGCTTCACGGCTGCTGCTGATGGCTGCGTCGACGCTATTCGGCTGCAGCGATGGCGAGAGAGAAGTGATCAGCTTCGGCTAGGGCAGCAGTGTCCGTGGTGTTACTTCTGCACTGAGACATGGGGGGAGCACCAACACCTCCTGGAGGACTGTACTGCTCAACCTGGCCGCCCCCCACCGCAGATGGATTCGAGGTGGATGGTGGAAGTCCTCTGCAAGACTCGGAAGGCTCGTGTTCTAAAATCTGAAGACAAGGTTCACTTTATGTGTTTTCTGCCAAGGGAGTTTCATCCGCGCAACTTTGAGTTCAGCAGGAAGTGTTCTTATGACAAACTTGCACTGCAGACTGTGCTTCTTGCTGCTGAGTGTCAGTCATGGCAATCTGTGTTTGACCATCATGGTGTACCACTGTTCCTGCTTCAGAGGCCTGTTGAGGACTTGGCACAACTTCTGAGCCGCGCTCCACATCTTTCTAACACAGCTGGTGTGAATGTATTGACTTGTCTGTTCTATGATCTCATCATGGATTCTAAACTGTTGACTCTCTCTCAAAACAACTAGACAAGATATAAAGAATGACTTTTTTTTCTCTGTCATTTGCTGTTATATAGTGAATCTCAAATATTTAATTATTATTATTATTATTCTTCTTCAATTAAAGTGCATTTGACTTTAAGCTAAGCAATTATTTAACTAAATCTTAATTATATTTCAGCTTTAATTTTCTTAGAGTAACTGTAATTACTTATTTTTTTTTTCTTACAAAATATAAAACCAGATTTATTTTTGATTCAAAAATAAATTAATAAAAAAATTAAGAAAAGCAAAGCAAAATTAAATAAATATTTTAAAAAATTGATTTTTTATTTTATTTTAATAAAAAAATTAATGAATAAAATATACATGAAATAATAATTAATTATTTTGATTTTTTATTTTTAAATTAATTTTTTAATATAATCAATTTTGAATTAAAATTTGTGTCTTTTTTTAAAATTCTTAAGTAAAAAAACAATCAAAGATTCTGATCTATCCTAGAGACCGCGGTCATTCCTGGTAGGAATGACGCCGGAAGCGGTCTAGCGGCAGGATTGCGCTAACGCGATAGGGAAAACCAATGACGGGTAGGAATGACGACTTCCCTGAAGAGCCCGGGGAGACCCGCTGATGGAGAACAGGAGAACGATAGATACGGCATTTTGACCGGCTCAGCGAGGCGAGTCGAATGATCCCGTTCCCATGTCTGTACGGGCGAGATTCATAGGGATATAACGATATTGAATGTTGATCGCTCGAGGAATGATGGGGAGTTTTGATGGGGTAGCGCCAAGACTCTTCATGGGAGGAAATCTGTCAGCAATGAGCATCACATGATCTAAAACATGACCGACCGACCGACCGACCAACCGACTGATCGACCGACTCAACGGGATCAACTGAGTGAGCAACTGACCGATCAACTGCCCTGCCCCACCCCACCCCACCCACTGGGCTCACCGATCACTCCATCAAATCCATTATAATAAGCAGAACTCATACAGCAGCTGTCATAGCTTCTAGCTTCTACTCTCTTATCATTCTTCTTGTTAATTAAATAATGAATTATTTCTAGAATTTAACTGCAGTGTGAGTATCTCATTATATTGAGTAGGAGATGATTCTAACATTGAAGATGCAGATGTGTCAGAGAGTTCGTGCAGAATATCGATGCTCCGATATGCATGAATATAAGAATGAAGAAAGAACAAGAGTGAAACATTTCGCGCAATGTTCTACAGCTGAAGTGAATGGAATTACTTGTCCTCCGGCGCAACAGGAAGATGTACATATATTACAAGAAGATGAACCCGATGAATTATGTCCTGAATGCAAAAAGGAAACACCTCCGGAAACACCATTATAAATAAAACAAAAGCTTTAGAGAAAAAGTTTTGTGAGTGTCTCTTGATCAAAATTTCAATGCAAAGCCTCTTGAGTTGCTTACTTGCTTCAAAAATGTATTATGACAGTCAATCTTGATCTTGATCTTTCTCTTCTGCATCTCTCATCGCAGCCACACGCTCCTGCTCGTTCCTTCCACCCCAGACATACGTTTTGCACCAGGATTTCGCACGTTCGGTCCATCTATCTCGTGGAATAAAGGTCCTGTGAGGGGGGTTAGAGGCTATCTAGTACCTAGACACTATATATATTCAAAGGTCTTTTATGTCCTACCATGTGCCAGTTTCTCGACTTGCTAAGAAAACCTTGTGCGGGATCGTTGCGATCAGCTCTTCCCGACTTAGCGCACACTTGACATTCAGGTCGTAGATAAACCATCTCTCCACAGGCCTGTCCGAATCAAACCCCTCTAGCACAACCATGCCATCATAACCTGAAGGGTGCGGATGGTGGTTAAGAGGGCGGTGAAGAAATTGATCGCAAACGATGTTCCCGAGAGTCCAAGGACGTGCAAGCGGTTCACCGGGCAAATCTGTAACACGGACACGAATAATCACACGCATTTGAGTAGAGTAATCCATGGGATCTGGGATAAGATGAGATGAGATGAGATGAGACGAGTAAACAGCAGCAGAAGAAGAAGAAGAAGAAGATACGCTTGACGCTTGATGATTGAGAGTTTAGCTAAGAAGTGACAAATTTCAACGCTGAAATCACGTGACTTTTGTGGTTGTGGGGGCCCCGCTGGCCGGTCCAGGGGATGGGGGGAAATTAAAAAAAATGAAATATGATCTATAATAATGTCCAGTCACTAGAACAGCTGCAGAATGCGGAGAGCCAGAGCTGGCAGGTCAGATACATGAACCGGGGTTCGTCCGCTACCATCTACGTGGTTGTTGCCCCGCCCCCCCGCCCCCTTTTGCAGCCGGGCGGCGGGTGGTGGCTGTGGACATGGATGATCACGGCAAGACAAAAGATAATCAGATCCACTTTCATCTTGTACAATTGTACAGAATGAAGAATAGCCAAAGACTGGATGAGGCCTTGTTCATCATAAAGTAGATGCGTTAGATATGTATCTCGTATATATCTATCGATTTTATCTGTCCGTCCGGTCCGTCCGTCCATGCCATGTCCCCTATATCTAGAAAATCTACGGTCTTCATTTCATGCCACTTTGAAATGCTCTTCGCACTTCCAAAGTGATATCTATATCTCTTATCTTCTCTGCTCTCTGCTCTCTGCTCTCTGCTCTCTGCTCTTCACTTCTCGCTCTCTTGCTCTGTCATTGTCTTTTCTACCTTTCTACTCTTTCACTGATCCTGGCATCCTGAACGGCCTGCATCGTTCTGGAGTGTTATCTATCGTGTCTCTATTCTCTACCTTTTGGATGTTGCAAAGCTCTTGAATGCCCGGCCTCTTTTAACAAGGTGAGTTCGCGTTTATATTTCTTAGGGGGAGATCTCACAATTCCATTGTTCTCTCTTTCAAATCCCTCACAATCATCCACAACCCAAAACACAACGCAATGCAACACAACAACGCGACAACGCAACAACGATAGCCATTCAAGTTTTCTCTTCTGATCAACTTGAAGCAACCTATCTCTTCTTCTCTTTCTCCAGTTCTGGATATTCTTGGAATTCAAAGGGCCTCTATCCTCTCACTTTTTGGTGTTGATCTCCACAATCTCTTCGTTCTCTCACTCCCTTCCTCCCAACAACAACACAACAACAAGGGCAACAGATCTTCTTCAAGTATCCTCTTCTCTTTCTTCCTAAATCAATCAAAGCAGCCTGCTGGTGAAGCATTCTCATCGTGATTCTGCTGGAGAGAGATCATCCAATCTCTTGAGTATCTGTTTCAGTGCTTCTTAGAGCTCTGTAAGTTATCTCAACGCGTCAAATCACGCACATCAAAGAGATCTGAGGCCGTGGGGACTGCTTCTCCTTCTTCTTCGTCTTCTTCTTCCTTTTCAATCATGCTGAGCCTAGATATCTTCATATTTTCGCTTCGGGCGCTGATGCTAACACTACTTTCATCTCACAATCGATAGGATCCACCCCATATCAACCAACCTGCGGTGATGGATGAGAGCACACCTGGGGAAGCCAGCTCTGATAATCAACTGGTTCCCTGTAAGTGTTCATCAGCCTGTGTTGTCTCTTGATCCTCTTTTCTTTTCCTCCGCTGACCCGCTGTGTTTTTATATATGGATCTCTTAGACTCAACTTCTGATGACGCGGTTGTTGCTGACAACCATGTCTTTCGCGGCATGATCTTTCCAACGATGCGAGATATGCTTAGCTACCTCGATACTCAACAGCAAACAATGTCGCCAAGTGAGTTCCGAGAGCTTGGGACAGAGATGACAGTATCGCTGGTTGATGATATGATTCGGAGAGACGATATATATCTGGAATACATGAACTATTGGCAATCGAAGATTCTAGACTGGAATATATTCCTCAAGTCATCGGAATACAGGTCCGCGTGGAAGACTGTTGATGACCGAGCAAAAAACGCCATCAACAATGCCAAGGGGCAGGTTTCAGCTGTCAAGACAGTCAAAAGAAGATGGGGAGAGGGAGGATCAGCTCTTCTGGAGCTGAACAACGCAAACCAGTACACGCGAAAGCTCGGTAGCCTGTCAAAGGTGATGTCGTACGAGGACTTTATTCGCCATCTCAACCATGTCGTCTTCACCCGTATAATGAAAGGGGGGAAGGGCACATCCAAGGATCCAACTCCCTCAGTTACTGACTTTGTAAGGGTTGGCGATCAGAGGCTGACCCAGGTTGATGACATCACTGACGACAAGGCTGAGAGTGCAGGCTTGACGAAGGATAGGCACGGACGTCTGATGTGTATGGTTTCCGGTCCGGGACGAATTCTGTACAGTTTGCCTCCAACGCCAAGGAAGGACGGCACGGTCAAGCAAACGTCGACCGGCGATGAGAGGGATGGTGAGGGCGAGAGTTTGATTGAGACCGAGACCGGCCCCGTCCCCGCCCCCGCCCCTGACAGTCCGAATCACGGGACCGCAGACGGCGGCAATGGCCAAGTGGGGCAGCAGCAGCAGCTCAGCTCCGAGACCGAAGCGGTAACAGATAGCACCCAAGAAGCTGTATTCGCAGCCCCATTTTTGGCGGGCTTACCTGACGGTAACTGGCTGATGAAGGATGGCCGAGTGGGACGGCAGCAGCCCAGCTCTGAGACCGAAGCGGACGGCGACCGCCAGATGAAGAACCTATCATTGTCTGATCAGCCAAGAACACAGGAAAACCAGCCGGGTGACGCAGAAGCCGGTGGGGGGTTCTCATCCTGTACAACTGTACAGGATGAGAACGGGCGCCCCCCAATCCCAATGCCAGATACTCTAAGCGGTCCGCCCTCCCAGCACAGCAGCATCCCCATGGAAGGCGCGTCAACTGATCCCCAGAAGCTTGGCCGGAAAGTACACTTCACCGCTACGGAACCGAATCGCGAGGCAGATACAAATTCCAGTACTCTGGATGGCTTGCTTTCCCAGCACAGCCTTACCATGGAGAGTGTGTCTGAAAACCTCAAGGAGCTTCTCCGGAAGGTCTATCACACCACCACCACTGCCACCACTGCCACCGTAGGAAAGGCGGCGTCAACGACCTCTGGACCTGCGGGACAAGAAGAAGAGGTCTGCCAGTGCGAGGACATCTTCGACGCGGCAGGTCTCTACGAGAAAGAAGTAGAAGTGATGTCGGAGATGCATCCAAAGGGAAAGATCCCAGTGGCAAAGACGGACAAACTCCTCAGACTTCTTGCTCCCCATCTGGAATCCCAACCGAGCCTCTGCCTCGCTCATCTTCAAGTGCTCGCTTTTCACCTCGGCCTAAAGAAGGTGCATCAGAAGCAGACGGTGGTCAGACAGATCAAACTGATCGCCGATGAGCCAAAACACATGGGTGGTTGGCCAATCACCAGAGACGGACTGTGGAAGTGGTTCAGAGGCGCTTCGGAACCGCTGACGAAGATAAATAAACTACTTCCAAACCGGTACAAGTCTGTCCAGACTCTTGAAATGCAGCCGGGCAGCTTTGAGCCACCAGCGATCCTCCGCGACTTTGAAACACGGCTTGGCATGCCGAATCTGAGTTCTCTCCTGGAGCTGAATGGTTTTGTTGACATCAAGGGCCTTTTCGACTGGTGGTTTGAGCCGGTGGGTGGTGATGGGGGGAGGTCCCTGGCGAACATGGCTGTAGAGGAACAGGGTATATACCAGCACCACACCGGCCGGGAAGCTTTAGACAAAGACGGCTGGACATGGCTGCAGCACTATTCGATCTTCCAGCAAGTTCTAGTTCAAGACCCGATCATCTACATCCTTAATGCCTGCCTAAGAAGGGATGGAAATACGCGCCTGATCTGGTATCCTGAGCCATCAAGAGTGGCGACCAGCAAGGAGTCACCAACACTACTGCAGTTTGGCCTTCATCTTGACCGTTCTGCCGATATGATGGATTCATCGGACCATCTGTACGGCATGGTCAGCCTTATTGATGAGACCAACGACGGCTGTGATCTTTTGGTACCGGGGATGCACAATGTTGTGAAGACATGGCTGTCGTCACGCACTTCAAAGCAGGACCATTCCGAGTTGCCGCCATCTAGCATACTGACGACTGACCTACGAAATTTCCCCGGCGGCAGCGGTGGGAAATCCCTCAGCAGTGTCGCCATGCCTCTCGGGGCGGGCATGTACCGACTTATTGACCCAAGAATACCAACTGGATCTCAGGGTCTGCGGGTGCGTTCCGTACTTCTGCCAACCCTCATCGGGATAAACAGAAAAACTGGCAACCTTGTTCCCGGTCGGCTTGGCGATGTTGATGACCACGTTGCGGAATTAAACGAGCTCAGCATTCCTCAGCATAGTCTCAGGCCTCTCCATCTTAATCCTGCGCTGCTTGACTGGAGAAAGCCGCTGTTTTCTTTCCTGCTAACGGGGCTGGGCGCCCTGGGGAGCGCCATCATCGGACAGAAGTCGTGGGAATCCGTGGACGTGCTCGCGGAGAGAAATGTTTATCTGGGAGCGGATAGAGAGGCGGCGTGGTCGGCTATTGTGCAGTGGCGTTGCATGGCACAGATTGAGGCGCGTTATCAATTTGCGAAGCTATGCTACATTGAACAACATCTGTTCGGTGCCAAATCATATCGTACAGCCCACTTGGCAGAAGCAGCTGGCGAGAAGGTTAACATTCCCAGTGATGACGAGTTCGACTATATCTCCCCGCAGATGCAGACACAATATAAGCGGTCCAGTGGCAGGAAGAATGATGACGGGAACAAGGACAGAAAGAAGAACAAGAACAGTAAAGAGGACAGTCAAGAGGACAGTGACGACGAGCAGAACGGTAATGAGAACAGCAACGACGAGAACAAGGATAGCGATGAAGAGAGCAGTAGCGAGGAGGACAGTGATGATGAAGAGATGAAGGATGCAGATGAGAAGGACGGAGACTACAGTGATGATGAGAACATGATGGATACGAAATAAATAGATAAAAAAGTCAAAGAATTCTGGAACGGTTAGATTCCTTAGTTGAAGATTATGGATTGTCTCACCAAAGCTTCCCAGGAAATAGATAAATAAAGGGGTGGGCTTTGGTTAGAGATTTTCTAAATCTAGTTGGAATAGATAGTACCGGAAAAAAAAAAAAAAATCCAAGTCAAAAAGTCTTTTCTACATGTCATGTGCTCCATCCTGTACAATTGTACAGGATGAAGTATGAGAGGGTTAGTTTTCCTACCCCAAATTCTAAAAAAAAGATATTCGACAAGTCACTTATTTCATTCTGTACAATCGTACAGGATGAAAGTATGACTGTATGGGAGTTTTGGGTTTCTTTAGGGGTTATTTGAGGGGGATATTTTCGGCGAGCGGTCGGAGATTCGGATCAAGACTAGTCACTTATTTCATCCTGTACAATTGTACAGGATGAAAGTATGAATGGGAGTTTTCGGGTTTCCCCCTAAATATTTGAGATGTTTTCGGCGAGCGGTCGGAGATTCGGATCAAGACTCGTTTGGTGGTTTAGATAGCTCTCGGCATAACTTCCGGCCCTGGGTACATAAGCACGTTTTTTCATCGACTTACGCCACAAACCCGACTCCCCGGAATGATTCACCAAGCTAAAATGAAGCTAGAATGAAACTTTAACTAGTAATACAAATTAACCATACAGATTTAATCTAGGATTCAACTGAAATGGCCAAGACGGCTTATGGTCCCGAGATAATAAAGCTACCCCTGAATGATTAGCTTGACCGGATTTTGTTGCCTATCCCCCCTATAAGACAAGGCTCATGCTCGATTTCACCGGGAGGCCCGTGCAACCCTCCCCATCCAGCCTAGCGCCCCCCGACTGCACAGGGCGCCAGCCCAGATCCGGGCTAGCTTCGATTGCACTGGGACCTCCCCTCGACTGCACTGTACGCTAGACGCGATCCGTTCTAGTGATGGGTCGGACGCGTCAAAACGCGTCCCTCAAAGATTACTTATATAATAAATAATATCTATCGGAGGGTTAGATAGTGTATATATATAATATAATCAATTTTACTCCGGATTTCACATTAGCAGCATATACAATGGATAAAATAACCCTATCCTATCCTATCCTAGAGGACGCGGTCATTCCTACCTGAAATGCCCCCCGAAGTGGTCTAGCGCCAGGGTTACGCTAACGCGATCGGGGAAACCCCAAGGTAGGAATGACGGTAGGAATGACACACCGAGAACACAACGTCCAGCGCGCGCGGAGGCATCGGCGAGGGCACCATCTTACTCGGCTCGACAAGGCGAGTCGAACGGTGGGCTCGCCGACCGCACGCGACGGGTACCGGTGGAGATACGTCGGGTTGAACACGGTCGACTTTCGCGGGGCGAGGGATTTTTGATGGGGCGCGCGCCAGAGGCCAGAGGCCAGGGGGCAGGTGACCGGGTGGGCTGCGATGTTGTCCGAGGACAACAATGTGGCTCGGCAGCTTGGGCTACAACACGCGCCAAGGCCAGACGCGTCCCGCAACGCGATCAAAAAGGCGCAATATAGAATGGGGAAGGAAAAGAGATCAGGGAAAATACTGCACGAATACTGTATACACAAAAACCCAAACCCAATTGAAATCAAACTGTACATATTTATTATTGCAATGGAAATCTGCTGGGCCCCGCAGAACCAGGTTCAGGGGGGTGAAGCAGCTGCCGAACCCATGGGCAACGCGGATGATGATATAATCTGCTACGAGGCCGAATACAAGGTGCTCATCTGCAGGCAGCATCAATACGCGGTGCGGAATCTCCACGACCATCTCCGCGACAAGCACACGACCATCGGCATTGAGCAGCGCCGCGCCATCGTCGAGGAGCATATGCAGCACGAGCTTCAGAAGCCGGGCAAGGTGCGGCAGCCACCAGCGCTGGGGCCACCCATCCCGGCACTGGGCCAGCCCGTCAAGGCACTTCAGTGCAGCGATGAGGCGTGCGGGCACATCAGCATCAATCGCAAGACAATGCAGCAACACTGCAACCGCACACACGGCTGGAGACACAGCACCGCGGACCCGAAACACTGGAACAGGGTCCATGTGCAGACATTCTTCACCAGCGGCGGCTTCAGGCGGTACTTTGTTGTACAGATTCCCGGCAGCAGCAATGACGAGCACAATGACGAGCGCAACAACGAGAACCAGCCAGCCCGGGCCAGTGTTGCGCCGGAGGATGCAGATGCAGGCGACACGGCGATCATCAGGCGCGAATGGGCTGACGCGAGGAAGAAGCACCAACGGGAGCTGGAGCTGGCAGATGAAACGATCGCGAAGACGGACCGAACAGGCTGGTTCAACCGCGCAGGCTGGCCGGAGCATCTGGCAGGGCGGAATCTCAAGCATCTGGCGCACGCGAGCCGGCTGCCGGACCGCAACGAGAGGGCGCTGAAGCGGGCGTGCGAGGTGGTAGACCAGGCCATCGAACAGAGCGTGGCCGGGCTGGCGTCGCTGGCGCACGAGACGCGGCGGTGGCTCAGGAGTGCCAAACGCGAGGAGATCGATGTCCGGCCCATGGCACGGCTGCAGAACCCGGAGAGCCAGGGACGGTATGCCGGGTACATGAAGTGGTTCGTCTGCTACTGCTTGCGGATTGCCGCCGCTGCCAGGGATCTGGATGAGGAAGAGGAGGGGAGTAGGCTGTTGTCCCAGGACAACAACAGGAGAGCGCCACCCAACAGCAGTGATGTTGAGAGTGAAGATGAGGAGAAGGAAGAAGAAGAAGAGAATCCACTTCGGGATGCTCGGGAGCTCTTTCTCTGGCACGGCAATCAAAGAGAGCTTGCTGTGGATATGTGGCAGGCTCTGGACACGGGCGAGGAGGATGACAGGACACTTGTTCTGAGGATGCTCAGTCTGCTTGAATCTTTCATCTTCCAGACAGTCGGCAATGAGCCGTTCCGCAGCCCGCTCGTCCACTTTCTGGCGGTGCTCGGGATTGACGAGCAGATGGGTCGACTGCGGACGGCGGACAACTACTCGTTCATGCTGGCCGGGGTGGTCTACTGCGTACGGGTGCTGGGGGTCGAGATTCTGCTGCCGTCCAGCCAACGGAAGCACCAGGGGGAGGCGGAGCGAGAATACTTTCTCCAGCAGCGGCAGAAATTTCTGACCGACGGATCTTACAGCGCAATGAGCACGATGATCAACTTGCTGGCGTACAGCAAGTACATCACGCTCAACAAGAGCAATGAGGACAGCGTGCAGTGGTCGGCAGACCAGCGGGTGCTGTATCTCCACGGCCGACTGATCGTGATCTCGCGGTTCCGGCGGATGGTCCAGGACGCTATCACGGAGGCGGAGCAGCTGCTGTGGCAGGGAGCTGATGTGGACGAAACCCGAAGAGAGATTCAGGGTGGCGCTGAATCAGATGGTGGATGACATGACGTTCACGAAGCGGGGGATCTCTTTCGTGAGCCGGGAGGACAACGGTCTCGCCGGCGGGCTGGACTGGATGATGGAGCGGATGCGGCGGAGCAGGCAGGGCAGCAAGATGCGGCAGAACGGCAGATGGAAGACACGGCAGGTCCGGCGATATCTGCGCATGGTTGATCGGTTCCGCGAGGGGCTTCTGTTCTGCGTGCACGTGTCGGCAGGCCAGCCGGCCCGGGGGACGGAGATCTTGGGGTTGCGGCACCAGAACGGATTTCTGCAGGACCGCAACGTGTACGTGATGGACGGGCGGGTGGTCATGATCACACGGTACCACAAGTCGCAGTCGCAGTATGACACGCCAAAGATCATCCCGCGGTTCTTGCCGTGGCGGGTGGGACAGCTGATGGCGGTGTATCTGGGTTACGTGCAGCGGTTCATGGAGCATCTGACGGTGCAGGTGCAGGGCTTAGGATGGAGCGACCACGTGTGGGCGAACAGCAAGGGCCCGTGGGAGACAGACCGGCTGACGTCGATCATCACGGAGAAGACGGCGCGTCGGCTCGGCGAGAGGCTGACGACGCTGGACTACCGGCACGCGGCGATCAGCATCGGGCGGGTCTTCGTCGGGGAGCAGTTCGCGCGCGGCTACCGGGAGGAGATCGGGGAGGCAGAGGATGCAGAGGAGGCGGAGATGGAGGTGTCGGACCCGCTCGAGCTCAGTGCGGGGCGAGGAGAGGTCATGGGGGAGCAGCGGTACGGGGTGCCGAGCGACATAGTGAAGCATCTGAGCGTCAGGTCAATGAAGACGTTCCGGCCGCTGAGTGAGGGGGGGGTGGCACCGGTTTCTCGGCTTGGGCAGCGACGAGGCGGGGGAGCGGCGGCGGCTTTGGCAGGGGGCAGATTCTGGGTCAGGGCTCTAAACCCCAAAGTGATTGTGATCCCGGCGCAACAATCACCACCACCAAATGCCGGAGCCGGAGCTCAGAGGAGGCGGATGGGTGTGGTTGTCCATGGACAACAAGGGCGCTTGGGGGCAGCAGCTCGGGGGGCGGATGTTGTCCCGGGACAACAAGGGTGCTTGGGGGCAGCAGCTCGGGGGGCGGATGTTGTCCCGGGACAACAAGGGTGCTTGGGGGCGGCAGCTCCGGGGGTGGATGTTGTCCATGGACAACAACAACGGCGCTTGACCAGGCAGGTGCTGAGCGGCCGGCAAAGCGCAGGAGATGCAGCTCCAATGGCGGTGGGGCTTCAACACCCAAAGAAACAGGCCAGCGCTTTGGATCAATTGATGCGGCGGAGATGCAGAGAGCAATGCAGCAGGCACTGGGGCAGGAGAAAGTGTCATTCCGATCTGCAGAGCAGGGGCTTGCTCTGAAGGCAGTGCTGGAAGGGCAGACGCCGCTGGTGGTGGTGCTCCCGACAGGCGGAGGCAAGAGCTTACTGTTCATGGCACCGGGGTGCTTGGCAGATGCCGGGGTGACGATCGTGGTGGCGCCGTTCCGGGCTCTGGTAGATGATCTGGTGGGGCGGATGAAGAAGGCCCGGATCGACTGTCTGGAGTGGCAGCACGGAGAGGTGAACGCGGCGGCAGTGGTGGTGGTCAGTGCTGACATTGCGGCCAGCTGGAGTTTCTTGGGGTACGCTTCACTGCTGCAGCAGAAGGGGCATCTTCGGCGGGTGGTGATCGACGAGTGCCATCTGACGTTCACGAGCAGCGACTACCGGCCGAAGCTGGCGCGTCTCCGGCAGCTGCGGGCGCTTCCATGCCAGATGGTGCTGCTGACAGCGACACTGCCGCCGGCGCTCGAGAACGAGCTGGGCGAGAGCATGCTGGTGCGGTGTGCGCGGTACATCCGGGCGGCGACGGTGCGGCGAAACATCCGGTACACGGTGCAGCAGTGCGGCAGGGGGGCGCTGCTCGAGACGGCGGTGTCGGTGTGCAGGCGGCAGGAGAGAAGGCTGAGCAGTGGCAGCAGTGGCAGCAGTGGCGGTGATAGATGGAAAGGGGTGATCTACTGCCGCAGCCGGGAACAGTGTGAGGCGGTGGCATCGGAGCTTGGGTGCGGACACTACCACGCAGGCTTGGCGGACAGGGGCTCGCGGGTTTCGGTCTGGCTCTCCACGGGGGGGTGGATAGTGGCGACAACGGCACTCGGGACCGGGGTTGACTATCCGGGGATCGTGTTCGTGCTGCATGTGGGAATGCCGTATGGGATGATCGACTTCGCGCAGGAGTCCGGGCGGGCGGGGCGAGGGGGAGAGGCAGTGGACTCGATGGTGCTGGTGGAGGATGGCGAGGCACAGCGGCGGCCGGAGTACGAGCTGACGCTGGACGAGTCGGCGATGGCGGGGTTTGTTTTGTCAGACAGATGCCGGAGAGGGGTGATGAGCTTGTATCTTGACGGGAAGCAGACAAACTGCACTACAGCAGCAGTGGGGGCAGAAGGGGAGGATATGGACATGGCGCTCTGTGACCGGTGCGGGGAAGGGGTTGCGGAGTGGCAGACATCACAGGCAGAGACGGCGGAGGAGTGGCAGAAAGTGCGGATGGTGCTGGACGAGCTGGCAGACGGATGCGCAGCATGCTGGGTTACGCAGGACGGGGAGTTGGCACATCTGCATGACTGGCAGAGCTGCTCGGCGGTGACACAACTCTCAGAGGCGGCATGCAAGGAGTTTCAGAGACTGATTACGTATGAGATAGACAGCCACAGCTGCATGTGATGCGGGATCAGCCAGGAGTTCTGCGTGACAGGGGAGTCAGTTGATCAAGCGTGCCAGTGGCCAAATGTGGTTGTGCCAATGGTGCGGGCGGCGATGGGCAGCGACGGGGGGCTGTTGATTCTTCAGCAGGTCGGGTACACGGGGGCCAGCCGGGACTGGGAAGCATACGGACGCTGGCTGGGGCGGCGGCATTCGCGGCGGGTGTGGGGCAAGCGCATGAGCAACGCGATGGTGGTGGTGATCAGGATGATACTGTATATTGGGTGGAGCTGACCAGACTTTGATATGCCGGAATCTAGATCAATAGAATTCTATGTTTTTGATACAGATTATTATATATAGATGATTAGAACTAAGAGTTCAAAATCACGTGCTTCATTCTGTACAGATTGTACAGAATGAATGACTAAGCAAATGTGATCACGTGCTTTATTTGATACACAATGTACTGAATAAAGCACGTGATCTGAGCTGAAATATAGGGTTTTTAAGGTTTATATATGTATGTAGTATAAATTTAATACGGATTATCAGAATCAAGAACAATATGATCACATGCTTCATTCTGTACAGATTGTACAGAATGAATGACTAAGCAATGTGATCACGTGCTTCATTCAGTACATGATGTACTGTTTAAAAACACATGACTTGGGCTGAAATACAGTAGAATTTTATATATACATTGTATAAATTTAGTATAAATCATCAGAATCAAGAGCAATATAATCACATACTTTATTTCATACAGAGTGTATGAAATGAATGACTAAGCAAAGTGATCACATGCTTCATTCAGTACACAATGTAGCAAATGAAACATGTGACTTAGATTAGAATATATATATATATATAATTGATAGACTAGCAGATTAAAGAAAAAATAAGGTTTCAGTTATTTTATAATAGTATATTTAATAATTCAAAGACATATTTAGAGTTTAATAAGAAAAATAAAACAAAATAATAAATTAATAATATATAATAAAATGAAGATTTTTTGCATTAAAAATAAAGTCAGCTTGAAATTTATATCATAAAAATAACTCATCAGTTTAAAATACAAATTATAAAAAAAGATTTAATTACAAAATTATCAATTATAAGATTGATAATAATAATAATAATAATAATAATAATGCTGAGTTAATAATTAAGATATAATACTAAAATACTGTAAAAAAGATTGAAAAATTCAAATACTACAAAAAAATTAAATTTCAAATAAATCTCAGATAAATTTCAGATAGAATGTATATTAAATTCCAGATAAACACAAGAAGTATAAATAAGAGAGGCAAGAAAGAAATTTATTCTGTATTTCAGACACAGTATCAGAAAAGTAAAAAGTATAAATATGAGAAGAATTTATTCTGTAGAGTTTTTACAGAATAAGAAATACAGAATAAGAAGTACAAGAAGAGTAAATATGAGAAAATTTTATTCTGTATCCCAGATACAGCATCAGAAAAGAAAGAAGTATAAATGAGAGAGACAAGAAAGAAATATATTTGATATAGAAGAAGAGAAAGAAAAGAAAAAAAGAAGATAAAGAATAATTAGTCACAAAAAAACTCATGTACAAAAAAGAAAAAAAGAAGAAGAAGAATATAGAATTTTGTTGAACCCCCCAAACCCATGTACAGAAGAAAAAAAAGAAGATAAAGAATTGATCTTTCTTCTTGAACTCATTTACAGAATCAAAAAAAGAGCAGCCCGAAACCCGGTCACAGAAGAAAAAAGAGAGAATCAGTTCAAAACTCAGTCACAGAAGAAAAGAAAATAGTGCTAAATTGATTTCTCAGAAGAGAAAAGAGCAATGTCAAATCTGTTTCTCAGAAGAAAAGAGTACAATATCAAACTCATTTCTCAGAAGAAAAGAAGACAGCATCAAACTCATTTTTCAGAAGAGAAAAAAAGATAGCATCAAACTCATTTCTCAGAAGAAAAGAAGATAACATCAAACTCATTTTTCAGAAGAGAAAAAAGCAACAACATCAAACTCATTTCTCAGAAGAAAGAAGTTGAGTACACAGACATCAGTCAGAATGAGAAAGTATACAGACACTGACTGAGACAGTGACATGATGTGCAGAGTTTATATCAAGTGAACATGATCAAAATGTTGTACCCAGCAGATACAGACAGAGATAGATAGATAGATAGATAGATATATAGATATATATATATATATATATATATATAAAAGAAAAAGTCACAGACACATGATTATATAATTCAAACTCAGATTCAGATTATATAAGCTTAGCTCTAGCTTTCTGTTAGATCATAGAATTAAGATAGTAAGTAATTTTATATATAAAAACATATTAAATTGAGAGTTTTGAAGAGAAAAAGAATAAAAGAAATTGCTTTGACTCTTCAAACACTGATAGTATAGAAGAATAAAGATCATGACTAGAGCAGACTATTTATATAAACAATATTTTTTATAAAAAAACTTTTTGCTTCAATAATTCAGTCAGTCACATGCTTTATTTTATAGCAGTATACAGAATAAATAACTAAGTCAAGCATATGCTTCATTCTGCAGCAGAACTAAAGTCAAACTAGCTACATAATTAATTCTATAGTGATTTAAATCAGTAATCTGATCACATGTTTCATTCTATACCCTGATAGAAGTAGTGATTATATGATCTGAATTCAGATTTAGATTAAGTAATCATTGAGATTTTTTATTCTTTCTTTCTTTCTTTCTTTCTTTCTCTCTCTAATATAATATGAAGAGATTTGATTTTACAAGTTTTATTTATATTAAGAATCTATAGCTACTTAAAGTCTAGTAGAGTGAGAGTCAGATTACATAATCTGAATCTAAAGTTTGAATTATATAATTAGATGATTAAAAGAAGCTGAAACTTTCAAAATGCAACTTATTTTGTTTTGACACAAGACAGACAAAGATAGCAAAAAAAGAGTGATTTTATAATCCGAACTCAGATTTGAGTTACACAATCATATAAAAAATGTGCTTCATATATAATATTGAGATATTCAGAATTTAGAGTTTAAAATTTAAAAGATAAAAGTCAATTTAATTTAAACAGCAAAATTAAGATATTTTAGAATTTCAAATTTATAAATTAATAGATTTGAGAATTGAAACTCTGAGACTGAGAGTGATTTTAGAGTTTAGCTAGCAGTATAGAGTTTAATAATTAAGCAGATCAGATCATTTGCTTCATTCAGTACACAGTGTATTGAATAAAGTATAGTATGACTTGAGAGTTTATATGAGAAATGTATAAGAGATTTATATATTGCTGGCTAAGCAATATATAGAATGATCAAGCTAGAAAAGTCACGTGCTTTAATTTCATAGCAGAATCTAGAGTTTGAATGACTAAGTATATCATGTATTTCATTCTGTATTTTAAGTACAGAATCAGAAAAGCAAGAAGTGTAAATAAGAGAGATTAGAGTTTATTTATTTGATAAGATAAAGAATAATTATTCTTCTCTCTCTTTTTCTTCTCAAAAAAAAATCCCCCATGTATAAAAGAGAAAAAAAAAGAAGAAAAGAAGAATATAAGAAAGAGTTGAACCCCCCAAACCCATGTATAAAATAAAAGAAAGAAGATAAAGAATTAATCTCCCCATTCAGAAATCCATGTACAGAAGAAAGAAAGAAAAAAAAGATAAAGAATGACTCTTTCTTCTCAAATTCATTTACAGGATCAAAAAAAAGAGCAGCCCAAAATCCAGTCACAAGAGAAAAGAGAAGCAGCCCGAAATCAAGTCACAGAAGAAAAAGAGCAGCCCAAAACCCAATCACAGAAGAAAAGAGAAGTGGCTCAAAACCCAATCACAGAAGAAAAAAGAACAGCCCAAAACACAGTCACAGGAGAAAAAAGAAACAGGAAGACAGCATCAAACCCATTTTTCAGAAGAAAAGAATTTCATGCACAGAAGTCAGCTGAGACTGGGAAGCATACGGGCGCTGGCTGAGACAACAGCATGACGCGCGGGTGTGGAGCAAGCAAATGAGTAACACAATGATGATGATGATGAGAATGATACTGTACATTGAGATCACGTGCTTTATTTGGTACATGGTGAGTTGAATAAAGCACGTGATCAGAGCTGAAATATAATAATAATACATATATACATTGAATAAATTTAATACAGATTATCAGAATCAAGAACAATATGATCATGTGCTTCATTCTGTATCAGTATATGAAATGAATGACTAAGCAATGTGATCACGTGCTTCATTCTGTACAGATTGTACAGAATGAATGACTAAGCAATGTGGTCACATGCTTCATTCAGTACATGATGTACTGTTTAAAAACATGTGACTTGAGCTGAAATGTATATACATATAACTGATATATTAGCTATAAGTGATCAAGTTCAAGTAATCATGTGCTTTATTTCATAAAAGTCTATGAAATAAATGACTAAGCAATAAGATCACATGATTTAATGTAAACTAGTGCATTTTTCTCAGTATATAAACTTAAGCTTATATATATATAATTAATAAGTTAACTGATTGAGAAAAAAGATCTTAGAATTTAATTATTTTATAACATAATTAAGCTTAAGTAGTTACTTACTTTATTTTATAGAAGTCTACAGAATAAATAAATAAATAAGAAATATAATCATATGATTTTTTATATAACATATTTTTTGTTAAAAAAAAGTACTTAACTTTAAATATGAAATAAGCTTCAGATAAATGTCAAGTGAAACATGCTATAAACTTCAAGTGAAATGTGATTCAAATGTCAGATAAAATTTACTATAAACTTCAAGTGAGACATTGCTTTAAACTACAGATAGAATGTTGCTTTAAATCTCAGATAGAATGTTGCTTTAAACATCAGATAGAATGTTGCTATAAAATCTCAAGTAGGATGTCACTATAAATCTCAAGTGAGACATTGCTTTAAATTCTAGATAGAATGTCACTTTAAATCCCAGGTAGAATGTTGCTTTAAATTCCAAGTGGGATATCACTATAAAATTTCAAGTAAGACATCACTATAAACTTCAAGTGAGATGTTGCTTTAAACCCCAAGTGGAACATTGCTATAAACTCAAGATAAAATATGCATTAAACTTCAAGTGAGACATTACTATATAAGAATTGCAGTTTGCAGTATGTAATTTGTAATTTATATATATTTATTGTAGATTGTAGATTGTAGATTGTAGATTGTAGTTTGGGGTTTGTAAATAAAAGATAAAGAATAACTCTTTCTTCTCAAACTCATTTTACAGAATCAAAAAAAAAGCAATCTGAAACCCAGTCACAGGAGAAAAAGAGGCAGCCTGAAACCCGATCACAGAAGAAAAGAGAAGCAGGCCAAAACCTGATCACAGAAGAAAAAGAGCAGGTCAAAATTCAGTCACAGAAGAAAAAGAGGCAGGCCAAAATCTGATCACAGGAGAGAAAAAGATGGCACTAAACCCATTTCTCAGGAGAGAAAAGAGCAGTGTCAAATCTGCTTTTTCAGAAGAAAAGAAGACAGTGTCAAACTCAGTCACAGAAAAAAGAAGAAGCAGCCCAAAATTCAGTCACAGAAGAAAGAAAGAAATAAAAAGACAGCATCAAACTCATTTTTCAGAAGAAAGAAGTTTGATGCACAGAAGTCAGTCAAGTAGAGATCAGTAGATTGATATGTAGATTTGGCAGGGTTGACAGAGTTGCTTGTGAGCAAGTAAGAATCAGTGGGTTGGAATGTAGATTTGACAGAATTGGCAGAATTACTCATGAGTGAGTAGGGGATCAGTGAAGTTGTATGTAAATTTTGATAAGTTGATGATGAGCAAGTTGAGAAGAGTTGAGAATTGAGAGAATTGAAGTTATTTTTTAGAGTTCTTTCAGAAATCAGTCAATAGAGAAGAGGTCTTCTTGTAATTCATTTTCCAGAAGAAAAAGAAGGCAGGCTCCTCATATAAATGATCAGAACTAAGAAGTTCAAAATCATGTGCTTCATTCTGTACAGATTGTACAGAATAAATGACTAAGCAATGTAATCACATGCTTTATTCAGTACATGATGTATGGAATGAAACATGTGACTTGGGCTGAAATACAGTAGAATTTTATATATACATTGTATAAATTTAGTATAGATCATCAGAATCAAGAGCAATATAATCATGTGCTTTATTTCATACAGAGTGTACAAAATGAATGACTAAGCAATATGATTACTTGATTTTTTGTACATTGGGAATTTTGAAGCATATGACTTGAGCTTATACATATATATATATAATTTATTAATCTAAAGCATATTCAAATTTGAAAGAAAAAGTTACTTTAATAATAATAATAATAATAATAATAATAATAATAATAATAATGCTGAGTAAATAATTAAGATATAATACTAAAATACTGTAAAAAAAGATTGAAAAATTCAAATACTACAAAAAAAATTAAATTTCAAATAAATCTCAGATAAATTTCAGATAAACACAAGAAGTATAAATAAGAGAAGAATTTGAAATACAAGAAGAGTAAATATGAGAGAATTTTATTCTGTATCTCAGATACAGCATCAGAAAAGAAAGAAGTATAAATGAGAGAGACAAGAAAGAAATATATTTGATATAGAAGAAGAGAAAGAAAAGAAAAAAAGAATATAAAAAATAATTAGTCTCAAAAAAAAATCATGTACAAAAAAGAAAAAAAGAAGAAGAAGAATATAGAATTTTGTTAGACTTCTCAAATTCATGTACAGAAGAAAAGAAAGAAGATAAAGAATTGATCTTTCTTCTTGAACTCATTTACAGAATCAAAAAAAGAGCAGTCTGAAACTCAGTCACAGAAGAAAAAAGAGAGAGCCAGTCTGAAATTCAGTCACAGAAGAAAAGAAAGTGACATCAAACTCATTTCTCAGAAGAGAAAAGAGCAGCATCAAATTCATTTCTCAGAAGAAAAGAAGACAACATCAAACTTATTTCTCAGAAGAGAAAAGAGTGTGGCATCAAATCTGTTTTTCAGAAGAAAAGAAGACAGCATCAAATCCATTTCTCAGAAGAAAAGAAGACAATGTCAAACTCATTTCTCAGAAGAAAAGAAGGTGGTATCAAACTCATTTCTCAGGAGAAAAAAGCACGATGTCAAACCTATTTCTCAGAAGAAAAGAAGATGACATCAAACTCATTTTTCAGAAGAGAAAAGAAGACAGCATCAAACCTGTTTCTCAGAAGAAAAGAAGATGACATCAAACTCATTTCCCAGAAGAGAAAAGAGTGACAACATCAAACTCATTTCTCAGGAGAAAGAAGTTGAGTACACAGACATCAGTCAGGATGAGGAAGTATATGGGCACTGGCTGAGATGGCAGCATGATGTGCAGAATTTATATCAAGTGAACATGATCAAAATGTTGTACTTGGCAGATACAGGCAGAGAGATAGATAGATAGATAGATAGATAGATAGATAGATAGATAGATAGATAGATAGATAGATAGATAGATAGATAGATAGATAAATAAATAGATAAAAAATAAGTAAATAAATAAGTAAATAAATAAAAGAAAATAAAAGAAAATAAAAATGTGAGAAAAGACAGAATCATGCAGAAAATGAAGAGCCAGATAAACACACTGTCCAAAACTACAGGATCCACCTGAGGCTTACTCTTGATTCAGGCCCGTCAAGTGTACACAGCAGTAGTAAGACCAGCCCTCACCTACGAAGCCTTAGCATGACACCAGCCTCATCAACAACCTTTCCCAATACTGAAACCAACCAAAGTTGGAATCACGGCAAAGCTGGCTAAGCAACAAAACATGTGTCTTCAACTGGTCACTGACACCTATAAGGCCACGCCGCTGATCACATTAGAAGCTGAGGCGTACATCCCCCCCCTGGACCTCCATCTGGACTCAGTTGTCTCCCGGGCGCTAAAGAGAATGAAGAAAAGCGGCATGGCATGCCAGATTGAAGCAGCATGCACAGTCATCAGGAAAAAGCTTCGCCGGAGAGAACAGAATCATCAAGTTTTCCTCACTGTCATAGCTCATTTCAAATCTCTACCCGCGGACTGAACTCAATTCTGGATCCCACCCACAGAAGACACACAAAGTAAGCTGCAGAATTCTGCAAAAAGGGAGCTTCTTTGCAGATGAAAGACACAATGAGCAGTCAGAAAATCTCTCTGAGAGAAAATAGAAACATCAGAGTCAACTCACAAGATGCTCAGACTGCACAAAGGACTGTTCAAGGCTCAAAGTTTCATTGCAATTCAACTGCAATCAGGCAAGACAGGACTGACAGCATTTCTACATCAAAGAAAGGTGCCTGGCTTCTCCTCCTCTGACTGCTCCTGCGGGCGAGGCAGGGAAACGCCAAAACATGTCATGATTCACTGTATCAAGCACTCAGAGACGCACAGAAGACTAGAGATTAATGAGCAAGTAGACTTAAGAAAGATGATGTTCTCTCCTGAAGAACTACAGACAATTACAGCATGATGACTGAAACAAGATCTGCTTTCTCAGTTCCAGCTAGCACAGAAGTTAGAAAGACACAGTCTGTAAGCAGATTACAATATCAATCTAAGTTTGAATGATGAGATAGTAGACTAGAGTCTCAAGACCCCCATCAGCTCTTGATGAAGCAGAGTCTCAACTAGCTTCAAAATGATACCATAGCAGATGAAAGAGAAGCACACAGTTAGATCAAAGCAGCAGAGAATTTGTTCACCCATGAGGTTTTCTCTCTATGTATATTAGTCAGCAGCACCCTATACTACTATAGTGAAAGAACATAGAAATAATAATAATAATAATAAATAATAATAATAATAATGTGAGAAAGTAAGTAAATAAAAAATTAATAAAGAAATTAAAAAAATAAATATAAATATAATCAAGTAAAAAAGAAATAAAAAATTATAATATAAAATAAATTTTTTTTAAAGTAAAAACAAGAATAAGAATAAGAATCAGAATCAGAATCAGAATCAGAAAAATACAAATAAAATAAATCAGAAAAAAAAGAAATAAACAAGTAAATAAATAAGTAAGTGAATAAATAAGAAGAAATATAAATAAATTAAATAAACAAATAAGTAAATAAGTAAAAATAAGCAAAGAAAACTTAGATTATATTTTGTATATAATAATAATAGTTGAGAATTGCAGTTTGCAATTTATAGATGAGAGTTGCAGTTTGCAGTTTGCAGTTTGCAATTTGTAGATGAGAGTTGCAGTTTGCAGTTTACAGTTTGTGATTTGTAGATGAGAATTGCAGTTTGCAGTTTGCAGTTTGTGATTTGTAGATGAGAATTACAATTTGTAATTTGTAATTTGTAAATAAGAATTGTAGTTTGTAATTTGTGATTTGTAGATAAGAATTGCAGTTTGTAATTTGCAATTTATAGATAAGAGTTGCAGCTTGCAGTTTGCAGTTTGAAATTTGTAGATGAGAATTGCAATTTGCAATTTATAATTTGTAAATGAGAGTTGTAGTTTGTAGTTTGCAATTTATAATGTATATATAAGAATTACAGAATAGAGTTTAAACAAATATATATATATATATATATATATATAATAAGCTAGTTAATTAAGAGTTTAAAATAATAATTTAATTATTCAGCAATAATATATATAATTCAAAGTTTAAAATTTCAAATTACAGATATTATATTATAATAATAAAAATTAGAATTATAAAATATAAAAATATAAAAATATAAAAAATTAAAGTAAGAATTATAAGAAAATCAAATATATATATAATATATAAACAGTCAGAAAAAATATAAATATATAAGTATTATGATTAGAATTTGAGTTGATTTGATTTTAATTAATAATATAAAGACAGAGTTAGAGTTATATGATAATAAAATGAAAATTGAGATTATGATTAAATAAGAGAAGATTAGTAAAACACAGAAAAAATACATTAATAAAAAAAAGTCAAAAAACAGCAATAAAAAAATAATAAAGTTTAAATTATTTATAGATAAAGAAGAGATTAGAGCTAGAAGTAATAAAGTTTCAACTTGCTCACAAGCAAGTAAGAGATGAGAGTCAGAAAATAAAAATTGAAGTATAAGTATTAAAAATAAGCAGAGTTTAAAGATTCAGAAACAGAATTTAAATTAATTTGAAAATTAAGATTCAGAGTCAGAATTTATGAGTTAATTGATTGTTGACTGCTGATTGCTAACTGCTGATTACTAATTATTGACTGCTGATTACTAATCATTAATCACAAGTAGAAAAAGAGTTAGAGTTTTTAATAATAAAGTTTGAACTTGCTTATAAGCAAGTAGAGAGTAAAGATTAAAGATAATATAAAAATTGAAGTATAATATATTGAAGTATATATATATATATCAGTAAATTTGCATGAATGAGAGAAGTCAAATATGATACAAATCACATAATCATACAAAAAAATTAATAAAAATGTACAGATATATAAAAAAATTAAAAATTAAAAAAATTAAAAATTCAAGAAAACCAAGCTTATATAAGCAGAGAAAAAATAGACATATAAATAAAAAATTCAAAAATTTAATAAAAAATATAAATTTAAGTATTTTGAAATTAGATAAATAATATAAAGACAGAAATTAAAAAAACATAATAATATAATAAGAATTAAAATTAAAATTAAATAAAAAAAATGATAAAAAATTTAAAAAATAAATTAATAAAAAAAATATATTTAGAATTAAAATTAAAAATAATAAAGATTAAACTTGCTTACAAGCAAGTAGAAAGTTAGAGTTTTTAATAATAATAAAATTTAAACATGTTCATGAGCAAGTAAAAAGTTAATTAGAATAGAACATGATCAGAATTTAAATTAATTTGAATTATATTAAATAAAATAAGTATAATGAGAATTTGAGTTTCAGAGTTAAAGTTTGAGTTGATTGAATTTATGTTGAGAAGACAGATATAATAGTACAGATCATGTGACAAGAAAGTATAAAAAAAAACAGTAAAAAAATAGTAAAATTGAAAAAAAAAATCACAAGACAAGCAGTCAAAATTATAATATATAAGCAAGTTAAAAATGATAATTTGAGAGTTTTTGACAAGTTATGTGCAAGCAAGTTAAGAGTTGCAGTTTGAGAGTTTTTGACAAGTTGCTTGCAAGCAAGTTGAGGATTGAGAATTGAGGGTTGCAGATTTGACTCATGATGATGATGATGCATGACAAGTATCCCCGAAACCATGGTAAAGAAGAAGATGTTGTCAAAAATTGAGAAGCTGGACAAGAGTTTGCATGCGACGCTTGCGAACCCGCAGGTGCCGGCGTTACGGCAAACCGTTAGGGTTTAGGGTTTAGGGTTTAGGGTTTAGGGTTTAGGGTTTAGGGTTTAGGGTTTAGGGTTTAGGGTTTAGGGTTTAGGGTTTAGGGTTTAGGGTTTAGGGTTTAG